>JAEEGL015338307.1_pt1 | contig 338924 bp, 280 predicted proteins | sample 9134231 | NCBI WGS metagenome assembly JAEEGL01 (sample SAMN16246548, study PRJNA631951) | gut metagenome | biome: gut microbiome; feature: rumen; material: fiber-attached | host: Bos | place: Iran: Karaj | collected 2018-10
GACGCGGCAGAGTAATCGTCAGCCTTTTCCGCCGCCTGCTTCGACCCGATGCCGAACAGGTGGTATCCGTCTCCGAAGAGACCGTCGTTTGCCCAGTCGGTCGCCATCGTTCCGGGAGCTCCCGGCGCCATTGCAAGGAAGTAGACGAGGAACATCACGAGAGCGAAGATCGGGAGGCCGAGCCAGCGGTTTGTGACGATCCTGTCGATCCTGTCGCTCTTCGTGAGCTTCCGCTCCGTCTTCTTTTTGAAGCAGCCCTTGATTACTTCCGCAATGTAAATGTATCTCTCGTTGGTGATTATGCTTTCGGCGTCGTCGTCGAGCTCGGTCTCGGCCGCTTTGATGTCCTCTTCGATGTGGGCGAGAAGCTCCGGCGCGAGCTTCAGCTGTTCGAGGACCTTCTCGTCGCGCTCGAAGATCTTGACGGCGTACCATCTCTGCTGCTCCTCGGGAAGCCCGTGGACCGCCGCCTCTTCGATGTGGGCGAGGGCATGCTCGACTGCTCCGGAGAACTTGTGCAGAGGTACCGTCTTACCGTTCTTCGCGGCGTTTATCGCCGCCTCCGCGGCCTCGGCGATCCCCGTTTCCCTGAGTGCGGAGATCTCGACTACCGGACATCCGATCTGACGGGACAGTTCGGCAAGATCTATCCTGTCCCCTTCTTTTTTGACCAGATCGATCATATTGATCGCGACGACGACCGGGATGCCCAGCTCGGTAAGCTGAGTGGTGAGATAAAGGTTCCTCTCCAGATTCGTGCCGTCGACTATGTTGAGGATGGCGTCGGGCCTCTCCCCGATCAGGTAGTTCCTCGCGACGACTTCCTCGAGGGTGTACGGTGAGAGCGAGTAGATGCCGGGAAGGTCGGTGATTATGACGCCGTCATGCTTCTTCAGCTTTCCTTCCTTTTTTTCAACGGTGACTCCCGGCCAGTTCCCTACAAACTGATTGGAACCGGTGAGCGCGTTGAACAGTGTGGTCTTTCCGCTGTTGGGGTTGCCCGCCAGGGCGATCCTGATATCCATGATATCCTGTTCCTTTCCGCTTTCCGGGTGGTTATCCGAAGGTAACCGCTGCCCGAAAAAAATAAACTGTGATTATTCGACTTCGATCGTTTCCGCGTCCGCTTTGCGGATCGACAGCTCGTAGTTCCTTACCGTGACCTCGATGGGATCTCCGAGCGGCGCGACCTTGCGCACGTAGACGGGGGTGCGTTTCGTGATGCCCATGTCCATGATGCGGCGCTTGACCGCGCCCTCTCCGTGGAGCTTCACGACGACGGCGGTCTCGCCGATCCTGACGTCTCTTAGTGTTTTCACCGAAATATTCCTCCTTGAATAGTTTTAAACCATGATCTTCCTCGCAAGATCGTCGTTTATGGCGATCCTCGACTCCTTGACCCTGACAATGACGTTTCCACCGAGCGAATTTATGACAGTGACCGTCCCGCCGATGTTGAAGCCGAGATTTTCAAGGTGCTGTTTGACTTCGGGCGTCCCGCCGATCCTCTTTATGATCTGCGGTTCGCCTTTTTCCGCCAGACAAAGCGGCAGCATTGCGCTTCTTCACCTCCCACTTTCGCCCGAGTCTTCCGCGGCTGCGGGCTCAAGAATGCTGTTAACCGTCGCTAACCGGATAATATTATAGTTAACCGCCGTTAATTTGTCAAGAGCTTTTTGCAAAAAAAAATCAGATTTTTCGCTGCATTTCCCTGATTTGCCGCGGGCAGGGGGCTTCCCGGGCTGCATGCCTCCGCTCATCCGGGCACCGGCCGGGCGGCCGACTTCCCGTGCCCGGCAAAAATAGTTGTTGATTTTTTTCCTGCGCTGGGTTATAATGATAATGATAAAGAATAAAGCCGGAGGGGGAACAGACGTGGAAGAAAAGATCATGGAATCGGGAGAGATGTATCTCGAGACGATACTCATCCTTTCAATAAGAAAAAACCTCGTGAGATCCATAGATATCGCGGATTATATGAAATTCTCAAAGCCGGCGGTCAGCCGTGCCGTAGGGAAGCTGAAGGAGTCGAAGTGCATCATCGTAGACCCCGAAGGATATATCGCCCTTTCCGAGATGGGACGGGGACCACCGAGATCTACACACGATCCCTACACGGCGCTCTTCCGATCTACGAGCGCGAAACGCCATGATTTTACATCTTTACTCGGATTCCTGGGCGTTTGAAAGAAGGATGCGCTACCTCAAAGCCAGAAACGAGCGCGAAACGCCCAGAATTTGCCTCTTAACCCGGATTTCTGGGCGTTTTCATAAAGGATGCGCTGCCTCAAAGCCAGAAATGAGCGCGAAACGCCCAGAATTTGCCCCTGAACCCGGATTTCTGGGCGTTTTCATAAAGGATGCGCTGTCTCAAAGACAGAAATGAGCGTGAAACGCCCAGAATTTGCCCCTGAACCCGGATTTCTGGGCGTTTTCATAAACGTGGCGCTGTCTCAAAGACAGAAATGAGCGCGAAACGCCCGGATTTTGCCTCTTAACCCGGATTTCTGGGCGTTTTCGTAAAGGATGCGCTGCTTCAAAGCCAGAAACGAGCGCGAAACGCCCTGATTTTACCTCTTGACCTGGATTTCTGGGCGTTTTGAAAAACGTGGCGCTGTCTCGAAGCCCAAAATGAGCGAGAACACATAAAATTATGCCGCCCCTTGCCACGGCTCGCATATCCAGGGGGCGGCATCTCTGTTTCAAAACAACTTCCTCATTAAAATTCGAGGGACCTCAACATTTCTCTTGAAATCCCTCGAAAACATATAGCAGGCAGGGGTCTTATTTCCCATAATGAGGCTCTTCCTCAATCCGCAATCTTCCTGATCTCGTCCAGGTAACCGGTGCCGTAGAGGTCGTCGGGAAGCAGGTAGCTGCCCTCGGTCCACTCGTTCCAGCTGTTGACCGTGATCAGCGGAGGAAGGATGGAGCCGCTTGTCCGGATCTTTTCGTCGATATACCTGCAGGCCGCCCTGAGGGCCGCCCCGACGTTTTCGGGAGTGTTGTCCACCGCCACGCCGCCGACGTATTCATAGAAGCGGGGAGAGGCGTCCCAGCCCACCGAAATGTGGGGGAAGTAGGGGATGCCATAGGCTTCGGTGATCTTGTCCCACTCGCGGACCAGGTCGGGAATGATGTCGAGATAGGGCCGGGCAATATTGGTGAAGTGCACGAACTGGTAATGGGTGATGCTGTCGAAGCCGATCTCGCGGCAGATCTCGGGGGTGGTGGCGCCGGGATGAGTCGCTCCCACGGGATGGGTCAACACCAATTGGAGATGGAGCCCGGGAAGTCCCGCTTCCACGCACATCCTGCGGAATTCCCTGATCGCTTTCGCCGCGCCTTCGACGCCTCCAAGGCCTTTCACGAAGTTGGAGCACTCATAGATGGAGAACACGGGCTTTCCGTCGATCTTGTAGTACAGAGGATGGGTGAAATACTTGCTGATCACCCGCTCGCACACGATGCGGAACTCCCTCTCGTCTATGCAGCCCAGCCACACGGGATCCTTGCCGCCCAGAGCCAGGCCGCGGTCGGAATTGCGCTTGTCCCAGAGCACTCCCGCGTCGTGGTTCGCCCACATAAGGTAGAAGCGCATGCGGGGATCATCCTTGGCGGCCTCCAGGAAACCGTCGTTAAGGCAGTTTTCCAGGAAAGGACGCCGGTCGTACCAGTACCAGTCGTAAATGAAAACGTTGACGCCGTGAGACGCCGCCAGGTCGATCTGCTCGGCCATCGTCTCTTTTTCGGCTTCGTCCTTGTAGCCTAAAAGGGGCTTCCTGGGCCACTTGTGGCCTTCGAACCTGGGCCCCGCGGCCTTTACGGTCTGCCATTCCCCGATCCCGTCGGGCCAGAATATCCGGGTGCGCTCCTCGTGCCCCGTGTATGAGGGCCAGATGTACGCGGCAACGTCGTACTTCTGCTCCTGAGGTCCCTTTTTCACGCATTCCGCGCGGTCAACACACTTGTCTTCGCTCATTTTTTCTCCTCGCTTTCTTATCGCTTTAAACAGACGCCGCAGCGCCCTGCATTTCGATCTCGGTCAACCGGATTTTACCATATCCGGAGGCGCCGTTCAAGCAGGATCGCCGCACGCGCCGCCACAGATCCGTCGGACCGATCGCCGCCCACACCGACGCCTGCGCAGCCGCGCACACCGCCGCCGGTTTGTGCCCGTATTGACGCACCCGAACTTTCTTCGGAGCCGGTCCGCGGCCGCCCGGGCCCGGGCCGTTGTTCACAGTGCATAAAAACCGAAACGGAAAATTCACACTTGAAGCTATTTACATTCCGGGGCAAAAGTGGTATCATTGACCCGTGTCAAAAGTGTCAAACAGTTTTTGGCCTTACCTTACAGGAGGAGTAGCAAAACATGGCAAGCGTTGTACTCAAAAACATTTACAAGAAATATCCCGGCGGTGTTACGGCTGTAAACGACTTCAACCTTAACATCAGCGATAAAGAGTTCGTGGTGCTGGTAGGACCTTCCGGATGCGGAAAATCCACCACGCTCCGTATGATCGCCGGACTCGAGGAGATCACCTCCGGAGAACTTCTGATCGACGGAAAACTGGTCAACGATATCGCTCCCAAGGACAGAGATATCGCGATGGTGTTCCAGAACTACGCTCTGTATCCCCATATGACGGTGTTCGAGAACATGGCTTTCGGACTGAAGCTGAGAAAGACACCCAAGGGCGAGATCAAAAAGAGAGTTACCGAAGCCGCCAGGATCCTGGAAATAGAGCACCTGCTGGACCGTTCCATAAAGGCGTTGTCCGGCGGTCAGAGACAGAGAGTGGCGCTGGGCCGTGCCATAGTCCGTGAACCTAAAGTGTTCCTTATGGACGAGCCTCTTTCCAACCTGGACGCCAAGCTCCGTGCGCAGATGCGTACCGAGATCATCAAGCTCCACCAGAAACTGCAGACTACCATTATTTACGTTACCCACGACCAGACCGAGGCCATGACGATGGGTTCCAGGATCGTGGTTATGAAGGACGGATACATTCAGCAGGTCGACAGCCCTCAGGTGCTTTACGAGAAACCCTGCAATATGTTCGTTGCCGGATTCATGGGCAGCCCTCAGATGAACTTCATCGACTGCAAGGTCGAGAAGGAGAACGGAGACGTAAGGCTCAGGATCGGCCGCTGGACCATCAAGATGCCCGAAGCAAAAGGCAAGATCCTCGAAGACGCCGGTTATTTGGATAAAGAGGTGGTCATGGGCGTGCGTTCCGAGCACGTTCACGACGAGGCCATGTACCTGGAGACCTACAAGGATTCCCAGGTGGAGCTTCCCATCGACGTTATCGAGCTGCTGGGCTCCGAGTCCCTGCTGTATATGATGCTTGAAGGCTCGCTGTTCATCGCCCGCGTCAAGCCCAGGACAAACGTTTACGTGGGAGACGTGATGCGTTTCGCCATCGACCCGAACAAGGTCCACATCTTCGACAAAGAGACCGAGAATACCGTTATCAACTGACGGAGGTACGGGCCTCAGCCGCAGGCCGCGCCCGAAGCGCGGGAGCGAAGCGGAAACGACCGACACGAAAAAGCCGTTGACGATCTGAAAGAAAGTCGGCGGCTTTCTTTTTGTCCTGGTCTGCTTTCTTTTTGTCCCGGGCGAAGTTCGAAACACGTTCAAAACAGATGGAAATCCGGCGGCGGATGTGGTATTATTGCCCGTAGAGAAAACCGCGGACAACGCTGTAGAAAAGGGGATATCTTATGAAGCTCAATTACAAACGCACCATACTGGTAGGTTTCGCGTTCTTTCTGATCTGCCTGTTCTGGCAGGCCTACGACACCGTCATCCCGCTGATACTGACCAACAAGTTCGGTATGTCACAGACCTGGTCCGGACTGATCATGGCGCTGGACAATATTCTTGCCCTGTTCCTCCTGCCTCTGTTCGGCTCTTTAAGCGACCGCGCCAAGACGAAGAGCGGCAAACGCACTCCCTTCATCATGATAGGCACGATCCTTTCCGCGGTGCTGTTCATCAGCCTTTCCGTGGCGGACGCGAAGCAGCTCACTAAACTGGAGCAGGTAACTCCCGACAGGTACGAATCTTCGCTTTCCGTGCTCTACGACGCCAACCCGTCCGTCACGGTCCCCGAAGAGGAGAAGGACGGCATGAACCTGATCCAGGCGGTGGGACACGTGTTCGCCGCTAAAGAGACGAAGCCTCTCCAGGAGATCTTCCCCGCGAAAGACGATTTCCTGGCAATAAAGATGTTCAAGACCGATGAGGCGGGCAACGACACGAAAGACGTCACCGACGACTACACCAACTATGTAGTCCCGGCCAGAACGGCATACGCGTGGCAGCAGACGGTGAACTCGCCCGTAACGCTGGTGTTCTTCTTATTGCTCCTTCTGGGCGTGCTGGTTTCAATGGGCATTTTCCGTTCGCCCGCTGTGGCGCTGATGCCCGACGTTACTCCCAAACCCCTGCGCTCCAAGGCCAACGCCATCATCAACCTGATGGGTTCTTTCGGCGGCATCACCGTGCTGGTGCTGGGCATGATATTTAAGACGGGCAACGCCAAAAACGCCCTTATGAACTATATTCCGTTCTTCTGTTTCATTTCCGGCATCATGATCCTGGCGCTGGTGGTGTTCAGATTGACGGTCAAAGAGCCCAAATGGGCTGTGGAGGCCGAGAAGATCAACGCTGTTTACGACGAGGAAGATCAGAAGGCGGAAGCCGAAAAGGAGAACGCCGCTGCTGACGCTGCCGGTACTTCCGCCGGTGCAGGAGCCAAGAAACTCAGCAAAGGCGAGAAGATATCGCTCATATTCATATTGCTGAGCGTTGCCCTCTGGTATATGGGCTACAACGCCGTTACGAGTAAATATTCAGTGTACGCAGGCAGCGTGCTTAATATGGACTACAACATGACGCTGATCATCGCTCAGGCGGCGGCGATCATTTCCTACATACCCATCGGCATCGTTTCCACCAAGATAGGCAGGAAAAAGACGATCCTCGCCGGCGTGGTGATGCTGGGCATCGCTTTCGGAGCCGCGGCGTTCATGCGCGCGGGAAGCCCGATCTGGCTGATGAACATACTGTTCGCGCTGGCAGGCATCGCGTGGGCCACGATCAACGTCAACTCCTATCCAATGGTGGTCGAGCTGGCTACCGGCGGCAACGTGGGCAAATATACGGGATACTACTACACGGCCAGCATGGCGGCGCAGGTGGTAACTCCGATCCTCAGCGGCATATTCCTTGACATTCGGTTCACGACGCTGTTCCCATACGCCACGTTCTTCGTCGCCCTGGCGTTCGTCACGATGCTGTTCGTCAAGCACGGCGACGTGAAGCCGGAACTGGTGAAGGACAAGATGGAATATCTTGCCGGCGGAGATGACTGATATGCTGGAAACGGTATTGTTCACGGTATTGTGGATAATCGCGGGCGCGGGAGTCCTGGCAGCGCTGACGCTGTTTCTGGTGTTTCCCGCCAGGAGACGCCACCCGGACAGGGAAGTGTTCAGGGGGAAATGCGTTGCCCACAGAGGCCTCCACGGGGCGGAAACGAATTGCCCCGTATCCGGCCTCGAAGACGCGAAAGGAGAAGTGGAGCGGACCTCCTATAATGCGCCCGAAAACACGATGGCGGGCTTCAGGCTTGCAGCGGAAAAGGGTTATCCCATCGAGACGGACATACATCTCACTAAGGACGGTAAAGTGGTGGTTTTCCACGACGACACGCTGGACAGGCTGTGCGGGGTCAAAGGAAAGCCGGAGGACATGACGCTGGCGGAACTTCAGCAATTAAACGTGCTGGGTACGCCGGAGCACGTGCCGTCGTTCGAGGAACTGCTGGCGGAGATAGACGGCCGGGTGCCGCTGCTGATAGAGTTCAAATGCGCGAACCTTGGCCTCAGCCGGAAACTGTGCGAGACCGCCTCCGCGATACTGGACGTTTACGGCGGCAAATACGCGATCCAGTCCTTCTTTCCGTTCGTCCAGAGCTGGTATAAAAAGCACCGCCCGGACGTGATGCGGGGCCAGCTGGCAATGGGTTTCTACAAAGACGGACCGGCCAAATTTCTGGTGGGCGCTTTGGTTTTCAACGCATTCGCCCGGCCCGATTTTATCGCCTACGACCAGAGAAACCGCCGCAACGTCTGCTTCCGCCTCTGCGTGAAACTGGGAGCCATGCCTTTCGGCTGGACCTTCCGCACCGCGGAGGAGTTCGAAAAGGGCCACGGCTCTTACGAAGTATTTATTTTCGAGAACGAAAGCACCGTGAAAGGCGCTGAATAAAGCGCGGCTCGACACGCGCTGACTCAACGGTAAAAGGAGAAAACGATGAACGAAACTGAGAAACTCGACGAGAAAGCACTGCAGGGAACCTGGGACCTTACCGTATTGTACGACGGATTCGACGATCCGAAATTGACCGCGGACGTGGAAAAGCTGAAAAAGCTCATAGAGGAAGCTGGGAAGATCGCCGCCATCCGCAAGGAATTGACGCACCGGGACCTGCTGCACAGGTATATAGACACGGCGGAAAAGACCGCCTCGCTGCTGGAAAAGCTGTTCGGGTACACATATCTGGTGTACGCCACCGACACTTCCAACGACCGGGCAATGGCCCTTATGGGAAAGCTCCGGGCAATGAGCGCCTCCATCGCGCCTTTCGACACCGCGGCCCAGCACGAGATCGCCGCCATGGAGGACCTTGACGCGCTGGTGGGAAGCGACGCCGCCCTGAAAGGCTATTCCTATTTCATTTCCCGCATAAAAGAGGACAACAAGTACCTCCTGGGCGAGAAGGAAGAGGAGATAATGGCGCTGATGAACACCTCCGGCGCAGACGCCTGGTCCGAGCTCCACGACACGCTCACCAGCACCGTCAACGTATCCTACCGCGGAAAGACCGTCACCCTTTCAGAAGTTCGGAACCTGGCGTACGACGGCGATCCGGCTGTCAGAAAAGACGCCTACGACGCGGAACTGGCGTGCTATCCCGCCGTGGAGCAGAGCGCCGCCTTTGCCCTCAACAGCATAAAGCTCCAGGTGATCAACGAATGCAGGCTGAGAGGCTTCGAATCGCCTCTGGCACAGGCCCTGTACAAATCACGCATGAGCCGGGAAACGCTTGACGCGCTCCTGGGGGCGATGAACGAATATATGCCCCGGTTCAGGGATTACCTAAAGGCCAAGAGCCGCGCGCTGGGCCACGACGGCGGGCTCCCCTGGTACGATATGTTCGCTCCCATCGGCAGCATCGACCGCAAATACACCGTGGAAGAGGCGAAGGATTACCTGCTCGACATATTCGGCCGGTTCGACTCGGAACTGCACGATATGGTAAAGAGAGCTTTCGAAGAGCGCTGGATCGACTTCTTCCCGCACAAGGGAAAGGTGGGAGGCGCCTTCGACTCCGGAGTGCCCTGCATCAAACAGAGCCGCGTGCTCACCAACTTCGACGGCGCTTTCGGCGACATAGTGACGCTGGCTCACGAACTGGGCCACGCGTTCCACGACCGCCAGGTGTTCAGCCACTCGCCGCTCCAGCAGGACTATTCCATGCCCGTGGCGGAGACCGCCTCCACCTTCAACGAAGTGCTGGTGGTGAGCGAAGCCATCGAACGGGCAAAGACGAAAGCAGAAAAACTGGCGCTCATCGAAAACCAGTTGTCCGACGCATGCCAGATAATCTGCGACATCTACTCCAGGTACCTGTTTGAGAGCTCCGTTTTCGACAACCGGGACAACGAGTTCATGTCTCCCGAGCGGATGTGCGAACTGATGCACCAGGCTCAGCTGGCGTCCTACGGCGACGGCATCACGGAAGACACGCTGCACCCGTATATGTGGCTCTGCAAAGGCCATTATTACAGCGGGCACCTCAGCTTCTACAACTTCCCCTACGCCTTCGGAGGCCTCTTCGCCCGGGGACTCTACGCGCTGTATAAAGAAAAAGGCCCGGAATTCGTGCCGCTGTACAAGTCGCTGCTCAACGCCACCAGCGTCAGCAACGTGGAAGACACGGCAAAGATGACCGGCATCGACCTGACGGACAAGGCTTTCTGGCGCGCCGGACTTCAGTCTCTGGCCGACGAGATCGACGAATTCATCAGCCTGGTCGACGAAAAATAAAGAACCTTATCTACGGGCGGCCTGCAGCATTTGCCGCGTCTGCCCGTCTGCCGGAGGAGATCGTATGGACCGCAGGTACGGATCCGCAAAAACGTCCGGAATAATAGCCAAGGCGGCTGCTTTCCTGCTCGTCCCGCTGCTTTTGCTCTCGGGCTGCGGCAGGGGAGAGGCGCCGTCTGCCTTCCGCGGAGAAAAAGAGATCATGAAAGAACTGATGACCTATTCTGAAGAAGAACTGAAGCAGATAGACGAATTCGTGTCCCGCACCGCCGGAGTGACCATGAGTTTTTACAAAAGCTCCCTGTCCTCCAAAGCGGCGTACACCTGCGTTGCCCCGGACGTATGCACCATGCCGGAGAACGCCTTCGACGACCCGGCGGTGGCCGGGTCAAGGTTCATCCGGGTGGAGGGATACATCTGCTTCTCAGAAGGGGGCGCCCAGAATATTGCCCTGGAAAACGGGGGCAACTGGGATATGACCGTTACGTACAACGAGCTCCATACCTCCAACTGCACTGAGAAGACGGTTTTCGCGGCCAACGTCTATTACAAGTTCAACCTGTGTTACGATTACGTTCCCGCTGACGTTCCGGTGAAAGTCGAGGGCGGTTACGCGGCAACGGGCGCAGGAGAGACGGTGGTGAGCTTCCACAGCGACCACTCGTATAAATTGTCCACTCAGGATCCTTCCTTCGGAGGCAGGACGGCGGAAAAGTACGCTCCCATAGCGGACATACATATAAGAGATCCGTTCATAATGTTGTCCGAAGACGGGTTTTACTATATGATCGGCACCTACGAGCCGGACGACTGGGCCAATACCCGGGAAATTCATATATACCGCTCGCCGGATCTTGCCGGCTGGACCGATCTGGGCGCCGTGTGGAATTTCGAGCGCGACGCCACGTGGCAGAAGGATATATTGACGGACGGGACCTCGCCGATCTGGGCGCCGGAACTGCACTATATCGACGGCAATTACTGGATCTGCTACTCTCTGGGCTGGGGGGCAATGAACGGCTCCGTGCTGCGCAGCACCACCGGCCGGGTGGAAGGGCCTTACGAGGACGTGGGCAGCGGACCCATATTCGACTACATCGATTCCACCCTGTTCGTTGACGGCGGGAAGGTATACGCAATCTGGTCCGACGGGCTGCTGTCCGAAATGAAGAGCGGCCTCACCGGGCTGGCACGGGACCCCGTTGCCCTGACCAGCGCCAGCGGAAAAAGAGTGGGATTCGAAGGCTGTTACGTAATGAAGATCGACGGCGTGTACTATCTGTTTTCGTCAACTTACACGTTCCACCTGGACGGCAGCGGCAAGCTTTACCAGACCTACGACAGCTATTACGCGTTTTCAGACAGGCTCGAAGGGCCCTACAGCGAGCGGCGGCTGCTTCTGGAGCGCGGCGGCCACAACAACCTGTTCTACGATAAAGAGGGGAACCTCTACACTACCGCATTCTACGGAGAAGGCTTTTCCGAGCGCCCCGCAGTGGTGCGCATAACGGTGGAGAAAAACGGCCTGCTGACCGTGAGCTGAACGATTTCGGGCGCCCTGCGGCGGGGTTTATCAACGGAGTTTTACAATGGGATTCGACGGCATAGTATTGCATTCTGTCATATATGAACTGAGCGGCCTGATCACCGGAGGCAGGGTGGAAAAGATATACCAGCCCGGCCCCAACGAAGTGGTCCTGCTGATCCATTCCGGAGGAGAACACTACCGTCTCTCCCTCAGCGCCGATCCCGCGGCCGCAGGCATCCATCTTACCAGATCGAAAAAGGAAAATCCCTCGCTGCCTCCTCCGTTCTGCATGGTATTGAGAAAGTACCTGTCCGGAAGCCGCGTGGCCTCGGTCTCCCAGCAGGGCTTCGACCGGGTGGCCTTCATAGAATTCGAGACCAAGAACGAGATGGGGGACAATGAGACCAAGCGCCTCATCCTGGAGATAATGAACCGGCAGAGCAACATCATACTGGTCAATTCCGCCGGCGTCATCCACGACGCCATCCGCCACGCGGACAGCTCGGTCAACCGCTTCCGTGAGATCATGCCTGCCCGTCCCTACGCTCCGCCTCCGTCCCAGGACAAACTTTCTCCCGCGGGAATTTCGGCGGCTGCCGTCAGTGAGAGGCTGTTCCCCGGTTCCGACACCGCCTCCAGGAGCGTTTTAAATGCCTTCTACGGCTTCAGTCCTCTTCTGTGCGACTCTATATGCCTTAAGGCCGGAATACCCCCTAAAACGCCTCTGGGAGGCCTTCACGCCGAAGAAAGGGAGGCGTTGTGCGCGCAGATCGAAAAAGTCGGGGCGGAGATCGCGGGAAACGACTACAGACCGGCCATATTGTTGTCCGGCAGCGATTTCCATTGCCTCCGGGTGTGCGCGGAGATGAACGGTCCGGTCAAACCTTTCGGCACCGTGAACATGGCCGCCGATACTTTCTTTTCCGAGAAAGACAGGCAGGCATCCTTCGAGCGGGAGAAGTCAAAAGTGATGCGCGCCGTGGCCGGAAATATCGACAAACTGTCCGAGAAGATCGCGGAATACAGGCGGGAACTGGACGGAGCGGAAGGATTCGAGCGCCAGAGGCAGATCGGGGAGCTGCTCACCGCCTCCCTTTATATGCTCCCGGAGACCGCAGACACGGTCACGGTAACGGATTATTACACCGAAGGCAGCCCCGAATTGACGGTGGAGCTGGACGGGTCGAAGACCGTTGCCGCCAATGCCCAGCTGTATTTCAAAAAGTACCGCAAGCACAAAGCCACCTGCGAGAACGTTGACCGGATGCTCAAAAAGGCGCTTCCGGAGCTGGATTATCTGGAAAGCGTGGCGTCGATGCTTAAGAACGCCTCCACGGTGGAGGAGGTGCGGGACATCCGCGCCGAAATGATCGACGAAGGATTTTACGGTGACAACGCCGGCGGCCGGGGCTCCGGCAGCGGCTCCGGAGAAGCCGCGGTCAAGGGCAAGAGGCAGCCCGGCAAGGCCGACAAATCCGACGGCCAGCCCTGGTCCGCCACCATGGGCGGCAAACCCGCCTCCAAAAAGACTCTGAGGGAGCGCGCCGGCGCCGCCAAGGCCGGCAAGAAGAACAGCTCCAAAGGCACGGGTTCCGGCAGCGATCACAGCGGCAGTTCTCTTCTGTCCCGCGACGACTCCGCAGCCACGAACACAGGCGCATCCCGGCCTTTAGTACGGACAACACCCGACGGCCTGCGCGTCATGATCGGCCGCAACAGCCGCCAGAACGAAAAACTCACCCTCCGCGACTCCGCCCCCGAAGACCTGTGGTTCCACGTAAAAAACGCCCCCGGCTCCCACGTCATCCTCAAACTCAAAGAATCCGGCGTCAACACCCCCGGCGACTCCGACTTGCTCTTCGCCGCCGGCCTCGCCGCCTACTACAGCTCCCAGCGCACCGGCACAAAGGTGGACGTGGATTATACCACCGTTAAAAACGTCAAAAAAATACCCGGCGGCAGGCCGGGAATGGTGAATTATTTCGCTTTTAAAACAATTACCGTTGTTCCCGAGGATCCTGAGGAGCGAAGCTAAATTCGCGCTAACGCGCGAGCTAAATTCGGCTTCGCCGAGCTAAATTGCCGCTTTCAGCGGCAGCTAAATTCGCGCTTGGGCGCGAGCGAAGTCATGATTATAGAATCATTTTTTATCATTGCCGGATTTGGCCGTATTTATTGACGCTATCAACATACGCCTTAAAGATCCGCACAGACTTTGAAGCGCTCTATACTGATCATCAGATAAATAATCGGTCTTGTTCATCAATTCCAGCCAGTATTCTGACTCGAAGCATTCCTTTAACGCGATCTGCATTTTCGCCACAAAATCTGCATTGCCATGGCCATATTTCGATTCGTGGATATTTGCTCCGACAGAGGATGCTGACCGGATCAACTGATCCGTTAATACAAATTCTCGCTTAGTTTCTTTAATTGTTCTGCAGGTTTTTATAATTACAATGGCAAATTCTTTTGATTTATCAAGTAAAACGCTGTTAGGCATTTGTTTTTACCATCCCTGTATTAAAATTATATTGGGCAACGTAGTTGTCCTTTTTTGTAGTTGAATGTGGTTGACCTAAGGTCAATTTCGCTCGTCCGCAGGGCGAATTTAGCTGCCGCTGAAAGCGGCAATTTAGCTCGACGAAGTCGAATTTAGCTCCGCGAAGCGGAATTTAGCTCGCACTTCAGCGCGAATTAAGCTGTGCGAAGCACAATTTCGCTCGTCCGCAGGACGAATTTAGCTGTGCGAAGCACAATTTCGCTCGTCCGCAGGACGAATTTAGCTCCGCGAAGCGGAATTTCGCTCGCACGAAAGTGCGAATTTAGCTCGCTTCCCCCAGCCCCTCTGAAATCCCCAGCATCACGATCCCCACTACCACCGCGGCAACGCAGGCGTACTGGCTCGCTTTGAGCTTTTCCTTCAAAAACACTCTCGACAGCAGCACAGAAACGATGCAATAGGAGGCCACCATCGGCGCCGCCAGCACCGGCCGCCTTGCCATGGCGTAAACGTAGAAAATCTGCCCGAACTCCTCGCACAGCGCCGCAGCGCCCTTTGTCCGTATCTCGGCCAGCCGGAAAGGATTGTACGGCTTTTTCTCTTTTATCCACAGGAAGATCCAGGCGCCCAGCCCGGCCAGGAAGAACGTCAGCCCGTACAGGATCAGCACGTCGATCTCGCCAATACCCAGCCCGGTCTCCTCGTCCAGAATGATGCCGTCCGCCGCCGTGCCTATAGTGTCGAATACGCAATAAAGTATGGGGAAGATCAGCGCCAGCGCGCCGAACCTGTATTTACGCTCGGAGTCGTTGACCTTGCCCTCGGCGACGGCCTCCCGCTCTTTGCTTCCGAGCCGCTGCTCCACGATCGCCAGCGCGATGACACCCGCCACGATTATTGCCGTACCCGTGAAATCCAGGGCGGAATACTCTTCGGAGATATTGCCGATCCTGCCGGTCAATGAGAAAAATATCAGCATAGCTATCATCGAAAGCGCTCCGGACGCGTTCTGAACCGGGGAGACGATGGACAATTCCAGATACCGCAGCCCCGCGTACCCTATTACCATCGAAAGTATGTAGCCCAGCGACGCAGGTGAGTACTTAAGCGCGTTCAGCGCCAGCGTGCCGACGGAGAAGCCGGATTCCGCGAAGGGCAGCATTATGACCGCCGCCACGCCCATAACGAGACCTACCCAGACGGCCAGCCGCAAGTGCGAATACCGGTCGCCGGAGTCCGAACTCTTCTTGTAAAAAAGATCCGCGAAGCCCCAGCCTAAAAGACATATCAGAGCGAAGAAAAACCAGGACATTGTCGATAAACCTCACTGTTTCTTTTTATTTTGGAATGAATTCCATCCTGCAGAGGTGCGCGGCACCTCCGTCGTTAAAGCAAATGAAATAGATGCCGTTGACCCAGAATATGGTCTCGGACTCCCGCGGGTCGTCCAGCAGGAAATGGGTCACGTAATTGCCCTCCCAGTCGTATATCTCGATGAAATTGGATTGGAGGCCGCTCATGGGGAAGTATATGTAGGACTCGTCCGAACCCATTCCCTGGGCGGTGTAGCCGGTGTCATCGGTCCTGTCAAAGGAGCTCAGCAGCTTCAGGTCTCCGTCAAGGAAGTGCAGCTTGTTGCCGCCCTGGCTGATGGCGATCACGTCTCTGGAGGCGCTGTAGGTTATGGCGCCGCTGCCTTTCTCTATGTCGATGGTCTGCTCCACCACCGTCAGGTCTTTGGGGTCGATGGAGGTCAGGATCTTGCCCTCGCTCTGGCCGTGAGCCACGTACAGAAGATCGCGCCTGCTGTCGTAGGTCATATCGTTGCCGTGGAAAAGATATATGGGCTGGCTGGTCCTGACGTGCTTTCCGGTGCGGAGGTCGTATTTGCATACGATGCAGTCTCCGTTCTTGCTCTGGCGCATTACGAAATAGGCGTATCTGCCGTCGGACGCGGCCCCCTGGGCCACCGTGTAGTCTCCCTGGGCGGGGCAGACGCAGATCTCGGTCAGTTCCACCGTGAATTTCGTGCCTTCGGATATCAGGTCGCTGAGCTGGACGCCGTTGCCGCCGTCAAGTTTGCTCTTTGAGCAGCCGGAGAACAGGGTCGATACGATCGCCGCCGCCAGCGCGATCAGCGTCAGCGTCAATACGATGCGGCCGATACCTATGCTTTTCGTTTCTTTACTGTCCATTTCAGCACGTCTTTCGCCGGGTCCGGAAAGTAACAGGAAAGCGCCGCTCCCTTGCCCGGATCCTTGAAAACATTATACTTTTGCGCCGCCTCCGTTTCAAGGGAAATTTCCCGCGAGCCCCTTCCGGAGTCCTCCGGGAGATTGACACTTCGCCCCCTTAAATGGTATTATTTAAGATGGAAAAAGATCATTGCCGCGGGTCCTCGGGCAGCTCCCGGGTGCCGGGCGCAGGAGAAACGGTACAGATGTTTGATCACATCGATATTTGTCCTCGAACAGAAAAAAAGAGAAGAGGGGCACTGCGGGCGCTGACTGCGCTCACGGCGCTGGCCCTCGTATTTGTATTGAGCGGAGGCATCCTTATGAGTTCATGCGCAAGAAAACCGGAGACCGAGGTGTATCTGATCGCCCCGGAGCCCAACAGCCTTATGGAAAGCTATATCATCAAGACTCAGCAGGGCAAACTTATCGTCATCGACGGAGGTATCGCCGGGCAGGGTTACGACGCCGTTCCATACATCCCCGCGGCCCTGAGAGCCGTTGCCGGAAAGAAAGCCGGAGAGTACGTGGAAGTGGAGGCCTGGTTCCTGTCCCACGCCCATAACGATCATTTCAACGAGCTGGGCAAGGTGATGCGCGAATACACTTCCGGAGACAATATAGGCATCAAAAACTTCTATTTCGATTTTCCGCCCTTCGAGACTCCCGAGTATCCCGCGGGCAATTCCGACCTTTACGACCTGGGGCGCCTGAAGACCGGTTTCGACCACTACGCCGCCATGACCGGGATCGAGGTGCCTGAAGGGCAGTCCTACTACGATATGGTGAACGGCGCCCTGGTGAACGCTTCAACCATCGCCGCGGGGCAGGATATCTACATCGACGAAGTACGGTTCGAGATGATGCAGACCTGGGACGTTTCCGACGGCGGCGACACCAACTCCAATTCGCTCGTGTTCCGCGCCTACGTCAACGGCAAGACCATCCTCTTCCTCCACGACCTGGGCGTCAACGGAGGCAGGCGTCTCCTGCAGAAATACGGCAGCGATCTCAAGAGCGACTACGTGCACATGGCCCATCACGGCCAGGCCGGAGTGACGAAAGAAGTCTACGACGCCATCGACGCGGACGTGTTCCTCTGGGGTACTCCTATCTGGGTCTGGACCAATACCACCAGTTACCGCATCGGAGAGACCAGGATGTGGGTCAATAACGGCGTGGATTACGATACGGCGGACGAGCACAACGTGGTCACCTGCCTTTACAAGGCGTTCCCTTCCGACACCACTTCGGTGGAAGCCTGGAAGAAAGTGCTGCCTGGCATGAAACTGAAATTCTGAGGAGCCCGAAAGAAGCAGTATGAGCAGAAAAACGGATAATTCCAAAGCGAAGAAGCCTAAGAAGAAAAAACCGAATATTTTCCGCATAACGATCGCCGCCGCCCTGTTTTTCCTGCAGGCCGGACTTCTGCTTTCCGCCATCATCCTGATGGATTACTTTGCGCTGATCGTTTACGTGATACTGGATATCCTTGCCGCAATATTCACCATCTCGATCGTGTATACGGAGCGCAACGCCTCTTTCAAGCTGCTCTGGGTCGTGGTGGTGCTGGTGATACCGGGACTGGGCATAATATTGTACCTGTTCTGGGGCCTCCCCAGGTCTCCCAGGGCAGTGTCCAAAAGCATGCCTCTCGGGTCCGACCTGGCCATTCCCGAGGCGCCTTCCTGCACCGCGGAAAAGCGCGACGAAAACGTAGCGGAACTCAGCAGGGAGTTTCCCCAGCAGGAGCAGATCGCCAGGTATCTGGAGCGGTCCGGATATCCCGTGTACCCGGGCCAGGACGTCAAATATTACGGCGTTGGCGACGAACTCTTCCCGGATATGATGGAAGAGATCAGGAACGCAAAGAAGTTCGTGTTCATAGAAACGTTTATATTGTCCGAGGGGCAGCTCTGGGACGAACTGTACGAACTGCTCTGCCAAAAGGCGGAGGAGGGCGTGGACGTGCGGCTGCTGTACGACGATTTCGGCAGCATATTCGCGTTGCCCTGGAATTTCGGCAAGCTCAAATCCAGGCAGAACCTGCAGGTGGCGGAATTCAACAGATTCATTGCCGTCATCAGCCGCATCAACGTGGGCAATCACCGGAACCACCAGAAGCTGTGCGTGGTTGACGGCACGGTGGCGTTCACGGGCGGCGTCAATATCGCCGACGAATATGCCAACCTTGTGGACGCCTACGGCCACTGGAAGGATTCGGGGCTGAGGCTCCGGGGCGACAGCGTGTGGAGCATGACGGTTATGTTCCTCCAGATGTGGACCTACGCCAATTCCAGGAAGCGCAAGGAAAAAGAGGACTTTTCGAAATTTTACGTTCCGCAGGAAGAGGCTCCGGCGCCCGAAACAGGCAGGGAACCCTCCTACGCACTTCCCATATCCGACGGCCCTTACGGAAAAGTGCCCAACCGCCCTGCGGAATATCTGTACCTCCAGATGATCAACCGGGCCAGGAAGTACATATACATCAGCACGCCTTATCTGATCCTGGACAACGAAATGTCCACCGCTCTGTGCATGGCGGCGTTCTCCGGCGTGGACGTGCGGCTGGTGACTCCCGGCATACCGGACAAGAAATACGTTTACCCCGTGACCAGGTACTATTACGGCCGGCTGCTCAAGGCAGGCGTGCGGGTCTTTGAATACACTCCCGGTTTCATTCACGCTAAGAATATCGTTTCAGACGACGAAACCGCGCTCGTGGGTACCATAAATATCGACTTCCGCTCGTTCTACCTGCATTTCGAAGACGCGGTATGGACCTGCGGCGGCGATGCGGTGGCGGACATAAAGAAGGATTTCGACGAGACCATAGAAGTCTCCCGTGAGATAACGCTGGAAGAGTGGAACAGCAGGCCCTGGTGGTACAGAGTCATACAGGCGCTGCTCAGGGTGATATCGCCGCTGTTCTGACCGGCGGTACGGTACAGGACGGACCGGCAGGGGAAGGACAATAAAATTGAATCTGGAATACAGTATCGTTGGCGCGGCCAAAAATTCCGAAGAGGACCTTCGGGCAATATACGACGAGATGGGCACCGGGGTGTACACCCTGGCGTTGTCATTGACGCGGTCAAGAAAGCTGGCCCGGGAAGTGGCGGTGGAGACGTTCAGGCGCGTTGCCCGGTACGGAGTCACCTTCGACACGGATATGGACGGTCAATACTGGATCGCCGACATCTGCGCCCAGCTTTCCCGCAACAGCCTGAAGGATCCTCGCGTGTCCGCTTCTTCCGTCACGAAAGAGCAGGTGGAGAACGCCTCCGCGCTTCTCGGCGACGCCCTTTTCGGGCTGGGGGGCGACCGGGGCACCATGGTGCTTTTAAAAGCCGTCACCACGCTTAAAAACGCGGATATCGCGTCATTGTGCGGGTATTATTCCGGTTCCGCCGCCGCGGAGATCAGGCGGGGCATCGCAAACCTGGCCGCAAAGGACGAGAGCCGGGAGAAAAAAGAGATATTGACCCAACTTAAAAAGGACGCCGCGGCAGCCTGCCCCGACTATTTCGACAGGATACTTGACGGCAGCCCCACTCTGGTCTCCCACGTGAGCCACGAGGCCATGTACCTTTCCGAAGAGCTGAATTCCTTTTCCGCCGAGGACGAAGCGGAGAGCGTTTCGGAGCGGGAGACTAAAAGGAAAGCAGAATGCAGAGCCCTCAGGATACGGGTCGCTGCCGTGATACTGGGCATATTGCTTTTGGGCGGGGTAGTGGCGGCAATATTGATCTCCGCTTCTAAAAATAAAAACCGACAGCCCGGCGGCGAGACGAACCTGAACGTGCAGTACGGCAACACCATCGATATGCTCTTCGCGGAAGGAAAACTGTACTACAGGGGCGTCGACGGAGGCATATTCGCGTATGATCCCGCGGCCGGGAGCCTGGACAAGATATATGACGGCGCAGTCAGGGAACTGGTCACCGACGGGACCAGGCTGTATTTCCGCAGCGACAGGAGCAAGCTTTTCTCCATAAATACCGACGGTTCGGGCCTGAAGCAGCTATGCTCCCGCTCGGGAACGACGCTGTGCTTCGCCGAAGGAAGGCTTTATTTCAGCGGCTCCGACGGCATATATTCCATGCCTCCCGAAGGCGTGGCGGACGACGCTGACCTCACGGCAGTGTACCTGGAAGAAGTTGAAGACGCACCTTCGAGGAACCGCATCGTTGTCAACGGCGAGGGCCGCGTGTTCTTCTCCGGCGGCGCGGACAAGGGCATTTACGAAGTTACCGCGTTCGGAGAGGGGACGGCGTTGACGCTCCTGTATTTCGACGAGGTATACTATATGACGCTGTGGGACGGCAGGCTGCTTTTCGACGGGCTGGGAACCGGCGGCATAGAGATGTACGTGATGGACGTTGACGCGAAAAAAGCCGCGGTGGTAGGGTATAAATACGACGTTGACGGCGACGGGAAGCCGATATACGATTCCGCTTCGGGAGAGGCGGCCCTGTCCTATTCCGCAGCGTATTGCCCCGACGGAGACAGGCTGTGGTACGAGGGATACGTTCTGGGCGAGGACGGCAGCAGGCGCGACATAGGCATCTACGTCATCGGCAGGAATTCGGATCAGTCCCGGCTGGCGCTGGCGATCCCCGAAGATCAGCTCCATGTGACAGAGATGCTGTCCGACGGATCCACGCTTTATTGCTTCTATTCCGACGGCAAGCCGGAGGGAGAGCGTAAGCTCGTGGCATACGACCAGAACGATTTTTCCAGGCTTAAAGAGATCTTCGACGTGCGGCGTCAATGAAAAGCGACGGCGGAGCGACGGCAATAAAAGAGAAACAGAAGTGAAAGCGAACAAATGAAAGGACTGTTTATTATCAATCCGGCCTCCGGGTCAAAGCGGATACAGCGCGGCATACCGCTGATGATGGTGGACAAGCTGCTGTCGGATCCCGACTCGAAAGGGCTGGAGATAGTGTACACGCATAAGAAGGGAGACGCACTGGAACTTGCCCGGTCCCTGACGCCCGGCTCCTTCGATTATGTCTGCGCCGTAGGTGGCGACGGGACGGTCGGCGAAGCGGCGGCAGGACTCTATCAGAGCGGCTCCGGCATACCTCTGGCGATCATCGCCGCAGGTACCGCCAACGACTTTTCTTCTTCTCTCGGGCTGCCCAAGACCTACGACGGCCTGACCCGCATGATATCCGGAATGCGCACCGTAAAGATGGATATGGGGCTCTTCAACGGCAAATATTTTTACAGCGAAGCCGCCGGCGGCGGGCTGGGGGAGGTGGCCCATACCACGGATCCCGAGCTCAAATCCAGATTCGGGTATCTGGCCTACCTGGGCAACGGCTTTAAGAAATACGGCAGTCTCAAACTGGAGACCGTGCCGCTGATATACGAGATCGACGGCGTGGAAGAAGAATTCGACACTTTCTGCTTTACGCTCACGAACACCAAGCGCATCGGCGGCATAAACAAAGTGGCTCCCGACGCGAAGATCAACGACGGGCTCATGGACCTGTGCATCATAAAGCGGACCGAACCTATCGAGGTGCTGCCGCTGCTGGCGCAATGCAACGCGGGCACCCACGTAAAGAACACAAAGGCCATCGAATACCGCCAGGTGCGGACGCTCAAGGTCAGGGTCAATGAAGAGGGCAGGAGCTTTCCGCTGGACATCGACGGCGAGGAGGGCGGCGTGCTGCCCCTCGAATTCGAAGTGATCCCCGGGGCCATCGACCTGATCGTTCCCGAGGGCAACAAGACTCTCAACGGCAATCTGACAGCGGATTGACGGCCTTGGCAAAAATCGAAAAGCGACAAAAAAACCGGCTGAAACAAGGAATTGATTCCCTCACTTCAGCCGGTTTTTACTTTTTGTTAACGATCAGCTATTACACAAGCTCAGCGAAGTATTTAATGGTGCGTACCATCTGGCTGGTGTAGGAGTTTTCGTTGTCGTACCAGGAGACCACCTGTACCTGATAGGTATCGTCGTCGATCTTGGCGACCATGGTCTGGGTGGCGTCGAAGATGGAGCCGTAGCGGCTGCCGATGATGTCGGAAGAAACGATCTCATCTTCATTGTATCCGAAGGACTCGGTGGAAGCAGCCTTCATAGCGGCGTTGATGCCTTCCTTGGTGATGTCCTTGCCCTTAACGACGGCAACGAGGATCGTGGAAGAACCGGTAACTACGGGAACTCTCTGAGCGGAGCCGATGAGTTTGCCGTTCAGCTCGGGGATAACGAGGCCGATGGCTTTGGCGGCGCCGGTGGAGTTGGGAACGATGTTGGCCGCGGCAGCGCGGGACCTTCTGAGGTCGCCCTTTCTCTGGGGACCGTCGAGAGGCATCTGGTCGCCGGTGTAAGCGTGCACGGTGGTCATGATACCGCTCTGGATGGGAGCGTAATCATTGAGCGCCTTCGCCATGGGAGCGAGGCAGTTCGTGGTGCAGGAAGCGGCGGAGATGATGTTGTCCGCGGGGGTAAGGATCTTCTCGTTAACGTTGTAAACGATGGTGGGAAGGTCGTTTCCGGCGGGAGCGGAAATAACGACTTTCTTGGCGCCGGCGTCGATGTGAGCCTGAGCTTTGGCTTTGGACGTATAGAATCCGGTGCACTCCAGAACTACGTCAACGTGCAGCTTTTTCCAGGGCAGATCTTTCGCGTCTTTCTCAGCGTAGATGGTGATCTTCTTTCCGTCAACGGTGATGGAGTTGTCATCATAAGTGACCTCGTGGTCATAGCGTCCGTGAGCGGTGTCATATTTGAGAAGGTGGGCAAGCATCTTAGGGGTGGTAAGGTCGTTGATAGCCACGACTTTGTAACCCTTAGCGCCGAACATCTGTCTGAAAGCAAGACGGCCAATTCTGCCGAATCCGTTAATAGCAACTTTTACAACTGCCATAAGTAAAACCTCCAAGTTTTGTTTTTACGGTTGTCAATTATAATATTCTTCACGGTCAATTGCAACCGTTTTTCATTTTTTCTTTTTCGTCACCGCCAGGACCACGGCAGCGAGGACGACGGCGGCAGCACCGGCGGCGATCCCGATGACGAGCCCCGCTCCCGGACCCTTCTTTTCAGAGGTGTCATCCGTGCCGCCGTTGCCGGAATTATCGTCCGTGGCACCGGGCTCTGCGGTGGCCGGAGCGCCCGTCGCGTCTGAGCTGTCAGTGGCATTGCCGCCTGTGGGATCAGAGGGGCCGTCGGTGGCAGGGGCCGAAGTGGCTGGAACGTCCGTGGGGGAGAGTTCGGGAGTTGCCGTGGGCGCCGGCGTGGAAGTTGCCGGGGCCTCAGTGGGCGCAGGCCTTTCGGGCCCTTCAAAGGTGATGAAAGTGTTGAGGGATTTGTCCGAGGAATTCAGTTTGACCACGGTCCCGTCCGCCAGCGCCGCAGCGACGCCTACGGTATAACGGCCGTACACGTGCTCCAGATCCACGGAAACGCTGTATTTTTTAGCGTATTGACCGCCCTTGTCTTCCGATCTTATGGTCTCGTCGGAGCCGGCGTTAAACGAATCGTCCCAGACGATGCGGCCGTTCAGCATTGACCCGAAAGCAACTATATCCTGGTCGAAACCCACCCAGCCTTCGAAGCACAGCGTCTTGAGCCCGCCGTCCCGGACGTCGACGTATTCGCCCTCCGTCTGCGCCTTCCGTATCGCCGCGGCGGGAGTCTCTCCGCCTTCATAATCGTTATATTTTTCGCCGTTCCAAAGTATCTGCCTGAACTCGGACCCTATGTATGAGGATGCGTCGTAATCGATGGCAAGCTTGTGGTCCGACACTTCCACCGTAACTTCCCTGAAGGCCCACTCGTCCAGCAGCTCGTACCCGTCGTTAGAAAGCACGTAGATCACGTAGTCACCGGGGATCACGTCCCCGTCGGCAACGAATTCGTCCAGCCTGTTCTGCCTGACTCTCGAGGCGTCTTCCGGAAAAGACAGCGGCCCCTGTATCTCGCTTACGTACCACCAGACCAGGGAAGGAACGTTGCCGGCGCCCGTGCCGTAGGACTCGCCCGCTTTGTAGATACCCACCCAGTCCTTGTCCCCGAACTCCCCGGTGACTTCCACGGAAAATCCACCGTCAAGGCGGGTGACGTTTATTTCGCAATCCGCGAAGGCCGTTGCCGCGCACAGGGCGAGGACAATGGAAACGCAGATCAATATCGAGGTCAATTTTTTCATATCTTTTTCTCCTTCCGGAGCGCTGCTTATTTGGGCCTGTTCCGGCGCGTCAATATTTTATACGATTTTGGCGAAAGGCACAAGATTGTGCTGCGGGTGAGTGATATTCGTGCTGCGCACGAGTGATATTGCGCTGGCGCGCAGTGATATTCGCCTGGCGGCGAGTGATGTTGCGCGACGGAGCGCGCAGCTTAATTCGTCCTGCGGACGAGCTAAATTGAACCCTGACGCAAAGATAGAATTGTCAGGGTTCAGCTAAATTCGCACTGGCGTGCGAGCGAAATTGCCGCGTTGCGGCAGCGAAATTGAAAGCCGAGGGCTTTCAGCTAAATTCGGCCTGACGGCCGAGCGGAGGTGGATCTGATTTTTGCTCGTTTTAAGCTGTCAGGCAGAGCTACCTTCTTTCAAACGCCCAGAAATCCGGGGTAAGAGGTAAAAATCAGGGCGTTTTGCGCTCATCTCTTTCTTCGAGACAGCGCAGGGCAAGGCCCTGTGCCTTTATCGAAATCATCGCTTCACATAGGGGAGGAAAAAACAACTTTCGCTTTACAAAAAAGCACTCCCGGCAGGTGTTGCCGGAAGTGCTTTTTGCTTTTCGTTTTCACGTATCGGCTTCGGGAAACTCAGGCTCCCTTAAGGCCGCGTAACGCGTCATTTTTGTTGCCGTTTCAACGTCGTTGACATCGTCGTTCAATTGCCGCTTCAACGTTGTTGTCGGCGTTGTTATCATTCCTCTTTGGCTTCGGCCTCGGCAGGGGCAGCTTCCACGGCAGCCTCGACCTTGTCCTCGGACTTGCGGCCTTTCTTGACCAGCAGGTTCACAAGGATGCCCAGGATGAGAGCGCAGGCAACTTCGGTGATGGTGACGTTGCCAAAGGTGAGGGTCATGCCGCCGACGCCGGCGATGAGGATAACGGAGACCACGAACAGGTTGCTGTTGTCGCCCAGGTCGACGTGCTGGATCATCTTAAGACCGGACACGGCAATGAAACCGTACAGGGCCACGCAGACGCCGCCCATCACGCAGTTGGGAATCGTTGCCAGGAGGGTAACGAAAGGAGCGATGAAGGATGCCACGATGGCAATGATGGCGGTGCAGAAGATCGTGATGACGGAGGCGTTGCCGGTGATGGCTACGCAGCCTACGGATTCGCCGTAAGTGGTGTTGGGGCAGCCGCCGAAGAACGCGCCGGCCATGGAGCCAACGCCGTCACCAAGAAGGGTGCGGGAGAGGCCGGGTTCCTTGAGGAGGTCGGACTCGATGATGGTGGAGAGGTTCTTGTGATCCGCGATGTGCTCGGCGAACACCACGAAGGCCACGGGAACGTAGGCCACAGCGATCGTGCCGAGGAATGCGGGATTCTCTTTAAGCGCGTCGAAGCTCTCTTTGCTGAAAGCCTTGAGGAACGTGAAGTCGGGCAGCCAGCTCATATGGCTGAAAGCGGAGAAGTCGATGATCTGAAGGGCCTGGATATTGGCGGCGTTGCCGATGACCGTCATAATGGCGGCAACCGCGTAGCCGGCGGCGATACCGATGATGAACGGAATGAGCTTCATCATCTTCTTGCCGTAAACGGAGGCGATGATGGTGACTGCGAGAGTGATGAGACCGCAGATCAGGCAGAGGTAGGGGTTGGCGTTCTGGACCTGGTTTGTCACTTCCTCGATGGCTGCGGTGCCTTCTTCGGTGATCACGGCCACCTGCTCGGTGACGGCGTGGGTGACTTTACCGGTGAACAGGTCCCCGATGGCGTTGCCGGAAAGGGACAATCCGATGATGGCAACCGTGGGGCCGATAACGACGGCAGGCATGATCTTGCTGATCCACGCAACTCCCGCGAATTTAACTACCAGCGCGATGACAACGTACACGAGGCCGGCGAAGATCGCTCCGACGAGGAGTCCCAGGAATCCAAGGGCAACAGCGCTGCCCGCGCCCGCGAAGGCTGCGAACATAGAGCCGAGGAAGGCGAAGGACGAACCCAGGAACACGGGGCTTTTGAATTTGGTGAAGAGCAGGTAGACGAGCGTGCCTACGCCTGCGCCGAACAGAGCGGCGGACTGGCTCATGCCGTTGCCGACGATGCTGGGCACGGCGATGGTCGCCGCTAAGATGGCCAGCAGCTGCTGGAGTGCGAAGACCAGTGTCTGGCCGATGGGCGGACGGTCTTTCACGTTGTAGATGAGTTTCATGTTTTCCCTCCTGATGAATGAATGGTTTATAAGCACAAAAATAAAAGCCCTGAAAGAGGGCTCTTATTCTGTAACTATCAATTTTTCGATCTTGCTGAGGAATTCGCGTCCGTCAAATCCGTCCGGCACCGAGAGCGTGATGGGCCTGCTGAGGTCGAGACTGAATATTCCCATGATCGATTTCGCGTCAACGACGTACCTCCCGCTGGAAAGATCCAGCTCGTCTTCGCAGGCTGCTGCCGCCGCTGCAAAGACTTTAATGTCGTCAATGGTCTTCAGCATTATTTTGTAATTTTTCATGCGTCCGTTCTACCTCCGTCACGCGCCGTTCCGGGCAATGCACCGGCTCCGCGCCGACTGTTGTGATTATATATTTTGCCGCCCCGTCTGTCAATCGGTTTTTTAACTAAATAGCGTCATTTGGAGGATATTTTTACGCATTTTTTTGCGCTGGGCCGGCGGGCGGTCGATCGGGCGGTTTTGTTTGTCTTGCGGTCGTTCGTTTCGGGCTATAGAGGCGGCGCTGCATCTTATCAAACGCCTACGAATCCGGGGCAAACGGTAAATTCCGGGTGTTTCGCTCATCTGCGGCTTCAGAGACAGCGCCGCTTCCTTCCAAACGCCAAGGAATCCGGGACAATCGGTAAATTCCGGGCGTTTCTCGCTCATTTTTAGTTATCAGGCAGCGCCGCTTCTTCCCAAACGCCAAGGAATCCGGGGCAAACGGTAAATTCCGGGTGTTTCTCGCTCATTTTTAGTTATCAGGCAGCGCCGCTTCCTTCCAAACGCCAAGGAATCCGGGATAATCGGTAAATTCCGGGCGTTTCTCGCTCATTTTTGGTTATCAGGCAGCGCCGCGTCTTCCCAAACGCCCACGAATCCGGGGCAAACGGTAAATTCCGGGGGTTTCGCTCATCTGCGGCTTCAGAGACAGCGCCGCTTCCTTCCAAACGCCAAGGAATCCGGGATAATCGGTAAATTCCGGGCGTTTCTCGCTCATTTTTAGTTATCAGGCAGCGCCGCCTCTTCCCAAACGCCCAGGAATCCGGGATAATCGGTAAATTCCGGGTGTTTCTCGCTCATTTTTAGTTATCAGGCAGCGCCGCTTCTTCCCAAACGCCCACGAATCCGGGGCAAGCGGTAAATTCCGGGTGTTTCTCGCTCATTTTTAGTTATCAGGCAGCGCCGCTTCTTCCCAAACGCCCACAAATCCGGGATAATCGGTAAATTCTGGGCGTTTTCGCTCATCTGCGGCTTCAGAGACAGCGCCGCTTCCTTCCAAACGCCAAGGAATCCGGAGGTAAGTGAAAAAAATGGGCGTTTTTTCCTCGCCTCGCCATTCGAGACAGCGCAAAGCCCTAGGTACAAGCGAAGAAAGTGTTTCACTGCTCGCAACGCGGCAATATCACTCGCTGCAGGCGAATATCACTCACTTTAAGACTTAATATCACTCGCCTCCAGTCGAATATCACTCGCACGCCGGTGCGAATTTAGCTGTGCGAAGCACAATTTCGCTCGGCCGTCAGGCCGAATTTAGCTGAACCCTGATAATATTGTCTTTCCCGTCAGGGTTCAATATCACTCATTCCACCTTTGCCAAACTTGTGCTATAATAACCTCGCGGCAGACGGCAAACGCACCGGCGGCGGACGTAAACCGAGCCCGCGGCAGCAGGCAGACGCCCAGGATCACAGCGCCCGGAGGACGGCAATGAATAAGAAGGTATCTGAATCATACACGGAACAGGTGCAGGTGTTGACCCAGAGCAACCTGAACGGCTACTCGAGGCTGTTCGGTGGACAGCTCATGGCGTGGATCGACGTGGTTGCCGCGGTGGTTGCCCGCAGGCACAGCAACCGGAACGTTACCACGGTGTGCGTGTCCGAGCTCGTGTTTAAGGCGCCCGCGTACGCCAACGACACGATACTGCTGTGCGGCCACATCGTGTGGGTGGGACGTACTTCTATGGAGATATGCGTAAAAACGTACGTAGAAAATCTTGACGGAACGCGGCGGCTCATCAACACGGCATACGTGACGATGGTGGCCATCGACGAGAACGAAACGCCTTGCCCGGTGCCCGGCCTGGAGCTCGAGACCGAAGAGCAGCAGCGGGAATGGGACGAAGCGGCTGAGCGCAGGAGGCGCAGGCGTTGACCGGCGAAACGGAATCGGCGGACCGGCAACGATTTTTTGAACAGCGGACGGCCGAATGACCGGCAGCGACATTTTTTGAACAGGGGACGGACAATGAGCAGCGACATTAACATAGTATGCCTGGATCTTGAGGGCGTTCTGGTGCCCGAGATATGGATCGCGTTTTCCGAAGTCACCGGAATACCGGAACTTCGCCGCACCACCAGAGACGAGCCCGACTACGACAAATTGATGAAATATCGCCTTAAAATATTAAAGGAACGGGGCCTGGGGCTCAAAGAGATCCAGGAAGTCATCGGGACTATCAAGCCCCTCAGAGGCGCAAAAAAGTTTCTTGACGAGCTCCGTTCGGTCACCCAGGCGGTGATCCTCAGCGACACTTTCACCCAGTTCGCGGCGCCGCTTATGGAAAAACTGGGACGCCCCACGCTGCTGTGCAACACCTTAGAAGTAGGCAAAGAAGGCATGATCACAGGCTACAAACTCCGGTGCGAAAATACGAAGCTCACCACGGTACGGGGACTTCAGGCAATGGGCTTTCAGACCATCGCCGTGGGCGACAGTTACAACGACCTGGGCATGATCCGGGCGGGCAAAGCCGGCTTCTTGTTCAGGAGCACCGCCAGGATAATTGAGGACAATCCGGATCTTCCTGCTTTTACCGAATTCGGAGATCTGCTGGAGGCGATCAAAGCCGCGCTGTGACGCGGCTTTTTCATTGCTTCGGCATTTAAATTTTACATAAATATATCGTTTTATTCGAACAATATCTTCCGCCTGTCTTTTCCCGCTTCTTCAAGCGTAAGATCCCGCATAACGGTGAGCGGAGCGAGAGAGGCGGTTTCTTTTTCCTGTTCGCTGTCTTCGTTGCCGGATCCTGCCGCCCCGCTGTCCGCATCGCCGTACGGCAGTTTCTCGCCCAGTATCAGATCGCCCTTCATATACTTGAAGAACCTGCCGCTGCCGGAACGAACCTTCGAGACCTCCAGAGGAAATTGACGGCAGATCACGGTGGCCTCCCCGGGAGCCAGGTCAACGTTGACGCGCTCGATGCCGGCGGGAGTATAGATCATCAAAAGCGTTGACACCGGCGAAGCGTACGCCTGTACTTCTACGGAGAAGCTGCATTCGCAGGGGAGCTCCGAGCGGATTTTAATACTGAAATCTGCAAAAAACGCGTTGAGATCGGAGCAGAAGGGGAGCCAGACTTTCTCCATACCATCCGCGCCGTTTGCTCCGCCGGATATGAGCACGGAGTTTCGCGCGATGGCCGCAAGCCCTTCCGCGCCCCGCATGGTGCAGCACCAGAACGCTTCCGAAATGCCTTCGCCCGAAGGGGAGAGGACCGGATTCGCCCCGTCAACGCCTCCGTCGAAAACGCATTTATCTGTGCCGAAACCGCCGTTGGGCCGCTGGGCGTAACCCAGGCCGTTGTACCTTATCCTGTTTGCAAGCGTGAGATATTTCACGTCCTCCGTGAGCCTGAAAAGCCCCATGGCCACCATGAGAGAATCTACTATGGCGCAGGGCTCCGTCCAGGTGTCGCGGCGCCCGAACCAGTTGAAATTGGCATAATTCTCGGTCATTCCAAACCGGACGTAAACGTCGAACACCTTCTCCGCGGCCCGGAGATAAGCGCTGCCTTCCTGATTGTCCGCACCCAGCGCCTGGGCAAAGGTCAATATGCCCCTCGTGGCGCTCAGCGTGGCGTGGGTCTGCAGGCCCGCGGCAACCAGGTCGATCCCCGTGAACACCTTGATCATCTCTTCCAGCAGCTCCTTGACCTCCCGCAGCCCGAACACCGCGTATATCTGAGAAAGCGCGTCAAGGCACATAAAAGCGCAGCCCACGTCGGTGGAGAGGCTCCATTGACCCGCCGCCCCGTCGATATTGCCAGCGTAGCTGCCTCCTCCGGACCTGGAACCCGCGTCCAGCGGATAGTCCCTGTATTGGCCCCTCAGGGGCAGGTAGAGATTTTCCACCATCCGGAGCACCACGTCACGGATATTGCCGTCGCCGGTGCTCAGATAATATTCCGTAAGGCCTCTCACCAGCCAGTTGTGGCCCGAAAGCTGCTGCTCGTTGATCAGGTCCCCGGGGCCTCTCACCGGGCCGATATATCCTTCACTGTTAAGGTGGTTCGGTACGTCTTCAATGATCCTGTCCAGGTAAGGAGGCTTGGCCCCCGTGGCGTTCCACAATGACACCAGCGCCAGCAGCGTGCGTCCTTCCCAGTCTCCCGGCCATCCCGCCTGGTCCGCCGTATAAATGGCATCCGGCCTGTAGCAGGGCGAGGACAATCTCGCTCCGTTCAGCGCCAGCCTTTCTCCCAGTTCTCCGACTGGTTCGATCCTGCATTCTCGAGGTGCGGTCAATCTGATCATATCCATATCTCCCGGTCCGTGTCGTTGACATCAATTTTACTACAATACAGGCCGCGGCGCAACTCGACACGTTCGACGCAAATTTGTCGAGGCGCTCGACAAATTTGCGTCGAGTGACTTGACAAGACTGAAAAGAAGCAATATAATACATACGCAGAATGACCAAGGGGAGGTTAAAATGGCAATACCTCTAAACATAAATGACCTTATAAACCGGACAGTTGTCGAATCTACCAGGATCGAATTCAAATCCGACTGGAATCCGGAACCGATCCTTCATACTATATGCGCTTTTGCAAATGATATCGACAATATGGGCGGCGGATATATAGTTGTCGGTGTCGAAGAGAAAAACGGAGTGCCTGTCCTGCCGGTAAAGGGTATTGAACTGGACCGGATCGACGGTATTGAGAAAAAATTGCGCGAATGTTGTCATTATATTGAACCATTTTACCAGCCTGTCGCGGAGCCGTTCCTTTTTGAAGGCAGACATGTTCTCGTTATCTGGGTCTCAGGCGGATATTCCCGTCCGTATAAAGCCTCGATCTCCTTGTCGGACCGTCGTTCGGAAAAAAAATATTACATACGGAAAGCGAGCAGCACCGTCGTTGCTTCTCCGGAGGAAGAAAAACAGTTGTATTACGTTTCTTCGGATATTCCTTTTGATGACAGACCCAACCTTGCCGCCGACGTAACAGACCTTGATCTCGGCCTTATTCGTGAACACCTGAAAAAAGTCGGAAGTGATCTCTATGGCTATTCTCTTGCTCAAGATCTTAACCGTCTTGCCGAGGATATGCAGCTTGTATCCGGACCATCCGAATACAGGAAGCCAAGGAACGTCGGACTTCTCATGTTTTCCGAGCATCCCGAAAAGTATTTTAAATATGCCAGGATCGAAGTCGTAGACATACCTGATCCGACGGGAATGAATATGACCGAAAAGATTTTTACCGGTCCGATCCAGAGACAGCTTTCCGAAGCGCTTCTGTATATAAAAAATTACGTGATCAAAGAGGCCGTGATAAAAAGCAGTGAGAAAGCGGAAGCAGACAGAGTTATGAACTATCCGTACGCGGCGATCGAAGAGATCCTCTCCAATGCCGTTTATCACAGGTCATACCAGATCAACGAACCTATAACCGTAAGAATAACTCCTGCCTCGATCGAGATCACCAGTTTTCCGGGGTTTGACCGAAGCATAACGGATGAAAAGATCAGATTGCTTGATATACGCTCGATGGTATACAGGAACAGGAGGATCGGAGATTTTTTGAAGGAACTGAAGTTGACCGAAGGACGGAATACGGGATTACCCACCGCGTTTAACGCACTTCGTGAAAACGGTTCCGGCATGCCGTCGTTTGAGATGGATGCCGAGCGCGGATATCTTACGGTAAAAATACCCGTTCATCCGGTTTTCTTGAAAAAGGAAGATGCAAACGGCAGTGAATACGGTTCCCGGATACTTTCTGCTCTCGGAAACCGAGAACTGAACCTGACTGAGATCGCAAAAGAAATGGGTTACAAAGGTATTACAAAAAAGCTTGCCAAAGCGGTGAGCAGCCTTTATAAAACCGGCGTCTTAGAAAAGGTTTATTCCGAGAATAACGGTGTGGTTTTCAGGGCAAAGAGAGGTCAGGCTGAAACATAAAACATATCCGCAGAAGAAGGCCTGCATACGGTATGAAGAAAGGTGATCTGACATGAGAGGTATAAAGATATTCAAAACGTTCATTAGGATATTTCTGATCTGCGCCCTGTTTCCGGCTATATTGACCGGAAGCGTGTGTGCGGCGACGGCGGCGGAGAACGATGCGGGAAAAGCGGAACCGGAGCTGTACGGAGGCGTTGACGGACTGGGAAGAGTATTGCCCGACAGCAATACGCTTAACGCGGAGCGGCCCAAAAAAGGCCGTTACGTAGGTATGTTTTTCTGGGACTGGCACCGGTTCTTCAGCGTGCACGCACCTATGAACGTCACCGAGATCATCGCGGCCCATCCCGAAGCGGCCAACGATTTCAAACATGAGGCCTGGGGCGGCAGGGACAGCGGCACGCCTTATTTCTGGAACGAGCCGATCTACGGTTACTATTCTACCTCCGACGAGTACGTGCTTAGAAAGCAGGCGGAACTGCTGGCGGACGCGGGCATCGACGTGCTGTTCCTGGACTGCACCAACGGCACGGAAACGTACCTCTCGGAGTTCAAACTTATTGTGAGCGCCTTCGAAAAAGCGGCGGAGCAGGGCGTCAACGTTCCGAAACTCGCTTTTATGCTGAACATCAACCCGAACACGCTTTACGACAACAACCCCATAGAGCTCAGGCAGCTCTACCGCCAGATATACAAAAAAGGCGTGGGAGAAGGCCTCTGGTTCTACTGGGAAGGTAAGCCCCTGGTCCTGTCTCCCGCGGACTGTTTCGACCCGGGCAAGGACGGCGACCTGCTTGAATATTACACTTTCCGCCGCAGCGACGACTCCTTCTTCACCGCCGATACGAAGATAGGCGACAATATCTGGGGCTGGCTCTCCGTCTATCCTCAGACCCGCTACGGAGTGCGTTCCGACGGCTCAGTGGAAGAGATGGCGGTGGGCGTGGCCCAGAACGCCAACGAGTTCGGTATGAAGGGCTCGGCGGATCAGAAATACGGCCTCACGGCAATGAACGACCCCAGAGGCACCGTCCACGGCAGAGCTTTCACCGAAGGACAATATTCGTATTCCTACCTCACCGACAGCGGCTATAAGAGCGTGGGCACCGGCGATCCCGACGCGCTGCTTTACGGCCTGAACTTCCAGCAGCAGTGGGACCGGGCAATAGAGGTCGATCCGGATATCGTTTTCGTCACAGGCTGGAACGAGTGGATCGCGGGGCGCTGGGAGACCTGGGGAGGCGGCACCGCCATCACCGAGAACGCTTTCCCTGACGAGTACACCGACGAATTCAGCCGCGACATCGAGCCCTCCAAAGGCATATTGAAAGACTATTACTACTACCAGCTGGTCACCAACGTGCGCCGCTACAAAGGAGTGCCCGAGGCCAGGATCTATTCCGAAAAGCATACCGTGGGAGTCGACGCCGCCCTCGAAGAATGGGACGCCGTTCCCGCCGGGTACGCGCATTACACGGGCAGCACCATGAAGCGCAGCGCCGCCGGTTACAAGGGCCTTAAGTACGAATCCGACACCATGCGAAACGACATCGTGCTCTCCAAAGTGGCCTACGACGATGAAAACGTATATTTCCTCGTCAAGACCGCCGATGAGCTCACTTCGCCCGACGGCCCCGCCTGGATGAGGCTCCTGCTCCGCACCCGCTCCGGCGGCGAGACCTGGGAAGGCTTCGACTATATCGTCAACAGAGTTTCTCCTTCGGCTCCCGACGGCTCGGGCCTCGGCACCGCCACGCTGGAAAAGAGCACCGGCGGCTGGAACTGGGAGACCGCTGGCACCGTCAGATACAGGATCAGGGGCAACGCTCTTCAGCTTGAGATCCCGCGGGCGCTGCTGGGCCTCTCCGAAAAAGCCGTGAATCTCGAATTCAAGTGGTCGGACAATATGCAAACGGACGGCGACGTGATGGACTTCTACCTTTCAGGAGACGTTGCCCCCGGCGGCCGCTTCACATTCGTGTTCAACTCTGAAAAGGTCTCTGAAAACGAGAAGCCTGACGCCACTCCCGGCGGCGCCGAAGAGGCGACTCCCGGCGGGTCCGGCAATGATTCGAAGCAGAGCGGTTCCGGGCTTCCGGCATACGCCTGGATCGGAATAGGAGTTGCCGGAGCGGCGGTGGCGGCAACGGCGGCGGTGCTGATCGCCGGAAAAAAGAAAAAGGACAGACCGGAAGATAAAAACGATTGACGGGGAAGATAAAAAGCGTTGACCATCCGCTTGAATTATCTGCCGCCGCTGGGTTATAATAACCTTCGCCCGAAAGGCGCCGCAGGGGAGTTCGTCCCCAGAGCGGCAGTATATCTTACAGAACGGGATAAATCAAAATGTACAAGATCTCAGAAACCGATCAATACAACGTGGAACCGAAGGCGCTGCTCAGCGAGTCCTTCTCCAGGAGCTATGCCAGATACGCGGATACCCAGGAAGCTGTCCCGCCTGACACGGCGACGCTGGTGTGCACCGTCATTAGTATGGTGATGCTGGTGGGCATGTTCCTGTTTACGGCCAGGAGCTACGCCTCCGAAGCGGTGCTCTGGTACGTGCTTACAGGCCTGGCCGTTGCCATCCTCATCTACGTGATCTATAAGTACATAAAGACCAGGAACGCCTATCTTAAGGCTGCCGGAAGGCCTTCTACCATCAATGAAAAGCGCAACGAATATTTCTCGCTTTTCGGTACCGAAGAGGAACTGGGAGAAAAGGTGCTGGCAGGCGATTTCCAGGACCAGGTGAAGAAGCTTTCTCTGAGGGAACAGGACGAGGTGCTGAAGAACGCCCTTAAAGACGTTTACGACGACCTCACCCGCAGGAACAATCCGGATCTTCCGGTCTGCCGCCTCATCACTTCCGTGCCTCAGCTTTTCACCCAGCAGCGGGCAAGGCTTTATATGAAAAAAGAAGGCAACGAGTACGTTTTCTTCGATTTCAACTGGGCCAATCCCCAGGGCGAGATCAGGTGCGGCGAGGACGATATAGTTTCATTCGGCAGGTTCTCCGCCTATCCTGCCTCCGTCAACACTTCGGGCGGAAAGATCAGGCCCGATGCCGGGATCCTGGAGATAGCGGGAGAAGACGGCAAATCGCTGTATCTCGACTTTATTGACACGGAATACGACAAGGCGCTCAGGTACCTGCCTAAAAAGAAAGAGAAAAAATGAGCCTTTGTTAGAGGCTTCTTTAGCGGTTGCCCGACCGGGCCGGAGCTATCCGGCAAGGCCGGGCTCTTTTGTTGCCCCGGCGGAGAAAGACGGCTGTTCGGGGCGGAGGAAAACGGCCCTGCCCGGCGGTCAAAAACGGGACAAAAAACGTGCAAAAAACGGTGATGTTTCACTTTTATTCCGGCGGGGTTTCTGCTATAATCAAAAAACATTCCATGACATCTTTCCGGGGGTTCGTTTATGAGTTCCGATTTCAGAATAAGAATAGACAGAGTTGAGATATCAGAAGCCAGCCGCGGCATTACCGCGTACTGTTTTTACGCGCCGGAAGATGCCTCTGAAGAGGACAAGAAAAACGCGGAGAGGCTGCTCAGGAAGCGGTCGGGTTTCCAGGAACTTAAGGTAGTCTTCATGAACGAAAAGGCCTCCGAAGGGGAGGAAATCGCCGAAAAAGCTGCCGAAACCGCCGAAAAAGCCGATGAGACCGGCGAAAAAGCCGAAGAAAGCGACCCCGCCGACAGTCCGCTGCCTCCCGAACCTCCGGAACCGGGCGACAATACGGGATCCGAGGAAGCCTCTGAAAACGCCGATGGATCCGAGTTTTCCGGACCATCCGAATCTTTCGAATCTGCCGTTTCCGAATCAGGCCCTAACGGAGCTTCGGCGCTGCCCGAGACCGATCTTCTGGGCGACACCGTGGTGGTGGATTTTTCCGAAGAAGAATATGAAAAAGAGCAGGAGGCGCTGCTTCGCGCAGACTCTCAGAACCGCCGCCGGGAAGGCTTCGGAGGCGGGTATTTCCCGGGAGGCTCCTCGAATCCCGCCGCCGGAATGTACAACGGCCGCGGCGACGGCAAGCGCAATAAAAGGACCAGGATAACGCCTCCCGAAGGCGCCGAGCCGCCAAAAGACAGGTTCGGGAAGACCATACTTATAGGGCGGGATTTCGACCAGCCCGAATTGCGGATGGCGGACCTGACGGCGGACTCCGGATTCGTTGCCCTTCGCGGAAGAGTGTTCAAGTACGACACGAAAAAGCTCAGCAGCGGGTCGTTCATTGCCCTCGTCTCCGTAACGGACGAGAGCTACTCCGTGGTGGCGAAATTCTTCTTCCAGCCCGAGGACAAGGACTACGTTGACGAATATTTCAAAAAGAACAAATACATCCGCCTTTACGGCGAAGCGGCGCTGGACAAGTTTTCCCACGAGCTTACCGTGATGGCCCGGGCGATCACCGGAGACGAGCATAAAGAGAGAAGCGACGGCGCGGAGGTAAAAAGGGTGGAGCTCCATCTGCATACGCTGATGAGCGCCGTTGACGCCATCACCAGACCCTCCGAGCTGATGGAGACGCTGATCAGATGGGGATGGAACGCCTGCGCCATAACGGACCACGGCGTTGTCCAGGGCTATTCAGAGATCACTTCCATCTACAATTCCAAATACGCCAAGTCCAATCCGGATTTCAAATTCATTTACGGCTGCGAGGCGTACCTCTGCCACCAGACTCCCGATATGAATCCGGAAGAGGCGAAAAAGCTGCCTACTTATCACTGTATAATACTGGTGAAAAACACCGTCGGCCTTAAAAATCTGTATCAGCTGATAACCAAGTCCAATCTGGATTACTACCATAAAAGGCCCAGGATGCCCCGGTTCGAGATCGACGCCCACAGGGAAGGGCTCATCATATCTCCCGCCTGTTCACTGGGCGAGCTTTATGATGCGGTGATCAATAAAGAGTCCGACGAGAGGCTGATGGAGATCGGCTCCTGGTACGACTATTTCGAGATACAGCCCACGGGGAACAATATGTATCTGGTCCGGGAAGGCACGCTGGATTCCGAAGAGGAGATCAGGAAGTGCAATCTCAAGATGATCGAGATCGCCGATAAACTGGGCAAGCCCGTGGTGGCCACCTGCGACGTGCACTACCTGAGGCCCGAGGACGCCATCTACCGCACCGTGCTCCAGGCCGGGCAAGGCTACGACGACTATATGAACCAGCCTCCCGTGTACCTCCGCACCACCGACGAGATGCTGGCGGAATTCGACTATCTGGGAGACAGGGCCCGGGAGATCGTGGTGGACAATACTTTAAAGATCGCGTCAATGATCGAGAAGATCAAACCGGTGCCCGACGGCTTCTATCCTCCCGACATACCCGGTTCCGACGAGCTCCTGCGCACTTCCGCCTACGAAAAAGCCAGGAGTATATACGGCGATCCGCTGCCTGAAATAGTCGAAAAGCGCCTGGAGCGAGAGCTGAACGCCATCATCGGCAACGGCTACTCTATAATGTACATCACCGCCAAGGAACTTGTGGCCGAGTCCGCGCGCAACGGATACCAGGTGGGTTCCAGAGGTTCCGTCGGTTCCTCGCTGGCCGCCTACATGGCCGGCATAACGGAGGTCAACTCCCTTCCTGCCCATTACCGCTGCCCCTGCGGCTACCTCGAGTTCCACGAAAACGAAGGGTACGACTGCGGCTTCGATATGCCCAAGAAGAAATGCCCCAAATGCGGCAGGGAACTTATAAGAGACGGTTACGACATACCCTTCGAAACGTTCCTGGGATTCGAAGGGGACAAGGTCCCTGATATCGACCTGAACTTCGCTTCCGACGACCAGCCCAACGCCCACAAGTACACGGAAGTGCTCTTCGGCAAGGGCAAGGTGTTCCGCGCCGGTACGGTCTCGGGCCTGGCGGAAAAGAACGCCCGGGGCTACGTGCTGAAGTACCTGGAGCGCAGCGGCAAGACCGCCAGCAACGCCGAGATAGACAGGCTGGCGTCCGGTTTCGAAGGCGTTAAAAAGACTACGGGCCAGCATCCCGGAGGTATCATCGTCATTCCAAGAAACAAGGACATACACGATTTCACGCCGGTACAGCATCCCGCAGACAAGGCGGATTCGGACATCATCACCACCCATTTCGAGTTCAAATATCTCCACGACACGATCCTGAAGCTGGACATACTGGGGCACGAAGGTCCGGAAATGCTGAAGCTGCTGGAAAACTATACGGGCGTCGACAGCCGGAACGTTGACATCAACGACGAGAACATGCTTACCATATTCAGTTCTCCCGACGCGCTGGGGATGGATATGAACAAGGTCAGGATCAGCATGCCTCTGGGCACCTACGGCGTGCCTGAGCTGGGCACCAATTTCGTCATCAAAATGCTGATGGAGACGCGGCCGAAGAGATTGTCCGAGCTGGTCAGGATATCCGGCCTGTCCCACGGCACCGACGTGTGGTCGGGCAACGTCCAGACGCTGATCCAGAGCGGCACGTGTACGTTGTCCGAAGCCATCTGCTGCCGCGACGATATAATGCTCTACCTGATCAAAAAAGGCCTGGATAAAAAGATGTCCTTCAACATCATGGAAAAGGTCAGAAAGGGCAAGGGCCTTACGCCTGAGTGGGAGGCGGAGATGCGGGCCCACGACGTGCCGGAATGGTACATCGAGTCCTGCAACAAGATAAAATATATGTTCCCCAAGGCGCACGCCGTTGCCTACGTCATCCTGTCCCTCAGGATCGCCTGGTTCAAGGTGTACAGGCCGGACGCGTACTACGCCGCCAGGTTCTCACTGAAGATCGACGATTTCGACGGGGTCAATATGCTCCACGGTCTTGACCGGATGTACAGCCGTATGGCGTCAATGAACCTGCTGGGCGACGGGGCCGCTTCCGACGATATCGAAGCGGACGATTCCGACGACGGCGACGATGACGAGGGTCCTGGCGACCTCACGGCCAAGGACAAGAGCCAGGCCGCTCTTTATTACCTGCTGGTGGAATTCTACGCCAGGGGCCTGAAGTTCCTGCCCGTGGACATTTACGAATCTGCCGCCACCGCTTTCGTTCCCACACCCGAAGGCATCAGGCCTCCCGTGGCCTGCCTCCAGGGCATCGGTTCCGCCGCTGCCGAAGGCATCGTCAATGAAAGCCGCGCCCGCAAGGCGAGGGGCGAGAAATTCATTTCCATCGACGACTTCCAGGCCACCACCGGCGCCAACAAAGCAGTGGTGGAAGTGCTGAAGGCGGAGGGCTGCCTGGAGGGGCTTCCCGACAGCAACCAGATGTCGCTGTTCGACCTGTTTTAAACGCATTGAAATCGATTTTAAGACGCAAAAAAAACGGTATTGCCACGGAGGCGATACCGTTTTATTTTTAGTTGTTTCAATTAGCTGCCGACTTTTAAGGGCCAGAGTGAAGCGCCGTTTCGATCACTTCATCAATCCCATTCCCGCCTGCCAGGCGCCGCCGGCTTCCTCGCCGATCTTGAAATATTTACGGCCAAACTGGTCGAACAGGATCGCGTCCAGTTTGGAAGCATCCACTTTGCCCTTGTCGTCCAGCACTTCCTCCTTAGCCGTCACGTTGACGATGCGGCCAACGACGCAGCGGACGCCTTCGGTATTGACCGTCTCCACGTATTCGCATTCCATCGTGATGGGGAACTCCTCGATGACCGGAGCGTTGACCCACTTGCTCTTGGTGGCGGTCAGGCCGGTGCGGGCGAACTTGTCCTTCAGCTTTCCGGCGCTGGCGATACCGAAGAAATCGGCTTCTGCAACGTGGGCGGCATCCGCCACGGCCACCGTAAAGGCCTTGCTCCGGTCAATATTTTTGTTGGTCTCGTGCCCGTAGATGCAGAGCGCTACCTTGTCCATGCCGCAGGCGGTGCCCCAGGCGGCGTTCATAACGTCAACGCTGCCGTCTTCTCCGTAGGTGGCTATCATCAGCACCGGCATAGGGAATACAGCCGGAAAAACACCAAGATCTTTTCTCATAACGTTGACCTCCTTCGCAGTCTAAAAAACGGTTTTACAAGCGGTCGCAAACGCGGCGGACCAGAACAGCGCCGAACCAACTGATCAGAACAGCGCCGAACCGGTTGTCCTGGGGAAGGGCAGCACGTCGCGGATGTTGCTGATGCCGGTAAGGTACATAATAAGGCGCTCGAAGCCCAGGCCGAAGCCCGCGTGGTTTGTGCCGCCGTACCTGCGCAGATCCATATACCAGTCGTAAGAATCCGGGTCGAGCCCCAGCTCCTTGATCCTGGCGTCCAGCACGTCGATGCGCTCCTCACGCTGGCTTCCGCCGATGATCTCGCCGATGCCCGGGACCAGGCAGTCCATGGCGGCAACGGTCTTGCCGTCGTCGTTCAGGCGCATATAGAACGCCTTGATCTCCTTGGGATAGTCCGTGACGAACAACGGGCGCTTGAACACTTCTTCCGTAAGATATCTCTCGTGCTCCGTCTGCAGATCGGAACCCCAGTGGACCTTGTACTCAAAACGGTCGTTGACCTTCTCCAGTATCTCGATGGCCTCGGTGTAGGTGACGCGGGCGAAGGGGGAGTCCTTCACGAAACGAAGCCGCTCGATGAGGCCGTTGTCGTAAAATCTGTTCAGGAATTCCAGCTCCGGCATATATCCGTCAAGTATGTCGCCCAGCACGGATTTGATCATTGCTTCGGCCAGTTCCATATTGTCGCTGAGATCTGCAAATGCGATCTCGGGCTCGATCATCCAGAATTCGGCGGCGTGGCGCTGGGTGTAGGAACGCTCTGCGCGGAAGGTGGGTCCGAAGGTGTATATGCTGCCGAAAGCCATTGCCATGGCCTCGCCCTGCAGCTGTCCGGACACGGTGAGGTACGCCTTTTTCCCGAAAAAGTCTTCGGAATAATCCACCGGCCCCTTAACTTCCGCAGGATCGATCGTGGTCACCTGGAACATCTCTCCGGCGCCCTCGGCGTCAGAGCAGGAAATGATGGGAGTGTGCACGTACACGAAGCCGCGGCTCTGGAAGAACTTGTGGATCGCGAAGGCCGCTGCGCTGCGGATCCTGAAAGCGGCGCTGAAAGTGTTGGTGCGCGCCCTCAGATGAGCGATGGTCCTGAGGTATTCAAGGGAGTGCTTCTTCTTCTGAAGGGGATAATCCGGCGTTGACGCGCCCTCGATCTGTATTTCCTCCGCGTGGATCTCGAAAGGCTGCTTGGCCTGGGGCGTGACAACGATATTGCCCTTAACGATGACGGCGGAACCCACGTTCAGCGCGGCGATCTCGGCGTAGTTGGGAAGCTTTCCGTTCTCGAAAACCACCTGAAGCGACGTGAAATAGCTGCCGTCGTTGAGCTCAATGAATCCGAAGGCGTTGGAAGCGCGCACCGTGCGTGCCCAGCCGCAGACCGTGACGTTCCTGCCGTCAAGGCCTTCCGCTCCGTTTTTGAAAATCTCGAACAATTCTTTTATCGCTGTTCTCTGCATGGTCATACATCTCCCCTTGGGAAAGTTTTACCGGGAGATTTTATCACTTTTTCGCGGCTGAGTAAAGACTGATCGTCGCTTCCCGGAACAGAGCGGAAATAAGGCGTCAAAGGACAGCACCATAACGTTTTTCGTGATTTTCGAAAAAAGTGTGATGCATTGTGCTTTTTTAAAGATTTTTGTTGTCTTTAATTGTAACATGCTGTATTTTATTAATATAACCGCAGCCGAAGGCTTCCACTGAGATGCCGCTTTATTGCCAGAGGTGCAAAGAATTATGAAAGAAACGCGGGACGCGTATTGGGACAACCTCAAAGCCGTATTGATCTTCCTTGTCGTTTTAGGCCATTTCCTACTTGTCGTTATGGACGAAGGGGATGCCGTCCGTGAGACCCTTTACTGGGTCTACTTTTTCCATATGCCCGCATTCGTTTTCGTGTCCGGGTACTTCTCCAAAAGCTACGTCCGGAAAGACGGAAAGACACAGAAACTGGTTGGATTCCTTATTTTGTACGTGGCATATACCGTCTGTATCTGGATCATAGATCTGATATTCACGCACCGTTTCAGTCCCGATTCACTGCTTCAGACCAGCAGCGCCACATGGTATATGCTGGCAATGTTTATGTGGCATTTGCTCATTCCGTTCGTTTCCCGGATAAAGCCCATATACAGTTTTCCACTGTTTGCCGGTCTGTCCGTGGCGGTGGGCCTCTTCAAGGACTGCGGGACGTTCCTGGTGCTGCAGAAAGCCATCGTATTCTTCCCGTTCTTCCTGGCCGGGTTTTATTTCGACGGGGGACTGATCAAAAAGATAAAGCCCTGGGTCCGGGCCGCAGGCGGCGCCCTATTCGCCGCGTACACCGTAGCGCTGTTCCTGTTCTTCGACAAACTGTCAACGTTCTTAAAGGTCGTTTTCGGGACAAGAGCATTCAGCCTCACCGGCTTGTCCAACAAAGAAGGGCTGGTATTCCGCCCGGTCTGGCTGGTTGCGTCAACGATCGTATTGTTCGCATTGATGTGCCTGATCCCACGCAGGCGGCTATTCTTCACCTATATCGGCGAAAGGACCCTGGCAATATACGTCCTGCACCGCCTCATCCGGGATGTCATCACGCGCACCGGCCTGGACAACTACCTGGGCAAGAATTACGTACTCCTGGCCTCCTGCGTCGCCATCTCCCTGGCGATCACTTTCATCTGCTCCCTGAAGCCATTCACGCTGGCGCTGAACAAGTTGTCACGGCTCGATTTCATGATCAAGCCCAGGCAACAACTTGAACCCACGGCAATAGCGGAAGAGAGTAAGGCGGGGGAGTGAGAGGCAGGGTATGAGAGGAAATTAAGGCATAAAAGTCTACTAAGCAACTGTAATTGATAAGATACTATGAAAAGCACGATAGAAATCAAAATAAAAAGTATTACAGAATTAGACACCGACGCAATCGTCAACGCCGCCAACGAACGACTTGCCGCAGGCGGAGGAGTTTGCGGAGCTATTTTCATAGCGGCCGGATACAATGACTTGCAAAAAGCGTGCGATGCCATCGGTCACTGCAGCGTCGGAGACGCCGTGATCACGCCGGGGTTTAAAAGCAGATCCAAATATATCATTCATGCCGTTGGCCCGATCTGGCGCGGCGGAAGGCAAGGGGAACCGGAACTCCTTAGAAGCGCTTATATAAACGCTTTGGATCTTGCCGTCAGTAATCATTGCCGCTCCGTAGGATTTCCTCTGATCTCATCCGGCATTTTCGGTTATCCGGAGCAGGACGCCTGGTTCGAAGCGTTGACGGCATGCGGAACGTTCCTTGACGAGCACCCGGAAGTGCATATCGACATCGTTTTTGCCGTGCTGAGTGAGAGCGTGATGTCGAACGGGATAAAAGCGTTCCGGCAAACCGGCGCTTCGAAATATAAGATAGCGGATAAAAAAGACTGGAATACCCTGGAAATGCCAGAGAGCCATGACACTTTTGTTCTTGCCCGAACGTTCACGGCTGACCAGATGGACGCCTTGCGGAGAGGCAATATCCCCCAGGAGATGGAAGACAAATGGTTTTGGTATATGGAGAACGACACTTTGTTCGCTCACCGGAGCTGGACGGGTTTCTGCATATACGTCATCGAATTTAAAAAAGACGGGAATCACCTTGTGACCGTCAACAGAGATCCGGATCAGTATAGATGTTCCGATATCGAGGAAGACCGCGAAGCGCTTAACAAGCTACTAGACTGGTGGACTGGACCTGAATACGATCATTACAACGAGTGGCTGTCAGAAACGGTGGATATGCTGAAAAAGGCCGGAAAGATCAAAGATTAGCCGCGCCCGGTTGCTCTCCGCCCCGGTCTCATTGCCCTGAACGCGGCCGCTCCGTCAAAGATTCGTCAAAAAAACGTCCGAGAAACGATCTGCCGCGGCGGTTGTTCGCGCCCGTTTTTTATGCTACAATTACGCAAAAGAAACGGAGGTTTTCAGATGACACGACCTAAAATGTTAATTGCCGACGATAACGTTCAGATCACCTCGGTGCTGGAGCAGTACGCCATAAACGAAGGCTACAGCGTGATACTTGCCCACGACGGCGAAGCGGCCCTGGAGTCCTTCCGCAAAGACAAGCCGGATATCATTTTGCTGGACGTTATGATGCCAAAGCGCGACGGCTTCCAGGTCTGCAGAGAGATCAGAAAAGAGTCCTCCGTACCCATCATCATGATCACCGCCAGGGGAGAGGATTTCGAGAAGATCATGGGCCTCGACATAGGCGCCGATGACTATATAGTCAAACCTTTCGCCAACGACGAAGTCATGGCCAGAGTCAGAGCCATTATGAGGCGCATCACGGTCAATACGGTCCAGGAGAAGGTGTTCACCTGCGGAAACCTGGAGATCAACCTGGAAAATTACGTGGTGGAAGTCGGGGGCAACGTCGTCAAACTCACTAAAAAAGAGATCGAGATACTGTGGCTGCTGGCCAACAACAAAAACAAGGTCTTTTCCAGAGATTCGCTGTTGGACAAGATCTGGGGCTACGATTATTACGGAGACAGCCGGACCGTTGACTCGCACATCAAGCGCCTGAGGGCCAAGCTGGACGAGTTCCCCCATGAGGGCTGGGAGATCGAGACCTTCTGGGGCGTGGGATACAAATTTGCCGAGACCGCTTCCAACGGCTGAAACGGACCTTTATGAAACGCAACATAAAATTCGGGATCGCGAGAAGATTGACCGTTTATATCACTACGTGCCTGCTGTTGTTCGTGGTGGTGATCGGTTCCGTCTTCTCGTCGCTGCTTTATATCAATTCCAAAAACGCATACGAGAACAACCTCGGCAGCGTTGCCGCCGGTATCAGCGAGATGGTGCTTTCCATCACCCAGAGACAGGGCACTTTTACGCTGGGCTGGCCCGAGAATCAGGGGAACGACCCGTACCGGGCGGAATCTGAGGACGGGGAGAGGCAGTCCGATCAGGCGGGAGGAGAGTTCGGCGGCGGATTCATGCCCGACGGCGAGGTGCGGCTCAGCGTGTCGATCCTTGCCAGACTGATATCTAAATTGACCAACGCCACCGTGTGGCTCATTGCCCCCAACGAAACAGGCGACGGATACGACATGCTGTTCCTGATGCGGAACGAAAAGTACGTTGACACGGAATTCGAACATCTGGGAGAGTCGCAGAAGCAGTTCATAGAGATGCTGTTCGAAGGCAATAAAGGCACCACGAGGATCTTTGGAAACCTGTTTTCCGAGGGCACGATCTCAGTGGGAGAACCGATGCTGAAGCGGGACGGCACCACTATAGGAGCCGTGGTAATTCACGCTTCGTCACTGGGCATTCTCGACGATATGAAGAGCGGTCTGATCACGATGGCGGTCAGTATCGTAGGCGCGCTGGGGATCGGTTTCCTGGTGGCGATGCTGATGTCGAGAAACTTCACCAGGCCCCTTTTAAAGATCAACGACGCCGCGACGATGATATCCGAGGGCGACTACACCGCCAGGACGGGAGTCAGGCGGGACGACGAGATAGGCGTGCTGGCCGAGACCGTCGACAATATGGGCGAGAAGCTGGAGAAGGCCAACGCGGAGAGCGAGAAGCTGCAGAAGCTGAGGCAGGATTTCATCGCCAACATCTCCCACGAGCTGAGAACGCCCGTGACCGTGATGCGCGGCTCGCTGGAGGCGCTGTGCGACGGCGTCGTAAAGGATCCGGAGCTGGTCAGGAACTACCACGGCGAGATGCTGAAGGAGAGCAAATATATGCAGCGGCTGGTCAACGACCTGCTGGATCTTTCCAGGTTGCAGAATCCGGACTTCTCCATGAACATCTCCCAGTTCAATCTCTACGACGCCATATCGGACGCGGTGCGTTCGGCAAGGCGGGTGGCGGACGCCAGAGAGCTGGCAGTGGATTTCGAGTTCGATACCACGGAGTTCCCGTTCAAGGGCGACTACGACAGAGTGCGCCAGATGCTGCTGATCGTGCTTGACAACGCCGTCAAGTTTACGGAGGACGTGTCGAACCCGGTGAACGTGGCGCTGCAGAACGGGACGTTGACGGTGAAGAACGTGGGAAAAGGCATCGAGGCTGAAGAGTTGCCTTATATTTTCGAGAGATTTTACCGCACCAGGTCCGAGACCAACAAGAACGGCACGGGGCTGGGGCTTTCGATCGCCAGGCAGATAGCGGTGCGCCACGGGATAGGCATCTCGGTGCGGAGCGTGCCAGGCGGCGATACGGAATTTATATTCGATTTCGTGGGAGGCGGAGTGGCCTGAGGCAGCGCGGGAACCGACGGCGCGCGGATACCGTCAAGGTGCGGGAACAGAACGGAACGGAGAAAAATGCTTGACAGAAGATGGATCATAGATCCTCGAAATATAATAGAGGCAGGAGATCCTTCCTCCGCGGCGGAAAAAGCGGAGGAACTGCTTTTGCGCGCCAGAAACGTTGCCCCGGAAGAGGTCAATTCGTTCTTCGTGCCTCAGGTGCTTCCCGAGGTGCCGGAGGATCCGTCGCTGTTGGCGGCTGCGGAACTTATAATGTCGACTGCCGAGGACGGCGGCAGGATCGCCGTGTTTGGAGATTACGACTGCGACGGCATCTGCGCCACGGCTATCATATACCATTTCCTGGTCAACTACCTGGAGGCCGATGCGGAGTATCACATTCCCGACAGGTTCGGAGAAGGATACGGCATCACGCCTGAAGCGGTTGACCGGATGTGCGAGCAGGGCGTGGAGCTGATCGTTACGGTGGACAACGGCATCACCGCGGTGGCTGCGGCCGCCAGGGCGGAGGCGCTGGGCATCACCATGGTGATCACGGACCATCACCTGCCTTCGGGAGACCTGCCCGGCTGCGCGGTGATCGTTGACCCCCATCTCGAAGAGAGTGAGTTCGGGTTCAGGGACGAATGCGGCGCGGGAGTGGCGTACACGCTGGTGAGAGCCATTGCCCGGGAGCTGGGCATCAGCGACAGGGAAACCGAAGGCTATCTGATGTGCGCCGCCATTGCCACTGTGGCAGACAGCGTGCCTCTTAAGGACAAGAACCGCACCTACGTACGCCTCGGCCTTGAGGCTATGCGAAGGGCCATCCGCCGCACGGGATTCGGATCCGGGACCTCCGGAGAGGAAGAGTCGACGGCTTTCGGCCCGGGCATCAGGGCGCTGCTCACCGCCGCAGGCATTTACGGCGACAGTAATTTCACCGCCAACGACCTTTCGTTTAAAGTCATCCCCAAGATCAACGCCGCGGGCCGCCTGGGTTCCGCCGAGAACGCCATCAGAGTGATGCTCTCTGACACCGACGACGAGGCCGCGGAAGCCGCCCAGAAGCTTTCCGACGACAACGCCCTTCGCAAAAACATTGAGCAGGAAATATTCAACGACTCCCTGAATCCCGAAAGGATGCTGACGGGGCCCGACGACAAGCTGGTAGTGAGCCTCGGGGAGACGTGGCACCAGGGCGTGCTGGGGATCGTCGCCTCAAGGCTGGCAGAAAAATTCGTCAGGCCTGCGATCGTATTGACGCTGCAGGAAGACGGGGAGGATCCTATCTATAAAGGCTCGGGCAGATCCGTGGAAGGCATCGACATATACGACGCTATGCTGAGCTGCTCCGCCTTTTTCGAGAGGTTCGGAGGCCATTCCAGAGCCGCGGGATTGTCCATAAAACGGTCGAACCTGAGGCCGTTTATCGACGCCTTCAACAAATATTACGTCGACAGGGGAGCTGCGGAAGCCGGCAACGTTCAGGAGTACACGGCGGATCTGATGATGCACGCCTCTATGGTGGACGTGGCTTTCGCGGATATGATAAATGCCTTCGAGCCCTTCGGCGAGGGCAACCGTCCTCCCCAGATCATCGTCACCGGCCTGACGCTCGTAAGCGCCGCCAGGATAGGCGCGGACAATGCCCATCTAAGGCTCTCGTTCTCCGCCACAGGCCCCGGAGGAGAGATTCTCAGGATCGACGGCATCGCGTTCCGCTGCGGCAATCTCTACGAGACCGTGCGCCACATGGGCCGGGTGTCCGCGCTGTGCACTCCCAAGCGGGACGGATTCAGGCCCGACCAGCTTTCGCTTCAGGTCACCGACCTTCACGATTTCGACCTCGATGTTGAAAAAAGGCGCCTTTGTATGTATAATAAACCCTATACGACCTTCGAGAGTTTCGCGCCGGACGCGGAATTCATGAGAGCCGTATACAGAGGTATCTCGAAACTGCCTGACGAATTCACCTTCAACGACCTGATCGGACTCCGGGCGAGGCTGACGGGAGAAGGTTCGTACTGTTCCTGGTACCGGCTCAAATGCTGCATCGATATTTTTACCGAGCTGAAACTTCTGATCCGCCGTTCCAAGACGCAATTCGCGCTTGACAGAAGCGTTGCCAAGACGGACCTGGAGTCTTCCCGGACGTATCGCTCGCTTATGACGGAAGCTGTGACGGTACCCGCCGCCGGAACGCCGGAGGGATCCGGAGACCGCCCCTGACTCCCGCGTTTTTGAAGCGGCTCCGGGCAACGATCTTACGCCCGGCAGGGGAGTGAAAACATGACGGTCAACGAAGAGTATGAGATCCTGAAAACAAGAGTCCTCAGGCATAATCCCAATGCCGATATTGCCCTGCTCGAAAAAGCTTATAAACTGGCGGACGAGGCCCATCACGACCAGAAGCGCAAGTCCGGAGAGCCTTTTATCGTACATCCCGTTGCCGTGGCGTCCATGCTGGCGGATATGGATATGGACCTTGCCACCGTAATTGCCGGAATGCTCCACGACACCGTGGAGGATACGGACGTTACGATCGAACAGGTGGCCGCCGTATTCGGCCAGGACATAGCCTATCTCGTTGACGGAGTCACCAAATTAAAACACATACCGATGACCACCAAGGAGGAACTGCAGGCCGAGAACCTGCGCAAAATGTTCCTTTCGATGGCGTCGGACATCCGCGTCATAGTCATAAAACTGGTGGACCGGCTGCACAATATGCGCACCCTCCAGTACGTCAATACCGATTCACAGATCACCAAGGCGAGAGAGACGCTGGAGATATACACCCCCCTGGCTCACCGCCTCGGTATGACCAAGATCAAGTGGGAACTGGAGGATCTGTGCTTCAAATATCTGGAGCCCGAAGCGTACGCTTCCCTGGAAAAGCAGATCAACCAGAAGCGGGAAGAGCAGGAAGCTTACATCTCCAACGTGCTGTCCGAGATCAAGGCAAAGTTGGACGAAGCCGGGCTCAAGGCGAAACTGGACGGCAGGCCCAAGCACCTTTACAGTATCCACCGCAAGATGATAACCCAGAACAAGACGCTGGAGCAGATATACGACCTGCTGGCCATCCGCGTGATCGTTGACACGGTGCAGGAATGCTACACTGTGCTGGGCATCATCCACGAACTTTACAAACCTATTCCCGGGCGTTTTAAAGATTATATCGCCATGCCCAAACCTAATATGTACCAGTCGCTGCACACCACGCTGATCGGCCCCAGGGGCAAGCCTTTCGAGGCCCAGATACGCACCTGGGAGATGCACAGAGTGGCCGAGAACGGGATCGCGGCGCACTGGAAATATAAGGAGGATATGGACTACAAGGCCACGGACACGGACCTGAAGCTGGAGTGGGTGAGGAACCTGCTGGAGACTCAGAAGGACATCGACGACGCCAGCGAATTCGCGGAAACCTTCAAGATGGACCTTTTCACAGACGAGGTATTCGTGTTCACCCCCAAAGGCGAGGTCAAGGTATTTCCCACCGGTTCCACGCCCATCGATTTCGCCTATTCCATCCACAGCGCCATCGGCAACCGCATGACCGGCGCCAAGGTCAACGGCGAGATCAAGCCGCTTAACTACAAGCTCAAGACCGGCGATTTCGTGGAGATTATAACCTCCGCCGCTCCCGGCCGCGGCCCTTCGAGAGACTGGCTGAACATCGTAAAAAGTTCAGAGGCCAAGAGCAAGATCAAGCAGTGGTTCAAGAAGGAGCGCCGTGAGGAGAACATCGAGCGGGGAAAGGAAGCCGTGGAGCGTGAGCTCAAGCGCCTGGGCGTCAGCAATGCCCAGGTGATGCGCGACGAGTGGATACAGCCCCATCTCCAGCGCCACCATTTCAGCTCTATGGACGATATGTACAACGTCATCGGTTTCGGAGACGTTTCCGCCCAGAAGTTCGTGGGGAGCCTGTACAGCGAGTATCAGAAAGAGCAGAACGATAAAGACGAAGGGGCGCTGAAAAAGGCAGAAGCCGCGGCGAAGCGGGAGGCGGAGCAGGCGGCCAGGTCAGGGGACGAGTACGGAGCCGGTTCCGGAGGCGTCATCGTCAAGGGCCTTGACAACTGCCTGGTGCGCCTGTCCCGGTGCTGCAACCCGGTGCCCGGAGACTCCATCGTGGGATATATTACCCGGGGCAGAGGAGTTTCGGTGCACAGGACCGACTGCCCCAACATTGTGTCGTTGTCCGAGGGGGACAACCGCATGATCGACGTGCGCTGGGCTGAAAAAGTGAAGAGCTCGTACGTGGTGCAGATCGGGGTCAAGGCCGTTGACAGCCGCACGCTGCTGATGGACATCGTGAAGACCGTTGCCGACTGCAACCTGTCGATGACCGCCATCAACGCCAGAAAGACCAGGGACAATTACGAACTTGTTGACCTTAAAGTGGAGATCACGGAAAGAGACGAACTTGACAGGCTGGTGAGGCGCATCAGGCGGATCGAGAACGTGGTGGACGTGGGAAGAAGCGCCAACTGAGGGAAGGACTTGCTATGACAGCCGTGGTGCAGCGCGTGCTTTGCGCGGACGTTAAAGTGGACGGAGAGACCGTGGGGGAGATAGGGCAGGGATTCGCCGTGCTCCTGGGCATACGCCGTTCCGACGGAGAGGCGGAGGCGGACAAGCTTGCCAAAAAACTCACGGCGCTCCGGATCTGCGACGACGACAGGGGCGTTATGAACCTCAGCCTGCCCGATTATTGCGACGCCCGAGGCATGAAGCCGGAGATGCTGGTGGTCAGCCAGTTTACGCTGTGCGCCGATACGAGCCACGGCAACAGGCCTTCCTATATCGACGCGGCGCCGCCGGAAGCCGCCAGGCCCCTGTACGAATATTTCGTGGACAATTTAAGGAAGCGCGGCCTCCATATAGAGACGGGCATATTTCAAGCGGACATGAAGGTGTCGCTGGTCAACGACGGGCCGGTGACAATCATTCTTGACACGGACAGGCTATGATAAATTTTAAGAGATTTACTGACGGGCTGCTGGGCTCGAATACATATCTGCTGTACGACGACGTTTCGAAAGAGGCCTGCGTGATCGACGTGGGCAATCCTCCCGACGGGCCGCTGGCGTTTTCCAACGATCGCGGGCTCCGGGTGAAATATATCGTGTTGACCCACGCCCATTACGATCACGTGCTCTATATAGATGAATACGCCGAAGCGTTTCCGGAGGCATTGACGGCAATACACCCGCTGGACGACGCCATAATGGAGGATCCGAGGCTGAACTGTTCGCTGCTGTTCGGGTCCGAATGCCGTTTCCCCAGGGCGGAGCTGATGCTAAGCGAAGGCGATACGCTGCGGCTGGGCGGCGAGGAGGTCAAGGTCCTGCACACTCCGGGGCACACGGAGGGAGGCATCTGCCTGCTGACGGGCGATCACCTGTTTTCCGGCGATACGCTGTTTTACGACAGCTTCGGCCGCACGGATCTGGGCAGGGGAGATATGCTGACGCTTAAAAGGTCCATCGACAGGCTGTTCGAACTTCCCGATGAAACGAGGGTCCATCCGGGCCACGGCACCGCCACTACCATCGGCCGCGAGAAGCTGGAAAATCCCATCCTTTATATGATATGAAACTGTATTTCGGTCATCCGGGAGATCAGCCGGACTATCACGCTTACGAAGCGCTCCAGATATTCGGGGGCGCATGCGGTATGCCTGAATTCGTGCCGTGGCAGGAGACTATGTGGCTGCGGGCGGAAGAGGACGTTGCGGAAGGCGCCGAGGGCCGCGCAGATGCCGAAGGGACCGGCGCGAAAGGCGTTCGGGAAGAGATACCGGTCTTTTCCGACAGCAAGGACCTCGAGAGGTATATCTATATATTGATGCGCGATATCACCGGCTACAGTTCCCCCTGGGGCTGCCTCACCGGCGTTCGCCCTACCAAGATAGTGAACCAGCTGCTGTCGGAGGGCTTGTCCCGTGACGAAGTGATGCGGGAACTCACCGGGTTCTACCTGGCGTCGGAGCAGAAAGCGTCCCTGGCTCTGGAGACCGCCCTGGGGCAGAAGCCGTTCCTGGATATGCAGGCGGCGGATCCGGACCGCATCGGCGTATATATCGGAATACCTTTTTGTCCGTCGCGCTGCTTATATTGTTCCTTCACGTCCAATTCCATCGAAAAATACAAAAAATCGGTGGATACTTATATTGACCTTTTGCGGGCCGAGATGGAGGCGACGGCGGAGATCATCCGGGACAATGCTCTCAAAGTCGAGTCGGTCTATATAGGCGGAGGCACTCCCACGTCATTGGGCGAGGGTCAATTCTCCCGGTTCATTTCGGAAGTTGTCAGGATCTTTATTGAGCCTTCGGAGCATCTGCGTGAATTTTCCGTGGAAGCCGGGCGCCCGGACAGCATTACGGCGGTCAAGCTCGCGGCAATGAAGTCCGCGGGAGTCGGCAGGATCAGCATCAATCCTCAGACTATGAACGACGGAACGCTCAGGCTCATCGGCCGAAGGCACACCGCCGCGCAGACTGTTGACGCCTTCGATGCGGCAAGGGCCGCCGGGTTCGGCAACATAAATACGGATATCATTTGCGGCCTCCCGGGGGAAGATATGGAAATGTTTTCGCATACGCTGGACGAGATCGCCCGGCTGGGCCCCGAATCCGTCACCGTGCACACGCTCAGCGTCAAGCGCGCCGCCGATCTTAAGAGGGACGAGCGCAGGAACATGCTGGAAAGTTCCGTCGTGGGCAATATGGTGGAAGCGGCTGCGGCAAGGCTCGCGGCGCGGGGAATGCGCCCCTATTATATGTACCGCCAGAAAAACATGCTGGGCAATCACGAGAACGTTGCCTACTGCCTGCCCGGGTACGAGAGCCCGTACAATATACATATTATGGAAGAGGATCAGACGATACTGGCCGCAGGAGCCGGAGGAGTGTCGAAATTCGTTGCCCCGGGCGTGATCCGGCGGGCGTTCAACGTCAAGAGCGTGGAGGAATATATTGCCCGGTGGCAGGAGATGGCGGACAGGAAGCGGGACCTTTTTTCAAACACATAAGATTTGGGAAAAGGAGGGATATTTTATGTATTTCGCGCTCATTTCGGGCTTCGAGACAGCGCCACCTTCTTTCAAACGCCCAGAAATCCGGGCTAAGAGGTAAAATCAGGGCGTTTTGCGCTCGTTTCTGGCTTTGAGACAGCGCCGCTCTCTTTCAAACGCCCAGAATCCGTGGGGAAGAGGTAAAATCAGGGCGTTTTGCGTTCATTTCTGGCTTTGAGACAGCGCCGCTCTCTTTCAAACGCCCAGAAATCCGGGTTAAGAGGTAAAATCAGGGCGTTTTGCGCTCATTTCCGGCCTGAAGATAGCGCGGCCTTCTTTCAAACACCCAGGAATAGGGGATAAGAGGTAAAATTAGGGCGTTTTGCGTTCGGTTAAGGCTCACAGGCAGAGCCGTGCCACGGCGACGATCCCCTGGGCTGTATTGCCGCCCCTCCGCCGCTTTCGCCGCCTCATCGCCACTGCGTACCACGACACCGAATCCGCCGCTCCCGTTGCCGCCCCTACGCAGCCTTTGCCGCCCCTTCGCCACCGTTTACCACAACACCGAATCCGCCGCTCCCGTTCCCGCCTTCGCCGCCGCCGAAATTGCCCTTTCACCCCCTTCGGCCCCCTTTTTACGCCCTTTTTGACACCAAATCGCCCCTGATTTTCCCCCGAAAAAAATTTTTAAAAAAATATAAAAAAGTGCTTGCAATTGCCCTGCGGGGTATGGTAGAATTCGCCCGTTGCGGCTTGACAGACTGTGAAGTCGGAGATTGCTGCCGGAGAAAAGGCAGGTAACTTCGATGGAGAATGTCCGGTTCGAGAAACCGGGCGGCAAGTCCTTGCACTACAGCTCACGACACTCACGTGTCCGGTCTACCGTGTGGCCCAATTTGAAATCCGTAACAGTTCGGATATTTCAATTTGGATTTTTTTACGGGACAGTTAGGAAACGCACGAAGCAGTGGTTGATCTGATGTGCCGGCTGTTATACGTAACAAAAAAATACAGGGGCGTCCAATGCCAGGGACGCCGCGAAAGAGAGGATTATGTATGGCAAACAAGCAGAAAATCAGGATCAAACTTAAGGCGTACGATCACCAGCTCCTTGACCAGGCGGCTCAGAAGATCGTCGACACCGCCAGAAGGACCGACGCTATGGTTTCCGGACCCATTCCGCTTCCCACGGAAAAAGAGATCGTCACCATCCTCCGCGCTCCTCATAAATATAAGGACGCGAGAGAGCAGTTCGAGATGAGGACCCATAAGAGACTTATCGACGTCCTTATGCCTTCTCCGAAGACCGTAGACGCTCTGATGAGACTTGACCTGCCCGCAGGCGTGGACATCGAGATCAAAGTGAAGCAGTAAGCGGCAGCAAAGGACAGCTAAGAAAGTTAGCAGCAAGAAAAGGTATGATTCTTCAAAAGGCTTTGTCATTTAGTTCGGACAGAGCCGGTCATGTTCCGGAAGACGCCCGGGCGGAAAGCTTCGGAGCGGCGGAACCAATAACCAGGGAGGTAATTAGATGAAGAAGTTTATTTTAGGAACTAAGATCGGAATGACGCAGATATTCGCGGAAGACGGTACCTGCACTCCGGTTACCGTCGTGCAGGCGGGCCCCTGCGCGGTGGTACAGAAAAAGAGCGAAGAGACCGACGGCTACTGCGCGGTGCGCATCGGCTTCGGCGAGACCGAGCTCAACAAGCTGAACAAGCCCGAGCGCGGCGTGTTCGAAAAGCTTGACATGAAGAAGGGCTACAAACATCTTAAAGAATTCAGAGCCGAAAACGCTGACGAATTCGAAGTCGGACAGGAAATTTCCGTTGCCGCGATGTTCTCCGACGGAGACGCCGTCGACGTGCGCGGAACTTCCAAGGGCAAGGGCTATGCCGGCACCATCAAACGCTACGGCAACAAGATCGGCCCCATCACCCACGGTTCCAAGTATCACAGAGGCCTCGGCTCCATGGGTCCCAACACCGACCCCGGCCGCGTAATGCCCGGCAAGCACATGCCCGGACATATGGGTTCCGATACGGTCACCGTACAGAATCTGACTGTCGTTAAAGTTGACGGCGAACGCAACCTGCTCCTTATCAAAGGCGCGGTTCCCGGTCCGAAGGGCGCTCTTCTCGAGATCGCCGAATCGGTCAAGGCCTGATCGGAAGGAGGAAGCATAAATGTCTAAAGTTAACGTATTCGATATGCAGGGAAATATCGTGGACGAGATCGAGCTCGACCAGAATATTTTCGGATTAGAAGTAAATACTTATTGTATGCACGCTGCGCTCGTCTGCATGCAGGCCAACGCCCGTCAGGGAACGCACTCCACTCTTACCAAGAGCGAAGTCAGCGGCGGCGGACGCAAGCCCAGACGCCAGAAGGGCGGCGGCTGCGCGCGTCAGGGTTCTACCAGAAGCGCCCAGTGGAGACACGGCGGCATCGTTTTCGGACCTTCTCCCCGTGACTACAGCTTCACAATCCCCAAGAAGGTGAAGAGGAACGCCCTCAAATCCGCGCTTACCACCAAAGCCATTGACGGCAACGTCATCGTTGTCAAGGATCTCAAGCTTGACAGCCACAAGACCAAGAACATGGTTGCCGTAAAGAACAACCTTAAGGTTGACGATTCCGCGCTGCTGGTCATCCCCGGCAGAGACGAGAACGTCGTAAGGTCCTCGGCCAACATTCCGGCTTTCGACACCGCGTATGTGAACACCATCAACGTGTACGACATACTCCGCCATGAAAAGCTCATTGTTACCGTCGACGCACTCAGCAAGATTTCGGAGGTGTACGCATGAACGAGTATGATATCATTGTCCGTCCGCACATAACTGAGAAAAGCACAGAAGCAGCGGCTCTGGGACAGTACACGTTTGTGGTCAACAACGCTGCCACAAAGATTGACATTAAGAACGCCGTAGAGAAGATCTTCAGCGTAAAGGTGCTGTCCGTCAACACCACGCGCTACGACGGCAAGAAGCGCACCAGGAACGGCGGCGGCGGAGCGATCATCGGATACACTCCCAAGTGGAAGAAAGCCGTTGTCCGCATCGACACCGATCCCAAGACGCTTGAATACACCGTCGACGGCGAGAAGAAGACCAAGAAGTACAAATCCGTTATCGAAGATTACGGTTTTGCTCAGTGATGCAGGAGGACGTGAATTATGGGTATTAAGAAATATAATCCGACCACACCTGCCAGAAGGCAGATGACCGTCTCCACTTTCGAAGAGATCACCGGCAAGAGCGAGATCAAGACGCTCATGTCTTCCGTAAAGAAGAACGCCGGCAGGAACTCCTACGGACGCATCACGGTGCGTCATCACGGCGGCGGCAACAAGAGACAGTACAGGATCGTCGACTTCAAGCGCAACAAAGACGGCATCCCCGCAAAAGTCGCTTCCATCGAGTACGATCCCAACCGCTCGGCCAACATCGCCCTGCTCGTTTACGCTGACGGAGAGAAGAGATACATCCTTCATCCTCAGGGACTGAACGTAGGCGACACCGTCGAGTCCGGCAAAGGCGCCGACATCAAACCCGGCAACGCCCTTCCGCTCTCCGACATCCCCGTAGGTACCGTCATCCACAATATCGAGATGAAGCCCGGTAAAGGCGCGCAGCTCGTCCGCAGCGCCGGCGCCAGCGCTCAGCTGATGGCCAAGGAAGGCGTTTACGCCTCCGTACGTCTCGGCTCCGGCGAAGTCCGCATGGTCCCCATCGGCTGCAAGGCCACTATCGGAACCGTGGGCAACTCCGATCACGAGAACATCAGCCTCGGCAAAGCCGGCCGCAAGAGATGGATGGGCATCCGTCCTCACGTACGCGGCGTGGTAATGAACCCTGTGGATCACCCCCACGGCGGCGGCGAAGGCAAATCCCCCGTCGGTATGCCCAGCCCTGTCACTCCCTGGGGCAAACCCACTCTGGGATACAAGACCAGGCATAAGAAGAAAGCTTCTGACAAGATGATCGTCAGAAGAAGAAACGGAAAGTAATCGTAGGAGGTAAGTTATGAGCAGATCGATTAAAAAAGGACCTTTCGTTGAAAAGCGTCTTCTGGACAGAATCCTTGCGATGAACGAGAAGAACGAGAAAGTCGTTATCAAGACCTGGTCGCGCGCTTCCACGATCTTCCCCCAGATGGTGGGACACACTATCGCGGTGCATGACGGCAGAAAGCACGTTCCGGTATACATCACCGAAGAAATGGTCGGACACAAGCTGGGCGAATTCGCGCCTACCAGAACGTTCAGAGGCCACACCAACAAGAGCGAAAATTCCAGCTCTGTAAGACGCTGATAAGGGGAGGGATTTTCATTGGAACGTAAAATAATGAGCAGCCAGGAGCTTTTAGACAGAAGAGAAGAGCTCATAGAGATGTACAACGCGCAGAGCCGCAAGGCCAACAAGCCCGTCATCCTTTCCAAACGCGAGCGCAAGGTGCTCGGCATCGGAAGAGACCAGGGCAAGGCGACGCTGAATTACGCGAGGATCTCCGCCAGGAAAGTCAAGATCGTTCTCGACCTGATCCGCGGCAAATCTCTCGAAGAGGCATACGCCATCGTGCGCTTCACTCCCAAAGCAGCTTCCGAGCTTATTTACAAGCTTCTCAAATCCGCAGAGGCCAACGCGGTGAACAATTTCGAGCTGGACGGCGAGAAACTCTACGTCGCAGAGTGCTACGCGAACCAGGGCGCTACCCTCAAGAGAATGAGAGCCGCAGCCAGAGGCCGCGGAATGCGCATCAACAAGAGAACCAGCAACATCACCGTTGTGCTTAAGGAAAGAGACTGAGGAGGTTTATTATGGGACAGAAAGTTAATCCTCACGGACTTAGAGTAGGAATCATTAAAGACTGGGATTCCAAGTGGTATGCCGATAAAAAGAATTTCGCAGATTACCTGATCGAAGATCACAAGATCCGCGAGCATATCAAAAAGAAACTGTACACCGCCGGAATTTCCAAAGTTGTCATCGAGCGCAACGCTAACAAAGTTCTGGTCAACATCGAGACCGGCAAGCCCGGCGCGGTGATCGGCAAGAACGGCGTGGTCAGAGACGAGCTCAAGGCCGAACTTGAGAAACTCACCGGAAAGGCCATCAACATCAGCGTTTTCGAGATCAAGAATCCCGACCTTGACGCGCAGCTCTGCGCCGAGAACATTGCCGCTCAGCTTGAGAAGAGGACTTCCTTCAGAAAAGCCATGAAGTCGGTCATGCAGCGCACCATGCGCGCAGGCGCTCTGGGAATCAAGACGGCCTGCGGCGGAAGACTCGGCGGCGCCGAAATTGCCCGTACCGAACACTACCACGAAGGAACTATCCCGCTGCAGACTCTGCGCGCCGACATCGACTACGGTTTCTCCGAAGCGAACACCACTTACGGAAAGATCGGCGTAAAAGTCTGGATCTACAAAGGCGAGGTGCTGCCCGTCGCAAAGGCCGCCCCTGCCGCAGAAGGGAGTGCTGAATAATCATGTTAATGCCTAAAAGAGTAAAACATAGAAAAGTTCAGAGAGGCCGCATGAAAGGCAAGGCATACCGCGGAAATAAAGTCTACGAAGGCGATTACGGCCTTCAGGCAACGGAATGCGGCTGGATCACCAGCAACCAGATCGAAGCGGCACGTATCGCTCTGACCCGTTCCGTAAAAAGAGGCGGTCAGGTATGGATCAAGATCTTCCCCGACAAACCGGTCACGAAGAAGCCCGCCGAGACCCGAATGGGTTCCGGTAAAGGATCTCCCGAGTACTGGGTAGCCGTGGTCAAGCCCGGCAGAGTTCTGTTCGAGATCGGCGGAATACCCGAAGAGCAGAGCAGGGAAGCGCTGAGACTGGCGATGCACAAGCTCCCGCTGAAGTGCAAGATCATCGCGAAAGAAGAGGCTGCCGAAGCCGTAGTTGAAGAGACAGAAACGGAGGAGAACGCATAATGAAAGCAAAAGAATACAAAGAAAAGATCCGTAAGATGTCTGTTGAAGAACTTCGGGCGGAAGAGCAGGAACTGAAGGCCCAGCTTTTCAGGCTCCGCTTCAAAGGCGCCACCACTCCGATCGACAATCCCGTGCAGGTGCGTTATATCAAGCGCGATATCGCCCGCGTCAGGACCGTCATCAAAGAAAAGCAGCTCCAGGCTGCAAACGAGCAGTAATGCTTCGCGAAGGAGGTAATTCAATTGGCTGAAAGAAATTTAAGAAAGACCATGGTCGGCGTTGTCACCAGCGATAAAATGGACAAGACCATCGTTGTCACCGTTACCGACAGTGTAAAGCATCCCCTTTACCAGAAGGTCATCAAGAGAACCTACAAATTGAAAGCTCACGACGAAGCAAACGAAGCCCACGTAGGCGATACCGTCGAAGTAATGCAGACCAGGCCTCTCAGCAAGGACAAGCGTTACAGGCTGGTGTCCATCATCGAGAAGGCTCGCTGAGGCACAGGAGGTAGTACGTTATGATTCAAGTTCAGACAATGCTTAAAGCGGCGGACAACACCGGTGCAAAAGAGCTCATGTGCATCAAGGTCCTGGGCGGCAGCAAAAGGCGCTACGCCAACATCGGAGACGTCATCGTCTGCTCCGTGAAGACTGCCACTCCCGGCGGTATGGTTAAGAAGGGCGAAGTCGTTAAATGCGTTATCGTGCGCACCAAGCGCGGCATCCGCAGAAACGACGGTACGTACATCCGCTTCGACGAGAACGCGGCGGTGCTGATCAAAGAGGACAAGAACCCCCGCGGCACCCGTATCTTTGGCCCTGTGGCAAGAGAACTGAGAGACGACGATTACATGAAGATCGTATCTCTGGCACCTGAAGTGCTGTAATGTACAGGAGGGTAAATTTATGAATATTAAAAAAGGCGATAAAGTTTACGTGATCGGTACCCGCAGCACCAAAGCCAGAGAAGGCAAGGTCCTTGCTGTAGACGTTAAGAACGAGACCGTTACCGTTGAAGGCTACAACATGATCTCCAAGCATGTGAAGGCCAGATCCGCTGCCGATCAGGGCGGTATCATCAAGAAAGAGGGCCCCGTGCACGTTTCCAACGTGATGCTCATCTGCCCTTCCTGCGGAAAACCCACCAGAGTCGGACACAAGATCGTCGTTAACGGCGACAAGAAGACGAAGGTCCGCGTATGCAAAAAGTGCGGCGCCGACATCAAGACGCCCATCGACCGCTGATCGTTTAGGAGGCTGAATTATGTTAAGACTTAAGGAAAAGTATATAAACGAGATTGCCCCCGCGATGATGGAGCAGTTCAAGTACAAGAGCACGATGGAGATCCCGAAACTCGAGAAGATCGTCATCAACATGGGTCTCGGCGAAGCCAGAGACAACCCCAAGGCTATCGAGTCTGCCTGCGGCGACCTTATGAAGATCACCGGCCAGAAACCCATAGTCACCAAAGCCAAGAAGTCCATCGCTAACTTCAAAGTACGTTCCGGAATGAACGTAGGCTGCAAAGTTACCCTTCGCGATCTGCGCATGTACGTATTTGCCGACAAGCTGATCAACATCGCGCTTCCGCGTATCCGCGACTTCCACGGTGTTCCCGCCAACGCTTTCGACGGACGCGGCAATTACGCGCTCGGACTTAAAGAGCAAATCATTTTCCCCGAGATCGAGTACGATAAGATCGACAAGGTCAGAGGAATGGACATCATTTTCGTCACCACTGCTAAGACCGACGAGGAAGCCCGCTATCTGCTCAAGCTGATGGGTATGCCCTTTGAAAAGAACTGATCGGAGGTAAATTATGGCAAAGTTAGCAATGAAGCTTAAACAACAGAGAGAGCCCAAATATTCCACCAGAGCATACAACAGATGCAAAATATGCGGACGCCCTCACGCTTACATCAGAAAATACGGTATCTGCCGTATCTGCTTCCGTGAACTGGCATACAAGGGTCAGATCCCGGGCGTGAAGAAAGCCAGCTGGTAAAGGAGGAATCGCCATGCAAATCACAGATGTAATTGCCGACATGCTCACCAGGATCCGCAATGCCGGAACAGCAAAATTAGAGACCGTGGACATCCCGGCTTCCAATATCAAGCTCGCGATTGCCGACATCCTTTTAGAAGAAGGCTACATTAAAGAGGTCAAGAAGATCGAGGACGACAAGCAGGGCGTCATCCGCCTTACGCTTAAATACACGGCCAACAAGAAGTCCGTCATCTCCGGTATCAAAAGGATCTCCAAGCCCGGTCTGCGCGTTTACGCCGGATCCAGCGACCTTCCCAAAGTTCTGGGCGGCCTCGGAATCGCTATCATCTCCACTTCTCAGGGCATCATGACCGATAAGAAGGCCAGGAAGCTCGGAATCGGCGGAGAAGTTATGGCTTACGTTTGGTAAAAATCTGAAAAGGGCTTCCAGGCCCGCCATCCCGGGCCGAAGCTCTGAATTTTAAGATTGGAGGAAAAATAAATGTCAAGAATAGGCAAACAACCTATCGCCATTCCTGCCGGCGTTGACGTAAAGCTGGCGGAGGGCAACACTCTCACCGTTAAGGGACCCAACGGCGAAATGACCCGCACGTTCCATCCCACGATGAAGATCACCGTTGACAACGGCAATATCACGGTCGAGAGAGCGAGCGACGACAAATTCGAGCGCTCACTGCACGGACTCACAAGGTCCCTCATTCACAATATGGTTGACGGCGTGACCAAAGGCTTCTCCAAGAAGCTCGAGATCAACGGCGTAGGTTACAGAGCGGTTCTCCAGAACGGAAACCTGATGCTGTACCTCGGCTACTCCCACAATATCGAAATGGTCCCGCCCGCCGGGATCAAGATCGAAGTGCCCGATCAGAACCACATCACCATCAGCGGCTGCGACAAGCAGGTCGTAGGTGAGTTTGCCGCCAAAGTCCGCGGCAAGAGGCCTCCCGAGCCCTACAAAGGCAAAGGCATCAAGTATTCCGATGAGCACATCAGGCGCAAAGAGGGCAAGACCGGCGCCTCGAAGAAGTAAGAAGGGGGTTGACTCAAAATGGCAAAAAAACTTAGTAAGAATCAGGTCCGCCAGAGAAGACACGTGCGCGTGAGACGCAAGGTTTCCGGTACTCCCGAGTGCCCGAGGCTGAATGTTTTCAGAAGTCTTTCCCATATCTACGCTCAGGTCATCGACGATACCACCGGCAAGACGCTCGTTTCCGCTTCCACCCTGGAAGCCGATCTGAAGAGCGAAGTGGAATTCGGCGGAAACGTTGCCGCAGCGAAAGCAGTCGGCAAGAGGATCGCCGAGAAGGCCCTGGAAGCCGGGATCAAAGACGTGGTGTTCGACCGCGGCGGTTATCCGTATCACGGCAGAGTCCAGGCGCTTGCTGACGCAGCCCGCGAAGCCGGCCTCAACTTTTAATCACAAGGAGGAGCAATATGGAACATAAAGATGCTAACGCAAGTGAATTCAAAGAGAAGCTTGTACACCTCGGAAAGGTGACTAAGGTTGTTAAAGGCGGCCGTAATTTCAGATGGAGCGCGCTGGTCGTTGTCGGCGACGAGAACGGACGCGTGGGCGTTGGCCTTGGAAAGGCCGCTGAAGTGACCGAAGCTGTCCGCAAAGGCACCGAAGACGCCAAGAAGAACCTGATCACTGTGCCTATGGTAGGCACCACGATCCCTCACGAGATCATCGGTGAGTTCGGAGCCGGACGCGTTCTGCTCAAGCCCGCTGCCGAAGGTACCGGCGTCATTGCCGGCGGCCCCGTGCGCGCGGTGGTAGAGCTGGCGGGTATCAAGGACATCCGTACCAAATCTCTGAGATCCAACAATCCTCACAATATGGTCGAAGCTACCGTTCAGGCGCTGAAGTCTCTCAAGACTGTCGAAGAAGTGGCTGCCCTCCGCGGCAAGGCCATTGACGAGATTCTTTGATGAGGAGGCGCGACAATGGCACTGAAAATCACACTGGTAAAAAGCACTAACAAGGTTGTTGAGAAACAGAAAGCTACCGTCAGGGCTCTCGGCCTTAAGAAGATCGGCAGCACCGTTACTCAGCCCGACAACGACCAGATTAAAGGCATGATCAAAGTCGTGTCTCATCTGGTAAAAGTTGAAGAGATCTGACAGGAGGGCTTACTGATGAAAATTTATGAATTACAACCCGGACCGGGAGCAAACCGCCAGGCTTACAGAAAAGGCCGCGGACACGGTTCAGGCAACGGCAAAACTGCCGGCAGGGGACACAAGGGTCAGAACGCCCGCTCGGGCGGAGGCGTACGTCCCGGCTTCGAAGGCGGCCAGACTCCTCTTTACAGAAGAATGCCTAAGAGGGGCTTCAACCGCAAGCGCTTCGCAGACGTGTATGCCGAGATCAATCTCCATATCATCGACGAGAACTTTGCCGACGGCGATACCGTGAATCTCGAGACCCTCGCAGCCAAGGGCCTGGTCCGCAAGGAATTCGACGGACTCAGCATCCTGGGCAACGGCGATCTCACCAAGAAAGTTACCATACAGGCTACGCGCTTCACTAAATCCGCAGCTGAAAAAATTGCCCAGGCCGGAGGAAAGGCCGAGGTGATCTGAGATGAAGACTTTAGAGGTTATTAAGAACGCATTCCGGGTCCCTGAACTCAGGAAGAAGATACTTATGACACTCTTGCTCATCGTTATTTTCCGCGTGGGCTGCCACATCGCGGTTCCCGGACTGTCTTCGGACGCTCTTTCGGATCTCGCGGGCAACGGACTTTTCAAGTTCATGGATCTGCTTACCGGCGGCGCTTTCCAGCAGGTATCCCTGTTCTCCCTCGGTATCAGCCCCTACATTAACGCGTCGATTATCATTCAGCTTCTGACTGTTGCCATCCCCGCTCTGGAAAGACTTTCCAAAGAGGGCGGCGAAGAGGGCAGGCAGAAGATCTCCCAGATCACCCGCTACACTGCGCTGGGTCTGGCGGTCTTCCAGTCCATAATGCTCTACTTCAACATTCAGAGCGCGACCATTAATGTTACCACCGGAGCCACCGGCGGAAGCTTCGATCTCCTTACGTTCCTTGTAGTCGTCATAGCCTTCTCCGCAGGCACCATGCTGCTCATGTGGCTCGGCGAAAAGATCACCGAAGTCGGTATCGGTAACGGTATCTCCATGCTGATCTTCGCAGGTATCGTGGCCAACGGACCTAACGCTGCCAAGACCCTCTGGAACTACATCTTCGCCAGCTCCAAAGATGCCGGCAGGCTTTCCGACAGCACCGTGCTTAACGTGTGCGTCGTGGTCGGCCTCATCGTCATCTTCCTGGCCGTCATTATAGCGGTCGTCTGGATGGAAGGCGGAGAGAGAAGGATCCCCGTACAGTACGCGAAGCGCGTCGTGGGACGCAAGATCTACGGCGGACAGAATACTCACATCCCGCTGAAGGTCAACTCCTCCGGAGTGCTTCCCATCATCTTCGCCATGTCAATGCTGCAGTTCCCGGCCACTATCGTCGCGTTCATGCAGAAGTCCGACGCCAAAACCGGTTTCGCCGGCTGGATAAACAGATTTTCCGAGGGCAATTCCGTCACTTACGTGATCGTGTACGCCCTGCTGATCATCGCCTTCACGTTCTTCTACAATATCGTTTACTTCGATCCTAACGATATGGCCAACAACCTCAAGAAGAACGGCGGCTTCGTGCCCGGCATTCGTCCCGGCCAGCCCACGGCGGATTTCATCAAGACTTCCTCTCGCAGACTGACCTGGTTCGGCGCCATCTTCCTTGCCGTACTCGCTATCTTCCCCAACGTCATCAAACTGATCGCGGGACTGTTCAGCAAGGACGTGGCGGCTGTCAGCATCGGATTCGGCGGCACCACCATCCTGATCCTCGTAGGTGTTGCTCTCGAGACTGTGAAGCAGCTCGAAGCTCAGCTCCTTATGAGAAACTACAAGGGATTCCTTGACTGATGGTATTTTTCAGGAACATCCGCTTCCCTTATGCGAGAAGCGGATGTTCTGTCTGATTTTCAGCCTTTTTAAGGTCTGTACGAAAGAGGTAGAACCTTTATGAACTTGATTTTTCTCGGAGCTCCCGGAGCGGGGAAGGGAACGGCGGCCACGAAGCTGTCCGGCCTGCTCGGCATCCCTCACATCTCTACCGGAGAGATCTTCAGAAACAATATATCCACGGGCACCGAGCTGGGCAAACTGGCGGAGCAGTACATCTCTAAGGGGAGCCTCGTTCCGGACGACGTGACCATCGGAATGGTGAAAGCCAGATTGTCCGAAGCCGACTGCGCCGGAGGATTCATTCTTGACGGATTCCCCCGCACCCTTAAACAGGCTGCGGCACTTGACGAATATCTGGAGTCCGAAGGAAGAAAGATCGACCGGGTGGTCGACATCGTCCTCAGCGAAGCCAAACTGGTGGAGCGCCTCACCAACCGCAGGATCTGCGCGGTGTGCAAGCTTTCATACAACCTCAAGGTCCACGACATCAACGACAGCGTATGTCCGGCCTGCGGCGGCGCCCTCATTATGCGGGACGACGACAAGGAAGAAGTGATCGCGGCAAGGATGGCTGCGTATCACAAGGACACCGAACCGCTCATCGACTACTACGTAGGCAAGAGGAAACTGGTCCGGGTCAACAGCGAGGAAGTCGTCAGCGACACCTTCGCCAACGTTCTTGCCGCCCTGGGCATAAAAGGAGCCGATCAATGATCACGATCAAGTCTCACGGCGAGATCGCCAGGATGATAGATGCCGGAAAAGTGCTTCAGGAGGTTTTTTCTGTACTTTCCGAAAAAATAATTGCCGGAATCAGCACAAAAGATATTGACAAAATCGCCAGAGAGTGTATAATAAAGAATGGTGCGCTTCCGTCGTTTCTCGGCGTACCCAATTATTTCGGCGGGATCGACTTCCCCGGAGCGGTGTGCGCGTCGGTAAACGAAGAGCTCATCCACGGCATTCCGGGGGACAGAATACTTAAGAACGGGGACATCGTCAGCGTTGACGTGGGAGCCGTTCTTAAAGGTCTGCAAGCGGACGCCTGCCGTACCTACCGCGTCGGAGACGTGAGTCCCGAAGCCGACAGACTGGTCAGAGTTACCGAAGAATGTTTCTTCAAAGGACTCGAACAGTGCGTTGCCGGAAACAGGATCATCGACATATCCGGAGCGGTACAGGATTACGCTGAGAGCAACGGATATTCTGTTGTCAGGGATTACACCGGACACGGGATAGGACGGGAGATGCACGAAGATCCGGAAGTGCCCAACTTCAGGACCGCCAGAAGAGGTCCCAGGCTTATGCCCGGAATGGCCATCGCCATCGAGCCTATGATAAATCAAGGCACGTACGACGTGGAAGTGGCCCCGAACAAATGGACTGTATATACTAAAGACAGAAAGCTCTGCTCCCATTATGAAAACACTGTCATCATAACGGCAGGAGAGCCCATCGTAACCACACTGTAAGCATTCTTTGCGCATTGGAGGAATCAAAGCTTGTCGAAAGAGGATGTAATCGAAGTTGACGGCGTAGTGCAGGAAGTATTACCTAACTGCGTCTTTCGTGTTGCGCTGGAAAACGGCCACGTAGTTATCGCTCACGTGTCCGGAAAGATCAGAACGAACTACATAAGAATAGTCAAAGGCGACTCGGTGACCATGGAACTGTCTCCGTACGATCTGAGCCGCGGCAGGATCGTCCGCAGAAGATGATCCGGTACCGGATACCGGACCTTGGCGGACTACCGGAGAATACAAGCAGGGGAGGGCAAAAATAATGAAAGTAAGACCGTCTGTGAAACCTATTTGCGATAAATGCAAGGTCATAAAGAGAAAAGGCAAAGTCATGGTCATTTGCGACGCTTATCCGAAGCATAAGCAGAAGCAGGGCTGAACTTAATAATTATCGCACTGCATCCCGTAAAAAACGGGTGCAGTGTGCGGTTTTTTGAATATTCTCATTTTGCGGTGCGGCTGCATGCATAGACATGAACCTCAAAATGTCGATATAGAAACTTGAGCAAGGTTTAATATTTTTGGAGGTGTACAAACACATGGCTCGAATTGCAGGTGTGGATTTACCCAGAGACAAACGCATAGAGATCGGACTTACCTATATATACGGCATCGGCCGTACCAAAGCCAAAGAGATCATTGCGAAAACAGGCGTAGATCCCGACGTCAGAGTTAAGGACCTGACGGAAGACGACATCGGTAAACTCAGGGATGTCATCGATAAAGAATATACTGTTGAAGGCGACGTTCGCAGAGCGACTCAGCTTAATATCAAGCGCCTTATTGAAATCAACTGCTACAGAGGCAGACGCCACAGAATGGGTCTCCCCGTACGCGGTCAGCGCACCAAGACCAATGCCAGGACCAGAAAAGGCCCCAGCAAGACGGTCGCCGGTAAGAAGAAATAAGGAGGGAATGAATCATGGCTGCACAGGGACAGAAAAGAGCTGTCAGAGGCAAGAAAAAAGAGCGTAAGTATATTGAAAACGGCCAGGCTCACATTCGCTCCAGCTTCAACAATACCATAGTTACCATCACCGATATGAACGGAAACACGATCTCCTGGGCCAGCGCAGGCGGCCTCGGATTCCGCGGTTCCAAGAAAAATACACCCTTCGCCGCTCAGTCTGCCGCGGAAGCTGCCGCAAAGGCCGCTATGGAGCACGGACTCAAGACTGTCGAGGTCTTCGTAAAAGGCCCCGGTCAAGGTCGCGAATCCGCCATCCGCGCTCTGCAGGTCGCAGGCCTGGACGTCACGATGATCAAAGACGAGACGCCCATCCCGCACAACGGCTGCAGACCGCCCAAGAGACGTAGAGTTTGATCAGGTAAAGGAGGAATTTTATTATGGCAAAGAATATGCAGCCCATAGTAAAACGCTGCAGGGCGCTGGATATTTCTCCCGCAGTTATGGGTTATACGAAAAAATCTAAGACCGAGTCCAAAAAGCGCAATCCCGGCGGACAGAGGAGACATAAGAAGAGCGAGTACGCAAATCAGCTGAACGAGAAGCAGAAAGTCAAATTCGTGTACGGCATCCTCGAGAAACAGTTCAGGATGTACTACGAAAAAGCGGCAAAGACCAAAGGCATCACCGGCGAGATCCTTCTCACCACCATCGAGCGCCGTCTGGACAACGTCGTTTTCCGTCTCGGACTTGCCCGCACCCGCAGAGAGGCGCGCCAGCTGGTCACCCACGGATTCTTCTCCGTCAACGGTAAAGCTGTAAACATTCCCTCTTATCTTGTCAGCGCGGACGACGTTGTTGCCGTAAGAGAAAAATACAGAAGCAACAGCGCCATGAAGATCATCGTTGACGAGACTTCAGGAAGACTCCTTCCCCAGTGGCTCACGTTTGACGCGGAAGCCCTCCAGGGTAAAGTGGTCGATATGCCCAAGAGGGAAGACATCGATTTCCCTGTACAGGAGCATCTGATCGTCGAGTTGTACAGCAAGTAATATTCATCTTCATTTCATTACAAAAGGAGGAGTAATCTGTGAGCGATAAGGTACAGCCAAACATTGAATGTGTGGAAACCGATGAACTGGAAACTTACGGCAAGTTTGTCGTGGAACCTCTCGAGAGAGGCTATGGCATCACACTGGGTAACTCATTAAGAAGAATACTTTTGTCGTCGCTTCCGGGATCGGCTGCTCTGAACGTAAAGATTGAAGGTGTAAGTCACGAATTCTCTACTATTCCCGGCGTTGTGGAAGATGTAACGGAAATTGTACTTAATATTAAAAATATAGGTTTCAAGCTCTATTCCGAAGGCAACCAGACAGTCTCCCTCAAGGCGAACAAGCGCGGTATCGTTACTGCAAAGGATATCGAGTGCGGCTCCGACGTGGAGATCCTTAACCCCGACCAGTATATCTGCACCATGAACGGCGACGGAGAACTGGACATCGTTATGGAAGTGGGGACCGCCACCGGATGGCGCAGCGCCGACAAGAACAAGACGGACAATATGGCTATCGGAGTCATTCCCATCGATTCCATTTTCTCTCCCGTGAAGAAGGTCAACTACTACGTTGAAAATACCCGCGTGGGAAACATGATCGATTACGATAAACTCACCCTTGAAGTCTGGACCAACGGCGCCCTCACGCCCAAGGAAGCCATCGGGCAGAGCGCCCAGATTCTTGTCGACCAGCTGCAGCTGTTCATGGATCTCAATTCTCCCATGCCTCTCAAAGAGAAGGCGTCCGAGAACGGGAACCAGGAGATCGACGGCAGCAACCTCGACATGAGCATCGAAGACCTTGACCTTTCCGTGCGTTCTTTCAATTGCCTTAAGAGAGCCAACGTCAATACCGTTCGCGATCTGGTGAATAAGACAGAGGATGAGATGATCAAAGTCCGGAATCTTGGCCGGAAGTCACTTGAAGAAGTTATTCTTAAACTTAACTCTCTCGGTCTCTCACTTAAGACGAACGAAGAGTAATATTGGAGGTACATAAACCATGGCATACAGAAAATTAGGCCGCAAAGCCGATCAGAGAAAAGCCATCCTGAGAAGTCTTACAACCGGTCTCCTTGAAAACGGCAGGATCGTTACCACCGAGGCCCGCGCTAAAGAAGTGCAGAGCATCGTGGAGCGTCTCATCTCTTCCGCCGTCAAGGAAGCGGATAATTTCGAGTCCAAGCAGGTCAAAGTGAGCAAAGTGCCCGTAGATTCCAAGGGCAGAAAGCTGACTGTCGTCGTAACGTCCAAGAACGGCCGCAAGTTCACCAAATTTGCCGACCGTGTCACTTCCACCGAACTGGTGAGAGTCGACAAACCCTCCAGGCTTGCCGCCAGAAAGCGCGCATCCGAGTGGGTCTACAAGACCAAGAATGCCAACGGCGAAGAGAACCGCGTCGTCAACAAACTGTTCGACGAGATCGGCCCGAAATACAAGGACCGCAAGGGCGGATACACCCGCATCTACAAGACCGGCACCCGCAGGGGCGACGCCGCTTCCATGGCCATCCTTGAACTGGCCTGAGAAACGTCCGGCATAACAGGATAATTTTAAAAAGGCTTTCCGCGTGAGCGCGGAAGGCCTTTTTTATTGCCGCCGGTTGGCGCGAGCGATTTACGCGGTCGTTTACCGCAGCCTTCTGTCGCGTCCGTTTACCGCCGCCGTTTGCCGCAACCGTTTGCCGCGCCCGATTGCTGCGGACGGTCGCCTTGTCCGGCCGTTACGATAATGCACAAAAACGTTACTGTAATAGGGAAGGCAGGAGAGACTCGGAGGCGGGAAAGTTGCGGTACGGCGCCCCTTGTGGTATAATCTCAGCGACAAATACGTGGAACCGGAGCAATCAGATATGTCCAGGCTTTTATTTATCGACCAGTTGACGCGATTAAAAGAATATACCGACTACGTGATCCGCGGAGGCAGCGAAGCCGAGGCGGAAGGCTCGTACGTTTACAGCGAACAGGTCCCGGCCGATACGGGGCTGTGGGACAAATTGACCTCGAGAAACGCTATCCTGACGTATCTGATCATACTGCTTGCCGCGATCCTGCTCATAATGATATTGATGATCGTCAGGACGGGCCGGGACATAAAAGCCCGGGAAGCGGAGAAAAAGAACAAGCTAAAAAAGAAAAGATTCAGCAGGCTGGCGGCAATGGACGAGGCCGCCGAGGGCTGGAAGAAAGAAAAGGCCAAAGAGAAGCGCGCCGCCTCGAGTCCCGATGCGCTGGAGCAATTTTGCGATGATTTCCGCAATTTCGCGGCCGGAACCATGGGACTTTATTACGATCACCGCACCATAAGGGCCTTCGTATCCTCCCTCAGCGTCACCAAACTGATCATTCTGCAGGGCATTTCCGGCACCGGCAAGACTTCGCTGCCCTACGCTTTCGGCAAATTCGTGGCCAACGACGCCGTGATCGTTCCCGTGCAGCCTTCCTGGCGCGACAAGACGGATATGCTGGGTTATTATAACGAATTTACCGATTCGTTCACCGAGACGGAGCTGCTGTGCAAATTGTACGAGGCCAACCTCCGGGGCGGCGTGTACATGACCGTGCTGGACGAGATGAACATTGCCCGGGTGGAATACTATTTTGCGGAATTCTTGTCCCTGCTGGAACTGCCCGATCCCGCTTCGCGAAAGATCGAAGTGGTATCGTCCCGCCGTGACAACGACCCCGCGCTCCTGACCGACGGCAAGCTACTGATACCCGAAAACATCTGGTTCGCCGGAACGGCCAACAACGACGATTCCACCATGGCCATCTCCGATAAAGTTTACGACAGGGCAATGGTGCTGGAGCTCAGCGACAGGGCCAGGCCTTTTACGGCACCCGCGGTGGCTCCGGAGCCCGTATCGGCGCTTCGGCTGGAGGAAATGTTCCGGGCCGCGCGCAGCGCATATTCGCTGTCTGATTCCGCGAGGCTCAAGATCGCCAGGCTGGACGAATTTTTGACGTCGCGCATGCGCGTCACTTTCGGAAACCGCGTGATGAAGCAGACGGAGCAGTTCGTTCCTGTCTATATCGCGGCGGGAGGCACTGAAAACGAGGCCATCGATCTGATCCTGTGCAAAAAAGTGCTTAGAAAACTGGAAAACCAGAACCCGGTCTACGTGAGCGCCGGTGCGAGGGAACTGATCGAGACCATGGACGGGCTGTTCGGCGAAGACGCGCTTCCGCTGTGCAAGGCGTACGTAAGCGGGTACGTAAGGAACTGAGACGGAGGCAGGCGGCGGACCGGTAAGCGGACAAATGGGGCAAACGAACGGAACGGTCAGGCGCGGCGGACCGTCAGGGCAATACGAGAAAGCAGTTTTAGATCATGATAAACAGCGGCGGGACAACGGTTTTTAAATACAGCGAGGGGTCGGAACTCTACAGGCTGATAAAAGAGCTTGAAGAGAGCGCCCGTACGCGGGGATTTACCGTGTCTCCCGGGCTGGAGAGCGCCTTCAGGACCGCCGCAAGTTCCACCGGCACGTTGCCTGCCGCCGAAGGAGAAGAAGACGCTCCCCGGGCAATGGTATCCGCCGTCCGTCAGAAGTGCGAAGTTGACACGGCCTGGATCGACACCGTGGAAGCAGCGTTGCCGCACCTGGAAAAAGCCATCGAACAGGCCAGGAGCCTGATAAAAAAAGACGGAGAAGTGGTGCGCATCGACCGCGCCAAAAAATTCTCCCGGGAGTCCGTAAGCCATTTGTCACGGCACAGCAATATGATCAAGCGCGTGGACGAGGGCGGGAAGGTGCTGCCGGAAGAGATATACGTCACGGAAAACGACGAAGATTTCGGCATATACGAGAACCGGTTCCTGTACCTGACGCTGACGGAGCTGAGAGCCTTCGTGGCACTGAGGTATTCCCAGATCAAAAAGGCCGCCTCGGGCAGCGGGATCAGGATCAGCATACACGTAAAAGGCGGAAGCGGAGGCGGCAAGGCGGATTATCTTTCGGAGATATCCGAATCCTCCGTGGAAGGCACAGGCGCGGTCGACAGCGAGCTGGAGGCCGTGATGGGGCGGCTGGACGATATTGCCGCGGCGGTTGACGGATTCCTGGCCAATCAGCTTATGGTTAGAGTGGCGGACGCCCCCAGGCTGATACCGCCCGTTGTCCGCACCAACGTTATCAAGAACAACGTGGATTTCCAGAAGGCATTCGAGCTGTACACGTTCATCAGCTCCGATCCGGGGCAGGGCTACAGGGTGACGAAAGAAGAGAGCGGAACGGTGGTATTGACCGGCGCGGAACTGGGGACGATGCGGGAACTGGCCGTCCTGCAGCTTTTCACCGGCTATCAGTCCGCGTTCCGCAGCTGGGACGAGATAAAAGAGCAGTTCCGGCTGGAGGACAACGAAAGGATCATTGCGGAGCTGGATTCACGCCGGGCCGCGGTGGAGCGCATGAAGGCCGCTTTGTCCGTGGCGGCTGCCGGTAAAGACGATTATATGCGGCTCTTAGAGGAGCAGAACGTCTCCCTTTCCGGCGAACTGGAAGCCGCGGCGGAAGAGCGGTTAGGGCTGCTGGGCGACCGCCAGGAGGCCCAGAAGAACAACGAGAGGCTGAAGGCCGAAAACGAGGGGCTGAAAGAAGATCTTCGGAGAGTGGAAAGCGACGCCCTTGCCAGGATCGACAGGGAGACCGCCAGGATCGGAAAAGAATATGAAGACCGGCTCGATTCTGAACGCGCCCTGCACGCCGCCGAGATAGACAGGATCAATGCCGAATATAAGGAGAAGATCGACCTGCTGAGCGCCCGGCTGAGGGCCGCGGGCATTGCCGCAGGAGAAGACGGCGCGGCGCCGGAGGTGGACAACCGGGAGGATTTCATCAGGCTGGAAGCCGAGAAAAAGGCTTTCGACGGCTATTTCGAAGGCCAGTGGAAAAAGAACAAGAAGCGCATAAAGAAAGAGATATATTCACAGAGGCGGAAAGCGAAAAAAGAAGGGGCGCCGGAAGCATCCGGTACCGACGAGAAGGCAGGTGACGGGATCTGAAAAAAGTTGCGGTATTTGCCATATTGAGTTCGATCCTGGCGGCCTTCGTGACCGCTGCTGGATTTGTTTTGTGCATTGCCCTGGCCAGACACGACGCCGTCGAGAGCGCCGAGAGCTGGAGCAAAGTATTGATGATGCCAAAAAACGCCGCGATCGCCGTGGCGGCCGTGCTCATATTGCTTGACGTGGCCTGCGTGGCGATGGCCGTAGCATTGACCGTGTCCGCGGTCAGATTGAATAAGATCCATAAAGCCGAATCCAAAAAGGCAGAAAAGCCCAGGTTCTCCCGGCTCGAAGACGTGGAGAAGGCTTACGGCGGCAAGAAGATTCAGAAGCAGCCCGGCGTCCCGGCAGCGGCCGGTACCGCGTCTCTCAAGAGCTTCGCCTCCGGTTTCAGGAATTACGCGGCTTACGAGTGCGGCCTGTACTACGAACCGGACGTTATCCGGGCGTATATCGCAGGCATGGCGTCAACGAAGCTGACGATCCTGGAGGGCATTTCCGGCACCGGCAAAACGTCGCTGGCATACGCTTTCGGGAAATACGTGGGCAACACTTCCGTGGTGACTCCCGTGCAGCCTTCCTGGAAAGACCGCACCGACCTGCTGGGCTACTACAACGAGTTCACCGGCGCGTACACGGAGACGGAACTGCTGTGCAAACTGTACGAGGCCAATCTCACCGATAAAGTGTATACAGTGGTCCTGGACGAGATGAACATCGCCCGCGTGGAATATTATTTCGCCGAATTCCTGTCCCTGCTGGAGCTGCCGGACACCGAGGCAAGAAGGCTCCGGGTGACTTCCGACAGCAGGCCCTCGGACCCTCCGCTGCTCACCGGCGGCACCCTGAAGCTCCCGGACAACGTCTGGTTCGCAGGCACCGCCAACAACGACGATTCCACCCTGGCCATCTCGGACAAAGTGTACGACAGGGCCTTCGTGATCTCCCTCAACAGCCGCAGCCAGCCTTTTGCGGCGCCCCCCACCGGGCCAGCGCCCATCTCCGCTTCGGAACTGAGCAGGCTGTTCGACGCGGCGGTAACAGCGGATCCGCTTTCACAGGAGCAGCAGAACAGGCTGGAAGAGCTTGACAGGTACTTAAGAGCGCACCTGGGCATCACCTTCGGCAACAGGACCATGAAGCAGTTCCTGCGCTTCGTGCCCGTGTTCAAGGCGGCCGGAGGCAGCGAGACCGACGCGGTTGACGCGGTGGTGGCCAACAAGATACTGCGCCGGATGGACGGCCTGAATCCCGTGGTCTGCCGCAGAGAGGCGGAAGGCCTTGACCGTATGCTGGACGCGTTGTTCGGCAAGGAAGAGATGAAGCGCTCCCACGCTTTCTTAGAGCGGTTCAGGGGAGGTGAGGTCTGATGCGTGACAGCGAAAAAGCCGGTATGAACAGGATCGTGCTGCCGCTGGCGGGAGTGATCGCCGCGCTGGCGCTGGTGGGCCTCGTGCTGGTGATATGCGCTAAAACGGGCGTGTTCAAAGTCGAATCCTCCAGGGAGATCGCCACGGTCAGGCCGGAATTTACCGCTCCTCCCAGAGAGAACACCGTCCCTCCCGCGCAAACGCCATACGCCCCTTCCGAAGCGGAGGTTTCCGGGTACTGCTTCTTGAGTCTGGTCGGTACCGGGTACTCCGAGGGCGTAGAATTAGAGCATTACAAACTGGGCGTCTCCGTTTCCAACGAAAACGATACCGAAAAAGGTGCCGTAAAGGTGCTCTCGGCGTTCTACCGCATCTATACGGAAGACGACAAGTTGATAAATTCGGGAATATTGGGTGAATTATTTACCGTTCAGCCCTTGAGCGCTAAAATGCTTGAGACGGATCTGAGTTTTCTGAAGGGCATGGGCGAGTTGAGAGCCGAAGTCACGGTGATATGGGAGGACTCGGAAGGTCGAGAGGGCACGCGGATCATACGCAGCGACGACAGGACAGGCCGTTATTAAGGCGGTCAGGTTTATGAAAATAACGGGCCGCAGGTGAAGGACCGGGACAAAACGACTGAACAGAGACGACAGGTCGAAGAGAAAACACAGGGACGATACGGACGGAGAACGGATATGTACGACGAATACGTGTCAAAAATAAAAAAGCGCGCGGCAAGAAGAACGGCCATGGAAAACTGGCTGAAGAAGCATCGCGTCCTTTTGACCGTCGCCGCGGTACTTGCGGTTGCCGCCGTATTTCTCCTGCTGTTCTTCACGGGCGCTTATCTGGGCACCCTCGCTTCCGGACGGTACGTGTACGGAGACGCCAGGCTGAGTTCCACGAAGGCGTTTTTAAGCGGCGTCGACTACAGCGTAAAAGAGGGCCCAGAGAGCGGTCAGGCAGCCGTGGCGGTTGATCCCGCAGCCGTAGATTCCCTCAGGGAGCTGACTATAGGTGAGTATTCCGTGGAGGCGCGCACAGTAAATCCTTTCGGAATGGTCAGGACCCAGGAAGCGGCGCTCCAGGTGGAAAAGCGGCCTCTCACTTTAAGGATAACGGATTTCAGTACCGTTTACGGCGATGAGACCGATCCGCTGGACGTGATAGATTGCGACAATCTGGCGGAGGGGGACAGGCTGGCCTTCGCGCAGATAGATCACGTAAAAACGGCAGGGGCAGGAAAGGCGGAGATATTGACCGCGAAGATCGTCAATGCCAGAGGCGAGGACGTTACGTTCTGCTACGAAGTCACCTTCGAAGCGGGCAACGTGGAAGTATTGCCCCGGCCCGTTACCATCGTCACCGGTTCGGCCCGGAAGACCTACGACAGGCTTCCCATCACGGCGGAAGAATATGAGATCCGGGAAGGATCTCTTGCCGGGGGCGATATGCTGACGGTGAAGTTCCCGGACACGCGCCATACGGAAGTGGGAAAGTATAAAAACGCAATTGACGGATTTGAGATCGAAGGGCCTCTGGGCAACGTGACCTATTGCTACGAAATTACCGTGCTGCCGGGAGAACTGCGCGTTGACCCCATCGAACTGAAACTGGCCACGCCGGATACGGACAAGGTATACGACGGGTACGAGTTCGAGAGCGGCGAGTATTCCATCGCCTCCGGAGCGCTTCTGGAGGGAGACCGCCTGGAGATCGCCGGCGAAAAGATCCTGGTGGTAGGAACGTACAAAAACAGGATCACGGCGGAAGTTTTCGAGGAAAGTACCGGAAAGAACGTCACCGGCCATTACGACGTATCGTACGAATACGGAGACCTGAACATATATCCAAGGCCCATAACCGTCCGCAGCATCGACGGAGACACCACCGTGTACGACGGCTATGCGAAAGAGTATCACGGCGCCGAAGTGGTGAAAGGGACCGTGGCGGAAACGGATACGATAGGCTATTTTGAATTTGCCTCCAAGGTCACCGCCGGAACCTGGCGCAACACATTCAACGTGAACCTGTACAACAACGGCCGCCTGGTCAACAACTGCTACGACGTTACCTGCGAGACCGGCACCTTTACGATAACGAAACGGCCCATCACCATAAAACTATATTACACCAGAGCTAATCTCACCACCAGATCCTACGAAGTGGGCAGTTTCGCTGTAGTTAAAGGCTCCATCGCCGACCACGACTTTATCATACCGAGAGGGATCGGCTTCAGCGTTCCATTCGACCAGTTCGAAAAGAAAGCAGCTGTGGATATATATTGCGGCAGGGACAATTCCATGCGGAATTCCAGCTACGATATAACGTACATAGTGGTATTCGACAAGGACGAACTGGAACAGATCAGATACGACGAAGAAGTAAAGGGCCACGGCACCGGGGAAGACGGCATCCCGGGAGAGGACGGCCAGCCCGATACCCACGGAGGAGAAAGCCAGGGAGGCAACCCCGTAGAATCCGGCTCCAAGGAAATGCTGAACGGTGGAATATCCACCGAATCATTCGACCCCTCGGACAACGTAGCCGGCCACGTTGTCAGCGACCGCCCCGGCCAGATATATCTCAGGGTGAAGAGCTATACGGACTACAACGGAAAGAGCTGGGTCAACGACCAGAAACATCTGATCGACCTGTCCGTGACTCCGCTCACTATGACTTACTCGACGCTTATTTCCGCCGGTTATATCCAGAACAACAAAGTCAGGGTGACCGATCTTATTGCCGACGGCGTCCTGGCGGTGCCCTGTTTCTCCGACTGCATTTCCAGGAACGCTTCCTACGACGATGATGCCGTATACCTTGACACGGGATATGAGCTGACCTACAGCCAGGTGACCCAGTTCGATATTTCGAAGCTGGTCTCGCTGCCCCGCGTCTCCGGCACCGGAAACTACTATATCAAGGCCGCGGACCTGTGCACCGAGCTTCCGGAGAACGTGCTGAACACGGCTAAAACGCTTCTGGCGGAGGCCGGGATAAGGGCCGATTCTCCTACGGTCATCCGGGACGTTCAGGAGTATATCACCTCCCGGTGCGAATATAAAATGAAATTCCCCGCGATCCCTTCGGACGCCGATCCCATCATATATTTCCTCACCGAGAGCAGGCAGGGCATATGCAACCACTTCGCTTCGGCGGCGGTCGCCCTTTACCGCGCCCTGGGAATACCCGCCAGATATACCACCGGATTCCTTGCCAACGTGACCGACACGGTAAACGGCAACGATTATACTTTCAAGCAGGCCCACGCCTGGGTGGAAGTCCTCCTGGAAGGCATAGGCTGGATCCCCGTAGAAGTGACGCCGCCTTCTTCCGGGGAGGAAGAGGACCAGACTCCCGAAGACCTGGAAGGCCTTGTCAGACCGGCGGAAGAGCTTCAGCTGAAATACAACCTTCTGGTGTATACCATGGGCGGCGCAATAAAGATCTACGACGGAGAACCGCTCCGTTCCGAGACCGTTCAGCTGCGCGTGCAGGGTATATTGCAGGAAGGGCACAGGATCGTTGCCAGGACTCCCGCCATAACCAACGTGGGCAAACTGATCACGGGCTCCGAGGAGTTTAAAGTGGTCGACGCGGAGGGCAACGACGTGACCGGCGAGTACGAGGTGATAGAGAACGGCAAGTGCACCATCGAAGTCAGGGCCAGGGAGATCGAGCTTGACCCCGTGGAGATATACGTGGGCCAGACGTTGACCCGGAACGACCTGGACGGCGGCGGGACCGGAGAATGGACCGCATATACCGGAGACAGGCTGCCGGACACCGCGCTTTTCAGCGATCAGTACGGCGAAACGGTGCGGTTCAGGGATCTGGAGACCGCGGCAGGGGATTACGTCACGGAGCTGGTAATGAGCCATGCGGGCAGCTACACCTATCTTGCCTCCTACGACCTCGGAGAAGATTCTCCCAGGGACGTGCATACACCCGAAGTGACCGTCTCCCGCACCGTCACCGTGCTGCCTCTGGAGCATATCCGCATGCTGCCTGATCCGGAGGACTACGGAAAGATCGAGGGCAAATATTCCCGCGACGGCATCGTATATATCACCGCCGAGAACGGCAGAGAATACGTGCTTCTCCATATCGAAAGCGACAGCGCCGAGAAAGAATTCGACGGCACGTACCTCACTTCCGACGGATATTCGCTGACTCACGGCGTACTGAAAGAGGGACATGCCATACGCTTCAAGGCAGGAGGCGCCGGGCTGTACGCGGGAGAGAGCGACAATACGATGGCGATGCTGCAGATCGTTGACGCAGAGGGCAACGACGTGACCGGAGAATATATCATATATTTCACTCCCGGAAAATTGACGGTGAAGCCCGGCAGATACGACGTGCAGGGATTGTCCGTGAGCCTGCAGGTGGACGAGACCGCAGACCTGGCGTCGCTTAAATGGACGGACAAGGTCTCCAATGTCGCGGTGGATTATTCCAACGAAAGCGATTTCGTGGCGGTGTTTACCGACAGCGACCTGCTCACCGGCCTCAATCCCGGGACAAGAGAAGTCTCTGCCACGCTCCGGGCCGCGGACCTCAACGGCGACGGCGTCAACGACTTTATCGACACCGCTTCCAGCGTCACGGTCAGCGTGTTCGAGGCTCCCGACGAAACGGATCCCGCCGTATATATCATCATCACCGCGGTGGTTGCCGCCGAGATCGGCATCCTGATATTCGTGCTGTGCAGATATTATTTTCACAAAAAGAAAGAGCCCGCAGAGGGCGGCCGGAATTGACAACGCCCGCTCCGCGAATGTAAAATAAAGGCACCTGATCAAATGCGGAGGCCTTCGGGATGCACGATATTTTTACACGCGACGGAAATCTGTTTTACGTGCCTGAACCACACGTTCAGAAAAACGTTTTTTTGACGGAAGGAGCCTCCTGCGAAGGATCGCCTCTTCCCGAATACGACCGGGTAAAGGACCTGCTGCCGGAACCCTTCTGGGAAGGCCACGGCGACGCGGTGGCCGCCTATGACAAAGCCTGGCGGACCGCATTCAAAAACCTCAGAAAAGCCAACCGGAAAGCCGGGTTCGTGTCGGATTTCATCGACACGGCGTTCAACGGCTTTTTGTTTATGTGGGACTCTTCCTTTATAGTGATGTTCGGCAAGTACGGCGTCCTGGCCTTCGATTTCCAGAAGACGCTGGACAATTTCTATTCCCATCAGCACAGGGACGGATTCATCTGCCGCGAGATAAGCGAGACCGACGGCATGGAGCAGTTTTCCAGGGACGATCCCGCATCGACCGGGCCCAACGTGCTTCCCTGGGCGGAGTGGGAATACTACCAGACCACCGGCAACGGCTCCAGGCTTGGCAAGGTCTTCGACCCGCTGATGGCGTACCACAACTGGCTCCGGCTCCACCGCTCCTGGCAGGACGGTACCTACTGGAGCTGCGGCCTTGCCTGCGGCATGGACAACCAGCCGAGGGCTGAAGCGGGGTACGATCCGGGTTCGTCCCACGGCTTTTTGAGCTGGATAGACGCATGCGCACAGCAATACCTGTCCGCGAGGATATTGACGCAGATGGGGGAGCTGCTGGGGAGGCAGGAAGAGACCGGGGAGCTGAAGCGGGAGGCGGAGTTCCTTAAAGACGTGATCAACAGGACCATGTGGAGCGACGTTGACGGATTCTATTTCGACAGGCGGCGGGACGGTACGCTCACCGGGGTCAAGTCCGCGGGCGCATACTGGACGCTGCTGGCGGGGATCGTGCCGGAAGAGAGAAGAGCGAGATTTATCGGCCACCTGGACGATCCGGCGGAGTTCAAACGCCACAACCGCGTGCCCACGCTGTCCGCGGACGATCCCCATTATTGCCCCGACGGAGGGTACTGGCTGGGCTCTGTCTGGGCGCCCACCAATTATATGATCCTGAAAGGGCTCGACGGCCTGGGGACCGAAAGGGCAGGGAAGCTTGCCCACGAGATAGCGAAAGACTACCTGGGCTGCGTCGTCAGGACGTTCAACGAGACCGGGACGCTTTTCGAGAATTACGCTCCGGAGCGGGACGGACCGGGGATCCCTGCCAAGGACGAGTTCGTGGGCTGGACCGGGCTGGCTCCGATATCCGTGTTTTTCGAGTACGTTTTCGGCATCAGGCCATATGCCCTGGACGGAAAGATCGTCTGGGATCTGCGCCTCACCGAGAGCCACGGTATACGCCGCTATCCTTTCAAAGGCGGCACGCTGGATCTGTTCGCCGGAGCCCGAAAAAGCGCAGACGAATTCCCTGAGATAAAGATAGAGAGCACCGTAGAAGCCGACGTGGAGATACGCGCCGGAGGAAAGACTGTGGTCGTACACGCGGGAGGAAAGAAATGAGTCGTTTTAACGTTTCGGATATTTTAAAAAGATCGTTGAGCCTGATACTGTGCGCGGTACTGGCACTGGGCGTCCTGGGACTTGCAGGCTGCGCAGGCGGAGGCGGCGGCAGCGGCACGGGCGACGGTGAAGAGGAGGACGATTCCGTGAAGATCATCAGCGATATTACGCCTGCGGAATATTACAGGAACGGATATACCAACAACTATATAGTCGGCATCGACCAGTTTCAGCGCACCGTCGAACCGGCGGCCGGAGAAAAGAAGGACAAGGAGCGCAACGTAGGCATCTTCTACTTCTGCACTCTCGGGCAGCACGGCGGCGACAAGATATATGACGTCACCGAGATATTGAAGCTGGACAACGGCATCGAGCTGATGTTCAAGACGGACAACGAAATTGCCCCCGCCGGCGCCGGATACTTCTGGGGCCAGCCGCTGTACGGGTACTACAACTCCTCCGACAGCTGGGTCATCCGCCGCCATCTGGCGCTGTTGTCCATGGCAGGCGTGGATTTCATCGCCTTCGACGTTACCAACGCCGTCACCTACGACACTGTGGTGGGCAAGATCATAAACGAATCCATGAAGCTGATCAACGCCGGCTGGAAGGTCCCGGGGCTCGTCTTCTACACCAACGCCTATTCCCACCGGGTCATCACCAACCTGTACAACAGCTACTACAAAAAAGGCTCCTACAAGGACGTGTGGTACTATGTTGACGGAAAGCCCCTGATCATCGGCAACATCAGCGAAGAGGCGGATTATATGGAGGTGCGGTCGAGAGAGAAAGACTACAAGTCCAATAAATTGTCCGACGAGATACTGGAATTCTTCTCCTTCCGCGACTCCCAGTGGCCCAGCGAAGCGTACAAGGAAAACGGCTTCCCCTGGATCGAATGGACCTATCCGGCGCCGGTGCACAACGACGTCATAAACGTTGCCGTGGCCAGCCACCCCGCCATTCCCATGTCTTTCTCCATCACCAGAGGGGACAAGAACTGGGGCCGCGGCTGGAACGTGGAGACCGGCAAAAACGAGCCCGAAAAAGCATATGAAGGCCAGTTCTTCCAGTCCACCTGGGACGTGGCCCTTAAAGAGGACCCGGGCACGGTGTTCGTGCTTGGCTGGAACGAGTGGGTGGCCGGAAAGAGCCTCTACGACGGCGAATATGCCATGGTGGACCTGGCGGACATGGAATTCTCCCGGGACATCGAGATGATGAAAGGCGGCTACAACGACGCGTTCTACGTGCAGCTGGCCAGGAATATAAGGGCGTACAAAAACGTTGCGATCGGACCGGGCAGCCAGTTCGACTCCCCGGACGTGACGGTGCCCATGACTTCCGACCTTTCCGCCTGGGACGGCGTGGCATCAGTGTTCCGCAACCAGATAGTGGTCAATAAAGCCCGCAACAGCAACGGGGCCGCTCCCACCGTCCATTACGAGACCGCCGCTTTCCGCACCAACGTCAACGAGATCAGAGTCGCCCACGACGCGGACAATTTCTACTTCCTCATCCGGGCGGAGGGGGATATCGAGGCCAGGAAAGACGGGGATACGGGCTGGATGAACATATTCATCGGCACCGGAAAAGTAGAGGCCAAAGGCTGGGAAAGCTACGAATTCGTAATCGGCCGCGCAGACGCGGGAGAAGGGAAGCTGACGGTGGAAAAACTGTCCGCGGACTTTTCCGGTACCAAAGCGGGAGAGGCGGAATATATCATCGACGGCAGCGTAATGCAGGTGAAGCTGCCCCGCTCCGTGCTGGGGATGGACGAGGGCGTCGACCGGTTCTATTTCAAGCTGGCGGACGGAGTGGAAAATCCCTCCGACATAATGGATTATTACGTGACCGGCCTGTCCTTGCCCATGGGACGCCTCAGCTATCAATATCTGGGCTGAGCCCGCACGCGAGGCCGGTAAAGGGTCAGGATTATGACTGAAAAAGATCTGATGCGAAGACTGCTCAGCCTCACCAGGCGGGCGGTGCAGGAATACAACCTCATACGCGACGGAGACGTGGTATGCGTGGGATTGTCCGGGGGCAAGGACAGCCTGGCGCTGCTGGCGGTGCTGGCGCAGCTGAGGCGGTTCTACCCGAAGCGGTTCACGCTGGAGGCGGTGCACGTGTCCCTGGGGTTCGAAGGCGTTGACCCGAAATCCATACGGGGGTTCTGCGACTCTCTGGGAGTGCCGCTGCATATCGTCGACACGCGGATCGCTGAAATAGTTTTCGACGTAAAAAAAGAGCCGAACCCCTGCGCGCTGTGCGCCAACCTCAGAAGGGGAGCCCTGAACAACGAAGCGAAACGGCTGGGCGCCAGCGTGGTGGCCCTTGCCCATCACAAAGACGACGTTATCGAGACGGCTATGCTGAGCCTCTTTTACGAAGGGCGCTTCTTCTGCTTCGAGCCGGACACCTGGCTGGAGCGCGCCGGCGTGCACGTGGCCAGGCCCTTCATATACGTAGAAGAAAAACTCATAAAGCAGTATGCCAAAGTCGCGGGCCTGCCGGTGATGTTCAATCCCTGCCCCTCGGACAAGACCAGCGAGCGGGCAAATATGAAGGAGCTCCTCCGGAACCTTCCCATGGACAACGAGATGCTGCGCCTCAACATTTTCGGCGCCGTAAAGCGGGGTATATGGGACAAGGACACGGTTTCGTAACAAAAAATACATTTGCGCTTTCGGACCTGTGATGATATAATTACCATGATTCTTTGCAGGCATGGGGCGGAATGCCCGTTTCGATCCGAAAAAGAGGCTACAAATGAAAAAGCGCTATATAATTATCATAACACTTCTCGCAGCTGTCCTGCTGACCTCCTTCGTAGTCGGAGGGAGCAGGGTGCTGTCTTCGTCACTCGACGACATAAAAGATCAGATAGGCGATAAAGGAGACCGGAAGGACGATCTGGCCGACGAGATCGCCGCCGTAAATTCCAAGATAGCCTCCCGCCAGGAGGAACTCGAGGCTCTCACCGAAAAGTACACCAGGATGCTGAAAGAAAAGCAGCGGAACGCCGACGAGCTCCAGGCTCAGATCGACGATCTGGAAGATATGTACGAATCGATCCTTTCCCTTCAGAAAGTCATAGAGGACACCCAGGCGGAGTATGACGAAGCGCTGGCATTGTTCTACAAGAGAGCCGCCGTCACCAGCAGATATTCCGGATACAGCGCTTTGAAACTGTTCACCGAAGCCAAGAGCATTTTCACATACACCGACCTCACCAGGCTCGTGTCCAACATGCTCGAATGCGACAAGGCCGAGATGGAGCGCCTCGTCCTTATGAAGAAGGACCTGGAGACCAAGAAAGCAATGGCTGAAGCGATGACCGTGGATATGGAAGCCGCCATAGCCGAAAAGGAAGCCATCATCGAAAAGATCAGGCAGAACCAGGAGATACTGGAAGAAGATATGATCGCCAGCAGGAGTGCCATCGAGGCCCTGGAAGTCCAGGAATCCCAGCTGGAGCAGGAATCCGAAAAACTCACCAGGGAGATCAAGGCTTTAAGGGCCGAATACGACAGGATCCTCGAAGAGCAGCGCAGGCAGAAAGAGGAAGAAGAGCGCCGTGCCAGAGAAGAGGCCGAAAGGGCCAGGCAGGAGGAACTCAATTCCCGGGTGCCCGAAGACGAATCCAAAATGGTGTTCCCGGCCGTGAAGGGGCGCAGGATCAGTTCTCCTTACGGATGGAGGATCCATCCCATATATAAGACCAGAAAATTCCACAACGGCATCGACATTGCTGCTGACGAAGGCACGGATATCGTGGCTGCCCTCAGCGGCACCGTTACCAAGGCCGAATGGAACGATTCGTACGGCTGGTACGTACTTATTTATCACGGCGACGGAATGACCACGCTTTACGGCCATTGCTCCAAACTCCTGGTTAAAAAAGGAGATTACGTAGATCGCGGGCAGAGGATTGCCCTTGTCGGTTCCACCGGCGTTTCCACCGGACCTCACCTTCACTTCGAGATCCGTATCGACGGCGAGACCAGGGATCCCATGGATTACCTTCCGGACGTGTTCAATTGACCTTTTTTGAAATCCTGACCTTCCTTGATTCTTAAAACGAAAGGTCTGATATGCATATGAAAAAATGCAAGATCGTTTTGCTGCTGCTCCTTGCCGCCGCGGCTCTGTTTTCGTGCGTCTCCTGCAGGACCGAAGTCGTGCAGACGGGCATACTCGAAAAGGATTACGTTCCGACGGTCAAGGGCACGTTGACCATTTCCGCGTACAATTCCGCCGGCGAAGAGGGCAAGACGTCCATAAGGGCGCTGGCCGCGGCTTTCGAGAGCCATTATCCGGGCACGAAGGTCAACGTGGACATCACTATCACGGACCAGGGCAGCACCGCCAACAGGATCGCTTCCGGCGACATCGGCGACGTGTTCTTCTTCTGGGAGGAAGACACCTACAGCTACGCCGTATCCAACAACGCCCTGATGAATCTGACCCAGTACCTGGATCCTCTGGGCATCGACATCGGCAACATCTACTCCGGCACGATGGACCTGGGAAGAGTTGACGGCAACATCTATATGGTGGCCAGGGACCACACGCACCTGACGCTGATATACAACCGCGACGCATTGACCTCCGCCGGTTTGACCGATCCTCCGAAGGGCTGGACCTGGGACGACTTCAAGGATTATTGCGAAAAACTGACAATAATCGGCGACGACGGCTACTACGAGCAGGTAGGCGCCCAGATCGATTTCAGCTACGGTCCCACCATCATCCCCGTGCTTCAGGGCTGGGGCGGCAAATGGGTGGATACGGTCAATAAAAAGATCAACCTTACTTCCGACGAGGTGATCGAGGGCATCGGCGAGATAATCGGCCTGATGGAGAAGGGATATATCATTCCCACCGGCGCCACCGGAGAGATCGCTTCCCGTTACAGCAGGGTGGCCAACAACACCATCCGCTGCGTCTTCAACACCTGCGTGTTCCCCGAGGTGGCCAACAGGGCCAAAGAATACGAGAGCTACAACGTCGACTGGAACGTGGCGGATTATTACGCATATCCCGTCCATGCGGTAGGCGCCGGAGCCACCGGATTCGGAGTCTACAACAGGACCAACAATCCCGACGCCGCGGCCGCGCTGGCGCTGTTCTTCTATACCGAAGAGGGACAGATCGCGTACAACGGCCAGATAGGCGGCTCGGTGCCCAACGTCAGGTCCCTGGCTCTCGACAGCTTCTGGCGCGTGGGCGGCAAGGACGACACCAACTACGACGCCTTCGTCAGCTACCCGGACAACGACGTTGTCGGCAAGTTCGAGTGCCTGATGCCTGCGGACATCGCCTCGATAATCAGGAACCAGATCGGCTCCGTGTTCACGCTCTATTTCTCGGGCAGAGCCGATTACCGCGACACGCTGGCCAAGATCGAGCAGCAGTGCAACGAGAAATGGCAAGTGCTGTACGGGGGATAAAAATAAAAGAGTATCAGATGATCAGGAGTTTTTAGAGCTTTAGGAATCGCCGGACAACTCCGCCCGGTATTCCGCCAGCAGCAGGTCCACCACTCTGCCGTAGCTCCTGGTGCCGTCCGGAATGTTCTGGATCTGTAAATACGTATCATTGACTGCCGCCGATATCTTCGCCGGCAGTTCGTTTTTTTCTTCGAAACTGCTCCAGAAAGCGCTTGCCGCGGAGAGGTCTTTCATGATCCCTTTATGGATCAGGGGACGGACCTGATCGTATGCCACGGAACTGGCTCTTCCGAGGGCGCTGAGGCAGTATGAAAGCGCTTCCATATAGCCGGAATAGCGGAAGAAAACGTCCGGGTTGTTGACCGCCGCAAGATAGCCTACGTAGTTGGCCTCGTCCTCCCTCGCCACGCCCCGCTGATGGGCCATTTCGTGGCAGATGGTGTGGGGCAGTTCCGCAGAGGGAGTCTTGTAATTGACCACCGCTTCCGGGATTATGTAAGGGTAGATCCCCGAGATCATCAGGTAGCACATCCCCTCGGAAAGGATCGCGGGCTTTGCCTTGGGATAAAAGCTGCCGAATTCGGGGAAACGGCCGCTGATGGCTTCGTAACCGGCCCCGGCTTTCTCTATCATCTCGTATACCGTCATATCGGTGGTCACGACGCCGTTCTCGTCTGTGGCCAGGTCGTTCCTGCATTCCGCGGCTTTTTCATTGAGACAGACGCACAGGTCCATGAGTTCCTGCACCGTCGACTCCCTTACGTCGTACCCGTACCTCCGGGCAAAGGTCAACGCGTTGTAGTTGAACCCGCCGAACAGCACGTACATAATAAGTATGACCGAGGCAAGGGATACCAGATGGAGCCCGTATTTGGCGGCGGGCCTGGCGGATCTGTAGTAGAAGCACCGTATCACGGTGATTATGAGGACCACCGGCAGCGCCACCGCGGCAATTATGAGCAGTATCTCGGCCACCGAGAAGGGGACCAGGTTCACCAGCCATTTTATTGGCAGCGATATATATCTGAAAACGTTTCTGGTGTAGAAGTTGGTGACAAATTCCGGAGCGAGTCTCGACAGGAACAGCAGTCCGACGCATATCCCGGCGGCAAGAAGCAGTGACAATGTTATTATGACGCGTTTTTTCATTAAGACAGGCCTCCGACCGTTGACGTGCGCGGGTCGCCGCCGCGCCCCGTTGGCAGGCGTATTTTAGCAAAAAAGCGAGGCGGAGTAAAGACGGCGTCAACGGCAGATCGAGGCTGAATCGCGGTGACGGAACGGTAAACGTGCGGATAAATATATTGTACGCAGGGAAAATATGGTGTATAATTGACCGGAACAAACCAAAAATCAATGTTTTGGAGGAAAAAATCATGAAAAAGATCATAGCCATAGTGTTGTCACTGGCACTGGCCGCCGCTCTGTTCGCAGGCTGCGCCAAGGCGCCTCAGGAAGACGCTCAGCCTACCGAAGTCCCGGCTACCGAAGCTCCAGCCGCCACCGAAGCGCCGGTTGTTACGGAAGCGCCCGCCACGGAAGCTCCCACTCCTACGCCCGAACCCACTCCCGAGCCCTATCCGGATCCTTACAGATACGAGATACTCGACCAGGAAGAAGCCGAGATAAAGGCAGTCTCCTTCGATACGATCAAGCAGAACGGCAAGATCCTTGCCGACGGTACAGTCAGTTCCTACAGGCTTGACATAGAAGACACCATCGACGGCAAAGACGGCAAGACCAATACCGTCACTATGCGCGGCTGGCTCGGCTTCATAGAAGAAGAACTGCTCTCCATCGGTTACCAGATCGATCAGGGCCCCGTAGTGCTCAGCACCTCTTTCTTTGAGACCACTCAGCCCGAAGTCAAGGCTGCGGGCGGCGAATTTGCCCAGCGCTTCAGCGTAGACATTCCCGTGTCGCACCTGGCCGGAGCTCAGCACGAGCTCAAGATCGTTGCCAAGGTCGAGAGCGGACTTTATTATCTGAACCTTGAAACGGCGCCCTTCGTGCTGTTCTACGACGGCCCCGAAGCCGCTGAAGCCGCCATCGACGGCACTATCGGCGTAGGCGAGTACAATACCTGCTTCACGATGGACAAGAACAACGCCAAGACCTGGACCGGTTCCAAGATGGCCAAGCGGACGATCACTTACTATATGAGCCAGAAGGAAGACGGCCTGTACGTTGGTTTCGTCGGCACCGGCCTCAACGCGGGCGAGATGGTGCAGTTGAACTTCAACCCCGGCGCCCGCCTCGAAGAAGTTCCCGGACTGTTCCTCACCGTAGTCCTGGGCGACAGCCTCACGTTCCTGCAGCACAACCACAAGACTGCCCTGAAGGATGACGACAGCGCCGCCGGCGTGGATATCACCGAATCTATCGAGTACAAAGTAGTGGTTGACGGTACCACGTTTACCGCAGAGTTCAAGCTGCCCGTCGACTTCTTCAAAGTTACCGACGTGGCTGACGCGGCCGAGTTCGAGTACGGCGTGGAGAAACTGTACTACGGCATGTTCGCGGTGCTGGGCGGCGGAGAAGGATTCACCAACCAGTCCGAGGCTCCCGGTTCCAGCTGGTTCTGCAAAGATCTGGGGATCCACGAGTATTTCGCTTATTGATAACGTGAAAAGGGCAATGGCCCTTTGAGCAAGATGCCCTGCGGGAGCGGTCCTGCAGGGCATATTTTTTTGTTATTTGGAGTCATTATGAAGCTCGTGACCGCGACCTCTTTGCGGGACGCTTCCTGAGGCCTCTGGAACGGCTTTTAAGCGGTTTTCCGGCAATGAGGGTGTCGTGATGCCTCCTGCGTTGACCGTGCCTTTAAAGGGCTTTCTGAGTTGTTTCCCGGGCGGCTCCCAGGCGGCCATGGCGGATGAGGCGGTACAGGATGATCGTGCAGGCGACGTTGACGCCCGCGAGAAGTATGAACGAGACCAGCGCCTCCGGCAGCTCAGGCTCCAGCATTGCCCCGATCAGATAAATAAGGGCGGCCAGGATGAGATTGACTCCGGCCATGATCAGCTCTTTTATGATCCGGCCGATCCTGCAGCGGAAGAGGAGCCCGTTGATCAGTTCTTTCAGCGCCAGCAGCAGGAACGATACGGTCTGCATCATGGCGATCGACAGGAATACCAGCGTGTAATCTGAAATATTGATCGGCGCCCTGCGGGCCGCGGCGGCTATGTCGAGGGTCACCGCCTTTTCGCCCAGGAACAGCGACAGTACGAGCAGCGTCAAGAGCATGCTCAGGAACATCATTACGTAGTCGATCCCTGCCATCAGCCAGGGCATGTATTTTTTGTAGCCTTTTGTCCAGCCTATGAAGATGATGGATTCGGCGATGGCGGCGGCAATGAACGGCAGCGCCACGGACAACAATATGGCTCCGGTGACCAGGATGAGCGCCGTGTCGGGGTGGACCGACGAATCTTCTGCGGACGAAAGGAGGGCCAGTATGAGCGGGAGGATTAAGAAGGGGATGGTCATGGTCAATATCATCGATACGAAGCACGCGATCTGCAGCTTCTCCTTTTTAGGAAACGCGTACGCTTTTTCGTAGAAGTCGATGTCTTTTACCTTTGTGCCGAAAATGATCACGGTGACCGGGTTCAGGATGGTCAATATCCCGTAAAACATATGATACACTGCGCCGTCCCTCCTTTCCCGAGCGGGTATGCCTTGCGTCTGTGTGAGCCTTTGTGCGTTCTCGTCGGTCAATATTATAGCATGGCGGAGGGGGAGATGGCAAGAAGCGGGGAGAGAGGCGGGAAAGAACGGGGCGGCAACAAGGGGAAGAAGGGACGGTTCGAATCCCCTCGGTTGTACGAAAAAACACCACCCGGTTGGGTGGTGTTTTTTCGTACGGAGAAAGAGGGATTCGAACCCTCGAACCGCTTCTGACGGTTACACGATTTCCAGTCGTGCGCGCTCGACCAACTACGCGATTTCTCCAGGCCGGGAGTGATTATATTATATTAACTATTCCGTGTCAACATCTTTTTCGATCTTATTCGATCTTCTGAGAGTTTCGTGAAGAAATTCTTTCGGTTGTTTTGTTACGCCGCTGCGACGAAAAGGTTATTTCGTCACGGTTTGACCCTTTATCCACTGTTCAAAACCCGGACTTTTCCCTTGACTTTGCCCGCCCGAACCGCTAAAATTTTACAGTAAGCAACGTCGGTTCGACAGGGGGGAAACGCGGTTGACTAACAGAGAACGTTTTCAGGCGGTATTAAATTTCGAGAAGCCGGACGACAGGCTGCCGGCAGTCGAGTGGGCGTCCTGGTGGGGCGATACGATCCAGGCGTGGGTCGGACAGGGATTCCCCGCGGGACTTGGGTTCCACGAGATCGCGCCGTACCTCGGGCTTGATCAGCATTACCAGTTCTGGTTCCCGCACAGAAACGCCGATTGCCCCCAGCCTGCGTCCTTCGGAGGACCTATTGCCGAAGACGAGGAAGGGTACGAGCAGTTGTTGCCGTACCTGTATCCCGACAAGGATATCGACGGAATCATCGAATTTATACGCACTTTAAAGGGCAGGCACGACGCAGGAGAGTTTCCAATCTGGTTCTCTCTTGACGGCGGCTTCTGGTTCCCCAGGACGATCCTGGGCATCGAGAACCACCTTTATTCGTTCTACGACCAGCCGGAGCTGTACCACCGGATACTCGACGATCTGGCGGAATTCCAGATGAGGACGCTGGAGAAACTGTACTCCGTGCTGACGCCGGAATTCATGACTTTCGGCGAGGATATGAGCTACAACAACGGGCCGATGATCTCGGAAGACAGCTTTGACGAGTTCCTGCTTCCGTACTACAACAAGATAGTGCCGTACATAAGAGAACACGGGACGAAAGTCATTGTCGACTCCGACGGCGACATCTCCAAGATGATACCCTGGCTGAAACGCGCGGGGATACAGGGAGTGTTGCCCCTGGAGCGCAAGGCGGGAGTGGACGTGGCGGCCCTTCGGGAAGCCCATCCGGATTTCCTGTTCATCGGCGCCTTCGACAAGATGACCATGCGCGAGAGCGACGAGGCCATGCGGCAGGAGTTCGAGCGGCTTCTGCCCGTTATGAAGACAGGCGGATTCGTGCCCAGCGTCGATCACCAGACGCCGCCGGATTGCCCGCTGGAGCGATACCATAAATACGTCGATATGCTGAAAGAGTACGGCAGGAAGGCCGTGCTGGGCTGAGCCGGGAACGTTGACCCGGAAAGAGTGTGGTGAGATATGACCAACAGGGAACGCGCTCTGAATATACTTCATTTTAAACCGGTGGACAGGCTTCCGGCGGTGCATTTCGGCTATTGGCCCGAGCTATTGAAAGAATGGGCGGAGCAGGGCAAGATACCTGCGGAACTGGCCGAGGGCAATTACGACGGCAGCGAGAAGGACCGGGAGCTCGAGCGGCTCATAGGCTGGGATTTTAACTGGCAGAATATGGCCGGCCCCGCCAACCACCTGATGCCTCCCTTCGAGTGCAAGGTCGTGGAGACGCTTCCCGACGGCACCGTGCGTGTGCAGAACGGCGACGGCAACATCGAGCGTGTAAAACCCGGCATCACTTCGATCCCCTCAGAAGACGACTACCTGCTGAAAGACAGAGAGACCTTCGAGACCCAGTACAGGCACCGCATGGAATTCAAACCCGAGCGCGTCAACCTGGACTGGTTCAGAAAGCTCAACGACGAGCGGCCTTACGACAGGCCCCTGGGACTCCATCTGGGCTCCGTCATGGGCAATATCAGGAACATCTGCACCGTGGTCGGCATGAGCTACCTGATGTACGACGAAGACGAGGACCTGTTCGCGGATATCGTCGACACCTACGCCGAGATGCAGTACCAGTGCGCCAAAGCCATCCTGGAGACGGGAGCAAAGTTCGATTTCGCTCATTACTGGGAGGACATATGCTTCAAGAACGGGCCGCTGATCGCGCCGGAACTGTTCGATGAACTCTGCGCCAAACATTATAAAAAGCGCAACGATCTTTGCCATCAGTACGGGATAGACATCATATCCCTCGACTGCGACGGAGTGGTGGGGAAACTGCTGCCCACGTGGGTCGGCAACGGCGTCAACACCATGTTCCCCATAGAAGTGGGCGTCTGGGGAGATCAGTTCGAACCCGCCCGCAAACAGTTCGGCAACGAAGTGCTGGGCGTGGGAGGCATGGACAAGACGGCGCTTCGCCGTGACAAGGCTGCGGTGGACGCCGAGATAGAGCGGATGAAACGCCTGACGGCGCTGGGAGGCTTCATACCCTGCCCCGACCACAGGCTCATGCCGGGAACGAAATTCGAGCTGGTGCAATACTACGCCGAAGAGATCAAGAAAATACGCATTTAAATACGGTATCGACACTATAAAGGAGACTGACCATGAATACCGAACTTTTAAAAAACATCTCTGAGAACCTTCAGAAAGGCAGAGCGAAGCTCGTAAAGGAACTGGTACAGCAGGCGCTGGACGAGGGTATCTCTCCCGAGACCATACTGAACGAGGGACTGCTGGACGGCATGAACATTGTTGGCGGCAAATTCAAGGCCGGAGAAGTGTACGTGCCCGAAGTATTGATCGCCGCCAGGGCAATGAACCAGGGCGCCCAGATGCTGAAACCCTACCTCGAAGAAGCCGGCGTCCAGTCCATCGGCCGTGCCTGCCTGGGCACCGTGCAGGGCGACCTCCACGACATCGGCAAGAACCTGGTCAAGATGATGCTGGAAGGCAAGGGCATCGAAGTCATCGACCTGGGCACCGACGTGGCGCCGGAGACGTTCATCAACACCGCCATCGAGCAGGATTGCCAGCTTATCTGCCTGTCCGCGCTGCTCACCACCACCATGGGCGTGATGGAAGAAGTGGTCAAGAAGGCGGAGGAAGCCGGAATCAGAGACAAGGTCAAGATCATGATCGGCGGCGCTCCTGTTGACGACGCCTTCTGCAAGAAGATCGGAGCCGACGCGTACACTCCCGACGCCGCCAGCGCCGCGGACGTGGCCAAATCCTTCCTTACCGCATGAAAAACGAGGGTATATTCAAGAAGATATGCGACTTGACGCTTGAACTGGGAGCGTTCCGGGCCTCGGTGATACCTGTCTCAGACGTTGAAACGGACCGCTCTTTCAGGGACCTTTGCGCCATGAACACCTGCGGCAACTACGGCAGGTGCTGGATGTGTCCTCCCGATGCCGGCGACATCGACGTGCTCATAGAGAGACTCAGGTCTTACAGCTATATTCTGGTGTACCAGTCGGTGAACGAGCTGGAAGACAGCTTCGACATCGAGGGTATGATGGCCGCTTCTGTGTACCACAACGAACTCACTCAAAATGTGAGAAAGGCGCTGACGGAGAAGCTGAACGTGAACCGGAAGCTGTTTCTGTGCGCCGGAGGCTGCCGCGTCTGCGAAGTCTGCGCAAAGAAGACGGACGAGCCCTGCCGCCATCCTGACCTGGCAATGGCTTCTCTCGAGACGTACGGCGTCAACGTTTCTAAACTGGCCGCTGCGGCCGGGATGAAATATATCAACGGTCAGAATACGGTCACTTATTTCAGCGGCGTGCTGTTCGATATATGATCAGGATCAAGATCGACGGAACTGAATATTTGTGCGAACCGGATCGGAAACTGGGAGACGTGCTGCGAGAGCGCTGCCCGGAAGCCGCTCCGGTTTTTGCCTGCGGCGGTCACGGCAAGTGCGGAAAATGCAGGATCATAGTGACTGAAGGCGACATTTCTCCCGTTACGGAAGAGGAGCGGAAACTTCTCTCCGCCGACGAGCTGGAGCAGGGAGTCCGGCTGGCCTGCCTCACGAGGGCTACGGGCGACTGCGCCGTAGCGACCAGGTCCGGCCGCGGCAAAGGGGAAGTCATACGCATATCCGGAGAGCTTCCCGAGTTCGAGCGCGCTCCGGTCTTTAAAAAGTACGGCGCGGCGGTGGATATAGGGACCACCACTCTGGCGGCGGTGATATGCCGTCCGGACGGGACCGTTGCCGCTTCCGGAGGCGCTTCAAATCCCCAGACGAGCTACGGCGCGGACGTGGTGTCCAGGATGGAAGCGGCCCTTAAAGGAGCGGGAGAGGAATTGACGGAGGCCATCCGCAATGCGGTCGACGGGCTGGTGAGAGAGCTGGCGGACAAGGCCGGCATCGACAGCCGGGATATTGACGGCGCGGTGGTTACGGGCAACACGGTGATGCTGAGCTTTTTTGCGGGCGTTGACACGGAACCTCTCACTCACGCTCCGTTCCTGCCGAAAGAACTGTTTGGAAAAACATATGCGGCAAGGCAGCTGGAATTGACCTGCCTGGAGCCTGATACGGATATTTATCTGCCTCCCTGCGCCGCTGCCTTTATAGGCGCAGACGTTATGTGCGCGTCCTTAGCGGATCTGGGGAAGAACGGCGCGGTATGCGAACTGCTCACCGATATTGGCACCAACGGAGAGATGGTGCTTTGCGCGGGAGGGGAACTTTTTGCCTGCTCTACCGCAGCGGGACCGGCATTTGAAGGAGCCGGTATCAGCTCGGGCATGGGAGGCTTCGACGGAGCCATCGACCGGGCAGCGGTCGACGGGAGCGGCGCCATTCAAGTCCACGTGATAGGCCAGGAGAGGGGAGCTACGGCGAAAGGCATCTGCGGAAGCGGACTGGTGGACGCGGTGAGCTGCCTGAGGGAACTGGAGCTCGTCGACGAGACGGGATATATGGAAGAAGAGAGCGCCGAAATCGGCGGAGGGGTTTGCCTTACGCGGAAGGATATACGGGCCGTGCAGCTGGCCAAAAGCGCCATCCACGCGGGAGTTTTGTCGCTGCTCCACGCCGCGCTCACCGGGCTCGAAGAGGTGGAAATATTCCATATAGCCGGAGGTTTCGGCAGCTTCCTGAACGTCGAAAACGCCGGAAAGATAGGCCTGATACCTGAAGCGCTCGTGCGTAAAGTGCACGTTTCGGGCAATGCCGCCCTTGCCGGCGCCGTGATGCTCCTGCTCTCGGCTGCCGCCCGGGACGAGATCCGCGCTTTCACCGACCGGGTCAACGTCCTGGAGCTTTCCACCGACAGCTTCTTCGTCAACGCCTTCATGGAGCAGATGACGTTTCCGTAAGCGCCTCCGGCATCATCAATCCGGTGTCGTTCGTGTCAAAAAACGGCGACTTCATAGTGATAGTTCGATCATATACTCGTTGAAAAATATAATACATTCTCCTATCCAGCGCGTAAATCTTGGCGTGAATCATCGCTTGAGATTAGTTTATGCCGCCGAAGTGACATCAAATCGATAGGAAGACAATCTTGCAGATAACGGGTTCTTTAATGTAACGCGCATTAACCATTGGTAATAAAGTAATGTGAAGACAACTTGAAATGAGAGAACTCCTATATAGATCCGATATCCACATATTTTGCAATACTTAATTGATGCTTTTCGTTATTGGGCAGTCACTATTTACTTCCGTAATATTGATCACAATCAAATCATTTCCCACGAAATCGATTCGAATGTAACCCCCATCCTTCTTTGGAAATATGCAAAATCCTCCATATGATGTTATTTGCATTGAATCAATAGGGGCAATTTCAAAGACATCTTTATATGTGGATTTTTTTATGATAATTGAATCAAAATCTTCCATACTATAGTACTCTTTCATATTCATTATATTACCTTTCTTATCGCTTTTTATCAGGACAAATATGAGAAGCAGAGATATGAGTACTATAAAAATAAATCCTGCTAATACTATTTTTTTCATTATTATACCCCAACCTTTCTGCGAATGTCTGTCGATTGTGTTGTGAAACCTTTGTAACCATTTCGCTTCGTTCGATAACATGCTATACTATTTCTGAAGGCATCAGTACACTATCGTTACAGCAAAGTAAATCGTATCACTATCATAATAATTCGGTTCAACTCCAACCTCTTTAACAATACCAAAATAATACAGAAGCCCAATATCAATTATTGGTGCGCATTTTATTAACGTTCTTACGCTTGCGATTTTAACATTCGCGCGATTTAAAAACAATCTGTTTTTGAGCAGCGGCACGGGCCTCACGAAGACACTGCTCGTGCAGCTGGAACAAACACAAAAAAGAGCCGTGAGCAGGACCCGCGGCTCTTTCCGTTTTCAGATCTTAAAAAGATCTATCATTTCTTTTTCTTCTTGGAGATGATAATGATTGCCGCGACGGCTGCCACTACGACTAGTGCCGCGATGATGCCGATGATCAGGCCGGTATTGGCGCCGGACTTGGTCTCGTCTTTATTGTCCTTGTCGCCCGTATCGTCGTCGGCCTTCTCGGTGGCAACGGGAGCGTCGGTGGCGGGTTCTTCGGTGGCGGGAGCATCCGTGGGAGCCTCGGTGGCGGGATCTTCGGTGGGAACTTCGGTAGGCGCCTGGGTGGGTTTCTCGGTGGGAACTTCCGTGGGAGCCGGAGGATCGTTGTCCACCACTATGGACATCTTGACGAGCACGCAGTCGTCCACTTCTTCTTCGTCAACGTAGGCGTGGAACATATCCTCGTATTCGGCGGTCTTCTGGGCAGCCATCCAGCCGCCGATGTTGCCCGTGAATTCGGTGAGTTCGATGAGGTACTCGCCGGCGGGGATGTAGTCGTAGGAAACGATCAGGTTGGCGTTGTCCTTGTGATCCTCTTCTTCGAATACGCCGAGGGGATCCTGGTCGATGGTGTCTTCATAATCGTCGTTGACCCATCTGTAAATGGAGGCGATCAGGCCGATGCCGGTGTTGGGGCCGTTCCAGGTGGGGGACTGCACCACGGTGAAGGTATCGAGCTTGTATCCCTCGGGAATGGTGAATCTGTAACCTACGCTTATATGGCCGCTGAAGTTGAAGGGCGTGCTGGTGTTGCCGTTGTTCAGCTGCATGATGACGGGCTTTTCTTCTACGGGCTCGGGCTTGGTGGTGTACTTGATCTGGTTGAAGGTGACTGCCAGAACGGTGCCGTCTTCAAGTTTGACTACGGGCATGAGCAGCGTCTCTTCTTCTCCCAGGCCGGAAACGTCCATGGTCACCATATAACGCAGCGCGTAGTCGCCGCCGGCTCCAAGCACCGCGGCTTCGGTCTCGGTGAAGAAATCGTCGCTGAACACGGGCTCGCCGTCGCCGATGACGTATCCGAACTGCTTGATCTCGGTATCTTCAACGCCGATCCAGCCGCGCATGGTAACGGTCTGGTAAGGTCCGTAAATAGTGTTCTTCGTGCTGACGAGGTAGTCGCCGGTCTGGCCGGGCGTGTAGAGATCCACGCCGTCGCCTCTGATGATGTCCAGCGCCTGTCCGCGGATGGTACCGTCGAAATCGTCCTGGCTGACGTACGAAGAGGCTGCCCCTGCGTTTACAGCTCCGAAGAGGCCCAGCAGGATCGCTGCCGCGACAATGATCGCACAGATTTTTTTCATTTTTCGTTCTTCCTTCCTTTTATTCGAATTACTATTAAACTATTAAACGTTCGCGTCTTTTTTATCTTTGCGGACAATAATTCCGATCGTTACGAGCGTCGCCGCCACGGCCAGCAGCGCCACCGCCGTTCCCGCTATGATGCCTCCCGCGCCGGAGCGCTTCTCATCTGCCGCTTCCTTCGGCTCCTCGGTTATCCTTTCCCTGGTATGTACCGGTACGTCGGTAGCCTGCTCATCTTCAGCGCCGTCGCCTGCAGGTTCTTCGGTGGGCGCCGGAGTCCGGGGATAGACCTCGTGAGGGTTCTTATCGAAACTGACGACCATGCTGGTCCCCGGGAGGTATTCGATCTCCTCGACGCCGTCCTGGTAGTAGGCCCATGTGGAAGCGTATTGTTCGGGGAGCGCCACGAATTCCCAGGTCCCGATCGTATCTGTAAATTTGTAGATGTGGATGAGGTATTCGCCGGCGGGAACGTAGTCGTAAGTGAGCGTTATGCCGGCATTGTCCCTGTGCTGTGTAATGACGCAGCTGTCCAGAGGGTAGCCGGTGACGGATTCTTTATAGGAGCCCTTCCAGGGGTAGATATCCGCCGTGAATCCGGCGTTGGCCCGTTCTCCCCACGTGGGGCAGGCAAGGAGGTCGAACTGATCCAGCTTGAATCCTTCCGGTATTTCGAACCTGAATCCCACGCTCCCGTAGTAGTTGAAAGGCCGGGGATTGCTCTGCATCGTGCCGTCGCAGAAATCGATCTTCTTTTTATTGTCCGCCATAACGTTCGACGTGAACGGCGCGGCAAAGAACGCGGCTAAAAGCAGCAGCGAGGACAATACTAATAAGGTCCGGCGGCATACCGTACCGAATCTTCTGTTTTCGTTCCCGTTTACGCGGGCAATTTTCCGGTTGGCAAACATATTATCTTCCCAGCTGTCTCTACCGTTTCGAGGCGCCGGACAGGCCCGGCCTCATTCGCGCACACATTATAAAACAATAATTTAAAAAATTCAATCGAACAACGGCAAAAAAGTGCTTGACATACCTGCTCTTCGTGAGTAAAATTCCTATGTTTCACTTTTGGAGGTGCAGCAACTAATGAAAGCTTTAATTACGATTTTAGGTATACTCTTTCTGCTCATCAGCGTCGGCCTGGTGGTAATTATCCTTTTGCAGAAGTCCAAGGAAGACGGACTCAGCGGCGCCATTACCGGACAGAGCACCGATTCTTTCTATTCCAAGAGCGGCGGAAATCTCAGCAAGGACAAGTTCCTCGCCAGACTTACCATAGTTCTGGGCGTCAGCTTCGCGGTCATCGCCGTGGTCATGAGCGTGCTCATCCGCGCTCTGGGCGGTATCTGAAAGAATACCGGCTCATCCGTAACGTTAAAATCACCGGCCGTGGCTCAGTTTTCAGTCACGGCTTTTTTCTGTTCCCGGGATAATGAGTTCTAAGGAGGGGCGTTTGAAATGAAGAAGACAAATTACGGAAAGAAACGTTCCGGTTCCCGGGGACCTGCGGCTTCGGGCAGGCGGGTGGCGCATAAAGCTAGAAGCAGCACGGGCTCGGGGGGCAGCCGCCGGAGCAGCGGCCGCGGTTTCGTTGCTGGCCGGTCCGGCAAGGGTGCGGCTTACGGCAGCGGTGCGGCGAGGGCATCCGGGGCAAGGCCTGTTTCCGGCGCCGGTATTACGGCGGGCAGGGAACGTTCGGGCCAGGCTGCGGATCCTCTGGCGGAGCTTGAGGAGCTGCTCTATTCCAGGAGGGAGTTCCCCGAAAAGGCAGCGGCGGAAGCCATGGCCATACCTCAGGTATTGACGGAGGAGAAGATCGCGGCGGAGCTGGCGAAGGGAAGGCGGGACCTCCGGGACAAGGTGATCGTGACCATCGACGGAGCGGACACCCGGGACGTTGACGACGGCGTTTCGCTGGAACGGACGGACAACGGCGGGTGGCTCCTTGGCGTGCACATCGCCGACGTTGCCCATTACGTAAAAAAGTACAGCCCCCTGGACAACGAAGCTTACCGCCGTGGCACCAGCGTCTATTTCCCGGACAAGGTCCTTCCCATGCTGCCTAAAGAGCTGTCCAACGGCATCTGCAGCCTGAACGTGGGGGAGGACAGGTTCGCGCTCTCCGTGTCGATGGAGCTGGACCCTTCGGGAGAAGTGGTCTCCCACGAGATATTCGAGAGCGTCGTGAACGTGCGCTACAAGATCACCTACGAGCAATATTACGACCTGTTCGAAGGGCCGGAGCCACGCTGCCGGGAGCTCCGGAAGGCCTATTCGCCATATATAGACATGCTCACCGATATGAAGGCCCTGGCTGAGCTCCGGCGCGCCATCAGGAAGAAGCGGGGAGCGCTGGATTTCGAATTTCCCGAGACCAAGATCTCCATAGGCCAGAACGGGGAGCCCGACGGTGTGTATCCCGCGGAACTCACTTTCGCCAACGGAGTCATCGAAGAATTCATGCTGCTGGCCAACGAGACCGTTGCCGCCCATTTCGAAGCGCTGGGAGTCCCGTTCATATACCGGAACCATCCCGCGCCTACCAGAGAAAAGCTGGAGGAACTTGACGCCACCGTCCGCCGGTTCGGGTACACGCTATTGACCCGCAGGGGGGAACTGATACCCGGATCGATCTCCGATATGATCGACTCTACCAAAGAGTCGAAGTCCGGCCGCCTGATCCAGACGCTGGCGCTGACGTCGATGGGAAAAGCCGTTTATTCATCCGAGTGCCGCGGCCATTTCGGCCTGGCCTCCGAGAAGTACACACACTTCACGTCGCCGATACGGCGGTATCCCGATCTGTACATACACAGGGTGATAAAAGAATCGATCTACGGCGCCAGGCCCGCCACGCTCAGGGAAAGATTCCCCGACGCGGAAGAAGCGGCGGAAGCGTCATCGGACGCCGAGCGGGAAGCGGAAAGGGCGGAACGGCTGTACACGGACAAGCTTGCCGCGAAATACATGGCGGGTTTCCTGGGAGAATCATTCGTCGGCACCGTTTCCGGCATGACGTCTTTCGGACTCTTTATCACGCTGGACAATTCCGCTGAAGGATTGCTCTTTTACGCCGATATGCCCGACCAGATGGTCTTCGACCCCAAGCGGCTCATCGCCAAGGGGCGGTTCACCGGCAGGACTTTCAGATACGGCGACAGGGTGGAAGTCGTGATAGCCTCGTCCGACGAAAAAACAGGCCGCATACAGTTTCAATTCGGATGAAAATATGATAAAATCAGAGAAGCGGGGAGAGGCCCTCCGGAAAGGGCCGTAAAACACGCCGAACCGAAATCAGAGAACCGACGCGGCGCGCCTTCACCGGGCGGCCGGCAATATAATAATTTTATGAGCGGCAAGGCCGCAAAGGAGATGATATAAAATGTTTGAACTGGATCAATACGCCCAGGCCATCGACGGGCTCCAGAAAAATTTATATGATCTGAGGGATTCACTTTGACACGGAGGGCATGTCAAATCTGATCGAAGAGCTGGAAAATAAGGCTTCCGAGCCGGATTTCTGGAACGATCAGGAAAATTCCCAGGCCACTTTGAAGCACCTTAAAGTGCTCAAGACCAAACTCGGAAAATTCCAGCATCTGGAATCGATGCTGGAGGAGATCCAGCTGATGATCATGCTGGGCAACGAGGAAAACGACGAATCGATGCCTGCCCAGGTGGCGGAGACCATCGAGAAATATAACGAAGAATTCGAGATGCTGCGTCTGGAGACGCTGCTCACCGGAGAGTACGACGCCAACAACGCCATCCTCACCATACATCCCGGCGCGGGAGGCACCGAGTCTCAGGACTGGGGCTCCATGTTGTTCAGGATGTATTGCCGCTGGGGAGAGGACCACGGCTTCGAGGTCAAGGTAGTGGACTATCTTGACGGCGACGAGGCTGGCCTGAAGAGCGCGGTGGTGCAGTTCAACGGGGACAACGCCTACGGCTTTTTGAAGTCGGAGCACGGCGTGCACCGGCTGGTGCGCATATCTCCCTTCGACGCCGCGGGAAGGCGACACACCTCTTTCGCCTCCGTGGAAGTCATGCCCGAGATCGACGACACCATCGAGATCGACATCCGTCCCGAAGACCTGGACGTGGGCACGTACCGCTCATCCGGCGCCGGCGGCCAGAAGGTCAACAAGACCGACTCCGCGGTGCGCATCACCCACAAGCCCACCGGCATCACCGTTGCCTGCCAGACCGAGCGTTCCCAGGTCCAGAACAGGGAGACCGCCATGCGCATGCTGAGGTCCAAGCTGTTCGAGATCAAGCAGCGTGAAAACGTTGCCCGCATCGAAGACCTGAAAGGCGTCCAGATGGAGATCGCCTGGGGCAGCCAGATACGCTCCTACGTATTTTGTCCGTACACGCTGGTGAAAGACCACCGCACTTCCTACGAAGAAACGATGGTGGACAGGGTCATGAACGGCCATATCGACGGATTTATAAACGCTTATTTAGCGGCGGAATTCAATAAAAACAAATAAGGACGGTGCCATATGAAATTAGGAGTTTTTAACGTAGTTTTAGGCGAGATGAAACTGGCGGACGCCATGAAATACCTGGCAGGCCAGGGAGTGCAGTGCGTAGAGATAGGCTGCGGCGGCTTCCCGGGCAAGGCTCACGCGGACCCCAAGGTCCTGCTTTCCGATCCCAAAAAGCTCGACGAGTTCAAGGCCGCCATCTGCGGCAACGGCCTGGAGATCTCCGCGCTTTCCTGCCACGGCAACCCCGTGCATCCGGATAAGAAAGTGGCTTCGGCCTTCCACGAGGATTTCATCGACGCCATACTGCTGGCGGAAAAGCTTGGAGTAAAGCGCATCGTAGGCTTCTCGGGCTGCCCCGGAGATTGCCCCGATTCCAAATATCCCAACTGGGTGACCTGCCCCTGGCCCGACGATTTCCTGAAGATACTGGACTACCAGTGGAACGAAGTGTTGATCCCTTACTGGAAGAAGACCGCCGAATTTGCCGCTGCCCACGGTATCGAGAAGATCGCATTCGAGATGCACCCCGGATTCTGCGTGTACAACCCCGAAACGCTGCTTAAACTGAGAGCGGCGGTAGGAGATATGATCGGCGCCAACGTGGATCCCAGCCACCTGTTCTGGCAGGGGATGGATCCGGTGGAAGCCATCCGCGAACTGGGCGACGCCGTATATTATTTCCACGGCAAAGACGTTAAGCTGGACGACGCCAACGTAGCTAAGAACGGCGTGCTGGACACCAAGCATTACGGCGACGTGCTCCACCGCGCCTGGGTGTTCCGCACAATGGGCTACGGCCACGACCTTGCCACCTGGAAAGAGATCGTCAGCATGCTCAAGAAAGTGGGCTACGACGACGTGGTGAGCATCGAGCACGAAGATTCGCTGATGTCTCCCAAAGAAGGCCTCAACAAAGCCATCGAATTCCTGAAGGAAGTGCTCATATTCGAGCAGGCGGGAGAGATGTGGTGGGCGTGAGGATTAGTTGCAAATTGCAAATTGCAAATGGCAAATGGCAAATGGCAAATGGAGAATTGCAAATTGAAAATTGCAAATTGCAAATGGCAAATTGCAAATTAAAAGTTGCGAAGTGACAATTGGAAATTGCAAATTGAAAATTGCAAATTGGAAATTGCAAATTGCAAATTAAAAGGGGAAGATAGAAAATTGCAAATTGGAAATTGCAAATTGCAAGTGAATAGTTGAAAATCGAAAAGGAGAAAAGGATATTATCATTTCCCATTTGCCATTTGCCACTTGCCATTTCCCACTTGCCAGTTGAGAATTGCAAATTGGAAATTGCAAATCGGAAATTGAAAAACGCAAAGCGAGAAGTGCAGATTGAAAATGAGGAAAATATAATTTTCCATTTCCCACTTGCCATTTGCCATTTTCCATTTCCCACTTGCCATTTGCCACTTGCCATTTCCCGTTTCCCACTAACAACAGGAGGTGTCGCCAATGCCGGAGACCTGGCGCGAGATAAGATTAAAACAGGAAGAAACGCTGAGCCCCCTGGCCACCAGGGCCAGAGACAGCAAGGGCCGCCTCAGCGACGAGCCCGAATGCCACGTTCGGTCAATATTCGAGCGTGACGCCAACAGGATCCTCTACTCGGAGGATTTCAGGCGGCTGAGGCACAAGACGCAGGTGTTCTTCAACGCCAAGAACGACCACGTGTGCACCCGCATGGAGCACGTCCTGTATGTGAATTCCATATCCACCACCATAGGCAGGACTCTCGGGCTGAACCAGGATCTGATCTCCGCCATTGCCCTGGGCCACGACATAGGCCACGCGCCTTTCGGCCACAGCGGCGAGAGAAAGCTGGATCAGTGCCTGAACAAGGTCAATCCGGCGCTGCGGTTCCGCCATGAATATCACAGCCTGAGAGTCGTTGACCGCCTTTCCACCCGCATATCGCAGGAGAAGATATTGTCCAAGTGCGGCCTGAACCTGACGTACGAAGTGCGGGACGGCATCGTGAGCCACTGCGGCGAGAACGTTGACGAATACATCCTGCGGCCCAACAGAAAAAAGGATCCGTCGAAGATATACACCTGCGAGCACCGCGTGGAGATGCCTGCCACTATGGAGGGCTGTGTGGTGAGGCTGGTGGATAAGATAGCCTACGTGGGCCGGGACATCGAAGACGCCATCAGGGCCAAGATGATGGACTACAGCGGCATTCCGGAGGACATCCGTTCCACGCTGGGCGCCACCAACGGCCAGATGATCAACACCCTGGTGGAGGACCTTCTGGAGAACAGCTACCAGCGTGACGAGATCCGCCTCAGCGACGAGTGCGGCCAGGCACTGCGCGAGATGATCGAGCTGAACTACAAAAAGATATACAAGTCCGATATGATCAAGCGGTACGAGGCCAATACCAACAACATCGTAGAAGGCCTTTTCGAAGCGGTCTACAACCGCGTCTGCGCTCTGCTCGGCAAGGCGGAGGACAAGGTCGATTCATACGGCGCCCTCGATATGTCTTCCATCGACGGTCCCGACCGCCTGGACACCCGCCTTATCAAGTACATACAGGAAAAAGCGTATGAGCCCGGAACGCTTCCGGAACAGATCACCGTCGACTACATAGCCGGCATGACCGACGCCTACGCAATGTCCATATTCGAAGAACTTTACTGGCTCTGATCCCTTTCAACGGCGCTTCGGAGCCGTCAATATCCTGCCCAAATGATGCTGGAAAAATTAGCCGCGGCCGAAAACCGGTACGAAGAACTGAATATGCGCCTTAGCGAACCCGGGACCATCGGCAACAGGGCGCTTTACGCCTCGCTGCTTTCGGAGCATTCCGACCTGGAAGAGATCGTGACGGTATTCCGGCAATACAAGAAGGCGGTGGCGGAGCGTGACGAGGCGCTTTCGGAACTGAACGGTCCGGGAGCCTCGGATCCGGAGTTCCGGGAGCTTTTAAAGACGGAATTCGATGAGAAGACCCGGGAGGCGGAGGAACTGGAAGACCGGCTGAAACTATTGCTGACGCCCCAAGACCCCAACGATTCCAAGAACGTTTTTATGGAGATCAGGGCAGGCGCCGGGGGAGAGGAAGCCGCGCTGTTCGGAGCAGTGCTGTACCGGATGTACACACATTACGCGGAAGGGCGCGGCTGGAGCGTTGACCTGGTGGATATCAGCGAAACGGAACTTGGAGGCATAAAAGAGATCGTGTTTTCCGTTGACGGAAAAGGCGCGTACTCCCGGCTTAAATACGAGAGCGGAGTGCACCGGGTGCAGCGGGTGCCTTCCACCGAATCCTCCGGCCGCATACATACTTCTACGGCCACCGTTGCTGTGCTGCCCGAAGCGGAGGAGGCTTCCGTGACCATTGACCCGGACGACGTGGAGATCGACATTTTCCGCTCTTCCGGCGCAGGAGGCCAGCACATTAACAAGACCGATTCCGCCATCCGCCTGACCCACAAGCCCACGGGCATAGTGGTGACATGCCAGGACCAGCGGTCCCAGCTCAAGAACAAGGAAAAGGCTTTCAAAGTGCTGTATTCCAGGCTGTACGAGATGGAGGCCGCCGCCAAGGACGAGGCGCTTTCGAAAGAGAGGCGCTCCCAGGTGGGAACGGGGGACAGGAGCGAACGCATAAGGACCTACAACTACCCCCAGAACAGAGTTACGGATCACCGCATCGACCTCACGCTGTACAAGCTGGAATCGGTGCTGAACGGAGATCTGGACGAGATCATCGACGCCCTTATCACGGACGACCGGGCGAGGACGCTCGCCAACGCGGGGGAAGAATGATCTGAAACAAAGAAGGCCGGGAAGATATCAAGGCCGGGAAGATATGAAGACCGAGAAGATATGAAGACCGAGATCGTAAAGATAGACCCGGCAAGGCCGGAGCCGGAAAAAATGGAATATTGCGGCGCCGTGATACGTTACGGCGGCCTGGTGGCTTTCCCTACCGAGACCGTGTACGGGCTGGGGGCCAACGCCTTCGACGCCAAATCCGTGGGCAATATCTTCGAGGCCAAGGGGCGCCCCGGGGACAATCCTCTCATCGTTCACGTGGCCAATTACGAGACCGCGCTCCGGGCGGGTCGTTTCTCGTCCGAGCATCAGCAGGAACTGTTTTACGCCCTGGGCGCCAGATTCTGGCCCGGGCCTCTCACAATGATCATACACAGGAAGGATATCGTGCCTTACCGCGTCACCTGCGGTCTGGAGACCGTAGGAATACGCATGCCTGCTAATAAAGTTGCCCGGGAGCTCATACTCCGGGCCGGGGTGCCGATTGCCGCTCCCAGCGCCAACCTCTCCGGGCGTCCCAGTCCAACCAGGGCATCGCACGTAATCGAAGATATGAAGGGTAGAGTTGACGTCATAATTGACGGAGGAGACTGCGAAGTGGGAGTGGAATCCACGGTAGTGGATCTGTGCGGTACGGAGCCGGTGGTGCTGCGGCCTGGATTCGTGACGAAGGAAGATATTGCCCGGGTGGCGGGACAATGCGGCGAGTTCGACTGGCGCTTTAACGAAGGCGCCGTTGACCGGCCTCCCAGCCCCGGCATGAAATACAGGCACTACGCTCCCGGCGCCGAGATGATACTTTACGAGGGCAACGCGGACGACGTGGCCGGGACGATCAGGCACCGTATCTCGGAAGAAAAATCCCTGGGAAAACGGGTGGGAGTTCTTGCAACCCAGGAACATATTTGCTATTATAAGGACGCTGACGCGGTGCTGTCTTTAGGGCCCGCGAAAGACGGCGCGGAGCACGCCAGGGCGCTGTTCGATTCGCTCAGGCAGTTCGACGCGAGGGGCGTTGACGTGATATTCGCCGAATCCACCGGGTGCGAGGGCGTTGACGACGCCGTGATGAACAGGATGTTCAGAGCTGCGGGAGGAAAGACGGAGAAGGCGTTCGGGTGAGCCGCTGCGCATTGCCGGGCGCGGTCCGCAAAAAAGTATTTTACGCTGTACAAATATATTCATTCATTTTTGGGAGGTAGTTTTATGGGACAGGTTTTGGCATATGATCATCCGCTGATCCAGCACAAGATCGCAATGCTGAGAGACAAGAACACGAACACTAAGGATTTCAGGGATCTGGTCTCTGAAATAGCCATGCTTATGTGTTACGAGGTCACGCGCAAACTTAAGACTGTGGACAAAGAAGTCGAGACTCCCGTGGGAACGGCTCATTGCAAGGTTCTCGACGGAAAAGACATCTGCTTCGTACCGGTCCTTCGCGCCGGTCTCGGAATGGTGGACGGAGTGCTTAAACTCATTCCTATGGCCAAGGTAGGCCACATCGGCCTGTACCGCGACCCCCAGACCTTCGAGCCCGTAGAATATTACTGCAAGCTTCCTCCGGACATTCCGGAAAGGGAAGTGGTAGTGCTCGATCCCATGCTCGCCACCGGCGGCAGCGCTTCCGCGGCCATCAATTTCATTAAGGCCAGAGGCGCCACCAGGATCAAACTTATGAACCTGATCGCCGCTCCCGAGGGCATCCAGAGAGTGCTCCAGGATCATCCCGACGTGGACATCTTCTGCGCCGCCATCGACGAGAGACTTAACGACCACGCCTATATAGTTCCGGGCCTCGGAGACGCCGGAGACAGGCTGTTCGGCACGAAATAAAGAACAACGGACGGTCCCGCGGATCCTTCAGGTGATCCTGAAATTATGAACGGGTGACGATGCCGAGAAAATGACCCGCGGCGTCCAGCACTGACAGATCTTCCTTCGACCGGGCGCCGGAACATCCGGACACGGCCATGTCAATAACGTTAACGGAAAGCTTCGAAAGGAGCTTTCCTTTTTTATCGCCTCTTCCGCCGCTCCCGGCGCAAAAATGTATCATCCTGAGCATTATATTGCGGCCCGTCCGGCTCAAACCTCCGGCGCTCTCCGCGGCTTCCTGCTCACGCTCTTTTTCCGCCACTTTTGCGGCAATCCTTCCCGCGTATGCGGCAATATCTTCGTCCGGCAGCTCTCCTTCTGCAGTTCCCGCTCCTGCGCCCTGCTCCGGCTCCCGTTCCGTCAACGAACGGTCGCATATCTCTTCCGCCAGTCCGGCAAGAAACTCATCAGAAAAGACCAGGTCCGCAAAGCCTCCGCCTGCAGCCTGATTCCGGAGGAAATAATTTGTATACAGCGAGACTTTCCCGCCGGTCTCCCGCAGCAATATATGGGGCTCCTCCTCGAAAGGGGAGCCGGAGCGGATCTTCTGCTTCACGTTATCCAAAACGGCAATAAGCAGCCCTTCGGCGCCCGAATCACCAGGCGCCGCGGAGCGTTCTATGCTCTCAAGATCTCTATTCGAAAAGCAGATCGGCTCCAATTATCATGCGCCTCCTGTTGCTCGCTGGTATGAGCAGTGATATTCGCACCGGCGTGCGAGTGATGTTCGGCTACGCCAAGTGATATTGCTCGTTAACACTCGCAGTGATATTCGCACTTGCGTGCGAGTGATGTTCGGCTTCGCCGAGTGATATCGTTCGCTGGCGCGAACAGCTTAATTTGCCCTGCACGCAATTTAGCTGCGAGCGCAAGCGAGTAATTTAGCTGTGCGAAGCACAATATCACTGTGCCCCGCGCAATATCACTCTGCGAAGCAGAATATCACTGCGCCCCGCGCAATATCACTCGCCGCAACCGAGCTTAGCTGACCGAAGGTCAATTTAGCCGAAGCCGGACGGCTTCGATTTAGCTGCGTGCCCTGCACGCAATTTAGCTGCGAGCGCAAGCGAGTAATTTAGCTGTGCGAAGCACAATATCACTGCGCCCCGCGCAATATCACTCTGCGAAGCAGAATATCACTGCGCCCCGCCCCTAAATTTAGCACAAATCTGCCGGTTTTTCAAATTGAAAAAAGGGTTGTTTTACCTCCCTGAATGTGGTAAAATCCTATCCGTGGTTTTATGCCATCGCTTTTTTAATGTTTTTAAAATCGGAGAAGAGTAATGGAAGAAAAATCGAAAGATTCGGCTATCGATCTCGGTAAGTTATTGCTCGTAGTCTGGAACAATATCATCTGGGTCATCCTGAGCGCGTTCGTTCTTGCCCTGGCGGCGTATCTTGTCACGCGCCTGACCTGGAAACCCACTTACACCTCTGAGATCCAGCTCTATACGATAATGAAGTCGGCGGACGACGAGTCATCTCAAGCCACCGTCACCACCTCGCAGATCAATATAAGGCGAAACGTAGCGGCGCTGTACGTAAAGGCGATCAAAAAGTCCGACAGCCTCAGGTCCATGGCCGAAAAGCTCAGGGCCCAGGACGAGAAGTACGCCGGCGTCACGGCTACACAGCTGAGCAAATACCTTAGAGTATCCACGGACTCCGACGCTTCGGAGATCATACACGTTAAGGCAACCACCTACGATCCGGATCTGTCCTACGCCATCTGCGAGATAGTAGGGGAAGATGCCGGAACGATGGTAAAAGACGCGTATATCGGCTGCACCGTTGACGTGTTCAACCACGCCTCAAGAGCCAGGAGCGCGGACAAATCCAACGCGGTGAGGAACGGCCTGATCGGAGGCCTGATCGGACTGGTTGCCAGCGTGGCGGTGATACTTGCCATCTATATGCTTGACACATCCCTGAAGAGCGGCGAGGATCTGGCAAATATCAGCGGCGTCCGTTATCTGGGCGACATTCCGGATATCCACGAATCGTTTAAAGGCGGCAAATACGAATACCAGAGGGGCTACGGAAGCAGCGGCACCTCGACGACCTGACGGCGCGCGAAGCGCATAGACAGGCGGCAACGCAGACGGTATCGAATACATAAGGCATAAGGCGCCGGATAAAGGCGCAGAGGTTTTCCCGAAATGAAGTTAAATCTGAACTTTTTGAAATTTAAGAAAAAGAACAACGCCGGAGAAGAAGAGATGGAGAGCGAGTATCTGGTGGACGAGAACACTCCGTTCAATATCCGCGAAGCGTTCAACACACTGCGCTCCAACGTGCTTTTCGCGCTGGCTCCCACCAACGGAAAGAAACTGCTGATCACGTCGGCGAACCAGTCCGAAGGTAAAAGCACCACAGCCGTGAACCTGGCGGCGGCGCTGGCCCAGAGCGGATACAAGGTGCTCCTGATCGACTGCGATATGAGAAAGCCGAAGCTCCACAAATTCTTCGGAGTGGATTACGTTCACGGACTCTCCCGCTTCCTGGTGGGGCAGGAACCGCTCAACGAAACGCTGGTGCACACTGAGATAAAGAACCTTGACCTTATGCCCGCGGGAGTCATCCCTCCCAACCCCTCGGAGCTTCTGGGCAGCAACAGGATGAAAGTGTTCCTTGACAAAGTCGAAGAATATTACAACTACATCATACTCGATACTCCTCCCGTAGGAATGGTCATCGACGCCGCCGTGCTTTCCAAGTACGTTTCCGGCGTGCTCGTTGTGGTCCACTACGGAACCACCCGCCGCGACGACTTTATGAAAGTCAAAAACCAGCTTGATATGGCAGGCGCCAACATCATCGGATTCTCCATGATCGCCGTCAAGAGCGAGCACAAGGGATACTACAAGAAGTATTACAAGTACGGGAGCAGCTACAGTTACGAATACCGCGCCCACCGGAATTGACCGGGAACGCGGCGACGGGCAAATCGACAGGGACAGCGACCGGACAATATGATCGATCTTCACACTCACATACTTCCGGGCATTGACGACGGATCGCCCGACTCCGGGATATCCGTTGAAATGATGGAAATGATGATCGCCCAGAACGTTGACACCGTTGTGGCGACGCCGCACTATTATTGCCTGGACTGTTCTCCCGCAGAGCACGCCGAGAAGGCGAAGGGCGCTTACAGACGGTTCCTGGAGGCCTGGCAGGAGACGCACGGAGAAGACGCGCGGCTGCCGGAGATGCGTTTTGGAGCAGAGATATATCTGGTGAACAGCCTCGAAAACGTGAGCGATCCGGAGCTGCTTAAAATATCAGGCAGCGACCTGATGCTGTTCGAACTGCCGTTCTCGGGATTTCACGGCTGGATGCCCCGGCTGGTGGATCTGGTGGCGGGAAAAGCCGGCGGACGGCCTGTCTTCGCCCATATAGACAGGTATCTGGGAATGCTCCGGAGCGGTGACCTCGAGGAGCTGGAAGAAGTTCCCAGGGCGGCGTTCCAGTTTAATTCGGACGCCTTCAAAAACAGGAAAGCCCTGAAATATATGTACTCACTTATCAAGCGCGGGAAGACCGTGTTCTGGGCCAGCGACTGCCACGGAGCGCGGCATAGGGCGCCCGATCTGGGAGAGACCCTTCCGGAACTGAAGAAAGCGGTCTCGAAGAAGTTCTCGTCTGAAATATTCGACGCCATAGAGGAGCGTCAGTATTCGCTTCTGGGTAAGGATCGACAAATCTGAAGAAAAGAGCAGACAGATGGAAAACAGGGAATTGAAATATCTTTTCAGCGCGAAAGGTATTATATTGACCGTCATCGCCGTTGCCCTCGCGGTAACGGGGATAGTTTTCTGCGTCAATGCCGTGAAGGCCTACGACGGCGTTACGTCGTACGGCAATTCCGTTGTCCTGTCCGGCGGGTCCTCTTCATCGGGCGACAACACGTCTCCCGTCATCAGCTATAAAGAGCTTTCCTACAACTACACCACCCTCGGTTCCACCTGCATCGAATGGACCGACGCCGCCGACGTGGAAGAGGGCAAGGAAAGCGGCCTCTATTTCATCTCCCGGGACAATCTCCGTTTCTGCATCTACGACACGGACAGCGACGCCCTCTGCGGCGGAGACTATAAACTGAGCGACTTCAGGTACATGTGGCTGAACTCCGAAGACGACGGCTTTTACGTGGTTGTAAACCTGGCGGGCGAAAACGTGGACCTGTCCGGATATTACATACTTGCCCGGGAAAGCGGATACATGTACGCCTCCAGAGTGCTCATCAACTGCTACGAAGCAAAGACCGTCGATCTCGGCGGCGCGGTGCTCACGGGCACGCTGCTGGCTCCCTACGCCGAAGTAAGATACGACAACACTTACGTATTCGGCCAGGTGCTCTCGGATTCCACCTCGGGAGAATGCGTGACCTACCGCGAGATCAGATTCTCCGGATACTACACGGTAATGAACAGCCAGGACGACGCGGTGTTCTCCAACGACGTCGTGCGCCAGGAAGCCGTAAAATATCTGATGGAGCACAACGAAAACGGCTTCTACGATTCATATACCGCCTCAAGCCGCGTCAAGAACTCCGACCTGGGCGCCGTGAGGGCCCTCGACCTCAGCGGAGCCATAATAAAAGGCGATCTGAACGCGGATCTGGCAAAGCTCTCCAACCTGGAGTCGCTCAAGATAAACGATTCCGACGTGACGCTGCTCAATCTGGCGGACCATCCCGCGCTGACGGATCTGGAGGTCAACAACACTCCTCTGGCTTCTCTGGATATTTCAGGCTGCACGTCCCTCATGCGCCTCTCCCTGGAAAACACCCGGCTCCGCTCCCTGGACCTCAGCAAGAACGGCCAGCTGAGAGTCCTGATTCTTGCCGGATCGCCGGTAGGGAAGTTCCCGAAAGAGGAGCTCCCGTATCTCGAATATTTGGACGTATCGCGCACGGAACTTGACGAAGACGAAGTATCCGGCGATAATTGTCCCGCACTTAAGACGCTCATCGCTTCCGAAAATCCGGGGCTCCGGGGGCTGAAGTTACCCTCGTTCATGGCGCTGGAGAGCATCGACATATCCGATACGTCCGTGAGCAACCTCATAGTTCCGGAAAACACCGCGCTCACCTATCTCAGGCTCAGCAATACGCTGATACAGATGCTGGACCTGCGCAACATAAAACACCTTTACTCCTGCGAATGCTACAGCGAAAAACTGACGCTCCTGGTGGTCAACAGGTACGCCGATAAACTCTACACTTACGTTACTCCGGTAGTATCTACGAACTGACGGCGGAGGCAACATCGAGGAAGAAGATATGGAAAGAGATAAAAAGACTTTAAAACTCATAAAGGACAAACCGGCTTATTCCGCCGTTTCCCTGCGCCCCGGCAACGACAGGGGAGCGCTGGGCCTTAAAGAGGGCTGGTCCGAAAAGTACGGCAGGGACCTCAGCAGCGAAGTGCTGGGCATCAAAAAGCTGGAAGGGTTCAAGGAAGTGGACCCGGAAAAGCACCGCAGGAAAGTGGCCGCCAGAGAGAAGAAAAAACGCCGGAACAAGATCATATATATCGCCGTGCAGTCGGTCCTCACGGCGGTGATGCTGTTTGCCATCGCAAAGATCGGCGAGAACTACAAGAGCAACGTTGCCGGACGGGAACACCATCAGGCGGTGAGGGAATTGACGGGACACACCTCAGATCCCGTGGTCTACGCCACTCCAGACAGGGAAGTGCCTGAATATCCTATGGAGACTCCCAAGCGCATAGAATATCCTGCGGAATCGCTTCCCAAGACCAGGGAAGACCTGCTGGTATATAAGAACATCAACGAAGATTTCCAGTTCTGGCTCTACCTGCCCGATTCGGAGATCAGCTATTACGTGCTCCAGGGAGAGACCAACGAGACCTACCTGAGAGCCGATATATTCAGGAATTACAACCGCTCCGGCTGCCTGTTCCTGGATTACAGGTGCGACCCCGCCACCATGTCCGGCCATACTATCATTTACGGCCACACCATGAACGACATAAGTATTTTCGGAGAGCTCCGGGACTACCTGGAGGAAGATTATTACAACTCCCACAGGTATTTCTATACGCTTTCGCTTGACAGCGTTACCATGTGGAAGGTGTTCTCCGTGTACATAACCACCATCGACGAATATTATATCGAGACCTATTTCAGGTCTCCCACCGACTATCTGGCGTTCATAAACGGCCTGAATGATTCGTCAATGTATAAATCCGACGTAAACCTGGTGAAGACCGACGACGTGTTGACCCTTTCCACCTGCTACAGGCTGTATCACGGCGCCGACGGGCGGCTGGTGGTCCACGCGGTGAAAGTCGGATCTTCTCCGATGCTTTGACCTTCGCGGTCTTCCGGGTGATCGATTTTTATGGCTTACAAAATCACAGGCGAATACAACAAAAAATACGGCACCGTAAATCTCAGCAACCTGTTCGTGACGGAATATATGCCGGGCATAGGCGGCAACGCGCTGAAGATATACGTGCTGCTGCTCTACTACGCCAAGATCGGCGCCAAAGCTGACGAGCAGTCCGTGGCCAACAACCTGGGTATGGACCTTTCCTACGTCAGCGCAGGGCTCATCGAGCTGGAGTCCAAGGGCCTGATCTCCCGCGAGGGCAATGAACTGGTGCTCCAGGACCTGGTGGAAAAGCATATCCGGGACAATTACGCTCCCCGCACCGCGCCGCGTCCGGACAATTCCGAATCGGGAGACGCTCCCGACCGCACCCACTTGTTGAGAGCCATCAGCGACCGTTTCTTCGGAGGCCAGATGTCCCAGTCCTGGTACAACGACATCGTGCTCTGGGCCAACACCTACGACTTCTGCGACGAAGTGGTATTTATGATCTTCCAGCAGAACAAGGACAAGCCCTATAGCCGCCCCTATATGAAAAAAGTCATGGAAGCCTACGGCGAGCGCGGCATCCACACGGTAGAGCAGATGAACAACTGGCTCCAGCGCCGCGAAGTATACGTGAAAGTGCGGTCCCGGGTGGCCTCCAACCTTAAGATTGACCCGTTGACCGTCTATCAGGAAAAATACATAGAAAAATGGTTTTACGAGTACGGTTACGGCTTTGACGTGATCGATATTGCCCTGAAAGAAGCCGCCGGAATGAACAGGCCTTCCTTCAACCTTTACGACGCCATGCTGACCAACTGGCACGACAACGGCCTTGAAACGGCGGAGGCGGTTAAGGCGTACGTAAATTCCAGAAAAAAAGCTTCCGGAAACGCTTCGGGCAACAGCAAGGGTACCGGGAAGAAGCCCTCTGGCAATTACGACCAACGGGACTATTCACAGGATTTTTACGACAGCATCTACGGTGACGGAAAATGACGGAAAGAGAACGGATCATATCTCTGGCAGGCGACGAGCTGTCAGGCCGGGCAAGAGCTTTTGCGGCTGAGGCCAGAAAGGCGGAACTGTCGCGGCTTTTGTCGTTGCCCGAACTTTCGGAGGCCAGGACCAGGCTGGGATACGTGTACAGCTGCCTTGACAACATCGAGATCGGAAAGAAAGTTTCCGCCCGGGTGGCAGGCACCGCCGGGGAAAGGTACGCGGACGTTTTCGCTATGAGAAGGGATGCGCTGCTGGCCGAAAAAGAGAGGCTGGAGGCATTGACTGAAAAGCTGGAAGCGGAAAACAAAGCCCCGGAAGCGCGAAAATATTATTGCCCCCTGTGCCTTGACAAGGGATATCTGGAAGACGGAGCGGGAAACGCAAGACGCTGCCGGTGCTTCAACGAGATTTTGTCAGGATTCATACTGGAAGCCTCCGGGATACCCGAGGGACGGTTCGAACCGGAGCCGCCTGAGAAAGGCATCTACTCGCCTGTGGCGGACAAAGCCAGGTACGGCAGCGAAGAGAGCCCCGAAAAGACCGCCGTGGCCGCTTACAGGGCCGCAATGGATTTCGTGTCAGACCGTTCTCCCTCTTCGAAAAAGAAAATGTTCATAACCGGCCGTGTGGGAGTGGGCAAGACCCATCTCGCCTGCTGTATGGCCACCGCCGCCGCCCGTCAATGCCTTTTCGTGCGCTACGGCAGCATTTCCGTCATTCTCGACGCCATCCAGAACAGGATATTCAATTCCGACGAAGAGCGGGAAACGTACGAAAATCGGCGGGAATATATCGAAAACTGCGACTTGCTCATAATAGACGACCTGGGCGTGGAAAACGTCACCGAGAGGCGCTTCGAGAATCTCATAACGCTTCTGGACAAACGCACCGATTCCGGCAGGAAGACGGTGATCACTTCCAACCTGGGGCTCAGGGAAATAAAGGAAGTATACGGCGAGCGCCTGGCGTCGAGATTTATCGATCTGAAAAACTCGGTCAACGTCCGGCTTCTCGGAGACGATATAAGACTTATGCGGATCGGTTCGGACCGATCATAATATCATAATTTTTTTTACAGGCTGGTGAATTCATGGATCTGGAAACTATCCAAAACAAAAGCGTTGACGATCTTAAGACCATCGCGAACTTGCTGGGGCTGCTGGTGCCTGAAAAATGCACTAAGGCAAAATTGATAAAGATGATCGTCGGTGACAGTCAGCAATGGGAGACCAAGGAAACGCTCTCGGCAGCGCCCGAGACGCCTCCGAAGAGCCGCAGAGGCAGAAAGCCTAACGCGTTAAAAGCGCTGGAGAACGCCGGGAAAGCTGCCGAAAACGGCAGCGCGGCGACTCCCGAGGCCTCCGCGGAAAATGTTCCCGAAAAGGCTCCCGAGAAAGCTCCCGAAAAGGTTCCTGAAAAGGGCGCAGGGAAAGCCGCAGAGACCGCGGCCGAGGCTCCCAAAACGGAAGCGTCCGGAAACGATGCCGCCGCAGGAAAGACCGCTCCTCAGAAGGGGCGCAGAGGCAGAAAGCCCAACGCTTTAAAAGCGCTGGAAAATGCCGGAAAAGCCCCGGCGAAAGAAAGCGAGAACGTTCAGGAAGCCGCTCCGGCAGCCGCAGCCGCGGCACCTGCTCCCGCGGTTCCCGCCTCCGCTCCCTGCGAGCCCGAGGCGAAAGAGCGCCAGGAAGAAGAGCAGAACGGCGGCCGCAAACTTGAATTCCAGGAGAATTCGGAAGAAGTCACGGGCCTTCTGGACGTGATGCAGGAAGGGTACGGATTCCTCAGGACCAACAAGTATTACACGGGAAACAAGGACGTTTTCGTTGCCCCGAATTTCATACGCAAATACGGCCTCAGGACAGGAGACGAATTGTCCGGACGCAGCCGCCCCCAGCGTGACAACGACAAGTACCAGGCGCTGTTCTACATCACCTCCATCAACGGCAAATCTCCGGACCAGGCCATGAACAGAGCCTCCTTCGAGTCGTTGACGCCCATATATCCGGACGAGCAGCTGAAGCTGGAAACGGTGCCCGGAGAATTGTCCACCCGCCTCATCGATCTCATTGCCCCGATCGGAAAAGGCCAGCGCGGCATGATCGTGTCGCCTCCCAAAGCCGGTAAAACGGTGCTCCTTAAGAAGATCGCCAACGCCATCACCGCAAATTACCCCGAAGTCAAACTGATCGTGCTGCTGATAGACGAGCGGCCCGAGGAAGTGACGGATATGAGAGAGTCCATCGAAGGCGAAGTGGTCTCCTCCACTTTCGACGAGATGCCGGAGCGCCACATAAAAGTGGCCGAAATGGTATTCGAGCGGTCAAGGCGGCTGGTGGAATTCGGGTACGACGTGGTCATACTTATGGACAGCCTCACCAGGCTTGCCAGAGCGTACAACATCACCATAACTCCCACGGGCAGGTCGCTGTCCGGCGGTCTCGATCCGGGCGCCATGTACAACCCCAAGAAATTCTTCGGCGCCGCCAGAAACATCAGGGGAGGAGGCAGCCTCACCATCGTTGCCACCGCGCTGATCGACACCGGATCCAAGATGGATGACGTGATATTCGAGGAATTCAAGGGCACGGGCAATATGGAGCTCCATCTTGACCGGAAGCTTTCCGAAAAGCGCGTGTTCCCCGCCATCGACATCAACAAATCCGGTACGCGTAAAGAAGAACTGCTGCTTTCCGAGGCGGCAATGAACGCGGTGTATTCCATCCGCAAGGCCATTGCCAATGCCGGAGGCGCGGACGTTACGGAAATGATCGTAAGCAAGATGCTCAAGACCCAGAGCAACGAAGAGTTCATAAAGACGGTAAGAGTCGGTATCGAGAGGCCGTCCAACTGATACGGGAGATCAGGTGTTTGTTAAATGAAAGTAATTGTTGTCGGTTCAGGTAAGATCGGCAAGTTTATCGTGGAGAGCCTTGTCCGGGAAGGGCACGACGTGGTGGTCGTGGACAATTCCGTGAAGGTCATCGACGAGATAACGAATCAGTACGACGTAATGGCGGTATGCGGCAACGGCGCCGACTGGGAGACCCTTGTGGAAGCGGGAGCCGAGCAATCGGAACTCGTGGCCTCCGTCACGGATTCGGACGAGAAGAACATGCTTACCTGCTTCATGGCAAAAAAGCTGGGAGCCCGTCATACCATCGCGCGCATCAGGAACCCGGAGTACAACGACTCCAGCCTGGGTTTCTTCAAAGAGCAGCTGAATCTTTCTATGGCAATAAACCCCGAGCTGCTGGCCGCCGAAGAGATCTACACCTTGCTGAAATTTCCCTCCGCCGCCAAGGTGGAGACTTTTTCCCGACGCAATTTCGAGATGGCGGAGCTGAAGCTGAGGCCAGACACCCCTCTGGACGGAATGAAGCTGTTCGAGATGCGCCAGAAATACAAAGGCCAGTATCTGGTCTGCGCCGTGCAGCGCGGCGACGAAGCGTTCATACCCGACGGCAGTTTTACACTTCGGGCGGGAGACAGGATAGGCATCACCGCCACCAGGAGCGAGATCGCCAGGCTGCTAAAAAACCTGGGGGCAATGCAGAAGCAGGCCAGAAACGTCATGATACTGGGAGGCAGCCGCACCGCGTTTTATCTGGCGAAGATGCTGCTGGCTTCCGGCAACCAGGTCAAGATAATCGAGCAGGACAGGGAGATCTGCCGGGAGCTTTGCGACTCGCTTCCCAAAGCCGTTGTCCTTCAGGGAGACGGAGCCCAGCAGGAGATATTGATGGAAGAGGGCCTGGAGCAGCAGGACGCCTTCGTTGCCCTCACCGGTATGGACGAGGAAAACATATTGATGTCCATATTCGCCTCGAACCATAAAGTCCCCAAAGTCATTTCCAAAGTCAACAGGGAAGAGATGGCAAGGCTCGCGGAGAAGCTGTCCCTTGACACAATCGTGTCGCCCAGGAAGATCGTGTCCGACATCATCGTCAGGTACGCCAGGGCGCTTCGGAATTCCGAAGGCAGCAACATCGAGACGCTTTACCACCTGATGGACGGCAGCGCCGAGGCGCTGGAGTTCCACGTCAACGCAGGTTCTCCGGTGATCGGCATGCCGCTCAAAGAGATGAAATTCAAGAAGAACACGCTGGTGGCGGGCATCATCCGTCAACGCAAGGCCATCATACCTTCCGGCGACGATATGATCCTGGCGGACGACAACGTAGTGGTCATAGGCAGCGGAGTGCGTTTCGAGGATATTGCCGATATCCTGGCATGACCGGAGCAGGCCCGTTTGAGTTATGAACAGACGCAGAGTTTTTTACACTTTAGGTTTGATACTTGATACGGAAGCGGTGCTGATGCTGATCCCCGCCATAGTATCGCTTATCTACGGCGAGCTGCGGTCTGCGTCGATGATACTGCTTTCTTCCGCAGTTGCCGCCGCCGTGGGTTCGCTTATGATGCTGATCTGCCGCAAGCGGAGAAGCGCCATATACGCCAAGGAAGGGTTCGTTATCGTTGCCCTGGCCTGGCTGTCGATGACGCTGTTCGGCGCGCTGCCGTTTATTTTTACTGGGGAACTGGGAGTCATTGACGCCATTTTCGAGACCGCCAGCGGTTTTACCACCACCGGCGCCTCCGTCGTCACGTCATTCGAGACCATGAGCAAGGGCGTGCTGTTCTGGCGCAGCGCCACCCACTGGATCGGAGGTATGGGCGTTCTCGTGCTGATGATGGCCATACTGCCCTCGGACACGGAAGGCTCGGTGCACATCCTGAGAGCGGAAGTGCCCGGACCCACCTTCGGCAAGTTCGTTCCCAAGATCAAAAAGACCGCCCTGATCCTGTACCTGCTCTACATAGGCCTGTCGGCGGTCGAGACAATAATGCTGCTCTTCGGCGGCATGGACCTGTTCGAAAGCCTGATATATACCTTCGGCACCGCGGGTACCGGCGGCTTCGGCCTCAGCGGCACCAGCCTCACGAATTACAACCCGTATATCCAGTGGGTCGTAGGTATCTTTATGGTGATGTTCGGCGTCAATTTCAACCTGTACTATCTGGTGATAATGGGCAAGATCAGGACCGCCCTTAAAAGCCGCGAACTGTGGCTCTATCTGGGCATCATCGGCAGCAGCGTGGCAATAATTACGATACATATGCATAACCTGTACCAGACCTTCGGCGACAATCTCCGGACCTCCTTCTTCCAGGTGGCCTCGATCGTTACCACCACCGGTTTCGCCACCGCCGATTTCGACACCTGGACCGGCATTTCCAGGGCGGTATTGTTTATGCTTTATTTCGTTGGCAGCTGCGCCGGCTCAACCGCCGGCGGCATCAAGGTCTCCCGCGTGATACTGCTGGGCAAGATCATCCGCCGCGACCTTCGGCACATGGTCCATCCTCATTCCGTCGGCGTGGTCAAATTCGAGGGCAGGCGCGTGGACGACAACACCCTCCGCGGCGTCACTTCCTTCTTCGTTCTCTATTGCGCCGTGCTGGGCTCCGTGTTCCTGCTGCTCAGCCTCTTCGAACCCGATACCGACATGATAACGAATATGACCGCGTCAATGGCCACCCTCAACAACGTGGGCCCCGGTCTGGGCAAGGTAGGCCCGTATATGGGCTACAGTTTCTACTCCGTGGGTTCGAAGATCGTGCTTTCTCTGTCAATGCTCTTCGGCCGCCTGGAGATATATCCGCTGATCCTGGCATTGTCGCCGGGGCTGTGGAGGAGGAAGTAAGCGTTCGCGCTGACGCGCGAGTGAAATTGAAAACCGCAGGCTTTCAGAGACAATGGAGCCTGCGGTTTTCAATTTCGCTGCTCACAACGCGAGCAATATCACTGCGCGCCATGCGCACCATGTCCTTCCGCGCGCCGCGTATTGTCCCGAGCAAAAAACCACTTGCGCCGCCGGGAAACGAGGAGTATAATTCGCGTAACGGCGTTGACGGAGACGGGCGCCGCCATTGTCCTCTATAGAGAGCCGCAGTCTGGTGCAATGCGGTGAGGAAGGGCGGAAGCAGATCACTCCTGAGCCGGGCGGCTGAAGCCGGAGACGGTGGTAAGCGGCTCCGGGGCGTCCCGTGACAGGCGGAAGATTTAAGTGCGCGAGGCTCAGCAGGAAAAGGGCCGGGGCGTACCGAATCCGACAGAATTCCGAGTGGTATAACGAAGTCATTGACCTCGTCTCGTTTCTGAGACGAGTTTTTTTGTCCCCGGAACTTCCGTCCGATTCATATTTACTCCGAGGAATGGAAGGTGGTTCTGATGGCATTTTTTGAGAAGTACGTTAACAGAGCGGATTTTACGTCTTACGAGGATATGAAGGCGAATCTGCGGATCAACGTCCCAGACGATTTTAATTTTGCATACGACGTGCTGGACGCGCTGGCGGAGAAGGATCCGGACGGCAGGGCAATGGTCTGGTGCGACGATCATGGCGCGGAGCGGACTTTCACGTTTGGCGAGATGTCGAAGCTGTCGATGCGCGCGGCCAATTATCTGTCGAGCCTGGGCATCGGGAAGGGCGACAGCGTGGTGCTGGTGCTGAAGCGCCATTACCAGTTCTGGTACGCGCTGATGGGGCTTCACAGGATCGGAGCCGTTGCCGTGCCCGCAACGCACCTGTTGACGGCGAAGGACCTGGATTACAGGTTCAACAGGGCGGACGTGAAGGCGATCATCGCCACCACGGACCACGACTTTTACAAGCAGGTGGAAGAGGCGCAATTGACCTCGCCCACGCTGAAGCTTAAATTGTCCGCCGGCGGCCACGGGGAGTTCCCGGGAGGCGACTGGCTGGATTTCGACAAGGGCGTGGAAAGCGCTTCCGACGTTTTCCCCAGGCCGGAGGGGGAGAAAGCGGTGCACAACGACGACACCATGCTCCTGTATTTTACTTCCGGCACTTCCGGCTATCCCAAGATGGTCATACACGATTTCGCCTACCCTCTGGGCCACATAATCACCGCCGGTTACTGGCACAGCGTTAAAGAGGGCGGCCTTCATATGACGGTGGCGGAGACGGGTTGGGCAAAGGCCGTCTGGGGCAAGCTTTACGGTCAATGGCTGGGGGAGACCGCCATTTTCGTGTACGATATGGACAAGTTCGATCCCAACAAACTGCTCCGGAAGATGCAGGACTACAAACTCACCACTTTCTGCTCGCCGCCAACGATGTACCGCTTCATGATGAAGGAAGATATGAAGAGCTACGACCTGTCGTCGCTCCGGGAATTGACCGTGGCGGGAGAGGCGCTGAATCCGGAAGTGTTCAACCAGATCAAGGCGGCCACCGGCATCGAGATGCGGGAATGCTACGGGCAGACCGAAGTCGTTGCCCTCGTTTGCACATTCCCCTGGATGAAGAAAAAACCCGGCTCCATGGGCAAACCCTCCCCCTGCTACGACGTGGATATCGTCGACAACGATATGCGTTCCTGCTATCCCGGCGAAGTGGGTGAGATCGTGATCAACACCTCCAAAGGCCGCCCCGTCGGCATGTTCAAGGGCTATTACAAGGACAAGGAACTCACCGAGGAAGTCTGGCACGACGGCTATTATCACACCTGCGACCTGGCCTACCGCGACGAGGAAGGCTATTTCTGGTACGTTGGCCGCAAGGACGACGTCATCAAGAGCTCCGGCTACCGCATCGGCCCCTTCGAAGTGGAATCCGCCCTGATGACCCACCCCGCGGTGCTGGAATGCGCCATCACCGGCGTCCCCGACGAACTCAGGGGCCAGGTGGTCAAGGCCACCGTGGTGCTGGCAAGGGGCTACACGGCTTCCGACGAGCTTAAGAAGGAGCTGCAGAACCACGTCAAAAAGTCCACCGCTCCTTACAAGTACCCCCGTGTCGTGGAATTCGTCGACGAGCTGCCCAAGACCATCAGCGGCAAGATCCGCCGCGTGGAGATCAGGGAGAAGGACAAGAGGGAAAAGTGATAGCCCTCTATGCCGAGCTAAATTGAAAACCGCAGGCTTTCAGTGACAATGGAGCCTGCGGTTTTCAGCTAAATTGAAGCCTGCGGATCCAGCTAAATTCGCGCTTTGGCGCGAGCGAAATTCCGCTTCGCGGAGTGATGTTGCCCGCGTGGCGAGCGGCTAAATATTTCCTTCGCGCATACCAATGACTTTGTTCTGGTCCGGAAGTGTGAGATCCGGCGCTTTTGTTCCTTTAACTAACATTTGCTGTTTCCCTCTCGAAAGAAGATCAAATTCACGGATCCTCGATCCACTCGCCATTGACGTAGGCAACGACGCCGGATCTGATTATATTGCCCGCCTCGTCATAATAACGGTAATAGTTGTACGGAGGATCATTCGGATCCATTCCGCCGTTGGTCGCATATCTTCTTTCGATCCTTGCCCGACCGGAATCATAATAGTGATCTTCGGAGTAGTGCAATTCGTCGTCGGAATATCGAAGCTCATCAAAATAATAGATCGCTTTTCCTTTTTCGTTATATCTTAGCAGAGTATACCGATTGCGCAGGCCGTTTTCCGTAATTATGGTCGTTTTTTCTGCGATCACACCGGAATCACGATACACATACAATATCTCGGAACACGACCCGTTGCCAAAATCCGTAATACTGCTAAGCTCCTGGCCGTCAGGACGATACGTTTTAGTTGTAACCGTCTGCCATTCGTTAGAATAATACGTTGTCACAGTATTCTTGTACAGAAACGTTTCCGTACGGCTCTCGTTTTTATAACAATATACATTTTCGGTATACGTCGATCTGGTATCACTTTCCTTCTTCTTTATCTTGACTGTCTCATAAACCAGATCCGCACGGTCTTTGTACCGTTCCCGGACGGTCTCGGTGTCTCCGTTAATGATCCGTGTATACAGGTCGATCCCTTCCAGATTGTATATTTTTTCAGTCGAACTGTCTGAACTGTTCACCGTATATTCGCGTACAAGTATCCCGTTCTCAAAATATTGCTCATATCTGCAGGCTCCGAAAATTTTAGCATAACTGCTGAGTTTTCCGGAACCGTCAAATTCATAACGGAAGCTGGTTATTGAGGATGTACCGCCTGATGCGTTCGAGGTGTCGATTACGGCAGGATACCCCTCGGTACCGCCGAGGTTCAGAGTCAATTCGTTTACAACGTTCGGTCCCGGGAGCAGCAGCGAATTCCATTTTCCTGCGGAGAAATCGTAATATAGCTTTCCGGCAAGTAACTCTTTAACACATTGAACGTTACTGCCCACTGAGTCTTCCTGGTATTTTACCGTAAACACCAGCGCATTGTAATCTTCATTTGAAGTGCATTTCAGCCTGAAATGTATGCTTTTCGCTGTGAGTATTATGCTGTTTCCGTTCCGCGTTACGTCGCAAAGGTATATCTGGTCGATATACATTTCGCCTTTTAAAAAGTACATCATGCCGGTTTCGTCTATCAGGACCGTTTCGATCCTGCTGCGGACGTTGAAATATGCTTTGTCACCGTCAAGCTTCACTGATTCCGGAAGAACATCCGGGAACAACTCCGATCTGGTGTTTTTCGTCGGCAATATAATGTATTCCGCTGCTCCTTCCGGGGCAATATGGTCTGGCCTTACCGTTGCCTCAGGTCCTGAAAACCAGTCCGGATGTACTGTAGCAGGCGCCGTCGTCGGAGGTGCGGCAGTCGGGGTCGCGGTCGGCGGAACTGCGGTCGGAGCAGCGGTATAAGGCGCTTTCGTCGGCGTAGTTGTAGGAGGCAAAGCAGTCGGTGCGGCGGTTGATGTCGCTGTCGGAGGTACGGCTGTCGGTGTCGCTGTCGGCGGAACAGTCGTCTGTGTTGTTACAGTTGACGTCGCAGTGGGTACCACCTCGACGGGCGTCTCCGAAGAAGGCAATTTCGTCGGCGTCGCGGTAGGAGGCACTGTCGTCGTTGACGTGGCGGCAGTAGTTTCAGCCGGTGTTGCCGGAAGCATCGTCGGAATCTCCGTCGGAGCAGCAGTAACCTGCCCGGCCTGCGTCGGCGCTTCTGTCCCCTCTGATATCGTCGTTTCGTTTCCTTTATCCTGACTGTCGGGTTTACTTAACCGGATAGCAATAATTATCCCTGCAGCCAGCGAAGCCGCGACCACCAAAGCTTCGACAGCAAATCTGAACGCGGTCGAGCCAAAAAACTTCTTCGCCCTGCCGGCGGATGAAGAACTCACTTCTGGGACGGACGGAACAAATTCCTCGGCCTCAGACAGCATCTCCTGAGGCAAATATTTCATATATTCTTTCAGCTTTTTGTTTTTCATAACCTTATTCCTTCCGTTTTCAGTTTTTTAATCAGTTCCTTACGCATCCTGCTCAATGTCGATGAAACAGTCCCCACAGGCACTCCTGCTTTCCTTGCTATCTCGGAATCTTTTGCCCCGAAATAGAATTTGGCAATGAAGCACTTTCTTTTTTCAGAGCTGACTCCGTTTAAATAATCGGCTATCAGCGCGGCAACAGTTTCTTTATCATCCCGGTCAATATCTAACACTCCGATGTTGTCTGCAGTTTCCAGCGGTTCCAGTTTTTCCGGAGGGATCCGGCCCTTGCGCCGCTGCGCTTTATAACGATCGATCGCGTTGTTTTTGGCCGCGACAGCCACGTATGCTTTTAAATTCGATGGTTTGTTCGGCGGAATACTGTTCCAGATCTTCAGCAGCACATCATTGACGCACTCCTCCGCGTCCTGCTCATTCCCGAGGATCCGGACAGAAGTGCTTCGTATAAGATTACGGAATCTGGATTCCAGTAATCCCATTGCCATTTCGTCCCGTCCCTCGAGCATGGCAATTATCTCTTCGTCAGTTATGTTGTTGTAAATATCACTTGTCAGGCCTGTCATTGTTTCTCCCTGGATAATTTCGTCTCCTGATCCCTTTCAAATAATGTGACGACAAAAAATCGCATATCCTTGCATGTCCTTTTTAAAATCTTTTCTCAACTGGTTTTTAACAGAATCGGATACTTCCGGAATGACGGTGGTATCCACGTTTTGATCCTGTAGATTATCGATCCGGTTATTATGATCTCGGCGTCTTTTTAATTCCACCATGGCCTCTGCGGGCACGTCTATCTTCCTGATCATATCCGAGCCCTTTCTGCGCGTTCATTCGTTGTCAATATTTTATCGGCAAGCGGGTGTGAAAAGCAAGTTCAGGGTCAATCGAGCGCTGACAATAGCGTTTGATTCCTGGATCTTGGCCTTGCGTTTCTTACAAACCTGTTGATTTCATCCCATTCGTCAGAAGCGGACGTTCCAAAAAGAAATACAACGATTTAAACAAGAGCCGCTCGCCACGCGAGCAATTTCGCCCGCCCGCCAGGACGAATTCCGCTCGTTCGTCAGGACGAATTTAGCTGAACCCTGAATTTTCTGACAACATATCAGGGTTCAACATTCGCTTTTCCCGATGGACAACCACCACTTTTTTTGGTACAATTGACCCAACGAAAAACCGAAATACATTCCGGAGGTGTCATATGAAAAAGCAGCGACTTATCGGCGGAGAACCGGTGATAGGCATCAGACCGACTATTGACGGCAGACGGGGGCCAATGAGGCTGAGAGAGAGCCTGGAGGACCAGACCATGGCCATGGCCCTGGCGGCGAAGAAGCTGTTCGAGGAGAACCTTTTCTATTCGAACGGGGAGCCCGTGAAGGTCATCGTGGCGGACACGACCATTGGCCGGGTGCCGGAATCCGCGGCGTGTGCGGAGAAATTCAGAAAAGCAGGAGTGGACATCACGTTGACCGTGACGCCCTGCTGGTGCTACGGATCAGAGACCATGGATATGGACCCGCATACTATAAAGGCGGTCTGGGGCTTCAACGGCACGGAGCGGCCCGGAGCGGTGTATCTGGCATCCGTGCTTGCCACACACGCACAGAAAGGGCTGCCTGCCTTCGGGATATACGGGCACGAAGTGCAGGACGTGGGAGACGTGGACAGGATACCCGACGACGTTGCCGCGAAGCTTTTGCGGTTCGGCAGGGCAGCCGTTGCCGCGGCGTCCATGCGGGGCAAATCGTATCTCCAGATCGGCTCGGTGACGATGGGCATCGGCGGGTCGATAATGGACCAGGCGTTTATGGAGGACTACTTCGGCATGCGGGTGGAATCCGTTGACGAAGTTGAGATACTCAGGCGCATGGAAGAGGGGATATACAACAAAGAGGATTACGAGCGGGCGCTGGCCTGGACCTTCGAACATTGTAAGGAAGGCCGGGACGACAACCCGGATTTCGTGCGTTTCTCTCCCGAACAGAAGAAAAAACAGTGGGAATTCACCGTAAAAATGTATCTGATCATCCGCGACCTCATGGGCGGAAGCGACCGGCTGCCTCCGCAGTTCAAAGAAGAAGCTTCCGGCCACAACGCCATCGCCGCCGGCTTCCAGGGACAGCGCCAGTGGACAGACCATTGGCCCAACTGCGACTATCCCGAGGCGCTGCTGAACTCCTCCTTCGACTTTGAAGGCGCCAGGGAGCCCTACGTGCTTGCCACCGAAAACGACATCCTGAACGGCATGGGGATGCTCTTTATGAAGCTGCTCACCGGCCGCGCCCAGATATTCGCCGACGTGCGCACCTACTGGTCTCCCGACGCCGTAAAACGGGTGGCGAATTACGAATTCCAGGGCAAGGCCAGGGAGAACGGTGGCATAATCCACCTGCTCAACTCCGGCGCCGCCTGTCTCGACGCCTGCGGAGAGGCCACCGACGCCGAGGGCAATCACCTGATGAAACGCTGGTGGGAGGTCAACGACGAAGACATCGAAAAGATGACCGCCGCCACCGTCTGGTGCGAGGCCGGCTTCGACAATTTCCGCGGAGGCGGCTTCTCCAGCCACTTCGTCACCAGGGCCGAAATGCCTGCCACGATGATCCGCCTTAACCTGGTCAAAGGCCTGGGCCCCGTGCTCCAGATCGCGGAAGGCTGGACCGTAAAACTGCCCGACGAAGTCACGGATATATTGATGGAACGCACCAATCCTACCTGGCCCTGCACCTGGTTCACGCCACGCTGCGACGGCAGGTCCGGCAGCCCCTTCGAAGACGCGTACAGTGTAATGAACAACTGGGGCGCCAACCACGGAGCCATCTCCTACGGCCACATCGGCGCAGATCTGATCACGCTCTGCTCCATACTGAGAATACCCGTGTGCATGCACAACGTCCCCGACAAAGACATATTCCGTCCCGCCGCCTGGAACGCTTTCGGCATGGACAAGGAAGGCGCCGATTTCCGGGCCTGCAAGAACTTCGGGCCGCTTTACAAATGACCGGCCATACCGAACTTACTTGACGACATATCTTGACGACTTTTATTGACGACGGATTCGGCGAGGCTGCATATGAAACTTAAAGCTACTCAAAAATACCATTCCACAGCCATAAGCCCCAGGCTGGCTTCCAACTTTATAGAGCTGGGATACGGCCTTCAGGTGGAAGGTATGGCCGCGGAATTGTTCTTCAACCGCAGCTTCGAGCCCTTCTATCCGTACCGCATGATCAACAAGATCTGGTTCGACCTGCTGGAGGACGAGAACGACCTTCAGTCCCGGTGCGAGACCGACTGGCGCGTGTTCGACTGGTACCATTCCTCCTACGAGCACAACGCCTGGTTCGCGTTCCCGGGCACTGCCGGATACCAGGAGATACGGGACGATTCCACCTTCGTAATCGAAAAGTCGCCCTGCGCCGACGTCACCATCGGCATCGTAGAGGGAGGCGTCAACGGCACCCACGCAATGAGGGTTGTCAACAACTGCGGCGGCGACGGAGGCCTGGCCCAGGACGGAAAATATTGCTTCCCGGGCGTCAATTACAGCTTCAGAGGAAGGATCGACGTTGTCCGGCCCGGCAGTTCCGGCAGAGGCTTTTTCGCGGCGCTCTACAGGGAGAATACCGTAAAGGATCCGGTGTGCGTTGCCCCGCTGGACGTTAAAGGAGATTTCGCCGAAGTGAAAGCTTCGCTCGCCGTGCCGAAAGAAGGACGGTACACTTTCGCGCTGTTGACGCCGGAAGGGAGCGAAATACTGTGCGACGACTTTTCGTTGACGCCGGATGACGCCATAGGCGGCTTTAAAAAGAGCGCGGTGGAAGCGGGCAGGTACGTTGCCCCGAAAGTGATACGCTGGCCGGGAGGCTGCTTCGCCTCCTTCTACAACTGGCGCGACGGCGTGGGCAAAAACAGGACGCCCATGTATTCGGATTTCTGGGGCGGCTTCAGGTACAACGACATAGGCACCGACGAGCTGGTTTCCTACGCAGAGGCGGTAGGCGGCGAATCCATGATCTGCGTCAACCTTTTCCACCCCTTCAAGCGGTTCTACGACTACGTGCCTCAGGAATATTTCGACCGTGATCCCGACGATCCAAACATACCCGCCGCCAGGCACGGACGCGACCTCAAACAGTTCGCGGACAAGGAACTGGGCGCCAGGGAAGCGGCAGCCTGGGTGGAATATTGCAACGGCGACCTCACCACCGAAGGCGGAAGGCAGCGCGCGGCCAACGGCAGGGAAAAGCCATACAACGTAAAATATTGGGAGATGGACAACGAGATACACCGCTGGTTTTCCGCCGAGGAGTACGCCGACACCTGCGTCATGTATTCCAAGGCGATGAAGGCGGTCGACCCAACGATAAAGATCGGAATGATCTCATATTGCCACGGGTACGAAACGCTGGAAATGATGCTGGAACGAGCGGGAGAATATATCGACTTTTTTGCCGACCGGGGCATAGAAGAGAAGGACCTGGAGCGCAAGCTCGGCATCCTCCGCGCGTACAACGAAAAGCACGGCACTAACTTAAAATATTGCAACACGGAATGGCTCCCGCTGAACGGCGCAGACGTGTACAATATGGTGCCACGCTCCGAGATGCGGCACAACAAATGCTTCCTCTTCAGCAAATGGTCCTACGCCCTGGACGCCGCGGCCAATATGATGATGTGGCAGAGGCACGGCGACATTGTGGACTTCATCAATTTCAACAACCTGGCCAATACCCATTCCCAGTCCGTGCTGGAGACGCCCAAGGAAGGCTATTATATTACCGCCGCGGGAATGATGATGCACCGTTTCGCCAATACGCAGGCGGCAAGGACGATTGAGATCGAAAACTACCACGCCCTGCGCACGGATCCCGTCAGCGTGCAGCTTTCCGAAAACAAGGACGGTTCGGCGCTGGTGCTTAACGTGCTGAACCGCTCCGAACAGGACGACGAAGTGGAGATAGACCTTTCCGCCTTCGGGATAAGGGAAGGGATCGCCAGGGGCGTCATTTTGAAGGGCGGAGAACTGCTTTCGATGAACAGACTTAACGATCAGCAGATAACAGAAGGACCCGCCGAAGACGGGATAGTACGGGACGGCATTCTTCGCGTTCCGGCGCCCAGGCTGTCTTTCTCAGAGTATCTGATCGAAAAAGAAGGATGATAAAGTGAAAAGAACCGTTTTGTTAAGATCGCTTTTATTGGTGTGGTCGGTGGTCCTTGCCGCCGCGCTGTTCTGCGCCTGCCGCCCTAAAGAGGACAACGGGCCCAGGGCCTCCATCACCGCATGGGAGATGACTGCCGCCGACGGAGCAGTCACGCTTAAATTGAGCGGATCGGTGGCTTCCGAGGAGATCGCGGGCGGCATAGTTACGGTGACTCTTACTGACGTGAAAGGGGAGATCGACCGGGCGGAGATAGACCACCTGCCTGAAACGCCCGAGGAAGTGCGGCTGGAATGCTCCCCCGGAAGGCTCTGGGACGAATTGACGGTGCTCGTTTCGTACACGCTGGAGGGAAAGGAATACGGCAGAGCGGAGTTGAAACTTATAGACAGGCTGCCGCAATTGACCCATGACGGAGTGAAATGCGTCGTACACGCCATGTCCGCCAGGGAAAAAGCGAATCTGGTGATGGGTGAACCCAATCCGGCCAAACCGGGATCCTCCGGAGGCACCTTCTCTCTGGATCACTACGGCATCCCCACCATTACTGTCAACGACGGCCCCGCGGGTGTCCGGTACGGCTATGCCGTCTGGTACCCGTCGATGATGAACCTCGCCTCATCCTGGGACACGGACCGCATATATGAAGTGGGCAAGGCCATCGGAGAGGACTCGCTGGCCCAGGGCATCGACATCGTGCTGGGCCCCGGTATGAACATACATAAAAACGTGCTGGGAGGCAGGAATTTCGAATATTTCTCAGAAGATCCGCTTGTCACCGCGCTTGCCGCCTCAGGCTACGTGCGCGGCCTCCAGTCCACCGGCGCAGGAGCGTGCCTCAAGCATTTCTGCGTCAACAACCAGGAGACCTGGCGCGGTACCGTCAGTTCCGAAGTCACCGAAAGAGCGCTCCGGGAGATATACCTGAGAGGGTTCGAATACGTTGTCAAAAACGACGATCCCATGGCAGTGATGTCTTCGTACAACTGCCTGAACGGCAACCACACTTCCATCACCAAAGACCTGCTCACGGGCATTTTGCGCGACGAATGGGGCTTCCGGAAAGTGGTCATGTCCGACTGGGGCGCCGCGGGAAGCATCCCCGATAAGGTAAAAGCCGGCAACGACCTGGATATGCCGGGATCTTACGGAGAGATGCAGCAGATGCTCGAGGCCCTTTCGGAGGGCAACGTTGATCTGGAGGCGCTTGACCGGTGCGCCGAGCACATATTGAACACTATATTGGCGTCTCCCACCTACAACGGGGTCAAGATGAACCACGAGGTGGATCACGCCGGTCATTCCAAGATCTCCAGAAAAGTTGCCGCCGAGACTATGGTGCTCTTTAAGAACGAGGGTTCTGCGCTGCCTCTGAAGTCCGGCACGGTGGTGGCGGCATTCGGAAACGGCGCATTCAGCACGTTCTACGGCGGAGCAGGTTCCGGAGGCGTCAACCCGGTGGAGACGGTCAACATCATCGACGGCATCGACGCGGCTTCCGGCCTTTCCGTATACGACAAGGCGTTCAACATTTTCAACTGGTGCGAAGCCCATTCCGAGACCGATCCCACCAAAGACGTGCAGGTCAGCAGGGAATATGCCGAAGAATGCGCCCAGGGCGCAGGAGCCGCCGTGATAGTCATCTCCCGCATCTCTATGGAAGGCGCGGACAATACCGAAAAGGAAGGCGGCTTTTTGCTGAATGAACGCGAGGAAGAGATGATCCGGAACGCTTCCGAGGCCTTCCACGCCGCGGGCAAGAAAGTGATCGTCGTTCTGAACACCGGCAACCCCATAGAAGTGATCTCCTGGCGCGACTCGGTCGACGCCATACTATGGTGCGGCTATCCCGGCGAAAGAGCCGGAGAAGCGGTGGCAGACGTGTTGTCCGGAAAAGTGAATCCCTCCGGCAAGACCGTCATCACCTGGCCGTTGACCTACGAGAGCACTCCCGCGTTCCGCCATTTCCCGGGCAATTCCTCCAAAGTGATCTACTACGAGGACATTTACGTGGGATACAGGTACTATTCCACCTTCGAAGTCGGGACCGCGTACCCCTTCGGCTACGGCCTTTCCTACACCACCTTCTCCTACAGCGGTTTTTCCGTGAAGGACAACGGCGACGGCACCTACGAGCTGAAGGTCACGGTCAAGAATACGGGCAAGGCCGCGGGCCGTGAAGTTGTGGAGTTTTACGTTTCCAAGCCCGAAGGCACTCTCGAAATGGCCGCCTACGAGCTCTGCGGCTTCGCCAAGACCAAGACTTTGAAGGCAGGCAAGTCTCAGACGGTTACCGTCACGGTGACCGAGGAGCAGCTTCGGGCCTACGACAAGGACAACAGCCGGTATATCGTTCCGGAGGGCGAGTACGTGTTTTACGTGGGCAATGCCTGTGGCTCTTTTGCGGACAGCGCCAGCGTCAACAGAGAAGTGCTGACCGTTACCGACGACGTCGAACCCCGCTGCGTGCCGAGGAAGGAGTTCGAGCACCTGACGAAGAACGCGGCCTGAGGAGCAGGTGGGAGCCGCGGTGATATTCGGCCTGACGTCAGACTGGAGCCGAGTGATATTCGCCTGCGGCGAGGGATATTCGGCCTGACGTCAGACTGGAGCCGAGTGATATTCGCCTGCGGCGAGGGATATTCGGCCTGACGGCCGAGCTAAATTCGCGCTGGCGCGCGAGTGATATTTGCCCTGCGGGCAAGTGATATTCCGCTTCGCGGAGTGATGTTCGCGCTGACGCGCGAGCGAAATTGCTTGCGAGGCGAGCAGCTAAATTCGACTTCGTCAAGCTAAATTGCCTCTTTGCGGCAGTTAAATTCGGCCTGACGGCCGAGCTAAATTCGCGCTGGCGCGCGAGTGAAACTGAAGACCGCAGGCTTTCAGAGACAATGGAACCTGCGGCCTTCAGTTAAATTGTTCGCTGGCGCTCACAGCTAAATCGAAGCCTGCTGCTTCGGCTAAATTGGACCCTTCCGGCTTTTTGCTCGAGCACGTCAGGGTCCAGCTATATTATCGCTCGTTTCAAGCTCAGAGGCAGCGCCACCTTCTTCAAAACGCCCAGAAATTCGAAAGAAACGGTAAAATGTGGGCGTTTCTCGCTCATTTCAAGCTTCAGAGGCAGCGCTACCTTCTTTAAAACGCCCAGAAATTCGAAAGAAACGGTAAAATGTGGGCGTTTCTCGCTCATTTCAAGCTTCAGAGGCAGCGCCACCTTCTTCAAAACGCCCGGAAATTCGAAAGAAACGGTAAAATGTGGGCGTTTTCCGCTCGTTTAAAGCTAATAGACAGAGCGTCCTTCTTCAAAACGCCCAGAAATTTGAAAGGAGCGGTAAAATGTGGGCGTTTTTCGTTCATCTGCCTCTCGGAGACAGAGCAAGGCCTTTGGTATGAGCGAAGGAAGAGATCAATCCCTCCGACCGAAGATCAATTTTCCTCGACGAAGTCGAATTTCACTGCTCGCAATGCGGAATTTAGCTCGTGTGACAGCACGAATTTAGCGCGACGAAGTCGCATTTAGCTGAACCCTGAAAAGCCCCGCTAAACAGTCAGGGTTCAATTTCGCTCGACGAAGTCGAATTTCACTGCTCGCAATGCGGAATTTAGCTCATGTGACAGCACGAATTTAGCGCGACGAAGTCGCATTTAGCTGAACCCTGAAAAGCCCCGCTAAACAGTCAGGGTTCAATTTCGCTCGACGAAGTCGAATTTAGCTGCTCGCGCCGCGCAACACCACTCGCCGTATGGCGAATATCACTGCGCCCCGCGCAATATCACTCGGCCGTCAGGCCGAAGATCACTCGCCGCAGGCGAAGATCACTTTGCACAGAGGAATTCCGTCCGTTCTTCGTCTGTTTATCCTTGCCAAAAAACGCCTTCGATGGTACAATACCACCGTGGGGGTGTGTGCCTGTTATGAAACACCGCTGGTTCGGGAAAACAGCAAATTGCGGCAGCAGGAAAGCGGCATTTATTGCCGCGCTGATCGTCATTGCCGTGCTGTGCCTCGCCGCCGCTCACGCGCCTGTATTTGCCGAGGCCGGCGAGATCCCGCAGGCGGAGATAGCGGACGTTGCCCCACTCTCTGCGGCAGAGCAGGCGGAGATAGCGGACGTTGCCCCACTCTCTGAGGCTGAGCAGGCGGAGAAGGCGGACGTTGCCATGCTCGCTGAGGCGGAGAAGGCGGACGTTGCCCCACTCTCTGAGGCTGAGCAGGCGGAGAAGGCGGACGTTGCCATGCTCGCTGAGGCGGAGATGGCGGACGTTGCCGCGCTCGATGCGGCGGGGCAGGCGGAGACCGTATTGACGGATCTGGCGGAAGCGACGGGTGCGATGGACCTGGAAGAGACGGGCGCGATGGACCCGGAAGCGACGGGCGCGATTGACCCGGAAGAAGCGGGCGCGATCGACCCGGAAGAGAAGGGCGAAATCGACCCTGAAGCGACGGAAGACGCAGATGCGACCGGGACGCCGGAGGTCACGCGGGATCCGAACGCCACGCCGGTGCCCACGTACAACGGCAACGTCATCAAGTTCGAAGTTCCGGAGGGAGAGGGCAAGAACAACACTTCTTCCGCTGGCGGCGTGATCATGATAGTCATCATCGCGCTGGCTGCGTTGTCCGTCTTAAGCGGGATAGTGGAAATGATTGTGAAGCATTTTAAGAACCGCGACAAAAACTTCAAAACGGACTGAGCGGCGGCAGGGGCAACGACCGGGAGACCAATGAGAAGCGACTTGAAAATGACTGAATCGTTTGTGGCGGAAGCGCTGGAATTTTTCACAGCACCTCTTCCGAGTGAGGCGGACAAGTTCGCCAACGGAAAAGTGGCGGTGATCGCCGGGAACTACGGGATGACGGGAGCGGCGGTATTGTGCGCTTCGGCGGCAATACGTTCCGGCGCGGGGCTTGTATATTCCATAGTGCCGGGAGGCTGCCTGGCGGCGCTGGAAGCCAACCTTCCGGAAGCTGTAAAGATCCCGGCGGGAGACCCGGACAGGCATCATTTCACGGCAGAAGACGCGGAGGCCCTGGCGCGCGTGTGCGCGGATGCGGACGCGATCGTGATCGGGCCGGGACTGGGCAGAGCCGAGGCCACGACAGAATTCGTAAAAAAGCTCCTTCTGGAGGAGGACTTCGGAAAAAGGGCTAAAGCGGTGGTGCTGGACGCGGACGGGCTGTATCCTTTCGCCGGGAAGCCGGAACTGCTGAGAGCCGCGGCCGAAAAGCTGGAAGGGCGCCTAATCGTAACGCCCCACGAAGGAGAAGCCGCCAGGCTGCTGGGGAAGACGCGGGAATACGTACACGAGAACCGCGAAGAATGCGCCCGGGAGCTGGCGGAGACCGCTCACGGAGGCGCGGCGGTGCTGAAAGGGCACGGGACGCTGATCGCCGGACGAAGCGGCGGGAAATACGAGATTTACGAGAACACCACCGGAAATCCGGGGATGGGCACGGGAGGAAGCGGAGACGTATTGTCCGGGATGACCGGGGCGATATCGGTGAGCGCGAAGGACCCGTTGACCGCGGCGAGATACGCGGCGGCGCTCCACGGACTTTCGGGAGATATAATGGCAGCCAGATACGGAGAACGGTATATTGCCGCATCCGACCTTATAAAGGGATTGGGAGAACTGAAGAGATATGCTGGACAACACGAGAGCCTGGGCCGAGATCGATCTTGACGCCATAGCGCACAACGCAAAAGAGGTTCGGAGGGTCACCGCCCCCGGAGCCGCCGTCATAGGCGTAGTAAAAGCAGACGCCTACGGCCACGGGGCGCCGGAAGTTGCCGCGTGCCTGCTGGACAACGGCATCGACATGCTGGCGGTCTCCCAGATCGACGAGGCGCTGCAGCTCCGTCTGGCCGGGATCGAAGCGCCCATACTCATCTTAAGCGACGCGGAGCCGGAAAGGGCGGAGGAACTGATCGACTATTCCGTAACTCAGACCGTATTCGCTTCCGAAATGGCGAAAAGCGTGTCAGACGCGGCGGTAAGGCGAGGGAAAAAGGCGAAGGTACATATAAAGATCGACAGCGGAATGGGCCGCGTGGGATTCAGGAGCGAAGACCCGGACACCGTTGATACCATACTTGAGATTGCCGCCCTGCCGAATCTTGAAATAGAAGGCATATTCACGCACTTCGCTGTTTCCGACGAAGGCAGCGGCGTGGGATATACCAGGCGCCAGTTCGAAGGATTTACAAAGGTGTGCGACGAGCTGGCGGCAAAGGGGCTTAAAATACCCCTGAGGCACGCGGCCAACAGCGCCGCCATATTGAGGTTCCCAGAGATGCATCTTGACGCGGTCAGGGCCGGGATAATATTGTACGGACTGTATCCTTCGGAAGTGTCCCGTCAGGAAGTCCGGGCGGCGCATCCGGGATTCGAACTGAGGCCCGCCATGTCCTTTAAGGCGAAGATCACCGCCGTGAAGGAAGTGCCTGCGGGAACGTTCCTGAGCTACGGCTGCACTTATATGACCGAAGAGCCCAGGGTGATCGCCACCGTGCCCGTGGGATACGCGGACGGCTATTCCAGATCTCTGGGAGGCAGAGCGGAGATACTGATCCACGGCGCCAGGGTGCCCATCCGCGGACGGGTGTGCATGGACCAGTGCCTGGCGGACGTGACGGAACTTTCCGCCCGGGGCGAGACCGTAAAGGCCGGAGACGAGGCGGTGCTTTTCGGCTTCCAGGGTGACGAGGCCGTTTCTCCCGAAGAACTGGCGAAACTGGAAAATACCATAAATTACGAAATAATCTGCGGATTAAGCAAAAGGATCCCCAGAAAGTTTATAAAAGACGGAGCGGAGGCACAGGTGTCCAACGTTCTGCTGTTTTTAGGAGGTCGAAATCAATGAAAAAGATCAGGATCTTAAGTATGCTGCTGGCCGTCGCCATGCTGCTGGGCGTTGCCGCCTGCTCCACGGGCAATACGGATGAGCCAAAGAACACCGAGCCTGCGGAACCCACCGAGGAACCCACAGAGGCTCCCACGGAAGTGCCCGAAACAGGCATAGACGATCCGCTGCCGCTGGAGTACGCCGCGGACTTCACCGTTGCCAAGGCGTTCACCAAGGATATGGTGGTGCAGCGCGGAGAGCACATCAGAGTATGGGGCTGGGCAGACGAGAGCGAGAACGGTAAAAAAGTTTCCGGCGAGTTCATGGGCATGTTCACCGAAGCCGAGATAGTTGACGGAGAATGGGTGCTGACCTTCAAGAAGAAGTTGGCTGCCAACGCCGAACCGGGCAACAACATGCGCATCTACACGGATACCAAGGAAGTTGTCCTTGAAGACATTCTCGTGGGCGACGTTTACATGTGCATCGGCCAGTCCAACTGCGCGTACAGCATGGCCAACCACTGGCAGTTCGTTGACAAAAACGACGCTGAAAAGTACGGCATGAAGACCATCGACAAGGAGCTTCCCATCAGGCTCCACTACAACACCGCCGGCGCTCCCACCAAGCTCAAGAGAGGCACCACCGACGTGAACAAGGACGTGGCCAACAATTCCAAGTGGAGAAAAGCCACCACCGCCGTCGCCAATCCCTTCACCGCCATCGGATATATGTTCGCGGCCGATTACGTTAAAGCCACCGGCGTGCCCGTAGGCGTCATCGAGATCGACGGCAACGGCCTTCCCATCGGAGCTTTCGTCAGCAACGAAGTGGCCGAGAAATGCAAGACCGACACCTTCAACTCCAAGAAGAAATACTACGTCACTTCCGGCGTCAACGCGGACGCGGGCAGATATATGTACAACGAGTATATGTACCCCTTCGAGCGCATGGCCATGGCCGGCATTATCTGGTACCAGGGCGAGAGCGACTTCACTGAGGCCCTCACCGCCAAATACGTGGTGACGTTCTGCGAACTTATGAACTACATGCGCGGCACCCACAACCTCATCAATAAAGACTTCGCGGTTTATTTCGTGGAGTTCCCCTCCATCTATCCCAACACCACCGGCGCTTCCCAGTGGGCTTACATGGACATCGGCAAGATCAGGGCCAAGATGGGCGAGATCGTCACGAAGCTGCCCAACAGCTACCAGATCGTATCTTCCGACGTATGGGCGGACAAGACGTACTGGAACAGCCTCCATCCCAACTGCAAGGCCGAGCAGGCGCTCCGCGGCGCCAAGATCGCCATGGCGGTCAACGGCGAAGGCGGCATGACGATGGAAAAGGCCACCGGCCCCATCATCGAATCCATCACCTACAGCTCCGACGGCAAGACCGCCACCGTGAAGTTCAAGAACGTGGGCGACGGGCTGAAGACTATCGACGGCGATTCCAGCGTCAAGGGCTTCCTGGGCCTCGTGGCGGACGACACCCTCAACAAGAAGGAAGTCACCGCCAAGATCACCGGCAAGGACACGGTCGAGGTCAAAGCTTCTTACGAACTTAAGGGCCTGGCCTACAACGCCATTTCCGAGAACTACTTCGGCGTGGAGATCAACCTGGCCAACAGCGAGGGCAACCCCGCGGGAGCTTTCATGATCAACAGGTAAGCGGAATGGTCATTGACACAGAAAAGCTGAAAAAAGAACTTGAAGAGGCAGGTCAGGGACAGCTTCTGGGAACGGTTGACGCGGCGGAGAAGCTGGCGGGCATCGATCTTGAACTGGTCTCCGGCCTGTACCGCCTTGCCAGAGAAGGCGCACGTCCGGACGAGGGCAACATCACTCCCATACCCGTCACGGTGGCCGAGGAGCTCCCGAAGGGAGTCAGGGCTAAATACGTGGCGGAAGGGGAGAGGCTCATCCGCGAAGGCGCTTTCGCTTCGGTGACTATGGCAGGGGGCCAGGGCACCAGGCTGGGCCACACGGGCCCCAAAGGCACCTTCGACCTGGGCGTCCGGGAGCATTCCCTGTTCGAGATACAGGCTTCGAGGCTCCTTCGACGCGCCGCATCATCCGGAGGCGGACGCCAGATCCCCTGGTATATAATGACCAGCGAGGAAAACGACGGCGCCACCAGGCGGTTCTTCGAGGACAACGCTTATTTCGGCTACGACAGGGACAACGTATTTTTCTTCACCCAGTTCATGCTACCCATGCTCGACTTTGAAGGCAGGATCGTCCGGGACAGGCCGGACAGCATCAAGATGGGCGCCGACGGCCACGGAGGCATCTTCCGGGCAATGGACAGGCGGGGCGTTATCCGCGATATGGAAAAGCGCGGCATCAGGTACGCTTTCGTAGGCGGCATCGACAACGTGCTGGTGAAGCTCTGCGACCCGCTGTTCATCGGCTTCGCCTCCCTGAACGGCTACCCCTGCGCCGGCAAGTCCCTCATCAAGCGCGATCCTTACGAGAAAGCCGGAGTCTTCTGCCTCAGGGACGGAAGGCCATACGTAGTAGAATATACGGAAATATCCGACGAGATGGCCAGGGCCACGGACGCCCGGGGCGATTTCATCTATGGAGACGCGCACATACTGTGCAACATTTTCAGCGTTGACGCGCTGAAAGATGCGGGGGCGGAAGGGCTGCCTTACCACGTGGCCGTGAAGAAGACGCAGTTCGTCAACGGCGCGGGAGAGGTCGTTGTCCCGGATAAGCCCAACGCGTACAAGTTCGAAGCGTTCATATTCGACGCTTTCTGCAGGTACCCGGAGATGGGCATCCTGCGCGTCAGAAGAGAAGACGAGTTTGCCCCCCTGAAAAACAAAACAGGGGAAGACAGCGTGGAAACGGCCAGGGCCCTTTACGAATCGGCCCTTGAAAGGAATATGCTGGACTGAGTCCGGCGGCGGGAGAGACAATGAACAAAGGACGCAACGTGGCGATATTGATGGTCTGTCTGCTGGTCTTGAGCCTGCTGACTCTCCTGACGCGCACTTTCGGCGACAATCACACCGGCGTGGTGGATTACGTGCGCTACGTGCGCGATTCCGGCACCGGCAGCGGCGGCGACGTTACCCTTTACGAGTTTTATTTCGTTGACACCCGCGTGATGGAGGGGCGCCTGACCCAGTCGGACGACGGCGTTTACAGTATAGTGATGAACATCCGGATCCCCGTGGAGCGCGACGATAGCGAGATCGACATCGACCAGACCGACGAGATGCCGGACTACACCCTGGAGCCCTACGCGTATACCTACTACGTCAGCGGCGAGACCAAGAAGACGGCTCAGGTGGATTACGAACTTGTAGAGGGCTTCGACGATAATTACGAAGAAGCGCCTTTCGAACGGTTCAGCAAAAACGTTTTCCTCACGATGATATTCGGTAAAAAGCCTCTGCTCACGGTGACCCAGGCCATTATAGTGGCGGCGGTGGCCGCGGGCGGCGCGCTCATAATCTTCTTTGCGGAGGAACTGTGGCACTTCTTCAAGCGCAAGGGAGAAGACGAGATACCCGAGTGGCACGATATGGATATTTACAAGCGGATAGGCGGCGTCGTGATAGGCGTGGCCGTGGTGCTGCTGATAGTATTTATAATAATCTAAGGGTCCGGACCGGGCGGCGCGGCAACGCATGGAAGCTTGGAAAGGACGAGGCGGGAGAGTGGATGAAACGCATATGAGCCCCGATAAGGAAATGGACGGCAGCGTCAATATCGAAGACAATAACGGCAGCGGCGAAGGAGGCGCGCTCTCGGAAGCGCCCTACAGCGTCAGCCTGGACAAGATCATCAGCGAGATGCAGCTCACCGTCCTTTGCGGCGGAGAACTGACTTCTCAGGTGCTGATATCTACCCCCGACCTCAACAGGCCCGGGCTGGAGATATCCGGCTACACGGAAGATTTCACCCGGGACCGGATACAGCTCATGGGGAACTCCGAAATGCTCTACCTGAAGAGCCTTGACGAGGACGTGCGCAGGCAGAAGCTGGCTAAGCTGTTCGAAATGGGATTTCCCTGCCTGATAATTGCCCGGTCCCTGGAACCGTTCCCGGAGATGCTTTCGCTGGGCGAAAAACACGGCATACCGGTGCTGGGAGCGGATATTGCCACCACCGCGCTGTACAGCGAGCTAAACAGATACCTCTGCGTGCAGCTTGCCCCAAGAAAGACCGTTCACGCGGGCCTCGTGGAAGTATACGGAGAAGGCGTGCTGATCCGGGGCAAGAGCGGCGTGGGCAAGAGCGAGACCATGCTGGAGCTGATCAAGCGCGGCCACAGGCTGGTGGCGGACGATATCGTGGAGATCCGCCGCGTGTCCCATAAGACGCTGGTAGGCAGCGCTCCCGACGTGATACGCCACCTGATCGAGATCCGGGGAGTGGGATTCGTCGACGTGAAGCGGCTCTACGGCGTGGGCGCGGTCAAGATGACGGAGAACATCCAGCTGGTGATCCAGCTTGAAAAATGGGTGGAGGGCAAGGAATACGAGCGCGTAGGCCTCGAGGACACCTACACGGAGATACTGGGCATCAAGGTGCCCTGCGTCACCATACCGGTAATGCCGGGGCGCAATCTGGCAGTGATAGTCGAGGCGGCGACCATGAACAACCGCCAGAAGATGATGGGCTACAACGCGGCTCAGGAACTGAACAAGAGGGTATTCGAAAACGGCGCTCCCGAGGGAGGCAGCGGTTTCAGCCCCTATTATTGACAGACGAGATGGACAACGTGGACAACACCGAACTTTACAAAAAACTGGCGGAGGCCTGCGGCGCGTCGAACGTAAAAAAGAACGCGCCTCTCTCCCGCTGTACCACTTTCAAGGTGGGAGGACCCGCGGATCTGCTGGTCAACGCCGGAAACGCCGAAACGCTTAAAGCCGCCCTCGAAACGGCCGCCGGGGCAGGAGCTCCCTTTTACGTAATAGGAAGAGGCAGCAACCTGGTGTTCGACGACGCCGGATTCAAGGGCGTTGTGATCAGGCTCTGCGACGGTGAAAAGCGGGGCGCCGCGGGACCCGAACTGATCGAAGAAGACGAAGAAGGAGCGCTGGTGTACGCGTACGGCGGAACGGCATTGTCCGCGGTGGCCTCGTTCGCGTGCGACAGGGGATTGACCGGCCTGGAATTCGCCTCCGGGATACCGGGGACCGTGGGCGGCGGAGTATTGATGAACGCCGGAGCCTACGGCGGAGAACTCTGTCAGTGCGTCGTAAAAAGCAATTATATCGAGATCGTAAAAGACGAGGTCAACGGCACGGGGACGGTCCGCGAAGGCGCGCTGGAAGGGGAGGCCCAGGGCTTCTCGTACAGGCATTCCGCGTACCAGGACAACGGCTTTATCGTCACCGGAGCATATTTCCGCCTGAAGAAAGGCCGCTCTAAGATGGACATCACCGCCGAGATGCGGGAACTCAACAGGCGCAGGAGAGAGAAGCAGCCTCTGGAACTGCCCAGCGCCGGCAGCGCCTTTAAAAGGCCTCCCGGAGATTTCGCCGGAAGGCTCATCGAGGCGTCGGGGCTGAAGGGCTTCGCAGTGGGAGGCGCCCAGGTGTCCGAAAAACACGCCGGATTCATCGTCAACCGCGGAGGAGCCACCGCCGCAGACATACGGGCACTCGTCGACGCCGTAAGAGAGCGGGTGTTCGCGGATTCTGGCGTCATGCTGGAGCCGGAGATCAGGTTCGTGGGGGAGCGGGGCTGAGAACGCCGTCCGCGGAAAAGGGGCTCCCGGAGCCGGCGCAAAAAAATCCGGACAGCAAAAAAGTTTTTTATTGACTAATTAAAAACGATATGGTAAAATGCCACCTGTCTATGAAAGTATTACATACTTTGGAGGTTTAAGAAATGACGAAATTAACAAGAATAAAGATTCTGGTTGCCGTTCTCCTTGTTATTGCGATGGCGCTTCCTATGTTCTCCTGCAATAAAGATCAGGAGGTCACCGTAAGCCATATCTTCGAAAAGAGATACATCAACCAGCGTTTCTATTACAGCGAAGGTTATCCGGATGACTGGGCTTACAGCATCGGCGATGACGATATGCACATTGCCGAACTTAGCACCCGCGGAAACACCGAAGGCTACCTCTGCGCGAAGTTCTTCCCCGAGGCTTCCGGCTACAACGGCGACATCGCTGTTACGATCTACAAGTACAATACTAACAGCATGATGAATACCCTGAACGGTATTACCGATAACCTGATGGATCCCGAGTCCAACTACTATCTCAACGACGTGTTCGTTGAGGAAGAGCTCACCAGAGACTCCTTCACATTCACCAGCGATCCCGCTTCCGAGAAACCCAACCACTTCCAGTGGAACACCGCCAACTACTCTTTCGTAAGAGAAGGCGAGGACTGGAAGGGCAAGTTCTACGTTTCCACCGGCAACAACACCTGGTTCTTCCTCGTCTGCATGGAAGCCAAGACCACCGTTTGGGACGAGAACCTCAGCACCTTCAACGACATGATGGCTGACTTCGGTTTCGAAGGCTTCGAGAAGTCCGACGAGAAATGATCTTCCAAAATTAGATATCAGGTAATAGCGGTTCTAACGGACCGCTATTATTTTGTTAAGGGACGACAGGGCGGCCAAAGATGAGACCGGCGGCGGGAAACTGCAGGCCGGTGCCCGGCGGGACGGGACGGCAGGATCCACGGTATGATAGAATTCACGGTCAATGAAAAAGAAAACGGCAGGGCGCTGGAGAAAATATTTGCCTCCAGATATTCTCTCGTGCCCTACGGCGTGCTGCGAAGGGCGCTTCGCAAGCGGGACGTGAAGGTCAACGGCGTCCGCACCGGCGACGGAGCACTGGCGCTTCACGAAGGAGACGTGGTGACCGCATATATCGACCCGGACGGCCCGGGGAGCGCGATCTCCGGCAGGATCGTCACCGTGTACGAGAACGACAGCGTAATGCTGGTCGAGAAGCCTCAGGGGCTCCTCAGCGAACCGGATCCGTCCAGGCCGGGAGAACCGTCCCTGATCGAGCTGGTGCGAGCCGCCGGCGAAGAAAAGGGCGAAGACAGGTCGGAATTCGAGCTTTGCCACCGGCTGGACAGGAACACCGGAGGCCTTATATTCATCTCCAAGCGGCCCGAACGCACGGAAACCGTAAAAAATGCCCTTAACGGCCGTTTTTACCGCAAGATCTACGCGGTCAAGGTCATCGGGGATGCCGGGGCGATCCTGCCTCTAAATGGCTCCTGGAGGCCTTTTTACGGATTCCTGGGAAAACGCTCCGGCGAGAGCCTGGTGACCTTGTCCGACGAAGAGAGGGAAGGCTTCCGCCCCATCGAGACACATCTCAGGCTCAAGGGCAGGTCCGCAGGCAGGGGAGGCACCGTCATATCTGACCTGGAGGCAATGCTGGTCACCGGCCGCACCCACCAGATCCGCGCCCATCTGGCTCATCTCGGCTTCCCGGTCGCCGGCGACGGCAAGTACGGCCGGGAGGCTCAGAACCGCCTTACGGGGCTTAAATACCAGGCTCTCTGGGCCGCCAGATACGAATTCGACCAGGAGCGCGTCTCACTGGATCCGGAAGGGCTGCTGCCCCGCCGCACCTTTACGTCGGAGCCCCGGTTCCGCTGAAGAGACGCCATCCGCCAGGAGGTCCGGAAGGCACTAAGGCACGGCGCGCTTTTCGTTGCTATTTTTCGCACAAAGTGATACAATATATAGGGCGGCCGCGTTGACCGCCACAAAATACTGCAGGAAAGGAGGAGATCGATATGGAAAATCAAAAAACGTTTGCCGTTCTCATCGACGCGGACAACGTCTCGCCGGAGCGTTTCGAACGCATTTTCGGCGAGATTTCTCTTTGGGGCAACGCCACCTTCAGGCGCATCTACGGCAACTGGGCCGAGTACAACCGCAGCGCTCTTAAGGAAAAACTGGTGGAATTTGCGCTTACGCCGGTGCAGCAGTTCAATTACATAAAAGGCAAGAACGCCACTGACATCGCAATGGTCATTGACGCCATGGACATTTTATATACCGGAAAAGTCGACGGATTCGCCATCGTGACCAACGACAGCGACTTTACCCGCCTTGCCCTCAGATTAAGAGAGAGCGGAATGACCGTCATCGGAATGGGAGACGACGTGGCTCCCGCTGCTTTCCGGGCGGCATGCACCGATTTCATCGTGCTGAGAGAATCGAGACGGATCGCAGAGGAACTGACCGAGCAGAAAAAGCTGAGGCTCGCTGCCCGCAGGCCCCTTCGCGTGGCGAAATTCCCCCATGGCGCCTCTGAAAAGGCCGATGAGGAGAAACCCGCCGGGGAAGAAGAACTGCCTGCGCAGGCCGCCGATGCTGCCGAGCCCGAGCAGAACGAAGCCCCTGCCGAGGAGAAGCGCAAGGTACTCAGCGACAGAGAGCTCCGGGACGCCATCAGGGAATTCCTTTACGGATGCACCGAAGATGACGGCTGGTTCTCCGCCAGCACCATGCTCAACCGGCTTATGCAGAAATTCCCGGATCTGGACATCAAGGATTACGCGGACCTGCCTCTGTTCGCCGGAAAGCGCAAGATCTGGACCACTTATTTTCTGTCTCTCGGATTTCTCGAGAGCAAACAGAAAGGGCCCAGCAATTATTGCCTGAGACTTAAGTATGAGGAGCGCCGCAGGCTGGACGCGGAGAAGGGTCAATCGAAGACCGCCGCCGTTGCCGCCGCCGTCGCCGAGCCCGTTAAAACGGTGGATGACGCCGTCAACAACGCCGCTGCCGTTCCCGCCGAGAAGCAGAATGCCGAGAAGCAGAACGCAGCATCCGAAACTGCTGCACAGTCCGGGTCAAATACCCGCAAGTCTTCGTCCAGAAGGCGCGGCAGGACAGGCAAGGCCTCTGCAGAGGCTAAGGCCGAGACCCAGGCCGAGACAAGATCCGAGCCCAAAACCGAAGCGAAAGCGGAAGTGAAAGCCGAGCAGAAAGTCGAATCAAAAGCGGAAGTGAAAGCGGAAACGAAGCCCGAGGCCAAGGCTGAAATCAAGGCTGAAGCCAAATCGGAAGGGAAAAAGGAAGCCGTGACCGGCGCCAAAAAATCTTCGTCAAGGAGAAGCGCAGGCGCTAAAAAAGCCGAGCTTAAAGCGGAAACCAAAGCCGAGCCTGAGGCCAAGCCAGAGGTCAAAGCCGAACCTAAAACGGAAGCCAAGACCAGGCGCAGATCCGCTGCAGGGACCCGGTCCGCAAGCGCAAAGGCCGTGAAAGAAAAAGCACCCGAGCAGCCGGCAACAACCGCCGGGGAAGCAGGCGCTTCCGGCCAGCCCGAGAAGGCATCAGGCGCAAAGAAGAGGACAACCTCTTCCCGCCGGACGAAAAAAGAATGATCTGACAATAGCAGATCGTGCGGTTCAAAAAAGCAGGCTGATAAAAAGGCCTGCTTTTTTAATGATGACGCTGCGCTAAGGATGCCGCTGCGCTAATGATGACGCAGCGCCATCATTTCGCCGCGCATCATTTCCTCCGTTCCCGTTGCGCCCGGACACGGCATGTGGTAAAATTGGCCCAGAAAAGGATCTGAGGTGAGACGACCGTGGAGACGCTCCTCGTAATTGACGGAAACAGTATCATAAACCGTGCTTTTTACGGCACGCAGAACAGCTTTATGAAGAACGCGGAAGGGTTGCCCACCGGCGCCGTATTCGGTTTTCTCACCATATATTTCAAAAACGTTGACCTGCTGAGACCCACACACGTTGCCGTGGCGTTCGACGTGCACGCGCCCACTTTCAGACACAAGATGTACACCGCCTATAAAGGCACCCGCAAGCCTATGCCGGAGGACCTGGCGGCGCAGATGCCGGTGCTGAAAGAGCTGCTGGACGCCATGGGCGTTGCCCGGATCGAGCTGGAGGGCTACGAGGCGGACGATATACTGGGCACGCTGTCCAGGCGGTTCGGAGAGGCGAAGCGCGCCGTTTCCGGCCACACGTACATACTCACCGGCGACAGGGATTCGCTGCAGTTGGTGCGCGACGATACTTCCGTGGTGCTGGCGGGCAACAAAGCCGACGTGATCTACGATGCCGCCGTCGTGGCAGAGAATTACGGTGGACTGACTCCCGACCTGCTGGTGGATCTCAAGGCGCTCCAGGGCGACAGCTCGGACAACATCCCGGGCGTTCCCGGAGTGGGTCCCAAGACCGCCATCGACCTCATCTCCGAATACGGTTCACTGGACGGCGTTTACGAAAACGTGGACAATATTCCCAAGGCCGGGCTCAGGCAGAAGCTGATCGACAATAAATCTCTGGCGTACCTCAGCAAGGACCTGGGCCGGATCGACACCGGCGTGCCTCTTTCGCTGGGGGACAAGGGCGTGGACGCCCTGGAGCTGGGCAGGGGAGACGCGGCGCAGCTCAGGGCAATGACCGAAAAGCTCGAATTCAAGCGGTGGGAGAAGCGGCTCCTGTCGCTCTCCGGCGACGGCAGTTATGCTTCGGAGCAGGACGGGAAGGGCGTCAACGACAGCGTCGCGAGCGGCGCCGGGACGGCATTTGAGACCGCATCCTCCAAAACTGCCACGGCTAAAAAGGCGACCCTCGACGGGGCCGGTGGCTCCCAAAGCGGTACCGGCAGCTCCGGCAGCGGCGAAATTGACGGCGAAAACGGCGACAACGGCTCGCTGTCCCTGTTTGACGCGGTCTGGGCCGAAACGTCCGGCGGAACAGGCGCGGAAAGCGGCGAAGAGCTCCTGTCTCCCGAAGCTTTTGTTGACCTGGTCCGTTCGACCGCTCCCGATTTTCTGTGCATTGATTACTCGGCGTCTCCCGCCGGATTCGGCGCCGCCGTGACTGCAGGGAGCGATCTGAAATTTACCATATATTCATCCGGCACTCTTCACACCGAAGATCAGGATGTAGGCGGAACAAAGGCCTGCGCCTGCGATATTGGCTCCGGCGATTCGTTCCCCGGCCCCGTAAAAGAATTGCTGGAAGACGCTTCCGTAAAAAAAGTCCTTTTCAAATCCAAGCCCTTCCTCCGGGAATGCTGCTTGAGGAACGTAGACTTCAAAGGCCTTGCCGGAGACCTGTCCCTGGCGTCCTATCTGCTGGATTCCACCAGGGCCTCCGACGACATGCAGATGGTTGTCCGCTTCCTGGCCGGAAAGAGCTTCCCGGCAGCGTACCGGGGCCTGATAGCCGCCCACGCTGAATCGCTGAAAAAGCTGGAAGCCTTCGGATTGACGAAACTGTACGACGAAGTGGAACTGCCCCTTGCCGCCGTGCTGGCCAAAATGGAACTGAGAGGGTTCCGCGTCGACCCGGAAGTCCTGAAAGAGGAAGGCCGTGATATGGAGAAGCGCATCTCGGAGCTCCAGAACGAAATATACGGCTACGCGGGATACGAGTTCAACGTGAATTCCACCAAGCAGCTGGCGAAGGTGCTGTTCGAGGACCTGGGGCTCAAGGGGTCCAAAAAGACCAAAAGCGGCTATTCCACCGATTCGGACGTGCTGGAGGGGCTGTACAACGACCATCCGATCGTGCCCTGCATCATCGAGTACAGGCAGAACGCCAAGCTGAAATCGACTTATATTGACGGATTGCTGAACGTCATCGACAGGAGCACTTCCCGCGTGCATTCCACGTTCAACCAGAACCTGACGGCCACCGGAAGATTGTCCTCCTCGGAGCCGAACCTCCAGAATATACCGGTGAGAAGCGAACTTGGGAAGCTGATCCGCAAGGCCTTCGTGCCTTCCGACGGCGGCCATGTGCTTATCGACGCTGACTATTCGCAGATCGAGCTGCGCGTGCTGGCGTCGATGTCCGGCGACCCCCTTATGATCGCCAATTTCGAGAACAATTTCGACGTACACACTTCTACGGCGGCGCTGGTCAATCGCGTCCCCATGGAGATGGTGACTCCCCAGATGCGCTCCGGCGCGAAGGCGGTGAATTTCGGCATCGTGTACGGCATAAGCAGCTTCGGCCTTGCCAGGGATCTTGGCATCTCAAACTACGCCGCGAAACAGCTGATCGACAATTATTTTATGCATTATCCGGGCATCAAGGCGTTTATGGACGGTTCCGTGGCTTTCGCCAGGGACAAGGGCTACGCGGTGACTCTTCTGGGCCGCAGGAGGCCTCTGCCGGAGCTGGCTCCCTCCAACAAATATATGACGCGTCAATTCGGCGAGCGGGTGGCAATGAATATGCCTGTCCAGGGCACCGCGGCAGACATAATAAAGCTGGCAATGATCAACGTGGAGAACGCCCTGGAAAAAGGCGGCTTCCGGTCAAGGCTGATATTGCAGGTCCACGACGAACTGCTTATCGACGCGGTGAAAGAGGAAGCGGATGAAGTGGCGGAGCTGCTGAGGAGAGAGATGGAAAACTGCTTCCGGCTGAAGGTGCCGCTGAAAGTTTCCGTATCAAAGTCGGACGTTAGTTGGTATTATTGCAAATGACGGAGGTTTGATCGACGTGAGAGATCTTAAGGTTTTAGGCGTGACGGGTGGTACCGCCACGGGAAAGACGGTGGTCTGCCGCATGCTCCGGGACAAAGGCGGAAAAGTTATTGACGCGGATCTGGTGGCGAAGAAGACCGAGATGTGCGGCGGAAGCGCCTACGAGGAGATAATCGAAAGGTTCGGAGAAGAGATACTTGACGCGGACCGGGAGATCGACCGGGGAAAGCTGGGCGGTATAGTTTTCAACGATCCGGCAGCGCTCAGGGACCTCAATGCGATCGTCCACAAACACGTTTCCGTGGAGATCAAGCGCAGAGTCCGTGAATACCGGGAGTCCGACGATCTCTCCATCAGATTCATCGTGCTGGACGTGCCAATACCCATCGAAGACGGATTTTTCGATACCTGCGACTATATATGGGCGGTGACGGCCAACAACGATATACGGGTTGGCAGACTTATGCGCCGGATGAATATCACCGAGGAAGAGGCGGAACGTCGAATTGCCGCCCAGTGGACCAACCGGGAGTACGCGGAAATAGCCGACTGCGAACTCGTCAACGAAGGCTCGGTCAACGACCTTAAAAAGCTGGTGGATTTCGAGTTCAGGCGGTTCGCAGATCAGTGCGGCATGTATAACTGAACGGCATAAAAGACGCGAAAGGGGGACGTCAACGTGAAATATGACTGCATCAGACCCGGCCAGGTCTGGCTGGATACCGAAGGCAAGCGCATCCAGGCCCACGGAGGTTCCGTAATGTATCTTGACGGATATTATTACTGGTACGGAGAGAACAAGGAATTTACGGATCCCGAAAGGACGGTCTGGCACTGGGGCGTGCGCTGCTACCGCTCTTCCGACCTGTACAACTGGGAAGATCTGGGGCTCATCATCCCGCCCGAACCGGACGATCCCTCGTCCAGCATACACCCGTCATCGATGATGGACCGTCCTCACATAATCTACAACAAAAAGACCGGCAAGTTCGTGTGCTGGCTGAAGATAATGGAAAAAGACGGGAGCCAGTCCGAAACGGTATTGACGGCGGACAATCTCACCGGCCCCTACACAAAGGTGCGGGAGAAATTGTACCCCCTCAATATGAGCGCCGGTGATTTTGACCTGGCGGTGGCGCCCGACGGCAAGGCGTATTACTATTTCGAGCGGGTCCATTCCGAGACGATCTGCGCGGATCTCACCGGGGACTATACCGACGTCACGGGTTATTATTCCACCCATTTTCCGCGCTGCCATCCGCCTTACGTCCGTGAGGCCACGGCTCATTTCGTGCGCGGCGGGAAGCATTATCTGGTCACTTCAGGCACCACGGGCTACATGCCGAACCCTTCGGAGATCGCAGTGGGCGATTCCTGGCACGGGCCCTACACGGTACTGGGAGATCCCCATCCCGGAGATCCCAGCCGCACTTCTTTCCACAGCCAGATATCCAGCGTTTTCAAGGTGCCGGGCAAGCGCGACCTGTACATCGCCTGCGCGGACCGCTGGATGCCCAACGCCATGGACGTGCCTTACGAGTCGTACGAAAAAGCCTTCGATATCCTGTTCGGCGAATCCTCCACAGAGGAGGAAAGAGCCTGGGCCGGGCGCATGATGGGGTCGATCCCGAAGGAAAAGACTAAAGAGGCGGATTACGTGTGGCTGCCCATCAGGTTCGACAAGGGCAGCGTGCCCGTGATCGAATGGCTGGATGAGTGGCGGATCGAAGATTACGACTGATCCGGTAGGCTACGGCAACGCTGCGGCTGATCATAAACGGATAGGAAAAATGAATTGCCCGACTGAAACCGATCGGGCAATTCCTTTTTTATTCAAGTGCGGCCTTTCCGGCGTCACGCGTCGATGGTGGATATGGTCAGCGTCGTCTCTTCCAGCACGTCCAGCAGTACTCTCACCGTGTCGAGAGAAGTGAACATGGTGACGTTGTTCTCGGAAGCCGCCCGGCGGATCTTCCGTCCGTCGCTCTCCTGATCGGGAGCGCCGATCTCTCTCGTGTTGATGACGTACGCGATGTGGCCCTGGCGGATGGAGCGCAGTATCTCGTCGCTGCCTTCGCCGATCTTTTTGAGCACGTGGGTGCGGATGCCGTTGGCCTTCAGGAAGGAAGCCGTGCCCGCTGTTGCCTCGATGTTGAAGCCCAGATTGTAGAAGCGGCGGATCAGCGGAAGGGCCTCGTCTTTGTCCTTGTCCGCGATGGTTGCCATCACCGTGCCGTAATTCTGGAGGTGGGTGCCGGAAGCCTGAAGCGCTTTGTAGAGTGCGCGGGTCAGTTTGTCGTCGTAACCGATGGCTTCGCCGGTGGATTTCATTTCGGGGGACAGCACCGCGTCAAGGCCCTTGATCTTGTTGAAGGAGAACACCGGCACTTTCACGTAATGGCGCTTCTTTTCCGGCGGGTACAGGTCAAAAATGCCCTGCTCTTTGAGGCTCTTTCCGAGGATGACTTCGGTGGCAATGTCCGCCAGGCTGTAGCCCGTGGATTTGGAGAGGAAGGGCACGGTGCGGGAGGAGCGGGGGTTCACTTCGATGATGAACACTTTCTCGTCCTTGTCCACGATAAACTGGATGTTGTAGAGCCCGACGATGCCGATGCCCGGGCCCAGCTTTTTCGCGTACTGAAGAATGATTCCCTTGACCTTATCCGAAATCGAGAAGGCGGGGTATACGCTGATGGAGTCGCCGGAGTGGATGCCGGTGCGCTCTACGAGCTCCATTATTCCGGGGACAAACACGTCCCTGCCGTCGCATATCGCGTCAACTTCCACTTCCTTGCCCTGGATGTATTTGTCCACCAGCACAGGCTTATCGGCGTCGATTTCCACGGCGTTTTTGAGATATCTGCGAAGCTGCTGCTCGTCGGCAACGATCTCCATGGCTCTGCCGCCCAGCACGAAGGAAGGCCTCACCAGCACGGGATAACCGATCCGGGCCGCGGCCTTTACGCCGTCTTCTATGTTCGTCACCGCCTGTCCGGGAGGCTGGGGGATGTTCAGCTCTTCGAGGATCTTTTCGAAACTGTCTCTGTTCTCGGCCCGTTCGATGGCCTCGCAGTCGGTGCCGATTATTTTCACGCCCCGTTTCATAAGGGGCTCCGCCAGGTTTATTGCCGTTTGGCCGCCCAGCGAAGCGATGACGCCTTCAGGCTGCTCGAAATCCACGATCGCCATCACGTCCTCAGGCGTCAAAGGCTCGAAGTAGAGCTTGTCCGCGGTGGTGTAGTCCGTTGACACCGTCTCCGGGTTGTTGTTTATGATGATGGCCTCGTACCCCGCGCGCCTGATGGTCTGGACGGCGTGCACCGTGGAGTAGTCGAATTCCACGCCCTGGCCGATGCGGATGGGACCGGCGCCCAGCACCACGATCTTCTTTTTGTCCGAAAGCCTTGACACGTTTTTGCCGGAGTAGGAAGAATACAGGTAGGCGATGTATTTGCCGGTGTGGAGCGTGTCCACCATGGGGAACACGGGGGTGATCCCGGCCTTTTTGCGCATCTCGTACACGTCCGTCTCTTTAACTTTCCAGAGGGCGGCAATATATTTGTCGGAGAAGCCGGTCACTTTGGCTTTCCTCAGCGTTTCCGCGTCTCCCGGCTTCGCTTCGATCTCGCGCTCCTGGTCAACGATCTTTTTCACCGACTCCAGGAACAGCGGCGTTATCATGGTGCGGCGGAACAACTCGTCGATACCGACGCCACGGCGTAGCAGTTCGGCAACGGCAAATATGTTGTCGTCACGGAAGTCGTTTATGTACATCCGGAGCTCTTCCGTGGGCATGTCGTCGAATTTGGCCTTGCGGAAGTGGCAGACGCCTGTCTCCAGGGAACGGACGGATTTCAGCATGCACTCTTCCAGCGTGGAACCGATGCCCATGACCTCTCCGGTGGCTTTCATCTGGGTGCCCAGCAGGTTGGGAGCGTCGGTGAATTTGTCGAAGGGGAAGCGGGGGAACTTGGCAACTATGTAGTCGAGGGACGGTTCGATGGCCGCGTTGCCGCCTGCCACCGGTATTTCCTCCAGCAGCATGCCCATGGCGATCTTGGCCGTGACCCGGGCGATGGGGTAGCCGCTGGCTTTGGAAGCCAGGGCGGAAGAGCGGGAGACACGGGGATTTACCTCGATGAGGTAGTACTCGTCGGTGGTTGGATGCAGCGCGAACTGCACGTTGCAGCCTCCTTCGATCTTCAGCTCCCGGATGATCTTTATGGCGCTGTCGTTCAGCATTTTGACCTGGTCCGGACGGAGGGAGAGGATGGGCGCCACGACGATGGAGTCGCCGGTGTGCACGCCTACCGGGTCAACGTTTTCCATGCCGCATATGGTGATGGCGTGGTCCGCGGAGTCGCGCATGACCTCGAACTCGATCTCCTTGTAGCCCTTGACGCTCTTCTCGATCAGCACCTGGCTCACGGGGGAGAGGTTGAACGCATTGGGGCCAAGGTCTTCCAGCTCGGCTTCGTTGTTGGCGAAACCGCCTCCGGTGCCGCCCAGCGTGAACGCAGGCCTCAGCACCACGGGGTAGCCTATCTCTTTTGCCGCCGCCCGGGCCTCTTCCATATTGTACGTGATCTGTGAAGGTATTACCGGCTCGCCGATGGACTGGCACATCTCCTTGAACAGTTCGCGGTCCTCGGCCCGTTCGATGCTGGTGGCGGGAGTTCCCAGAAGCTGCACGCCGCACTCTTTCAGAACGCCTTTGCGGCTGAGCTGCATTGCCAGGTTAAGGCCGGTCTGGCCTCCGATGCCCGGCACGATGGCGTCAGGCCGCTCGTATCTCAGTATTTTTGCGATATATTCCAGCGTCAACGGCTCCATGTAAACTTTGTCGGCTATTGACGTGTCCGTCATTATAGTGGCCGGGTTGGAGTTGCACAGGATAACTTCGTACCCCTCCTCTTTCAGCGCCAGGCACGCCTGGGTGCCCGCGTAGTCGAATTCCGCCGCCTGCCCGATGACGATAGGTCCGGAACCGATGATCAATACTTTCTTTACGTCTGTCCGCTTTGCCATTGTTTTACCTCCTGCCTAAAAAAACGGGGGACAGGCCCCCGCGTATCAAATAGAAATTATTTTGCCTTTAACGGCGAGTCCCGCGAAGGGGGTTGCCCTGCCCATTGACGCGAAACCTGCCGGATCGATGATCCATTCCTCCGAAAGATCCCACTCGTAAGAATCATTGTCCGTAATCTCGATGCCGAAGCGCCGCGCGGGATTCCGGGACATGAGATCCACCAGTTTTTCCAGATCGATTATGTTTTTCTCCACCAGCTTTGTGTAGAGCACCGGGAATGCCGTTTCCAGCCCCACGATGCCGAAGGCGCTTTTTTCCAGGCCGCGGCTTTTCTCTTCTTCGCTGTGGGGAGCGTGGTCTGTGGCGATCATATCGACGGTGCCGTCAATGATCCCCTCAATGAGGGCGTCTCTGTCCTCCGGGGATCTCAGCGGCGGGTTCATTTTGAATCTGCCGTCTTCCTGAAGGTCTTCGTCGGACAATACGAGATAATGTGGCCCGGTCTCGCAGGTCACGTCAACGCCGCTTTTTTTCGCCTGACGAATAAGGTCAACGCTTTCCTTCGCGGAAACGTGGCATACGTGATACCTGCATCCGGTGGCTGCCGCCAGATCGAGGTCCCTGTAGATCTGCCTCCATTCGCTTTCTGAGCAGATGCCCCTGTGGCCGTGAGCTTTAGCATATGCGCCGTCGTGGATATAACCGCCCCGGAGGAGGGAATTGACCTCGCAATGAGCGGCGATGAGCTTATTCAGGTCTCTGGCGCGCCTCATGGCTTCCCGCATCATTGAATCGGACTGCACGCCTTTGCCGTCGTCGGAGAAGGCGATGACATATGGCGCCAGGCCTTCCAGGTCGGAGAGTTTTTCTCCTTTTTCGTCAACGGTGAGGGCGCCGTAAGGATATATTCTGACGGGGGAGCGCGTTTCTGCGTTCGACGCTGATCCGGCGATCCCTGCGGCATTTGCGGCTTCGGCAATTTCGGCAATCCCGGCGGTTCCTGTGACTTCTGCGGCTCCTGCGGCTTCGGCGGCCAGCTTTGCTTCCGCTTCCCGGATCAATCTGAGCTGCGGTTCCAGCTTTTCGGGCGAATCGGGCACCGGGTTCAGGTTGGGCATAGTGCAGACTGCGCAGTACCCGCCGCGTTTCGCCGCTTCGGCGCCGGTCAATATCGTTTCTTTATAAGAAAAACCCGGTTCCCTGAAGTGCACATGCACGTCAACGAAACCGGGCAACTTTACTGTTTTGCGCTCACTGAGTCTGACCATGTTTGATTTTTCGCCTTTCAACGCCGGGGTCAGATTGTTATGTCTGCGGCGAACGCACAACATAGTGGTTCGACCCTCGCGGTATAGTACCATATTTTGTGGCCTGGCGCAAGGACTTTTTTGAACGTTTCTTCTGGCGTTTCTTCTGGCTTATTCGGGCTTCTCCGCGGCGGATTCTGCAACTTCAGCTCGATTTACAGTTTTAGAATCAATCTAACGTTAACACAGTGCATTCTGACGTATCCGCGTAAGGGAAAGCTGTTTCAGGAGTGATCCCGATTCCGTTATCCCACCAGTCGTGAACACGGACGGTACCGCTTTCATAGTCGTATTTTAACACGGCCACAGTGCCGCTGATCAGCAAAAGCTCGGAATATTCATTGTCAAGGAAGTATGTTATGAACCCCATCCCGGAGCCGCCAATCATATCCGCCTTTATATTATACTTTTCAGAGATTTTTTTTGCGAGAGCAGCGTAATCAAAATAAAACGTCGCATCGCCTTCAGTGTAGCTTTCTAATTCGTCTCGGACCTCTTTCATCAGGTCAATAACTTCTTCAAGTGTAAGTAAATGCTGATCTTCCGGCTGCAACCCGAACAATTTTGTCAATAATCCCGGGCAGCTATCATATTGATGCGGCAAGAAGTTGCCGGCTTTTCCCTCGAATATGAACCTGTCGAAGAAGCTGTCAATTTTTTCGTTATCGCTCTCGTTAAGCATCTTTTTAATCGATCTGACGCTGTACATTTCAAAAATGCAGCGGTAATATTCTTTGACGTCTTCGCCTAAGTACGGTGCTATCTCAAGACCTTCAGAGAGGCTTAACTCTTTTATTAATTCTATACGTTTTTCTGAAGAATCAAGCGCGAGAACTGTATCGATCTTAGCTGTTAGTTGACTGCTCTCAGCGGCACTGGCGTTAAACGAATCGATAATTTCTCCCGACACGGACAATTCCTTTTCTTCGGACACCGCGGAATTCTTCTTTTTTAAAATTGCCAATACAGTGCAAACGGCACCAACGGCGACAATGAGTACAACAATAATGATCGGCAACAGCTTTTTGAATTTCATCAGAAAAGCGTTCATTTTTACTCTCCCTAAGAAATAAAAACATTGTGTAAATGTTATCACGCTTTTATTTTACCGTACAGAATCCCAGCTGTCAATAAAGGAGTGTGCCATGAAGTTTCTCCAGCATATCCGGCATATGTTCCGGCGTCCAACTATATAGTTAATTCGGCAAATGACTCGATAAGTGATTCTATAAATGATTTGACAAATGATTCGATAAATGATACAATGAACCCGTAAAACGGAGGTGAGAAAAATGGAAAAACGCGAGAGCGAAACAGTTGAATTCAAAAAGACAACAAACGAACTGAAAGAGGGAGTTATTTCACTGGCTTCTATGCTGAACAAGTCGGGAACCGGAACGGTGTATTTCGGTATAAAGAATGACGGCAGCGTTTACGGGCTGGAGATAGGACAGCATACCACGTCCGATATTGCCCGGGCGATAAAAGATCACCTGAAGCCGTCCGTTGTCCCGACGATAGAATTATTGACCGAAAACGAAAAGCAGATAGTTGCGGTAAGAGCGCAGGGGGAGGACACGCCTTATTCCGCCTACGGCAGGTATTACGTCCGCTCCGACGACGAAGATCTTATAATGACTAACGCTCAGCTGGAATCATTCTTCACCGGGAAAAGTTACGATTATTCCAAATGGGAGAAGGAGACCACCGATTACGGCATCGACGACGTCGACGAGGAGCTGCTGATCCGTTACGTTAATCAGGGGTACGAATGCGGAAGGATCGGGTTTTTATACAGGGACGTCAGGACAACGCTTTCTAAACTTGAGCTTTTGAATAGTGACAGGCTGAACAATGCCGGTTATTATCTGTTTTCCAACAGGAAGCCCCTGCTCCTGAAGCTGGCGACGTATCCCACAGACGAGCGGGTCAGTTTCAGCGATTTGAGGCAGTTCCGGGGCAATATTTTCGAATGCATTGACGAAGCGGTCAAATATGTGACGAACAACATCCGCTGGCGTGCGGAGATCCGTGGAATGGAGCGGGTGGAGACGCCCGAAATTCCTGTGGCGGCCTTTCGGGAGATAATCGTCAACAGCTTTGCCCATATGAAGGTCAATCTTTCTTCCTATAACGAGATATATATCACTCCCACGCGGGTGCACATTTATAATCCCGGTTCACTGGTGCCGGGTACTGATCCTGAACTTTTTTCCAATGGGACCCAGGGCTCAATGATCCGCAATCCACTTATAGCGACTGTGCTGTACTATAACAAGACGATTGATGCATTCGGCACAGGATTCGAGCGGGTGTTTCGCCTTTGCGGAAAAGATTCATACCGCTACAGGAACAATCAGTTCGGATTCACATTTGAATTTATCAGATCAAAAGAGTCAATAAATGATCCGATAAATGATTCGATAAACGATCCGACAGGTGGCGGTCTCACGGACAATGAGTCTTCGGTCCTGAAACTGCTGGGCAGAGATCAGAGATATTCCAAGAGCGATCTCGCTAAAAAAACGGGTAAATCCACCGCTACGATTCAGCGAATTATCAGAAAACTGACGGACAAGGGCCTTATCAAGCGCATCGGTTCTAACAAGGCCGGATACTGGACGATGTTATAAAACCGTATTCTTCGGCATCTGCGCCCGGACCGAATCGAGATATTGACGCAGTGCGGCCTTCTCCGGAAGGTCGCTTTTATTGTCCCGGGCGGCTTCCAGCACGCGTTGGGCGGTCTGTTCGGACAATTCCAGCAGGTCGTTGTCGGTGTATAGATTCGCGGCGTGGAAGGCGGGGAGTCCGTGCTGGTCAACGCCGAAAAAGTCCCCGGGGCCCCGAAGTTTCAGGTCTTCGTCTGCGATCTTGTCGCCTGAAAGACAGTCCCGGATGGTGATGAGCCTTCGGGAGATGAGATCGTCGGCGGGAGGGTTCGGGTTTATGTGGTGGTCCGTCATAAGCACGCAGTAGGATTGCAGGGCGCCCCGGCCAACGCGGCCCCTTAACTGGTGGAGCTGGGACAGGCCGAACCGCTCGGAATTTTCTATGATCATCAGGGTGGCGTTGGCTACGTCAACACCCACTTCTATGACGGTGGTGGAGAACAGCACGCTGATCTCTCCGGCGGCGAAGCGACGCATGACGTCGTTCTTTTCTTTGTCAGGCATCCTGCCGTGGAGCAGCGCGCAGGATATGCCGGAAAAATATTTAGCTCCCGCCTTTTTGAAATTGTCGACGGCGCTCAGCAGATCCAGACCGCTTCCTCCTCCGCCTGGGTTTCCGAAGTTTCCGTAATTCCCGGAGCCCTCACCTTGGCCGTCCTCGTCGTCCGCTTCTTCTTCCGTATCTCCGATGGCGGGATGCACTATATATACCTGCTGCCCCTCCCGGGCCAGGCTGGCGGCCCAGTTATATATCCGGTCCCGCCTGCGGCCGTCGTCGAGGTAGGTTATTATGGGCTTTCTGCCGGTGGGAAGCGTGTCCAGCCGGGAAATGTCAAGGTCGCCGTAAAGTATCATTGCCAGCGTACGGGGGATGGGAGTGGCCGTCATGACCATCACGTCGGGAGTGTATGAATTGCCGTCGCCGTCAAGGAATGAACCTCTCTGGCGCACTCCGAACCGATGCTGCTCGTCCGTGACCGCCAGGCCCAGTTTGTGCCATCTGACGCCGCTCTGGATCAGGGCGTGGGTGCCGATCACGCACAATGCGGTGCCGTCCGCCACCCGAGACAATATAGCCTCTTTTTTCTTGCCTGTGACCGCGCCGGTGAGCAGCGCGCAGGACACTCCCAGCTTGCCGAATACGGGGGCAATATTGGCGTAATGCTGTTCTGCCAGCACTTCCGTGGGCGCCATCAGCGCGGACTGCACGCCGTTGCCCGCAGCCATCAGCATTGCCAGCATTGCCAGCACCGTCTTTCCGGAACCCACGTCTCCCATCACCAGCCTGTTCATGGGGCGCGCAGAAGCCATATCCGCCATTACCTCGCGCCATACGGACTGCTGCGAAGAGGTGAGTTCGAAGGGGAGGGACTGTTCGAGTTTGTACGTCAGTTCGGAGGGATTGAACCGGATGCCTTGAGAGTTGTTGGAATAGCCGCTCTTCATAAGGATCAGTTTCAGCCTGGTCTCTAAGAGCTCGTCGAAAGCCAGCCTCCTCCGGAACCGTTCGCCGTCCCCGAGCGTTGCCGGGCAATGTATCCCGCGCATCGCCTCGTCCTTGCCGGGAAGCCCGATGCCGTCTATTATTTCCCGGGGCAGCGTCTCCTTAAAAGGTGGCAGCAGCGCCAGGGCTTCTTTTATCAATTTGCGAAGGAGCTTCTGATTGATACCTCTGGTCAGGGGATATACGGGATATATGCCGCTGAATTCTTCGGCCCGCCGTTCCGCTTCGGACAGTACGTTTTCATTGCCGCCGCTGCCACTGCCGTAACTGCCGTCGTAGCCGAAACCGTCTCCCTCGCCTTCGCCGGCCAGGATCGTGAATTCGGGATTGACCAGTTCCGGCCCCCGGTAGCCACGGGTGACCCGGCCGAAAAACATCGCCTCCGCGCCCTTCTCAAATTTGCCCCTGTTGTATTGCTGATTGTAAAAAGTGACGCAGGCCCTGCCGGAACCGTCTTCCACCACCAGGTTCAGCGCCGATCTCTTACGGTCGATCTGCCTGAATGAAGCGCGCATTATCCTGGCCCTGAGAGTGCCCGACATGCCTTCCCTGAGCTCCGCCGCCCGGAGGACGTTCGTGCGGTCCTCGTAATAACGCGGCAGCAGCCTCACCAGGTCGTCAACGGTCTCGACCCCCAGCTCTTTCAGCTGCAGGGCCCGTTTCTTGCTGACTCCTTTCAGGAAGGTAACGTTTACGGACAATTGCTTTTCTCCTCTGCCTCGCGCTTCACTCGCCGTCGCCGTACTCCGATCCGGAAGCGTCATCGAACACCTCCGCGCCCGCCGCGCCGTCAATATCCTCCAGGCCCAGCGCGTTGCTGCCGTTATTCTCTCCCAGCTCCGCTCTGCCCAGCCTCTTGTTGATCACCCTGTTCCGCTTCTCCGCGTCGTCCAGCGCGTTCTCGGCCTCGTTGAGCTTCTTTCTGACCTTCTTAAGCTGGTCGGAGAATTTGCCGTATTGATCCCGCACTTCCGCCAGCAGGCTCCGGATCTCCTCCGCCTTGCGGTTGATCTCTACCGTCCTCATGCCCATTGCCAGAGAATTCAGCAGCGCCGCCACGGTGCTGGGACCGCACAGCAGCACGCGGCTCTCGGAACGGATCTTGGCCGTCAAATTCTCGTCGGAAGTCATTTCGGCGTACAGCCCTTCGGTGGCAAGATACAGTACCGCGAAGGGCGCCGTTTCGGGCTCGTGGATATATTCGGAAACGTCCCGGGCCTCGGTCACCAGCCGCGCCTTCAGCGCCTTCCGGGCCTCCTGCATCGACGCCATATCTCCCTCGTCCATGGCCTTGCACAGCCTGGCGTAATCTTCGATGGGGAACTTGGAGTCGATGGGCAGGTACACCACCGTGTTGGACGCGGTGTGCATCCTGACAGCGAACTCCACTCTCTTCTGGGAGTCCGGATTGGTGGCCACGTTGGTCTCGTAAAGCGTGGGGACTATATCGTCGAGTATGCTCTTAAGCTGGGTCTCGCCCCAGGTGCCTCTGGCCTTGACGTTGGACAATATCCTGTTAAGCCCGCTGACGTTGTCCGTGACGCTGACGGACAATTCTTTCATCTCGCCCAGGGAGCGGTACACGTTTTCCAGCTGCTGGGAGACCGTCAGGAAGGAGGCGTCAAGCCGTTTGGTAAGCGTTTCGCTCAGCTTTTCGTCCACCGTGCCCCGGATCTTGTCCAGCTCCACCCGCAATATCTCCGCGTTCCTGCGGCTGTTGTCCGAATTCTTCTCCAGCAGTTCCTGGAGCTGTTTGGATATGCTGCGCTGGGACTCCAGCTGGGTCTTGAGGCTCTCTCTTGAAAACTCTCCGAAACGCTCGGAACTGCGCTGCTCGCTGTTGCGCTGCTCCTCGGACATGGAATCGAACCGCTGGAACATTGCCGGCAGCAGCGCCGCTTTTTCTTTTATTTTTTCCTGGTCGTCAAGCAGTTTTTCCTGATCGTCCAGCAGCTTTTCCTGGGCGCGGCCCAGCGCTTTTGCCTTGCAGGCAGAAACGATCAGCGCGGCAACGGCGGCGATCAGCGAACACGATGATACATTAAGGACGATGATCAGTAAAATGTCGTTCATTTGGACCTCCGTACCGGGAAGTTCGGCATATGGATATCGGCTTAAAAAACCTGTCAGCGGTTGTTCATGGTCTCCAGCCTGGACTCTTCCGTCATGGACATGGCGGTGATACGGTCGACTTCTATGAAGCGTTCCGCCAGCCTGGGCATGTGAGTGGTGGCAAAGAAGGCGATGTTGTGCTGGGTCATTACGGAAAAGATGTTGTACAGCGCGTCGGAAGCGTCTGCGAAGTTCACGGTCTCGAACAGTTCGTTCAGCGCCACCAGGGCGTAGGGCGTCAGGCTGTCTATTATCTTGGCGATGGACTGGGCCTCGGATTCGAACCTCTTCAGAAGGTCCCTGTTCGGGTCCGAAACGTCAGTAAAGCATACGAATATGCCGCTCCTCACGGACAACGTGGCGTCTTTGCATATGACGGGCAGGCCGCACTGGGCAAGTATCTGGGCGGTGCACACGGCGCGGAGCAGGGCCGTCTTGCCCACGCCTCCCGGTCCGGTCACCACGATGCCGCTGCGTTCCGGCGTCAACAATATGTCGTGGGGCACTCCGAAATCCTTGCCCGACAGCACTTCATAGGGGTCGAACAGGGCGAGCACCGACGTTACCGCCGATTCCGCCTCCGTGACCTGGGGGAACATATAATGGGCTCCGGCCTTCCCGAAAGCGGCGCAGAGATCCGCGCAGAAACGATAGAAGCGGAGTTCCGAAGAAAGTTCTCCGAAGAGGCCCAGCAGCTGCTCGCAGGACTCCACGGTCCTGTCATCCAGCGCGTCAAGGGCGTAGGTGAGCATTGGCATTATCTCTTCGGCAGTCACCGTGGAAGAGAGGTCCGGGCCGCTGCCGGGAGCGGCGCTGGCAGAGGAGAAAGAGGCTTTTTCGGCCTCGGTCTGGGTGTAGAGCATATTGAGATCTACAGATTCCACCGAAAGGTTCTCGTTGAGCCCCAGAAGCAGTTCCACCGTGTAATCGCCGGCGTCCGCGTCAAGTATCTTTTTAGCTCTGGGCACGTCCGAAAATGCGAAGGAAGCGTACATCCTGATGCACGTCTCCTTGAACTCCAGAAGCCCCTCGGCGTAGAGCGTGCTGGAGGCCAGTATGTCGATAAGTTCCTTAAGGCGTCCGGACAGTTCCAGGAACTTTTTAAGGTTCAGTCGGATCATTTCCATCTTGGCGGCAGGTTCTCCCGCCGCGCCGGCCGCGGCCGCAGTAGCGCCGTCGTCCTGGTGCCTTTTCGCGATCAGCTGTTTTCTTTCGTCCTGCCACTGTTTTCTGTAATCGTGGGCGTCCGCGGAGACTTCTTCCAGTTTCTTAAGGAGCCCTTCGGAAGAAAGGAAATCCCTGGCGATCTCCCGGCGGTGAACGATGTTCTCGGGGTCGGAAAGGGGAGAACGGAGCACAGACCTGGCATAGATCAGCTTATCTCCGTCCTTTTCGTCGGGGTAGATGAGTTCGGGCAGCGCGTCGAGCCTGAGGTCTTCGGCGCCTATGATCTTTATATGTTCGTCAGGTCTGAGTTCTAAAAGATTGATAGTAGACATGATCTTGCCTCCCCTCAGAATTTGCGGTTGTTCCTGAAGCGCAGCAGCAGGTCGCTCTTGTCCAGCCCGTATCTGGTTATTATGTCGGTGGCCCTGGAGTCGTCGCCCCGGTGCACCGTCTTGAATCTGAAAGTGCGCTTGCCGTCTTTAGAGGTGATGGCGTCGAGCAGCGGCACGTTTTCGGGGACTATGTCGGATATGGTGTCGTTGCTGCCCCTGGTGTTGAAGGTCCGAACCGCGCAGATGCCGTGAGCCCCTCTGGCGGAGAATTCGGACAGTTTCTCTACGCAGTCGTTGAGCTCTTTTATGTTGCTTTCTTCCGAGTCGGGCCAGAGCACCAGCAGGAGAGAGTCGCGCAATTCATTATCCGGGGGAAGGAGTTCGGGGTCGTAGCCGTGGGAGCAGAGGTATATGCCGGACACGGGCATCATCGATCCCATTGCCGCGGGCACCGGCATTCCCAGCATAAAGAAGATGTGGGCGATGGCGATGGCCTTGAGGAAGGAAGTCTTGCCGCTGCCGATGGGTCCCGCCATAAGAGACATGGCGTCTTTCCTGTGAAGCGTCAGGTTGTTCATGACCACGGTGCGGCCGAGGTTGTTCCTGCGGAGCAGCAGAAGTGAAATGTCGCACAGGTTGATGAGGTCGGTGGTGCGGCGGCTGGGCCTGGGGTTGCAGAGGGGGATGCTGTTCTTCTTAAGAATGCCGTATATTTTGGACAGGTTCAGCAGGTATTCCAGATGAGGCCCGAAGGCGGATACGGAGGAGGACAACGTGAGCAGCGTATTCTCCTGCTTCTCGCAGAAAGCGTTTACGGAGGAGAACAGTTCCGGCCGCAGCGATTTCAGCTGGTCGGACAACGCGTCCGGCAGTTCGGCCACGCCGGAGTGGGTGCCTGCCCTGCGCTGAGGTATCTTTCCCGTAAGTTCAAGTTCGCAGTCGGTGAGCTCTCCGTCCCGGCACGTAAAGCGGAGCTTAATGAGCGGCAGCGCCGCAAGTTCCCGGCGGATGTAGGATATCCTGGTGCGTATGTCGGAAAGCTCTTTCGCGTATCTCTGGGGGAAGTCCAGAAGCGCTCTGATCTCGGCGGCCATGGCGCCCGGATTCCTGTCCACCTGCCTGGACTGTATCGTGTCGCAGGCTTCCAGCAGCTCCTTCGCCAGCTTCAGCATGGCAAGAGTCTTTTCCTGGGAGCCTCTCAGCCTGGAGCAGGTCTTTAAAGTCCTTCCGAGGGCGTAAAGTTTTTTGAAGATGTCGTTGAAATAGCCGTTGAGCTCCGGGTCGCAGACTCCGGACACCAGCAGCCTGATCTCTCCAAGCCTGGCGTTGAACTCCGCGTCGCCGCTCCTGGAAGCGAGGGCGCTTTCCTCGAATTCGAGGTACATCTGGGCCGCGGTCTGGTTGGCCGCGTCTTCGCCGAGGCAGTCGTCTATAAACGTTTTAAGGTCTGTATCTTCGAGACATTTGAAAAATAATTCTTTCTTCATGCGAGACATCTCCTTGCCGTCCCCCGGCGGATCGGTGGTCTTCCTGAAAGTATACTCCTGACAGGTCCGGATTACAAGTGAAACATACCGGGAAAGGAGCGTTCCGGGGGCGCGGAAGGGACGGCGGGGCAACCGCACGGACGCCTTTTAAGTGCCCTTTAAGTGCTTTGAGAGCGCCGTTTACACGCCTTTTAAGCGCCGTTTACACTTGTAAATCGGGCCGGGATAATGTACAATTCCGTCAACGATACCCGCGGGAGGTCAATATTGTTATGCTTAGCAAACGTGAAAAGTTTCTGGAGGCGGTGCCGGTCTGGGCTGAAGGCAGAAGCCTCGAAATGAATCTCAGCCTGGTCTTTTCCGTAAAAGCGGAATTCAAGCCGGGTAAAAAGTACGAACTGGCGCTCACCGCCTCTTCGGTATATATGGCGTTCATCGACGGAAGATTCCTGTCGATGGGTCCCGCGCGCTGTGGCCACGGGTTCTACCGCGTTGACCGTCTGGAACCGGATCCCTTCGGAAACGCAGAAGGCGGGAACGGCCCCGTCTATAAAGAGATCGAGATCGTCGTCGCGGGGTACAACGTCAATTCCTTCGCCTACCTGGACATGCCTGCGTTCCTGTGCGCCGAGCTCACGGAAGACGGCAGCGTGATCGCCGCCACGGCCCCTGAAAGCCGGGCTTGCTGCTGCGCCTCGGGAGGATCGAAAACCGCGCCTTTTTCCGCCCGGGTGTACGTGGAGCGGATACAGAAGATACAGAGATATTCCTTCCAGAGAGCCTTTTCGGAGGCGTATGATCTCAGGAGAGGCGCGAAGGATGCCGGAAACGTGAAGCTGGCCGTGGCGGAAGCTGGCGTGTTCCTGGAAAGGGGAGTGCCCGCGGCGGACCACAGCATCGAGCGGCCCGTATCCGTCCTGTGCCGCGGCAGGGCAGAGCGCAGGACGATAAAGCCGGAAGAGCGGATCGTCAACCGCTACATCTGCGATCCCAGAGACACTTTCAAATGCTATCCGTTGTCGGAGCTGGAAGCGTGCACTGCCTGGGAAGCACAGGGCATAACTACGGAACCCGTGAGCGTTGACCAGGTGCCCTTCGGGCCGGCGGTCATAGGCGGAGGAGAGTTTGCCGTGATCGACATGGGCGCGGAATACACCGGAATGATCGGCCTGGAGATCGACGCGGAGGCGGAGGCGGAGATATACGTCATGGAATCGGAGCTCCTCACCGGCGGTATGCCCGACGGAGTGGATTTCCACAGGCTGGGGGACGTGGATCTTGTCAAGTGGACAGTGCCCGCAGGCGCTCATTCGCTGCTGTCTTTCGAGCCTTATTCTTTCAGATACGCTAAGATCGTCGTTTTCGGCGGGGCAGTTGACGTCCGGGAGTTCTACGTGCGCAGATATTCGTTTAAGAAGATCGAAAAAGCCGCGCCGGAGAGATTGTCCCCGAAACTGAAGCGCATATACGACGCCGCGGTGGAAACGTTCCGCCAGAACGCAGTTGACATCTATATGGATTGTCCCTCGAGAGAACGGGCAGGGTGGCTCTGCGACAGCTATTTCACATCCCGCACGGAAAAATGCCTCACCGGAGAATCGCTGGTGGAGCGCAACTTCCTGGAGAACTTCCTGCTGCCGGACCGCTTCGATTTCCTGCCCGAGGGAATGCTGCCCATGTGCTACCCTTCGGACCATAACGACCATATGTTCATACCCAGCTGGGCAATGTTCTACGTTCTGGAACTTAAAGAGTATTTCGACCGCACCGGTGACGCGGAACTGGTGGCCTTCGCCAGGCCTAAAGTGTACGGCCTCATCGACTACTTCGAGCGGTTCATAAACGAGTTCGGCCTCCTGGAAAAGCTGGAATCCTGGGTGTTCGTGGAATGGTCCAGGGCAAACCAGCTGGTGCAGGACGTGAACTTCCCCCAGAATTTCGTATACTCCCGCATGCTGATCGACGCCGGAAAGCTGTACTCCGACAACGGCCTCATCGCCCGTGGAGAGCAGATGCTCAGGACCGCGGCCGCCATGTCATTCACCGGCAGATTCTTCTGCGACAACGCGTACCGCCGGGGCGACCGCCTGGTGCTCAGCGGCGAATGCACCGAATGCTGCCAGTATTACGCTTTCTATTTCGGAGCCGCGGACGAACAGACCCATCCCGAGCTGTTCGATATAATGGTCAACGAATTCGGCCCGGACCGCCAGGCCAGAGGCGCCTATCCCGAAGTCGCTCCCGCCAACGCCTTCATCGGCAACTACCTGAGGCTCGACTGGCTCATGCGTACCGGCAGAAAGGACAAAGTCCTTGATAATATAGAGGGCTATTTCTATTCGATGGCCGAGAGGACCGGTACTCTCTGGGAGCTCATGCAGGACGTGGCCAGCTGCAACCACGGATTCGCTTCCCACGTTGCCGTGTGGCTCTGTGAAAATGACTGAGTTCCGGGATCGTGATGCCTGATCTTTTCGGGCAGTGGGGCTCAATGAAAACCACGTATCTCCGGACGTTAAGTCGTGTCATTTTTAATTGACGGTCTGAAACGAAGCGGCCCGGGCGGGACGCTTAAGAGGCAGGCCCCGGTCAGCCGGGCTGCCGCAGATCTTCGCCGTCCGCCGGGAGCTCCGCCAGCATGGCGATCAGTTCCGAATTGGAGGGGCGTTTTCTGAAAAACGGAAAACGGGCCCTCCATATTTCGTTGTCCCGGACGATAAAAGTCAGAAGACGTATCGCCCGCTCCACCGAGCCCGGGCTCCTGCCGTATTTTTCCCCGAGCAACGGATAGATCTCCTTCGAAAGAGTCATCCGTTCCGGGGAATACCGCTCCAGGACCGCCGCGTCCACCAGATAGTTGAAACCTTTATAGGAAGGGTAGATCTCCATGGCGAGAAGCAGCGACTTGACCCTGTTTACGAATAGGAGCCGTTCGCTTTTCAGGCCCGTCCTGCCGCATCCGGGGCCGTACATCCTCTCCAGTTTGTCGGCGATCTCGTAAGGCTCGGAGGGCCTCAGGAACTGGTACGTCAGATCTGCGTCGCCGAGGCGTCTGGCGGCGTATTCCAGGATCCTCCAGGACAGTATGAGCACGTCCGAAGGCCCCGAACGGGGATGGGCCCTGCGAAAGCTCACTATCGTCTCGATCTGTTCCCTGGCCGCGGCATCCTGCTCCGCCGGGTCGATTATCAGCACGTCGGGGCAGTCTCCGGTCGAAGCCCTGAGCGCCTCTCCGACGTCCGTGTTTACGTCTGTTACCTTAAATCCTTCTTTACGTTCTATCTCTCGCTTGATCAGTTCTCGAGAAAAAGTAGAATCCGATACTCGATTCGGAATATATATGATCTTTATCATTGGTACCTCCTGTGCATACATATCCCGGTTGATCTGGCTTTACGAGAGCCCTTCCTGCCGTTTCGAATTGTACACGTGTTGACGGAATAGTCAAAACCCCGCCTGATCTGCCAAAAAACTCGGGCAAAAATTTATATAAATATATTGACAAGTTTTGTGAAGTGTGATACAATTATCCCGCAGCCTGAAGAGAGGAAAACCCCGGATGGAAAGAGCCGGATCCCGCGGCTGCCCTACGCCGCTTATAAAGGAGATGCTTTTATGGAAAAGAGTTTATACAGTCTGATGCTTATGGACGACGTGGTCAGGGAAGTGGACAAGCTTGCCTTCAGAAGAGGCACCAACCGCTCCAATCTGGTCAACCAGATACTGGCAGAATATCTGTCCATGACCACTCCGGAAAAACGCATCGGCAATATTTTCAGATATATCGAAAACGTCATGAACCGGGATTCCGGCATCGTGCCTTTCGTCGACGAAAACGCCAGGACCATGCTTATGAAGAGCAGCCTGGAATACAAGTACCGTCCCACTATTAAGTACGAAGTGGAACTGTACAAGATTCCCCGCGGGGCGATCGGCGAACTGACCGTCATATTCAGGACCCAGTCCGACGCACTCATCGGCTCCGTGAACCGGTTCCTGGAACTGTGGATGAGCCTGGAAGAGCATTATCTTACCAAGTATTTCCAGGGCGATCCCGGCGATTACAGAGTAGGCGACGGAAAGTTCATCCGCGGGATCCATCTGCGCTCCGACCGGGACTACAGCGACGAATCGGTAGGCGACACCATTTCCGCCTATATAAGGCTGTTCGACGAGCTTATAAAGGGATACCTGGGAGGCGGGTACGACGCAGACGACATAGAGCGGAAATACGTTGACGCGCTGAACAAGGGTATAGGCATACTTTGACGGGACGGGCGTAATTTGACCGCCCGACGGCGCGGGTCCGACGGCTCCGCCGGATATTTGGAATATAACTAAAAGGAGGCATCGAAAATGAATGCTGAAAAATTTACGAAAAAATCACTTGAAGCGCTGGGCGCGGCGCAGAGTATAGCCGTTGAAAACGACAATCAGCAGGTCACCCAGGAGCATCTGCTCTACGCGCTGATCGACCAGAACGGAGGCCTTATAGGCAGCCTGCTCAGGGCAATGAACGTTGACACCGACCGGCTGCTGGGGGAGGTCGACGGACTGATCCGGGCGCTGCCGAGAGTCACCGGCAGCGGAAGAGAAGCGGACAAGATATATATCGACCCTCAGACCGACAAGGCGTTGACACTTGCCGCTTCCATCGCCGAAAAGGCGAAGGACGAGTACGTTTCCGTGGAGCACGTGATGCTGGGCATCATCGAGCGCCCTTCGGATAAAGTGGGTCAATTGCTTAAAAAGTACGGCATCGACCGGGCCTCTTTCCTCAAGGCGCTGGAGAGCGTGAAGAGCGGCAGAGTCACCAGCGACGATCCCGAGAGCACCTACGACGCCCTCAACAAGTACGGCACCGACCTGGTGGAAAGGGCGAGGGCCCAGAAGCTCGACCCGGTCATCGGCCGTGACAAGGAGATCCGCAACGTCATCAGGATCCTCTCCAGAAAGACCAAGAACAACCCCGTGCTGATCGGCGAACCCGGCGTGGGCAAGACGGCCATCGCCGAGGGCCTGGCCCAGCGTATCGTGGCGGGAGACGTGCCCGAAGGCTTAAAGAACAAGACCATCATCTGCCTCGACATGGGCGCCCTGATCGCCGGAGCCAAGTTCAGAGGCGAATTCGAAGAGAGGCTGAAGGCCGTGCTGGAGGAAGTGCGCCGGTCCGAAGGCCGGGTGATCCTCTTCATAGACGAGCTCCACACCATAGTAGGGGCCGGAAAGACCGACGGAGCCATGGACGCGGGCAACCTTTTAAAGCCCATGCTGGCCAGAGGCGAGCTCCACTGCATCGGCGCCACCACCCTGGACGAGTACCGCAAATATATCGAAAAAGACGCCGCCCTGGAGCGCAGGTTCCAGCAGGTGATGGTGGACGAACCTACCGTTGAGGACACCATATCGATCCTGAGAGGCCTTAAAGAGAAATACGAGATATTCCACGGCGTCAAGATCCACGACGGAGCGCTGGTGGCCGCGGCCACGCTTTCCCACAGATATATAACCGACCGGTTCCTGCCGGACAAGGCCATCGACCTGGTGGACGAGGCCTGCGCCATGATCAGGACCGAGATCGATTCGATGCCCCAGGAGCTGGACGACCTCAGGCGCAAGATAATGCAGCTCGAGATAGAAGAGGCCGCTCTTAAGAAAGAGACCGACAGGCTGTCCGTGGAGAGGCTGGAAGCCCTCAGGGCCGAGATCGCGGAGAACAAGGACAGGTTCAACGCCATGAAGGCGGACTGGGAGGCGGAGAAGCAGGATATCGACAGCGTCAAGAACATAAAAGAGGAGATCGACCGGGTCAACGGCGAGATCGAGACGGCTTCCCGGAATTACGAATACGAAGTTGCGGCCAAGCTCAGATACGGCAAACTGCCCGAACTGAACGCAAAATTGGCGGAGGCCGAAAAGCGATCCGAGCAGCTGAGCAGCGAAGGAGCCAGGCTTGTCCGGAACACGGTCACCGCAGACGAGATCGCAGGGATAGTTGCCCGCTGGACCGGCATCCCGGTGGCAAAGCTGATGGAAGGCGAGAGGGAGAAAGTGCTCCATCTCGACGAGATTCTCCATAAGAGAGTCATAGGCCAGGACGAGGCGGTCTCCAAGGTCAGCGAGGCCATCTTAAGGTCAAGGGCCGGTATCGCGGATCCCAACAGGCCCATCGGTTCGTTCCTGTTCCTGGGACCCACCGGCGTGGGCAAGACGGAACTGGCGAAAGCGCTGGCGGAGGCGCTGTTCGACGACGAACGCAATATGGTCCGTATCGATATGAGCGAATATATGGAGAAGTTCAGCGTGTCGAGGCTCTGCGGAGCCCCTCCCGGATACGTGGGCTACGACGAAGGCGGCCAGCTCACCGAAGCGGTGCGGCGCAAACCGTACTCCGTTGTGCTCTTCGATGAGATAGAAAAAGCCCATCCAGACGTGTTCAACATACTGCTCCAGGTGCTTGACGACGGACGAATCACCGATTCCCAGGGCAGGACCGTGGACTTCAAGAACACCATAATAATCATGACCAGCAACCTGGGTTCCGACTACCTGCTGGAAGGCATCGGGGAAGACGGAGAGATCTCGCAGGAGGCCCGGGACAGCGTCAATTCGCTGCTCACCAGGACGTTCCGGCCCGAGTTCCTGAACAGGCTCGACGAGATCGTGTTCTACAAGCCTCTTACGAAGGAGGACATCGGCAGGATAATCGAGCTGCTCATCGCCTCCCTCAAGGCCAGGCTGAAGGACAAGTCTCTTTCTCTGGAGATCACCGATGCGGCAAAGGAAAAGATCATCGAGGAAGGGTACGATCCGCTTTACGGCGCCAGGCCTCTTAAGAGGTACCTGCAGGCCAGAGTGGAGACCGTGATCGCCAGAGCCATCCTTTCGGGCGGCCTGGGAGCCGGGGACACCATAAGGCTGGGACTGGACGAAAAAGGCGAGTTCAGCGTTGAAACGTGACCATCCAGGCGGAGCCGCGGAAGGCGCGGATTATTGACATACCGGAGGAAAGTATTATATAATCCGCCCATCCGTTGGGGTGTAGCCAAGCGGTAAGGCACCAGACTTTGACTCTGGCATTCGCAAGTCCGAATCTTGCCATCCCAGTTAATAGCCATCGTTGTACGCGATGGCTTTTTTTGGCAGAAGGCGGGAAGTACGTTGTTCGAAGGATTTACCATCCAGCCGGATTTTTCCGGGATCTTGATATGCACCGATTTTGACGGAACTCTGTACGATCACGGGATCGCCCCGTCCAACGCGGAGGCCATCCGGTATTTTATCGACCGCGGCGGAATGTTCACTCTCGCTTCGGGGCGCGACGGCAGGGTGCTGAACGGCGGCAATCTTCCTTTTGTCCCCAACGCTCCGGCCGCGTGCATGAACGGCGGGATGATATACGATTTTCAGCTTGACGAGATACTGATCCGCAACCCCATGGCGGACAACTGGCCCGAGCTGCTGGACGACCTTATTGCCGGCACGCCTTTAAGGCGCGCGGACATAGTGTCTGAAGGGCTCAGGATCGGTTTCGACACGGACGACCCGGAGGATTACGCCAGGGCCAGGGCGCAGATCGACACGCCGGTATTCAAACTGGTGGCATATAAGGCGGAGCCCTCCGACGACCTGGTGCCCGAAGCGGCCAGACGCATCTGCGAAGGCAGGGCCAACGTGCTTTCCAACTCCAGAAACTGTTTCGAACTGACGGCTCCCGGCATCGACAAGGCCTGGGGCGTAAAAAAAGTCCGGGAACTTACCGGCGCGTCAATGCTCATAACCGTAGGAGACTGCAACGGCGACCTTTCCATGTTTTCCGTTTCCGAGGACAGCTACGCGGTCGGCAACGCGATTCCATCCCTTAAAGCCGCCGCGGGCCACGTCACCGAAGCGGACGTCACCGCCGGAGCATTCCCGGAGATAATCCGGAGCGTCGCATCCCTTTACGGAGGCGCAAGATGAAGAAGGCACCTTTCAAAGTGAAAGGCGAGATAGTGTTGCCCGGAGCCGAGACGCTGCCCGAAGATCCGGGAGAAAAGCGGCTCAGATTGGTCACGCGCATTTTCCTGTTCGCCTCTGCTTTCCTGATCCCGGCCCTCACCGCCCTTGCCGTGTTCGGCTCATACGGTTTCGCGCCCTTCGGGACCGAATCCATGCTTATAATGGACATGTCGGGGCAATACGTGGAATTCCTCACGGCGCTCCGCAACGTAAGATCTCCCGCAGATCTGTTCTTCAGCTGGGGAAAGGTTTTAGGTGGCAATTACACCGGCGTATACGCATATTACGCCTCCAGCCCCTTGTCCTGGCTCCTTTTGCTGTTTCCCGACAGCAGCATGCCCGAAGCGGTGCTGTTTCTCACGGTCCTTAAGATAGGCCTCTGCGGCCTGGGGATGTCCGTATTCTTAAGAGGCTTCTGCCTCCGCCATTCCCGCCGCTCCCGCCTCCTCCTCGGCGGCCCCTCGACAACGGGTCATATTGCCGGGCTTTTCGAGCGCTCCAGGGAAGGGCTGAGCCCTGCGCTCAGGGCGCTCATATTGCTGTTCTCGACACTGTACGCATTGTGTTCGTACAATTGCGTATATTCCATGTGCGTAATGTGGCTGGACGGCGTGTTCATGCTGCCGCTCATATTGTATTTTACCGAAAAACTGGTGGACGAGGGCAGGATGGCGGGACTTATCCTGTCCTTCGCGTACATATTCCTGTCCAACTATTACGTTGCATATATGTGCGGCGTATTCTCGGTGATATATTTCGCATTCTACTTTGTAGACCGTCGCCGGGGCAGGGCGGAGAAGCAGTTGGAAAAACCGCTCCGGAACAGGTTTTACAGGAACAGGATATTTAAGTTTGTCATTGCCGTATCCGCCGCCGCCGCGCTCACGGCCTGGCTGTGGCTGCCCACGCTGTTTTCGCTTATTGAAGGTAAGATCGGCTTCGCCAACAGCACATATCCCGACGCGTTCAATTACGACTTCGGGGCCTTCGTCCGCAAACTCTTCATAGGCGAGTACGACGCCATTACCAACAGGGGAGCGCCCTTCTTCTACGGAGGCATGGCGGTGTTCGTTGCCCTGCCCATGTTCTTTATGAACAGGAATATCAAGGCCCGGTCGAGGATCTTTGCCGGCGCCATACTTGCCTTCCTGCTGCTCTCCACCCTCTGGACGCCCCTGGACAACGCCTGGCACATTTTCCAGCACCCGAACTGGTTCCCTTACCGCTGGACTTTCGTGCTGGCTTTCTTCTGCGTTTCCCTGGCCTTCAGAGGCGTCGCGGCTTCCGGCAGCCTGGGCGCCGGATACTACCCCGGGGCAATGCTGGGTATGTACGCGCTGTGCCTGACCGTTTCCCGTGATCCCTCCGCCTCCTCTTCCGCGCTGTCGCCGGACAATTTCACCGCTCCTTCCGACGGGTCGGTGCGCAAACAGTTCATTTACACGCTGGCGGTGGTGTTCGCCTTCGTGCTGATCGACCTGGCCAGGCGGCTGCCGTCCAGGATCAGCCTCGCCGCAGGGAAAAAGTTCAGGATCACGCTGCCACGCCTGCTGGCCGTATTGACCGCGCTGTTCCTTATAGCCGTTACGGTGACCGAACAGCAGTATCACTGGAAAAAGCTGCTGGAAGGCCTTGACCGGGCCCACAGCTATGAGACCGCCGCGTCATATTCGGAATACAGAAAGACTATGTCAGGTGCGCTGAAGATAATTGACGGAGACAGGGACGAAAACGGCGTCACCGGCTTCGGAGGCGTGGGCCAGAATTTCTCCAGAAGCTACAATGAAGCCATCAGCTTCGGGTACCGCAGCGTTGCCCATTACAGTTCCGCCTTCAACCGCCACGTCAACGAATTTCTGGGCAATCTCGGCTACGCCCAGGCATATCTCTGGAACCTCAATTTCGGGTCGACCGCGGTCACCGATTCGCTGTTCGGCCTGACTTATATGCTAAACGGCGCAGGCATCCATGACTTCGACAAAGAAGGCCTCGTGGAGATCGGGTCCCTGGCGCCTCCCGAAGAATACGAACTGCTGGGCACGGCAGGCGGCGCTTTCGACATCTCCGTATACAAGAACCAATATGCCGCCAAAGGGCCTTTCCTTATGAGCGGAGACCCCGCTGCCTTCGGCTGGCAGGGCAACTGTTTCGAGTCCCAGAATCTGCTTCTGAAGCTGTCCTCCGGCGTCGATAAAAACGTTTTCACCCGGGTCCGGTCCGAACTGATCTCGATATCCCTGTACGACGGCGCATACGAAAAAGCCGACGAGCCCGGTGTCTATTCCATGAACGGCGGCAAGGTAACGTACAGCATTTCTATGCCCGAAGGAGGCACGCTTTACGCCTATTTCGGCAAGAACCGCAACGACGAGACCAAATTGCGGATAGGCGACAGCTCCGAGCAGCTCTCCGTCTACAGAGGCGAGACCAACTGCATCCAGCGCATCGGCACCTACGCCCCCGGCGAAGTCGCCACCTTCACGTTCACCATAGGCAGATGGTCATCGCTCTATACAAAGGACAATATCTTCTACGTCCTCGATACGGACGCCCTGGCGGAACATTCCGCCGCCGTCAATTCCCGGGCCATTTCCATCACGAAATTCTCGACCGGGCTCATAAAAGGCACGCTCCCCCCGGACAATTCGGGCGGCTCGATGCTGATCCAGGTCCCTTACGATTCGGGCTGGACCGTCAAGGCCGACGGCAAGCCTGTCGCGACCTCGTCTCTTAAGGACGGTCTCCTCCTGGCCGATATCCCCGCCGGAACCGTCTCGGTGGAGATAAGGTACGTGCCCAAAGGCCTGCTGCCCGGCGCCGTCCTCAGCGCCGCCGCCTGCTTCGCCATCGCCGTCAACGTCGTCGTGCGCATTGTGATAAAGAAGAGAAGAGCGAACTGAATTCGCGCTTACGCACGAGTGATGTTCGCCTGCGGCGAGTGATATTGCGCTGGCGCGCAGTGATATTCGTGCTGACGCACGAGTGATATTCACCTGCGACGAGTGATATTCGTGCTGACGCACGAGTGATGTTCGCCTGCGGCGAGTGATATTGCGCTGGCGCGCAGTGATATTCGTGCTGACGCACGAGTGATATTCGCCTGCGGCGAGTGATATTGCCGCGTTGCGGCAGCTAAATTGAACACTGAATGATAAGAAAATTAGTCAGTGTTCAGCTAAATTCGCCTTTACGCGCGAGCTAAATTGCTCGCAGGGCGAGCAGCTACCTTCGGCTGCGCCGAGCGGAGGAAGATTTTTTTATTTCGCGCTCATTTTAAGTCTCGAGGCAGAGCATCCTTTACGAAAACACCCAGTAATCCGGGGTAAGAGGTAAAATCAGGGCGTCTCTCGCTCATTTTAAGACTCGAGGCGGCGCGTCCTTCTTTCAAACGCCCAAAAATCAGGGTTAAGAGGTAAAATCAGGGCGTTTCTCGCTCATTTTAAGACTCGAGGCGGCGCGTCCTTCTTTCAAACGCCCAGAAATCCGGGTTAAGAGGTAAAATCAGGGCGTTTCGTGTTCGTTTTAGGCTTCGAGACAGCGCATCCGTCTTTCAAACGCCCAGAAATCAGGGTTAAGAGGCAAAATCAGGGCGTTTCGTGTTCGTTTTAGGCTTCGAGACAGCACATCCGTCTTTCAAACGCCCAGAAATCAGTGTTAAGAGGCAAAATCAGGGCGTTTTGCGTTCCTCTCTCTCTTTGAGACAGAGCAAGGCCCTGGCGCGAACGCAGCAGATTATTACTCACCCGAAGGATGAATATCACTGCGCTTTGCGCAATATCACTCGTGCGACAGCACGAATATCACTCACCAAAAGACAAAAGTCTCACTCGCCGCCAGGCGAATATCACCCGCGCGTCAGCGCGAATTTAGCTCGCCGCAGGCGAATATCACTCACGCAAAGACAAAAGTCTCACTCCGCGCAGCGGAAGATCACTCATCCGAAGGATGAATATCACTCCTTCTTTGGGGCGAATTTCGCTTTCCACATCCCAAATTGCCCTTCCATCCGGTTGATTTTTTCCCCTGCATTGTGAGATAATACCGGCAGAAACGGAGGTGCGGATAATGGACAGATTTCAGATGCAGTTGAGCTTTCTGACCGAGATCGACCGCATGAAGACCATATACAGAAGGAGCATCGTCATCGACAAGTCCAGGCAGGAGGACGACGCGGCGCATTCGTGGCATATGGCCATGTTTGCCTGCGTACTTTACGAGTACGCCCCGGAAGGCACCGATCTGTTGACGGTGCTTAAAATGTGCCTTGTCCACGACCTGGTGGAGATATACGCCGGGGACACTTTCTGCTACGACGTGGAGGGGAACAAGGACAAGGCGGAGCGGGAGAAGCTTGCCGCGGACAAACTGTTTTCGCAGCTTCCGGAGGAGCAGGGCAGGGAATTCAGGGCGCTCTGGGAGGAGTTTGACGATCCGTCGACGCCGGAGGGCTGGTTCGCAGCGGCCGTTGACCGCCTGCAGCCGTTTATATTGAATTTTAATACCGACGGACACACCTGGCACCAGGCGGACGTGGGGCGCGAAGACCTGATCAAGAGGATATTGCCCGCGAAGACCGGCATGCCGGGGAAGTGGGACGAAATAGAAAAACTGGTCGACCTGGCTATCGAGCGGGGAATGGTGCCCGGCGAGACGCGGCGGCGCATGGAAGCCCGGAAGGCTCACACGGAGGAGAACGGGAAATGAAAGCACGAAAAATTGTCGCCGCCTTATTGGCGCTGATCCTTTCCGCGAGCGTTCTGGCAGGATGCTCCGTTAAAGAGAGCGGCCCGGAACAGGTCACCGGCGTCCCGGCCACGGAAGTCACAGTTATCACGACGGCGCCTGCGGAGAGACCTACGGAGGCTCCCACCTCCGCGCCCACGGAGGCGCCTACGGAAGTCCCCGAACCTACCGAAAAGCCGGACTACTCCGGCGGGATCACCGAAGGCAAACGCTGTACGTACAATTTCTGGGGCGGCGGCGCCACGGATGCCTATTGCGGCACGGGCCACAGGCTGGCGGTCCAGTTCTACGCCACCACGGATTTTACGGGAGTGGGATTCCATTCTCCTACCTGGACGGCCAAGGACGGCTATTCGGTGGATTACGAGCTGTACGTTTGGGATTCCGACTATGAAACCACCGTGGATAACGAGCCGGTGGCTACCGCGATTTTCGAAAACTGGCAGGACGGCATATGCGTGCCCATCACTTTCGAAGAGCCCATGCCCTCGGGAGAATACGTGCTGCTGGCCATGTACCATTCGAGTGAAACGATGCACAACGGCGGCGTCTGGTTTTTCCCGGATCAGGAGCGCGAAGACATAATCTCTTATCTGGACGACGACGTGTGGTACGACCACGTTATAAGGACGACCATTTATTACGCAAATACGCCCAATGTCAAATACGGTCCGCTTTCGGATCCCGGCATCTGACCACTGAGGGCCTTACGGCGAGCAGACTCCCGGGGCCTTCGACAATATATGGAACGGTGATAAAATGAAAAAACGATTACGCTGCATCGCCGCGCTGCTTATATGCGTTTCCGTATTATCCGGCATTATGTTTACCGCAGGAGGTTATACCGTTATGGCTGAAAACGCGAACGTTGACAACGGCGGAACCGGAAAGGCCGCTTTGTACGACGAGACGGTGGAGAGAAAGGACTTTCAGCAGCTGAAGCTGATGAACAATGAAGTGGCCGTCCGGTTCTCGGTCTTCGCGCCTGTGAAAGCGCTGGAGATATTCATCCCCAAGGCCACCGGCTCCGGAAGCAAGGGCGTGTTTAAGGCCGCGCTGTACAGGTTCGACGGAAATTACGCTTCCTCCCTGAGAGGCGAAGCCGTTGCCGCCGCCTCCTTCGAAGGGATAAAAAGCGGAGAATGGGCAACGCTGGATATTGCCGCGGTGTCCGGGAGCTCTGCTCCCGCCGGTGAATACGTACTGTTCCTGGACGGGGCGAAGGGCAACGTGCACGTGGGATTGACGCCGACGGCCCCCGGCGCGGAAGAACTTTCGAAAGTTTACTACAACGCCTCCTGCCTCTCCGGAAAGTCCCTGGGCGTGAACGTGGTTTGGGAAAGCGAAGGGTCCCTTAACAAGATCTCCGAAGAGACGGCGCGGATGGTCTCCTCCGACACATGGGTGGCCACCGACGGCCTGGGCAGAAAAGTCGAAAACAGTTATACGGACACCAGGCGCGAAAACAAAACGGTGGGCCTGTTCTTCCACACGTGGCACACCAGCAACAGCACGCTGGGCACCAGGAACATCACTTCGATCCTTAAAGAACATCCCGAGATACAGAACGACTACACCAGCAAGCTCTGGGGCAGCGCAGGCGCATATTTCTGGAACGAGCCCATCTGGGGCTATTACCGCTCCGACGACGAATGGGTGCTGAGGAGGCAGGCGGAACTGCTGGCAGACGCCGGCGTTGACGCCGTGTTCTTCGACAATACCAACGGCACCGCCACCTTTATAGACGACGTGCTGGTACTGTGCAAAGTCTGGTCGAAAGCCCGGGCCGAAGGCGTCAACACTCCCAAGATCTCCTTTATGCTTCCCATGTTCGACTACAATGACGTGGCGGTGCAGCTCCGGGAGATCTACACCAAGCTATACGGCGCGGGACTTTATCAGGAACTTTGGTTCTACTGGAAAGGCAAACCCCTGGTGGTGGGTTACCCCGGCAGGCTGAACGCCTCCGATCCAAAGGACAAAGAGATACTCGAATTTTTCAACTTCCGCGTCATCAACCATTCCCAGTCCGCGGACAATATCCAGGTGCAGGACGACGACGGCAATCCGCTGGTCTACGGCGCCATCCAGAAAGAAGTCACCGACAGCTGCCAGCTCTGGAACTGGATCTCCGTCTACCCGCAGCTGATCAACAGAAACCCCGACGGCACTCCGGAACAGGTGGCGGTCGCCATCGCCCATAACTGGTGCGCGGAGACTCATCTGACCGCCATGAACAACCCGAAATATCAGGTGTTCGGCCGCCATTACGACCCGGTGAAAGGAACCGTTGACACCAGAGAGAACGCAAAGCTGTACGGCGCGTATTTCAGCGCCCAGTGGGAGTACGCCCTTGACGTGGATCCGGAATTTATATGGGTCACCGGCTGGAACGAATGGGTGGCAGGACGGTTCCAGGATTTCTGGGGCGTTTCCAACGCTTTCCCGGACAATTTCAGCGACGAGTACAGCCGGGACATCGAACCTTCCAGGGGAGATCTGAAAGACCATTACTACTACCAGCTGGTATCGTTCATTCGCCGCTATAAAGGCACTTCCGCAGCCTCCGTCGTCAGCGAACCGGTGACGGTGGATATTGACACGGGAGAAGGCTGGGACAACGTTTCGGCGGTTTACGGATCTTACGCCGGCGACGTCGACGACCGTAACGCCAAAGGCTACATCAACAACGAGACGGGCAAGAATTTCGTTTATACCAACACCACGGGCCGCAACGACATAATGCTGTCCAAGGCCTCTTTCGACGATGACAATATCTATTTTATGGCCGAAACGGCTTCCGCCCTGACGCCCTATACCGATCCCGCCTGGATGCGGCTCCTGATAGAAGTGGAGTCCGTCGACGGCAATGAAACGGCTGCGGACAGCTGGGAGAGCTTCCAGTTCATCGTGGGCCGCGAGACGTCTCCCGACGGCGTCAATATGGCAGTGGAAAAATCCACCGGCGGCTGGAACTGGGAAAAGGCCGGAGACGCCCGCTTCGGAATCAACGGCAACCGGCTCACGGTGGCCGTGCCCAGAGCGCTGCTGGGCCTTTCCGGCGCAGACAGCTTCGTGGTCAATTTCAAGTGGTCCGACAATATGCAGGTGGACGGGGACGTGCTGGACTTCTACGTCAACGGCGACGTTGCCCCGGAGGGCAGGTACAAATACCAGTTCGCCGTGGGGAACGTTCCCAAACGCCAGGCGGACCAGAAGAAAAAGAGCGGCAATGCAGGCGTATGGATCGCGGCGGGAGTTGCCGCGGCCGCAGCCGCTGCAGCCGGTATCGCCGCTGCAGTCGTCCTGAAAAAGGGCAAGAAAGAGAAGAAGGAAAAGAAATGAACTGGGACAGCGGATATTTCTTAGAAAAAGGCAAAAAACTATATCCCGAATTCCATGAGACCGTATGTCGTCCGCTGCCGGAAACGGAGCCTGACAAGGAACTGTGGATGCGGTGCGGGTCCAGTTTTACGCTGGATTTCGGCACCCATCTGGTAGGTTACGTAACGCTGAAAGTTGCCTGCGACCACGCCCCGGACTCGCCCTTGCAGGCGGTATTCGAGTTTGCCGAAGACAGGTGCGAATTCGATCCCGCGCCTTACAAAGGAGGATTGTCATCCTCCTGGATACAGCGGGAGACCGTCTTTTCCGACAACGCCCTCGAGCCCCTGTCGCTTCCCAGAAGGTACGCTTTCAGATATCTTCGCATAACATTCCCGGCCAATACCGCCTATCAGGTAAGATACGTTTCCTGCGAAGCCAGGGCAGTGACCTCCGCCGATATGAGCGCCGTGGCGCCGCTGCCCGAAGGCACTTCCGAAGCGGTCAGAAAGATAGACGAGATCGCGATCCGGACCCTTAAAAACTGCATGCAGTCCGTGTTCGAAGACGGTCCCAAGCGCGACCGCCGCCTGTGGCTGGGAGACCTTTACCTTCAGGCCAAGGCCAATTATCTTACGTTTAAAAACACGGATCTGGTGAAGCGCTGCCTTTACCTGTTCGCCGGGATCCCCCACGAAAACGGCTGCCTGAGCTCCGCCATCTTCCAGGAGCCTATCTTGATGAACCAGTCCTGGATACTTCACGATTACGCGCTGTTCTTCGCAGGCTGCCTGAAAGACCTGTACGAATTCGAAGGAGACAGGGAAGTTGTGCGGGAACTGTGGCCCGTGGCATTCAGGCAGGCGGAGATCGCGTCGGAAGCGGTCAATGAAAAAGGTCTGGTGGATCCGGCTTATTATTTCGTCGACTGGTGCGCGCCTCTGGACAAAACGGCGGCGGCCCAGGGCATTGCCGTGGCAATGCTGAAGGACACGCTGTTCCTGGCGAAAGTTGCCGGAGACGCGAAAGCGCAGGCGTATCTGGAGGCGCAGATAGAAAGGCTTTCCGGGGCGCTGATGTCGCTTTACGACCGGGAAAGAAAACTGTTCGCTGCCCCCGGCGGCCAGATATCCGTACAGTCCCAGATGTGGGGCATACTGGCGGGAGTGCTTGACGAAACCGAAGTGAAAGATACGTTGACGGCGCTGGGAAAACTTACCGCGGCAGACGGCCTCGTGGATACCGTCACCCCATACGCCAAGCACTACTACGTTGACGCGCTGCTAAAGGGAGGCTTCCGGAAGGAGGCCGAAAAACTGATCATGGATTATTGGGGCGGGATGGCCGAAAAAGGCGCAGACTGCTTCTGGGAAGTGTACGTTCCCGATCAGCCCGACCTTTCGCCCTACGGCGACAAGAGGATCAACAGCTTCTGCCACGCCTGGAGCTGCACTCCCACATATTTCATCAGAAAATACGGCATAAAATGACCGCTCGCCCGAAGGGAGGGGGACAATGATCAAGAAAGTTATAATCGACAGCATCAGCGGCGTTATGGATCTCATTCGGGACCAGAAGTACAACGAAGAGATCCACCGCATGAGGTCTCCGTTTTTTTACCGGGGCCTTCCCGACGCCGGATACCGCCTCACCACCAGCCTCCGCATGAACTGCAAGCACCTCTACAGGGAGCTGGAACCCGCGGTGCTGAGAGCGTTCACCAAGTACGCCAGCATAGAAGATCCTGCGCTGAACGATTCAGTGTGGCGCCAGATGATAGTGGGGCAGCATCACGGGCTTCCCACCAGGCTGATGGACCTGACGAGGTCGCCTCTGACGGCGCTGCATTTCGCCAGCACGGAGAACAATTTCGACAAGATAGATATGCGGGACAGCGTGGTCTGGCGCATCGACATGCGGGACGTCAACGCCAACCTCCCTTCGAAATACTCTGATGCGCTGAGAAAGCACAACGCGTTCGTGTTCTCCGTTGACACGCTCTCGGAGCTGGTGGACGATCTGGGATCCTACGACCGGGACATGGGCGACAGCGCGTTTGCCAGCATCGAGCCGCCCTCCGTCGACCAGCGCATAATCAACCAGTATTCCTTCTTCTCCATCATTCCCAACGGGATGACGGACATAGAAGGGTTCCTGGAAAAGCACACTTCGGACACCACGAAATTTATCATAAAAAAGGAGATCCGCTGGGACGTCAGGGATCTTCTGGACCAGCTCAACATAAACGAGCGCATACTTTATCCCGGCCTGGACGGATTGTCCAGATCGCTGGCGAGACATTATTTTGTAAAACGGGAGCTTTCGGGCGACGCGAAACACTCCGACGAGGCGGAGAATTGACAACGGTGGAGGAAATGAAATGAAAGTAGTTCTCAAACATCTTACGAAGCGGTTCCCCAACCGCAACAAGAAAATCAAGACGGAAGTGGTGGCTGTCAGCGATTTCGATTTCGAGATCCCTGACGGCAAACTGATAGGCCTGCTGGGTCCCTCCGGCTGCGGCAAGAGCACGGCGCTGAATATGATATGCGGCCTTGAGACACCCACGGAAGGCAGAGTCTTTTTCGGAGACGAGGACGTGACGGATTATCCTCCGGAGCGCAGAGGCGTGGGAATGGTGTTCCAGAATTACGCCCTGTACCCCCATATGACCGTGCGCCAGAACATCATATTCCCCCTCACCAACCTGAAGGGCGCGGACAAGCTTACGAAAGAGCAGATGAACGAGCGGGCGGAACGCGTTGCCCGTATCGTACAGATAGAAGAGCTGATGGAAAGGAAGCCGGGGCAGATGTCCGGCGGCCAGCAGCAGAGAGTGGCCATTGCCCGGGCCCTGGTAAAAACTCCCAGAGTGCTCCTGCTGGACGAGCCCCTTTCTAACCTCGACGCCAGGCTGAGGCTCCAGACCAGGGAAGAGATCCGAAAGATCCAGAAGGACACCGGCGTCACAACCATATTCGTCACCCACGACCAGGAAGAGGCAATGAGCATCTCCGACCTCATAGTGGTGATGGAGAAAGGCGTTATGCAGCAGATCGGAGCGCCTCAGGAAGTATATTCCGACCCGGTCAATCTCTTCGTAGCCAAGTTCCTGGGCACTCCCGCCATCAACGTCTTCAAGGGCAACGTGGCAGGGGAGCAGCTTTACATAGGCGGCGAGCCGGTGCTGGAGGTCAAAGGCGCCCGCGACGGCGACGTGTTCGTCGGCATCAGGCCCGAAGGCTTCATCCCGGACAGGAACGGCCCCTTCAAGAGCAAACTGACGGGCATCGAGGTAATGGGCCGCGACATCACGGTGGTCTCGGAACATCCCGAAGCCGAAAATCCGGTGGTGAGGTCCATCATCAGCGCGGAGAGCAGGATCGACACCTCCTCCGAGACCGTGAGCTTCAGGCTGAGGCCCTACAAGGTCTTCCTATTCGACGCCGAGACGAAAGAGCGCATCCGGTTCGAGTATGCCGTTGACGCGGATCCTCAGGAAGACGGCGGCGCCGCTGAAGAATAAGATGATACGGAGGCGGACATGAAAAAGAACGGTTTTAAAGCGTGGCTGTATCTATTGCCGGCACTCATATTCCTGGCGGTATTTATGGTCTATCCGCTGGTGGACGTTTTGATCTACTCTATGGAGGAAGGCTACAATTCCACGTCCCAGGCATCCTACGGCGTGGGCCTGTACAATTTCTCCTACGTGCTGCGGGATCCTTTCTTTCTGCAGGCGCTGAAGAACACCTTCCTGATGGTGATCATCACGGTGCCGATATCCACCGGCCTTTCGCTGCTGATCGCATACGGCCTCAGCACGATCAAGAAACTCAAGGAACTTTACCAGACCGTATACTTCCTGCCTTACGTCACCAACACGCTGGCGGTAGGTATGGTCTTTATGATACTTTTCAAAAACACGGAGCACAGCGCAGGCCTTGTCAGCGCCATAATAAAGCTGTTCGGGGGAGAGGCCATAGACTTCATCTCCGGGCCGTACTGGGCCAAGATGTTCGTGCTGTGCTTCTACACCATCTGGGTGGTAATGCCGTTTAAGATCCTGATCCTCACCAGCGCGCTTGCCTCGGTGAATCCCAACTTCTACAAGGCGGCGAAAGTGGACGGCGCTTCCGGGGCCAAGATCTTCCTGAAGATCACGCTTCCCATGATATCTCCCACGATCTTCTACCTGGTGATCACGGGCTTCATCGGCGCCTTCAAGGCGTACAGCGACAGCGTTGCCCTGTTCGGCGTCAATCTTAACGAGGCAGGCATGAACACCATCGTGGGTTACGTGTACGACCAGCTGTACGGCGGCAGCGGAGGGTATCCTTCGTTTGCCAGCGCCGCGGCTCTGATATTGTTCGCCATCGTGCTTACCATAACGGTGATCAATCTCATCATCAGCCGCAAAAAAGTGGTTTATTAAAGGGGGGTGACGCAATGGACAACGAAAAAAAGACCGTTGATACGGAGCTGAATACCGCGGAAGAGCTGGTGCGCGAGAACCAGGCGGAAGCTAAGAAAGCCGCCAGGAAGAGCGCCGCCGGCAACGTGGTCAAATACGCGCTCCTGACGCTCTGGGCCGTGATGGTGCTGTTCCCGTTCTACTGGATGATATTGACCTCCGTCAAGACCACCAACGCCTACAACTCGGAGCTGACGCCTCAGTTCATAACCACGTCCCCGACGCTGCAGAACTACGTCGACGCGTTCAATAAAGTGCCTCTGGCCAGGTATTTCCTCAACACGTTCATATTCTCCGTCGTCACCACGGCGCTGATGCTGTTCGTGTCGATACTGGCCGCATACGCGTTCTCCCGACTGGAATTCCGGGGCAAGAATCTTGTGTTTACCGCCTTCCTGTCCCTTATGATGATACCCAACGAACTGGTCATAATCACCAATTTCGTCACGGTCACCAACCTGGGGCTCAGGAACTCGTTCCCCGGACTGATATTGCCCTCGGTGGCTTCGGTGTTCTACATCTACCTTCTTAAGGAGAACTTCGAGACCATACCGGACGAGCTGTACAAGGCGGCGAAAGTCGACGGCACATCGGACCTGAAATACCTTCTGAGAGTGGTCATACCCATCGCCAAACCCACCATCGTCACCGTGACGATCCTCAAGGTCATAGAGTGCTGGAACTCCTACGTATGGCCCAGGCTAATCACGGACAAGCAGGAGTACTACCTGCTTTCCAACGGCATCCAGGAGATCAGGGAGACAGGCTTCGGCCGCGACAATTACCCTGCCATGATGGCTGCCGTGGTGGTGGTCTCCGTGCCACTGGTGATACTGTTCCTGGTGTTCAGGAAGAAGATCATGACCGGCGTTTCGAGAGGAGGGCTTAAAGGATGAAAAACCTGTACAGGACGGTTGCCCTCATACTTTTCGCATGCGCGCTGGCATTGACCTTCTCAGCCTGCCACGGCCACAGGAAGATAGAGCGGCTCGACGTTCCCGGAGCCACTTATGACGAGAACGGAGAGCTTCTATACGATCCGGATTACGAAATAAAAGGCGAATACGAGATCACTTTCTGGGCCAAGAACGACACGAACCTGGTGCAGCGCGACATCTACCTGAAAGCCGCGGAAGCGTTCCACGAACTGTACCCCAACATCACCGTGCACGTTAAGATGTACACGGATTACGGGATGATATTCAGGGACGTAAAGACCAACATAATCACCAACACCACGCCAAACCTGTGCATATCCTACCCGGACCACATCGCCACCTACCTTACAGGCGAGAATATAGTGGTGCCTCTGGACGACCTGATGAACAATCCATATTACGGGCTGGGAGGCAGCAAACTCAAATTTGACGGGCCTTCCTTCGAAGAACTGGTGCCTCAATATATCAGCGAATGCGTTGTCAACGGCGCGTATTACGCATTGCCGTTTATGCGCTCCACCGAGGCGCTGTACGTCAACAAGACCTACGTGGAGAGGCTGGGCTACACGCTGCCGGATATGGTGACCTGGGACTTCGTATGGGAGGTATCCGAGGCCGCGCTGGCCAAGAACGACGACGGCACCTACAAGGTCTCCGGCAAGAACGTGCTGATGCCTTTCATCTACAAATCTTCGGACAATATGATGATCCAGATGCTGAAGCAGCTGGGCGCGGATTATTCCACCGATAAAGGCGAAGTGCTGATCTTCAACGACACCACCAGGAAACTGATGCTTGACATATCGCCTCACGCCAAAAACAAGGCATTCTCCATATTCACCGTCACCAGCTATCCCGGCAACTGGTTCAACGCGGGCGAGTGCATATTCGCCATCGACTCCACGGCGGGCGCCACCTGGATGGGCAGCAATTCTCCTCTGAAAGAGATCCCCGAGGAGCAGGTGGTGGAATTCGAGACTGTGACGCTGCCCATACCTCAGTTCGACGTGAACGACCCCAAGATGATATCCCAGGGTCCGTCCATGTGCATATTCAACAAGGACGATCCCGACGAAGTGCTAGCCACCTGGCTGTTCGCCCAGTTCCTGCTTACCAACGAGGTGCAGAACGCCTATTCCAGGACCGAGGGCTACGTGCCGGTGACTTTTAAGGCCCAGCAGTCGGAGGAATATCAGAATTATCTGTCCAGGTCCGGGGAGGACAACGACGATTATTACTACGTGAAGATCGATGCGGCCAAGATGCTGCTGGCGAACCAGCAATACACGTTTATCACTCCCGTATTCGACGGTTCCGCCTCATTGCGCGAGGCCGCCGGTCAGATGATAGACGAAGTGGTGCTGGCCAACAACCGAAAGCAGACGGTGGACGACGAATTCGTCACGTCGACCTTCGAAAGAGTGTCGACGCTTAAAAAACTTGACCAGATCAAGGTGTCGGGCGGCAAGGAAGGGAAGCAGGAGCTGGGCAAGCTGCCCGCGGCTTCCGTGGCGCTGCTGATCGTGCTGCCCGTGGTATGGGTGATACTGGGCGCTTTCTACTTAAAAGAACGCCTGGCCGAAAAGAAAAAACAGAAGGAACAGAATAAGTAAGAGCCGTGACACTGCGGCCGCTATTAACCAGGAAACGGACGGTGTATTGTATGAAACTTCTTAAAAAACTGACGTGCCTCATCCTCATCGCGGCAATGCTGACCGCCACTGCGGTCCTGAGCGCTGCCGAAGCGCCGGCCGACGAAGCCCCTCCCGTAATGACCGTGGAAAACGGAGCAGTGACCCACGGCTCCATCACGGCGGGCAACAACGTTATGACGCTCATCTCCGGCGACGTTGTCAAGTTCGGCTTCAAGGGCACCGCGGACCCCATGATCAACATCAAACCCGACTTCGCCGTTGACACCGCCGTGTATCCCATACTGGCCATAAAGGCCCGGCGGGACGGCCAGGAGAAAGACGGCCAGGTATTCTACAACGAGCCGGGCTCCGGTGCCGTTGGCGGTAAGGAGGTCAATTTCAGCTGGACCGAAAGCACTGACTGGCAATGGCTGCTGATAGACCTTTCGGGCTGCGGCATCGTGGGATATATGCGGTTCGATATGTTCAACAGCGCCAATATCGATACCACGGGCATGATCGCTGCGGTGACGTTTTTCAAGACCGTAGAGGACGCCCAGGCTTTTGCCGCTACCGAAGAGTGGGCCGCCCTGGGCTCCAATCCCGGAGAGGGGACCATCGCCGAGGAGATCGAAAAAGATAAGAACGCATATTATCCGCTCTTCGACGAAAAAGAAGCGATCAACACGGGCTGGTGGTTCCATCCGTATGTCGCGGATCTCAGCATCGCCTTCGAATTCGAATCCCCCGTTTGGTTCGACAAGATCTGGTATTTCTGCTATGCTGCGCCATATCCCACTCCCATCGTGGTCACGTTGTCAGACGAGAACGGCAATGAACTGTTCACCACCCAGATGGAAGTTACCGGCAACACGGAATACACAGTGTCTCTGGGCGCCAGAATACATCCCGGCACTTATACGGTGACCTTCGAAACGGTGGAAGAATTCGACGAGACCGTGTCCCATTTCGTGCTGGGCTCCGGAGACGCCCTGGATGACGTGACCGTGGATCTCGTGGATATGAACGGGGCCAAGACCAACGGAGATACTAAAGAGTGCCCGGCGGTAAAGCTCGTAAAGTGCGAGGCAGATCCGGACTACACGGAGAAGCCGAAACCCACCCAGAAACCCACCGAAGAGCCAAAGCTTCCCACTCCCGTTCCCACACAGGCGCCTACGGAAGCGCCCACGCCCACTTTAGAGCCCACCGCCGAGCCCAAGGCGGAAAGCGGTTCCGGACCTAACGTAGGCCTGATCCTGGGGATCATTGCCGGAGTGGTCGGCGTCGCCGTAGCGGTTGCCGCGGTGGTCATGGCAAAAAAGAAGAAAAAATAAGAAAAGCGGAAAAATAAGTGTTGACAACCCCGAAACGGGTGAGTATAATCTCTGTCGCTGACCGCGTCAGGCTAGGCCGGCGCTCTCAGTGACATGCGAGTATGGTGGAATTGGCAGACACGTGCGTTTAAGGGGCGCATGGGAGACCGTATCGGTTCAAGTCCGATTACTCGCACTTCCAGCCCGGATTTTTTCGGAATGAAAAAGTTCGGGCTTTTTTCGTAGAATCCTCCGGAGGTGTTTTATGACCGAGCGCGAGATAAAATTCATGATCGACGGCAGCGGGTACCTGAGGGCTAAAGAGGCCCTGGATGCCGCTTGTTCGAACGGCAGGGCGTTCTTTAAAGGCGAGCGGGTGCAGGTCAATTATTATTACGACACTTCCGACAGGGCGCTCCACCGGGAAGGGATCACGCTCAGGATAAGGCAGAGCGGCGGCAGGCTCCAGGGCCAGATAAAAATGCACGACAAGGGCCGCACCGGCAACAGCGAGGAATATTATTTCTCGGTGGACACGCTGCCTGAAAAGCTGGTTTTCCGCGGCAGGAAGGTCAAATTGAGAGGCTCCCTGGTGACGCTCAGGGCCGAATACCGGGTGGAAGGCAGGGACGCCGGGACGAAACTCACGGTGGACCTGGACCACGACTTTTACCTGGGCAATGAAGATCACGAACTGGAGATAGAATATCCCGAAGGCGCCGAGGCCGAAGCCAGGGCTTTCGCGACCTCTTTGGGAGTGGGTTTTTTGAGCGTAAAGGGCGGCAAGTATTCCCGTTTTTTAAAGGCGCTGAAGCGTTCTTCCGGAGCTTCTGCAGAACTGGCAGAGCCGGAGGCCGGGCGCGGGGAAGAAAAAGAGATCTGACCGTTTACAGCAGCCTGACAGAGATGTTTCCGGAGCGCAGCGTGACGCGCTCGAAGCTGCCGTTGTCCGGCCGCACGTTGAGCCCAAGGTCTTCCGACAGACCTTCTGTCACGGCGTGATATTCGTTGCCGCTTGCGTTGTCCACAACGGCGATCCGGCGCCCGCAGGTCCAGGCGATCAGTTCCGAATAATCCGCTCTAAGCGTGTCCGCGGCAGTTTCCGGACCGTTTTCAAAAGATAATATGCGATCTCTCATGCCGGATATCAGATATCCGGCTGTTTTTTCCAATAAATGATCATTATCGCGGTCTTTGACGCGGCCCGTCAGCGATCCGGCTATACCTTCCAGTTCTTTCGGAAACCCGCCGGTCGGATCGAACAGATCCACGCCGATGCCGATAACGGCACAGAGGAGCCTTCCTTCGCTGAACCGGCTCTCGGTCAATATCCCGCCGATCTTTTTGCCGCGGAGCATTATGTCGTTGACCCATTTAAGAGAAACGCCGATGCCGGAGGCCTTTTTTATGGCTTTCGCGCATTCCACGCCGGCTACCGCGGTGAGCAGCCCCGGCATTTCAGCCAGCGCGCCGGAAAGCGCCTTGCCTGGCCTTACGACTATGCTCATGTAAAGCCCCGATCCTTCGGGAGAATAGAAACTTCTGCCCAGCCTGCCGCGCCCTTCAGACTGAGATCCGGCCAGCACTGCTGTCATATGCCCGGCGCCTGCGTCGGCAAGCCTCGCCGCCTCCGTGTTCGTGGAACCGGCGTTCTCGAATATCACAAGTTCTTCATCCCCGAGCCCCGATAAAGTCTTCAGGATCTCCCTGTCAATGGCCATTAGTCGTCCCTTCCGGCGCCGCGCCGCGAAAGCCCTGCGGCGCCAAAGTGTATTACGTACGCGCACAAGTATATTACATACAGATCGTTTCTTGCAACAGCTCCGTTTTTTTGGTATTATATTGAGAGACGGAATACCGCACCCACATTTTACCGGAGGGAATTCTGATGATACTGTATGATAAAACGGCCTTGACGGAAAAGTACGGCCGGAAAGTTGCATCCTATATCGAAACGCTTTTAACGCCGGAGTCCGGGGAAAGGGAAATCAGAAACGCCCTGGAACGCCTTATGAACGTGGACACCGGCAAATATATCAAAAAATTCGGCGACGAGCCGCCGGAGATATGCATTGCCGCATCGGTAGGCTTTTTAAGGCTGGAGGGCGGAGACGACTCCCAGGCCGGCGCCGTTGCCATCGACAATTTCAACGAGGCCATCAGGCTTTGCCCCGAACTGGGCAACGATACTCTCTTCAGAAACGATTTCATATACGAGCTTATCAAGGCGGGTGCCGAGCAGGACGACAAGGCGCTTATGGCGCTGCTTTGCGATATGTACGTGGGAGACGTCACCGCGCCGGGTCCCAAGGCTCATTTCGAAAGCGACGGCATGACTTTAGAGGAACTGGAAGACGCCATAGAAGCCGTTTCCGGCGCCGCCGCCATGAATGAAGAAGACGGGGAAGCCGTGGCTGTGACAGGCATTTCTCCCGACCAGCTGAAAGAAGAACTCTGGTGGCTTCCTTACGAAGAGAACGGATACGCGCTCTCCCGCAGATACGCCGTGGAGGGCAAGATGGCCCTGGAAGCCGGCGATAAAGAGGCCGCTGCCGAAAGTTTTTTCAAGAGCGCCCTTATGGGCAGCTACGAGGCCGCCGCGGAATACGTTTTCCTTACCTCCGAAGTGTACAGTCAGTCCGCGAAGGACAGAGCGCTCCAGCTAAAAGAGCGCAAAATGCTTCGCAAAATAAACAAAAAAGCCGAAAGGGCGAGGTATTCCGGCATCCCCGCGGAAGAGATCGCCGCCATGTACGATATACCGGAACTGACCGACTGCCCCGCGGCCATCTATGAAAGAAGCAGGCTCTTAAAAGACGTGCTGAAAGAAGAGTCGTTGAGGCTGCTGGAGCTCGCCGCGGACAAGGGCGACCACGACGCGGAGCAGGATGCGGCGTTCTATTACGGCGCTCCCGGGAATTTCGATTTCGACAAGATGATGCGGTACCTGTTCCAGGGGCTGGTCAATCCGGGCAGCTTTGCGAAAGGGCCCAAAGCCGTGCCCTTCGGCGAATTCATTGCCCCCGAAAACGCGTACACATACCGGTCGATGACGGTATTGCTGGGCGATCTGTGCGCCGGGCGCGATATTATAGACGACCTGGAAGAATTGTCCGAACCGAAAGAGACGTTCGTGCCTGAATTGACGCCGGAGCAGAAGCGGTCCGTGTTTATGTGGTTCCTGTGCGACCCGGGCAGCGACGAGCGGAGAGAAGTGCTGGCGCGGCTGTACGACGAAGGATTCGGCACCGCCGTGGACCACGACAAGGCCCTTTCCATCAGGAAGGAACTTTGCCTGAAATACGCGCCCGAAGGTATTTTCGAAGGTGCAGCCGGCACCGCTTCCGGCCAGGGGCAAGGGACGGGCGAAAACGAATATGAAGATGAAGACGAAGAGCCCTTTATTCCTTACGAGAGCTTCTACACGTACGCCCTTAAGCTGATCACCTCGGAAGGCAAGGCCAGGGACAAGGAGACGGGCAAGAAGCTGCTGGCCCTGATCCCCGAAGATTCCTCCATGCACCAGAAGGCCGCCAAGCTGCTGGCCCTCACGGATACCGAAACCTCCGAGCTCCTCAGGCTGGGCAACATGTTCCGCAAAGAAGGCAACGACGACGCCATGATCCGGATATACGAAGCGGCCGAAAAGCTGGGCGATCCCGTGGCCGCCAGAGTCCTGGGCAGGTATTATATGCTTCCCGAAAACGGCGCCGACGGCGAGAAGGCGCTGGATCATTTGAGGATCGGAGCTTCCAGGGGAGATGTGCAGAGCATGTACTTCGCAGGGACCGCGCTCCAGGAAAGGGGAGACGCGCCGGAGGCAGCCGAATATTACGAACAGTGCGCCGAGACGGGAGAGGGATCCGAAGACCAGGATGACAAGGCCGTTGCCGCAAGGGCAATGAAGGACCTGTCCGAGCTCTGCATCAGCGGCGCCCTCACCGACGAAAAAGACGTTCCCAAATACCTGTACTGGCTTGACCGCGCCGTCAACGCAGGCTACAAGCTCAGCGACGTTTCCGTCGATAAAAGGCGTTCCGCCGAGAACTATTTCAAGCCTGCCCAGTGGCAGGAGACTTTCGCCTCCGCCATGGAGCAGTCAGACGGCAGGTACCAGGAATGGGCCGTAAAAGTATGCGCCGAGAGGAAGATCCCGGCGGCAATGGAAGAACTGGGCGTCCGGCTCTACAGAGACGAATGGAAGACTCCCTTGAAAGACGCGTCGGGAAGACCCGTCAGCGCACTTTCCGTGCTGAGGACTCCCGCGCTGTCATCGCCCAGGGCCCAGTATTACGTCGCCTGCGCCCTGTATCAGGGTAAAGACTGCGAAAAGGATCTGGAACAGGCCGCGTCGATACTTCCCCCGGAAGACGAGTTCGGAGATCCGGAAAAACTTCGCCATGAGATAGCCGGAATGGCCGCGTATATCAAAGCGGGCGAGCTGGGAGAGCATCATTCCGACGAAGCCGAAAAACTGCTTAAAAACGCCGAAAAAGACCTGGCCGCGGCGCTGAACGACTGCGGCAACGAGACGGTCCTGTACGAGCTTTCCGACATTTTGATGAGGGCATACGACGTGCCGGACAAATACGATGCGGCCCAGGTCAACGAGATCTGGAAGAACGGCTACCGCTACCTCCTCAGGGGCTACGGCCGTGAAAACCGCTGCACTTCCAGGATCGACGCTTTCTCACCGGGAAGGATGTGCGAGATCGCAGGCATGTTCGAAGGAGACGAGGCTTTGTCCTGGTACCTGATCGCCGCCAACCGGGATCCTGCCGCACAATACGGAGCCGGCAGCATTTATCTTGACCGGGGCAGGGACGCCGAAAGCGGCAAGGTAGTCGACCGGGATGCACTGGGCAAGGCGAGGGAACTGATCGCCCGTTCCGCCAGCCTGGAATATGCCGACGCCGAACTGGCAATGTACAAGGAGCGCAAATATCTTGACGTTGACCAGGAGACCGCCAGGCTGTTCCTGAAGCGCTCGGCGGTGCACGGCAGCGAAGAGGCGAAAGCGCTCTGCAAAGAGGCGGAGATCTTATATTGACGGAGCCCCGCCGCTGAAACACTTTTCCGCGCTATGAACGACGATATATACAGCTTATATGAAAAATGCGAGCTTTGCCCCCGCAGGTGCGGGATCGACCGTACGGCGGGGGAGCGCGGCTATTGCGGAGCCGGGACCGATGCCCGGGCAGCTCTCACGATGATCCACAGATGGGAAGAACCGTGCGTGTCCGGCAGCGACGCCGTAAAAGGCTCGGGTGCCGTTTTTTTTGCCCATTGCACGCTGGGCTGCGTGTATTGCCAGAATTACGCCATCAGCAGGCGGAACGCCGGGGAGAACGGATCGCTGAAGGGCCTCCGGGAGATGGACGCCCAGAGCCTGGCGGAAGAGATGCTGTCGCTGGCCGGAAAAGGCGCGTACAATATCAACCTGGTAACACCCACCCATTATATGCCTGTGATCGTGAAAGCGGTGGAAACTGCCAGAAATAAAGGCCTGGCCATACCGGTAGTGTACAACACCGGAGGCTTCGAGCGGCCTGAGATGATAAGCCTGCTGGAGGACACCGTGGACGTGTTCCTCACGGATATGAAATATCTTTCTGACGTCACGGCAATGAAATATTCCCGCACTTCCGTTTACGTGAAAAGCGCTTGGGAGGCGCTGAACGAGATGGTCAGGATCACCGGGGAAGGGCCCGAATTCGACGAAGAGGGAATGATCCGCCGCGGCGTAATCGTCCGTCATCTCGTGCTGCCCGGCAGAGCCAGAGCGGCTCAGGAAATATTGAAAAAACTGTACGCCCGGTATTCCGACCGCATAATATACAGCCTTATGAACCAATATACGCCGCTGCCTGAAGGAAATCCGGAGCTTTGCAATTACCCCGAGTTGCTTCGGCCCGTCAGCGACGGAGAATACCGCCGGGCGGTGCGCACTTTAAAAGAGCTGTCCCCGGAATACGCCTACATACAGGAAGGCGGCACCATCAGCGAAAGTTTCATACCCAAATGGTGATCAGCCGTTCAGCCGTTCAGCCGTTGGCCAGCCTCCGGGCCAGTTCCGCCAGCTTGCGCTTTTTGTCTGCCAGTTCCTCCGCCGTTAGACCCGCCGGTTTAACGTTCGTCTCCAGCGAAAACACGCCATCGTAACCTATATCGTGAAGCGCTTTCGAGAAGCTCTGCCAGTCGATGACGCCTGTCTCCGGCAGCCAGTGAAAATCGCCGCGGCCGTCGTTGTCGTGAACGTGGAGCACTCTGAGATACCGCCTGCCCGTTTCTCTTACCGCTTCCGCCGGGTCAACGCCGCATACGGCGCAGTGTCCGGTGTCGATGCACACCCGGAAGTATGGAGAATCGATCTGCTTCACGAAATCCAGTATCTGCCGGGGCGTGGCCAGGGTCAATACGGGCATGGGCATATTTTCAAAATCGATCACAACGCCGTACTCTTTTGCCCTTTCTGTGAGCCTCCTGAAAAAGTCCAGATTCATATCCATGAACCGTTCCGGATCCGGATTCTGGTGGTCGCCGAAAGGCATGATGGGGTGGATGACCATGTCCGCCGAGCCCAGCATTGCCGTGCCTTCGAGCGAACGCACCATCTTTTCAAACCGCTCCCGCCTGTTCTCCTCGGTGCCGTCCTGAGGAGGCCAGCGCCAGGGCCCGTGGGTCTGGGAAACGGTTACGCCCGCGTGCTCCGCCGCATTCCGCACCACGCGCAGCAGCTTCTGCATATCTTTGGAGTTTCCCTGAAAAAATATATTTTCGGTGTGGCAAAAAGATTGAAAGTCAACGCAGTCGTACCCCAGCGCCTTGATCTCCGTCAACACTTTTTCCGCGTCGTCTACTGTGGCCTCGGGGCACCATTCGATTCCGGTCCTCATTGTCATTTCTCCTTATCAAGCTAAATTCGTCCTGCGGACGAGCTAAATTGACCTTCGGTCAGCTAAATTCGCGCTGGCACGCGAGCTAAATTGCCGCTTTTCGCGGCAGCTAAATTCGTCCTTCGGACGAGCTAAATTGACCTTCGGTCAGCTAAATTCGCGCTGGCGTGCGAGCTAAATTGCCGCTTACAGCGGCAGCTAAATTCGTCCTGCGGACGAGCTAAATTGACCTTTGAGATCAATGCGTTTTTTCTTATAAACGAAAAATACGATCCTTTTCTTGAGGATCGCATTAATCTTCTTTACGATATAGACGCCTGCTCATTATTCGGCAATCTTCTGCTCTTTAACAGCTCTGTTCACCTTACCGGATCTGAGGCATGCTGTGCAGACATAAGCGTAACGGGGTGTCTGTCCGTCCATGATCTTTACGCGGCGCACGTTGGGTTTCCAGTTTCTCTTAGCGCGTCTGCTGACCTGGGAACGGGTGATGCTGATATGGCGGCCGTAAAGCATTCCTTTTGTACAAAACTCGCACTTTGCCATTTAAAACACCTCCTTAAATCTTAAACAGCGGACGCTATTCTACCACGGACAAAAAACAAATGCAACAACTTTTTTGCTAAATATTATAAAAATGTGATATAATCTTTCCGGGAGGCGGGAAATGGTACGCGTCGTGGCCGGTATTGCCGGAGGACTGAAACTGAATACGCCGGATTCCGAGGATACGAAGCCTACGTTGGACAGGGTGAAAGAACCGATGTTCAGTATGTTGTCGCCGTTCATTCCGGGAAGGACCGTGCTGGATCTGTTTGCCGGGTCCGGAGCGCTGGGCATCGAGGCGCTCAGCAGGGGAGCGGAATTTTGCTGTTTCAACGACGTTGACCGGCGCTGCCGGGAGATCATCAGGCAGAATCTGGAGCACACGCATCTTCTGGAGAAGGCGGAAGTGCTGTCCGCGCCGTACCGCCAGGCGTTGTCCCTGTTAAAAAAACGGGGCGTGAAGCTGGGGCTGGTGCTGCTGGATCCGCCGTACAAAATGAATTGTTACGAAGAGGTCATTTTGACCGGTATAAAGTATAGATTATTTGATGAAGAATGTGTTATAATGTGTGAGCACGGAAGGGACGTTGTCCTTCCCGAAGAGATCGGCGGTTTTCGTATGATAAAGGACCGGTCTTACGGCACGGTGGGAGTGTCCATCTTCTCCGGAAAAACAGGCGGAGAAGAGGCGGACGCCCTGGTCTGAACAGGCGGTGATATGATGGCGGAAAAGAAAAAATGCAGGACGCAGGAGCGCATAGGAGTATACCCCGGAAGCTTCGATCCGCTTACCAACGGCCATCTGGACGTCATCCGCAGGGCGTCGAAGCTTTTCGACAAGCTCATCGTAGGCGTGCTGGTCAACGATTCTAAAAAGAATCCTCTGTTCACCATGGAAGAGCGTGTGGCGCTTATCAAGAAGGCCACCGCGGGCATCCCCAACGTGGAAGTGGGATCCTTTAAAGGGCTCCTGGTGGATTTCGTTAAAGAGAACAACGCGGTGGCCATCGTGAAGGGCCTCAGAGCCGTTTCCGACTACGAATACGAGCTCCAGATGGCTGCGCTTAACAGGCATATCGACAGCGACATAGACACCATCTTCCTGATGGCGGACATACAGAACTCCTTCCTGAGCTCCAGCGTGGTGAAAGAACTGGCGTGGCACGGAGGGAACATCGACGGACTGGTTCCGGACGAGATAAAAGAAGACATCGTTCGCAGCATAAACAGGTTGCGCAGCGGCAGTTCAGAGAGTTAAAATATACAAAAGATCAAAAGAAGTGAGGAGTGCGCGTTATGGAACAGGATGTTCAGAGCCTTGACCTGCTTGACATGCTTGAGAGCATGATCGGAGGAGCAAAAAAGTCGATGTTCAATAATAAGGTGGCCGTCGACCGGGATGAAGCGTTGGGGATCATCGATGAGTTGAGGAATTCTCTTCCCGAGGAAGTCACCAGGGCAAGTGAGTTTTATAAAAAGAGCCGCGAAGTCTGGTCCAGGGCCAACGACAGCGCCGACGACGTTATAAATAAAGCCAAGGCGGACGCGGAAGATATAAGGGCCCAGGCCGAGAACGAGGCCAACAGCATCATCAGCGAGGCCCATAACCAGGCCGAGCTCATAATCCAGGATGCGGAGACCCGCAGGCAGCAGATGGTGGCGGAGCATGAGATCACCGCCGCGGCGCAGGCCGAGAGCGAGCACATCATAGCCGAGGCCGGACAGAAGGCGAAAGACATCCGCCGCGGCACCAGGGAATACGTGGACAACACGCTCCTGGGCCTCAGCGAATTCCTGGCCAAGACGTACAACGAAGTAGAGTCGAACCGCAAGAACATCTGATCCGTCCGCCTCTTCGCTGTAAACTGCCGGTGCCGCTGCTCAATCCGCCGCGTCAACGTATATGACGTCGCCGTCGGTGTACAGCGGCCTGCAGTCGATTATTTCTCCTTTTTTAAACGAAGATCTGTGACACGTTTTATTCGCGGAACCGGAGCCCAGGCTCCCTTCCGCGACTTTTATTTCTATGAATTCTTCCGAGTGGCCCGTCTTGTTGGCCTCGAACAGCACGCGAAGCTTTCTTCCGCTCCGCACGATCTCTTCCAGTATACCGCGCTTGATCTCCCGCTGGATCGCGTCCAGCCTTGCCGCACGATCGCGCTTCACGTCCTCGGGCACCTGATCGGTCATTGACGCCGCCACGGTCCCGGCCCTTTTGGAGTAGGGGAATATGTGAAGGTGGAGGAAACCCACTTCACGGACGAAATCGACCGTCTCCCGGAAATCTTCTTCGGTCTCTCCCGGAAAGCCCGTTATGACGTCCGCGAACAGGCAGGCGCCGGGGAAAGTCTCTTTAAGAAATTTTATCCTTTCCAGGGCGGTCCCGGCGTTGTATTTGCGCTTCATTTTCGCCAGGATCCGGGAGCTGCCGCTTTGAAGCGATATGTGGAAATGGGGCATCAATTTATCCGCCGCCCGGAGCCTCGATATCCTTTCTTTGGTGATATATGCCGGGTCAAGGGAGCCCAGCCTTATCCGCTCGATCCCCTTTACGGCGCTCACTTTTTCCAGCAATCCCGGAAGGTCGTAGGCGTAGGAGGACAATTCGATCCCGGTCAACACCACTTCTTTGTATCCTGCTCCGGCAAGCCCTTCCACTTCCTTCAGCACGTCCGCTTCCGGCCTTGACCGGGCGGGACCTCTGGCGGTGTGGATGACGCAATATGCGCAGGCGCTGTCGCAGCCGTCCTCGATCTTGACCACGGCCCTGGTGTGGCCGAAACTTTCAAGGGACAACGGTTCGTACGGCTGTCCGGGGGAGAATGGGTCAACTTTAACGGAGGGGAGAGGCGCCTCTACCGGGGCAATGACCGGATCCACCGTGCGTTCTTCTCCGGTGGTTTCGCCGGCGTCAATACCGCGGGGCGGGAACCGCCTGATTATCTCGTCCACCACGTCTTTTTTGGAAGTATTGCCGCCCACAAAACCTATCCCGGGGATCGCGGCAAGTTTTTCGGGCGAGATCTGGGCCATGCAGCCTATGACGCACACGAACGCGGAGGGGTTCAGCCGGATGGCCCTGCGGCACATCTGCATCACTTTCCGGTCGCTTTCGGCGGTGACGGTGCAGGAATTGACGATGTAAATGTCGCAAACGGCGGAAAAGGGCAATGCCTCGAAACCTTTTGCTTCGAGGAGACCTTTTATGCATTCGCTCTCGTATTGATTGACCTTGCAGCCCAGCGTGCAGATCGCGAACGTGTATGGCATTCCGCTGTACCTCCGTCACGGTTAGATCGCCGGAACAGGATCGCGCTCCGGCGGCGTAATATTAGCACAAAAACGGCGACTCGGCAATGTTGACGCTACGCTAACGATGTCACTTCGCTGATGATGACGTCCCTGCGGGACTAATGTTGCCTTCGGCAAATGATGCGTGCTGCGCACATGATGCGTACCCTTCGGGCACATGATGCGCGCTTTGCGCATGATGCCGTTCGCTTTGCTCACTAATGAAGGAAAATTATTTCTTCCTTAATTAGCCCCGAAGGGGCGACATCATTAGTCTCGCAGAGACGACATCATTAGCGCAGCGTCATCATTTGATCTATGCATTTTTCCGCCGCATATGCTATAATTGCCCCGATGCACAGCCTATAAAGGAGGTCCTGAATAATGAAAAGAGCTATCGCAGTATTAATGTGCCTGATACTTATCCTGTTGCCCGTGGCGGGATCCGCCGAAAAGGCAGCGTTCGATACGAACCTGGGATGGAACGTGTTCGCTTACGACGGCAATTCCTTCCGAATCAGAGAAGACGGCCTGTACACGCCTCAGTCCACCAACACGGTATTCGTAAGGTCCGACAAATACGTTGACGGGACCACGTCTTTCACTATGGAGTACGAAGTCGACATATTGTCGATGGTCGACAACGATTACGTCTGGAACGAGGGCTGGCTGTATTACACGTTCAGCTTCGGCATGCCTTCGGAAGAGGAGACGCCCTACGACGAGCTCATAAAGAACAGGCTCTTCACCCACGGCGGCCTGACGATGCTGCCCAAGACCAGCGAAGGCGTATATCTCGAAGCCGGCACGGCTGAACAGATGCCAGAGGCGCTCTGCGGAGACGTAAAACACCTGACGGTCAAGATAGAATATGCCAAAAGCACGGAAGTGTTCACTTTCACCGTCAACGGCTTAGAACTTTACTCCGATTATTTCGAGCCTGAATATCACGAAGGCTACATCGGCATCGAGACCGCCTGGACCGAGATGCTGGTGACGAAGGCAATATATACCGAATATCCCGAAGGGCTGCCCTCCGAGAAAAAGGCTACCGCCGAGCCGCAGCCTACCGACGCTCCGGAGGTGACCGAGGCCCCGCAGGAGCCCACCGATCCGCCGGCAGCCACCGAAATCATCTCCGACAACGCCACGGACGCTCCCGCCAAGAACGATAAAAAAGGAGATATAAGCCCCATTGTTTGGATCGTGGCCGCTCTTGCCTGCGCCGCGGTCATAGGCGTCGTGACCACGCTGATCGCCAGGAAAAACAAGAAATAAGCGGACGCCGTAAAAGCTGCCGCTGACGCGCGTTCTGCGTACGTTTTCAAAGCCGCTCCGGGCTGTTTCGGGGCGGCTTTCGTTTGACACTTTTCCGTATTTCGGGTATAATGAAACTGTATGATTATTTTTAAGCGGAGGTGACGAAATTGAGCGGTAAAAACGGCGGAACGGAAGCCCGGAAGACGGGATCCGGAAAGAAGATATACTATGCCGCGCTGTTCGTCATTTTCGTTGTCCTCGGCGCGCTGGTGGCAGGAAAGACGGTGCATTCACGCCGGGTCGCCAAAGCGAGAGAAGAGGAGAATCAGGCCCTCATCGAACAATACACGCTGGAGATGGAAGAATTGTCCGAGTCCGTCAGTTCGCTGCGTGGAGAACTGGCCCAGACCGAAGACCGGTACACCGAAGTGCTGGCCCGGCTGAAGGAAACGGACAAGGATTTCTACAACGTTCTTAATATGTACAGCCGCGACATCGAAGCCGGGCGCCTTCTGGCGGGACTGACTTCGGTCTCGGGCAGCGGCGTCATCATAAAACTCGACGATTCCGGAATGGGCGGCGCGCTGGTCCACGATACGTATCTCAACGAGATCCTGAACGTGCTGAAAGAAGCGGGCGCCCAGGCCATTTCCATAAACGGGGAGCGGATAGTTACGGGCAGCGAAGTCATCTGCCTCGGTCCCAGCATCCGCGTCAACGGAGTGCGGCTTTTCGCGCCTTACCGCATCAGCGCCGTGGGAGATCCCGACGCGCTTTTAAAGGCGTACCAGGAGAGCAGGATATACAAGACCATCGTGTCACAGAATCTGCTTTACGACGCCCAGAGATCCGACAACATTCTCATCGGCCCCTACACGGGGAAGGTGGAGCGGGTCTCCGAACAGTGATCCCGCAGGAAAGGAGGAGCGCAGGTGACAGATCTGGACGACAAAGATTTCGATAAGATCGCGGATTCCGCCGCGGAGACCGGCAGAGAAGTTCAGGCTTCCGGCGAGAGCGCAGGAGACGCGCTCAAGGCCATCCTGGGATCGGGCAGCGAGACCGGCAATGAAAGAACTGCCGCCCCTGTTTCCGCGCCTGAAAACGTTGACGCTGCCGGAACCGAAGCGAAAGACGTTGACGCCGCCGGTACCGATGCGGACAACGGCCCTTCTCCTTCCGAGAGCATCGTTGCCGCCTGGAAGCGCAGGATATTCCAGAGCCGCGACGGCTCCTACGGCAATACGGAAGGTTACGCCCCTGCATCCTCCAGGTCCCGCACTTCCGGCGCAGTCGTAAGAAACGTGCTGCTCACGGTGCTGTGCATCGTGATAGGCATCGTCGCCGCCCTCCAGTACAAGACCATTGCCTCCCGCAAATCCGCAGAGCCGGATTCGGAAGCCAGGATAAACGAACTCCTCAGCACCATCAACAACCTCCATTCCGAGCTGAACTCCCTGGAGGCAGAGCGAAACGAGCTGAAGAGCCGCCTGGAGATACTTGAAAGTTCCACCCAGGACGAACAGCTGGCAGCCTTAAGAGAAGAGCTAAACAGCATCAGGACCTTCGCGGGCCTGACCACCGTAAAAGGCCACGGCGTACACGTGAGAGTGGATTTCAGCGAACGCACCAACGTTAATCTCGTCCAGACCAGGCTCCTTTTGCTGATCAACGAACTCAGAGCCAGCGGCGCCCAGGCCATCAGCATCAACGGCGTCCGCATACTGGCGATGACCGAGGTCCGGGTGGTCAACGAACAATATATTTCCGTAAGCGCCCGGCAGCTGGCGCCCCCTTACGACATATATGCCATAGGCGACGCCACGGACCTGTACAACGGCCTTAAAATGGGCGGATACGGCATCGTGGATCAGATCAACGAACTTGCCGGAGCCTCCTGCGAACTATACGTTCAGGAAGAGATAACGATCAGCGCCGCGGAAGATTCGGACATCAGGACGGACCTGCTGAAGCCTGCACAGTGATATGGATAACGACATTTACGAACTTATAAAAATGACATACGGAGTTTCGGACGAGGCGCTCAGGCTCGCGGAAGAATGCGAGCGGGACGTGAGGCCGGTCTTCGACGAGATCGACCGGGTCAGGGACTTCAATCAGCTTAAAGTGCTGCTGGCCATGCAGAAAAACGGTCTCCAGGAGAGGCATTTCAACTTTGCCACCGGCTACGGATATTCCGATATAGGCAGAGACGTGCTTGACCGGATCTATGCCGATGCGTTCGGGTGCGAAGACGCGCTGGTTAGGAGCCAGTTCATATCCGGGACCCATACGTTGTCCGTGACGCTGTTCGGATTGTTGAGGCCCGGGGACACGGTGGTTTCCGTTACGGGGAAGCCCTACGACACGCTGGAAGAAGTGCTGGGGATCAGAGGCGAAGCGGGCGACGGTTCCCTCAGGGATTTCGGCATCAGGTACGCCCAGGTGGATCTTCTGGAAGATGGCAGCCCGGACTACGAAGGCATCGCCGCCGCTGTAAAGGGAGCGAAACTTGCGATCATGCAGCGGTCAAGAGGCTACAGCTCCAGAGACGCCATCAGCGTGGAGACTCTCGGCAGGATCGCCGCCGTCGTCAGGGAGTCCAGCCCCGATACGGTTACGATGTGCGACAACTGCTACGGCGAATTCGTTGACACGGTCGAGCCCGTCAACGCAGGCGTGGACATTATGGCCGGGTCCCTCATAAAGAATCCCGGAGGCGGCCTTGCCCTCACCGGAGGGTACATCGCCGGCAGGGCGGAACTGGTGAGGAAATGCGCCAACCGCCTGACCGCTCCCGGACTGGGGAAGCACGTGGGCTCTTCGCTGGGCACTCCCAGAAATATGATACAGGGGTTCTATATGGCGCCCCATATCGTGGCGGAAAGCCTGAAAGGCGCCGTGTTCACGGCCAGGCTGCTTGACCGGATGGGATTCGACACGTCTCCCGCATACGACGCGAAACGGTCCGACATCGTGCAGACGGTGACCTTCGGAGATCCGGAGAAATTGTCCGCGTTCTGCCGCATGATCCAGAAAGCCGCTCCCGTTGACTCGGACGCGGTGCCCGTGGCGGACGACATGCCGGGATACGAGGCGAAAGTGATAATGGCTGCGGGCAATTTCGTGCAGGGCGCTTCCATCGAACTCAGCGCCGACGGGCCCATGATCCCGCCTTACCGGGCTTTCATGCAGGGAGGACTCACGTATTTTAATATAAAATTGGGGGCAATACTTGCGTCGGACGCCCTAGCCAAACTATAATATAGACGCAGACCGTTCTCGCGGCGCGCAGCTGCCGACATTTTACAAAAGAGGAAACCATGGAGAAGCACGACGATCAGAAAAAGAAAGGCGAAGTAAGGCTCGTTAAGGTCAATTCCGCAGGGGAGGATAGCAGGCGTTTCGACGCGTACGGATACGAGATACCGCCTGAAAAAAGAGAACGCCCCGCGGCTTCGGCTTCTGCCGGGAACGCCGGGACTGTTGAAGATCATATTTCCGACGGCAGCGATGCCGGTTTCGAAGAAAGACCCTCCAGAAAATATACGTACAACGCCGATATAAGAGCCGCCATTGAGAGCGGCGCGCACCGCAGAAAGGCGGACGAATTCGACGAAAGAACTTCCGGCAGCACTGCCGTAAGAGATAACGGCGCGTCCGAAAGGCGTCAATATTCCGGCGAGCGTTCCGGCACCGGCGCTTCAGGCAGCGGCGCCGGCGGCACCAACGGCAGCGGCAGCAGCGGCTCCGAGAGGAGAAAAACTCCCTCCCGTACGAGCCACGTGGCTTCCGTAAGATCCGAAAACGGCGAGAAGTCCGGCGAAGGCAGGAAGAGCGCCTCCGGGGCTTCCGGCTCCGGCACGAGATCAGGCTCCGGGTCTTCCGGAAAGGCCGTCCGCAAGAATACGGACAACGCAGCGGCTAAAAAGAAGACCGCTTCCAAAAAAGCCGAAAGCGAAAGGGCCAGAAAGAAGCGGGAGAAAGAAGCCAAAAAGGAAGCTGAAAGGCAGGAGGCGGAGCGCCTCAGAGAAGAAGAGGAAAACAGGGAACTCACTCCTACCGAAAAGCGCAAACTGATCGTCAGGCAAAAACGCAGGGATACCGTAGCCGGCATATTCAAGGTGCTGGCGGTGATCCTGATAATCGGACTCATAATCGCCCTCATCGCCGTAAGCTCCAAAAAAGGCGACGATATCAACACACAGTATCTCTCTTCAGGCTATATCGAAGACGCCGCATCCGGAAAGCTGTCCTTCATACGGACGGAAACGCCGGTGTATTCGTCCTTTTCCGGCGTGTTCGTGCCGGACGTCAATGAAGGCGACCGGGTCTCTAAGAACGCCGTCATCGGCCACGTGGTAAAAGCCGAATATTCCGACACTCTTAAAGAGCTCAAAGACGTGGAGAGCAGGATCTCCGCCGCCCTGAAAGCGTCCTCTTATATTGACGCCTCCAAGAGCGGAGAGATGCTGTCGCTGGAAAACGCCATCGAAAACAGGATCGACGACCTTGCCGCTCTGGCCATGTCCGGGGGATTGACCGGTTACGACAATATTTTCTCTGAGCTGAGCGACCTGTTTTCGCGGAAGAACGAGCTGGAGATGAGCGCCGAAAGTTCCGACACCTACATCACCGGCCTTCAGAGGGAGCGCAATTCCATCCTCAACAGAATATCTTCATATATGTACGAGATCCACGCCTCCGAGTCCGGCATCGTATCGTTCCGCACCGACGGCATGGAAGGGCGCGTCAGCGAGATCAAAAAGGCGCTGGCTTCCAGGATCGAGGCCACCAATTTCACCTCCGTGCAGTCCAGCACCCTGAGCTCCGCCGAATACGAATCTTTTGCCCTTCCCGCATCCGAAATAACCAATTCCTCCGGCCAGTCCGTGAGCAACGGCTCCATCGTTGCCCGCATCGCCACGGAGAACAGCTATTACGTCACTATGGAAGTTGAAGATCCCGAATCGCACAGGATATTCCAGGGCAACAAGGCCGAGATATACGTGAACGGCGACAATCTGCTTTTCGAGGCGGACACGGAGGGCGTTTTCTACTACGGCAATAAGGCGGTGGCCGTGTTCAGAGTCTCCAGGTCCCTTGACAGCACCGTGTCCCTGCGCTCCGAGGAAGGCAGGATCATATTCAGCCACGTGGAAGGATTCAAGGTGCCGCTCCGGGCGCTTACGGACTGGGACAGCGCGGGAGTGACCGCGAGGATCACGCTGATACGCTCCGGTTACGTGCGCTACGCCTACGTCAACGTGCTGGGCGCCGACAGCGACTATGCCATCGTCAACAGCCGTTCCACGCTCGACGACGGTTCCGGATATTACGTGAGGGAAAACGACGAATACGTTGTCAACTTCGACAAGGTCTACGAGGGACAGGCGGTGGGATGATGAGCATTGCCGGAAACCTGAAAGAAGTAAACGAAGAGATCCGCAGAGCCCTGGATGAATCCGGAAGGACCGGCGAAGTGACGCTGGTAGCCGTGACGAAATATTCCGGCCCGGAAGAAGTGCTGGAAGCGGCCGCGGCGGGGCAGACGGAATTTGCCGAGAACCGCGTACAGATGCTCGTGGAAAAGTGGAAGGCCTTCGACGAGATGCGGGAGCAGGGGAGAGCGCTTCCGGAAATGAACTGGCACCTTATAGGGCACCTCCAGACCAATAAAGTGAAATATATAATCGGCAAGGTAAAGCTGATCCACTCGGTGGACAGTTTGAAGCTGGCCTCGGAGATATCGAAGCAGAGCGTAAAAGCCGGCGTCGTCACCCATATATTGATCGAGGTCAACGTTTCGGGAGAGGAGAGCAAGTCCGGCGTCGCCCCGTCGGAGGCGGAAGATATTGCCCGTCAATGCGCCGCGCTTCCCGGCATTTCGGTGGACGGCCTGATGACGATGGCCCCGAAAGACGCCCCTGAACAGGAGCTCACGGAAATTTTTTCACAACTTTACAAATTATTTGTTGACATAAAAAATAAAAACATATATAATTGCTCTAACCCTACCCTTTCGATGGGTATGAGCGCGGATTTTTCTGCCGCGGTGAAGTGCGGTTCGAATATGGTTCGCGTAGGTCACCGGATTTTCTCTTAAAAGGAAAAACGGGTGGCCCTTACAAAAGACTTTTGATTTACGGAAGATAAAGGAGGCTATTTTAATGGCAGAAGTTTTCTCACGCTTCAAGAATTTCCTTGGTTTCGGTAGCGGAAATACCGCTCAGGACGTCGAAGAGTACTACGATGAAGATGCAGAACAGGCAGCCAGCTTTGCGGATTCCGAAGACGAGTATACCGTCATCACGAAGGACCGTTACAACAAGGTGAATGCCGTTTCCAATTCCGCTTCAGGCGCTCCCCGTCAGAGCACCCGCGAGGCCGCGGCCGAAAAGCATACCGAGCGCACCGAAAGATCCACCCAGTCCGGCGAAAAGTCGGCCAAGGTCATCAGCATGGGCGTTAATTCCAACCTTCGTGTAGTGCTGTCCAAGCCCTCTGCTTTCGAGAACTGCGAAGCCATCTGCTCCCACCTTCGCGGACAGATGACCGTCGTGCTCAACCTCGAGTTCGTTCCCGAGGCAGGCGACCGCCGCAGGATCTTCGACTTCGTTTCCGGCTGCTGCTACGCCCTCGACTGCAGCATCCAGCGTGTCTCCGAGCTGATCTACGTTATCGCTCCTTCCAACGTGGACGTGCTGGCAGAAGTTACCGAGGACGAAGAAGAGCCCGCATACTCCGCGTTCTGATCATAATCCTGAAGGTTTGCGCACTTTTTCAGACTATCTCCGGCATCCGCCGTTTCCGCGGATGCCTGTCTGTCTGTATATCGTGAGGGTCAATGGGACATATGAAAAAGAATGATATCGTCAAACTGATCGTCGCGGCCGCAATATTCTTTGCCGTCGGTTTCGCGGGACTCGGGATCGCCAGACTGATCGCCGGGCCCGAGATCTACAAAGAGATATTCAGACTTGTCGTCCTCACCGTATGCGCCTTCGTTTCCGGATTCCTTTCGCTTATGGCGGTAAAAAAAGCCGGGCCGTGTCTTATAGCGGCGCTGGTGTGCGACGCCGCAGTGTACCTCATCGCGGTGGAGCTGTCGGCGAAAGTGCTTCTCTGGAATCTGCTCTACGTGTTCAGCAGCCTCATAGGGCTCATGATCGCCTACATCGTCCTGACGCACAAGAAAGCGTAGCAGGGACAGTTCAAACAGTCTTACCGTTCTCCCGAATGAATGAATGATAAAAAATGGCGGCTCCGTCTCGGCGGGGTCGTCATTTTTTTACTGAATGTCTCAGCCTGCCGCCGCTTACGATCAGCGACCGGCCTTCAGCCTTGCCGTGCTCTCAGATCCTGCATTTGATGCTTCGGTGTTCTTCCGCAGACCTGAACATGAGGTCGACCACCTGCATCAGCCTGATCTCTTCTTCGGGAGTAACTATGAGCGTCGCTTCGCCGCGGATGGAGGCGGCAACGTTCTTATAGAAGTCGCACCAGTCGGTGTGCACTTCGGGGAGGGGAAGCTCTCTGGTGGTCTCTCTGGGGCGCGGAGCCATCGTCCTGGTGGGTCCGGCCTCGGTATACACGATCTCGGCGGTCCAGCCCAGATCCTTGTCGTCCGCCAGTTCCACCATTTTTCCGCTGCAGGCCCAGTCGTACACTACGGCGGTGCCGTCGGTGAGGCTCATGTGCCAGCGGGGCTGGGGCACGAAGCAGTTGGTGGAGACTTCGATCATTGCCCAGAGGCCGTCTTCGAATTTAATGTACAGCTTGCAGTTGTCGTCGACGCCCTCGGAATAGACTTCGAACAGTTCCGCCTTGACCTCCACCACCGGATTTTTGTCCATCCACATCAACTGGTCGAGGAGATGGATGCCCCAGTCCAGCAGCATGCCGCCGCCGTTTTCCCTGCGGCCTCTCCAGCCGGAGAGCACCCGCTTGGAGCCCTGTACGCGGCTCTCGACGAAGTAGGGCGTGCCCAGCCGCTTCGTATCGTATATGTTCTTGATAATTACGTAATCTCTGTCCCAGCGCCTGTTCTGATGCACGGTGAACAGTTTGCCCGTGCGGCGGGACACTTCCAACACTTCCATCAGCTCGGCGGTGTTCAGCATAACCGGCTTTTCGCAGACTACGTGTTTTCCGGCTTCCAGCGCGGCAATGGATATGGGCTTGTGGAAATTGTTGGGCGTTGCCACCAGCACCAGCTGTATCTCTTCGTCCGCCAGCAGCGCCTCCCTGGTGGGGTACACGGTCAATCCGTTTTCCCTTGCCACCTGGCAGCGTTCCGGCAGCAGATCGTAAATGCCTTTAACTTCAATGCAGTCGATACGGTCCCGGATGTTCTGGTAATGGTAGTGGCCCATGCCTCCGAAACCTATGATACCCATTTTAATGCTCATACGCATCCTCCTGTGACGCACGCAATATATAGCGGCGGGCGTCGTTTAAGACGGAAATAGAATACAACATATTGACCCGATTTGCAAGCCGTTTTTGACCGGCGGCGAACAATATTTTTTGCTCCCGGCGAACTCTGTTATAGCGCTTCCGAAGCGCTCACGCCGTCGAAAAGCTTTCCTATGTCTTCCTTGTCGATGGTCTTGCTGGCGATCAGCGCGCCTGCCAGCGCGTCAACGGCCTTTTCATGTTCTTTCAGTATCGATTTCGCTCTTTCGAACTGACCGCTGATGATGGCGTCAACGGCTTCGAACACCCTGCCGGGCTCCTTTTCTCCGTCCTTCAGGCAGCGGGCGGCGAATCCCAGCGGCGACATGCCGTTCTCTTCCACCATCTTCCTGGCCAGGTCGATGGCGGAATTGAGGTCCGAGGAGCCCCCGTCTGAATACGCTCCCAGGAAGACTTCTTCTGAAGCCAGGCCTCCCAGCAGCACGCAGATGGATTTTTCGTAATCCTCCCGGACTTTCAGGTATTTCACCCTGGGCTTCTGCTGCACGTACCCCAGCACGCCGCCAGCAGACGTCTCCACCGTGATCCGCTGTATCTCGTCTCCCGCGTTCAGCAGCCTCCCCAGGAAGGCGTGACCGGCCTCGTGGAAAGCCACGCGCCTGGTCTCGGAATCCTTGACGGCGCCGGGCAGTATCATAAGCTCGTTGTTGGGCAGGTATTCTATTATCTCGTCGATCTCGGGGATGGAGCGCTCGTCGATGTTGTAGATGTCGGGGTCGTTGACGGCGGAACGCTTCTGGAGAGTCAGCTGGTAGAGCTTGTCCACGAAACGGCCGTTGCCCAGATTCTCCACATTGTGGAAATACTGCACGATGCTCTTGATCTTAGGCCTGACTGACTCCTTCACGTTCAGCTTGCTCTGGCGCATCTTCAGGAAGAACATGTCCGCCAGCTCGTCCTCGGAATAATCTTCGAAATGGAAGGTGTAGCCGATCCTGGAGGCGATGCCCGGATTGGAAGCGATGAACCGGGCCATCTCGTTCTTGTAGCCGGCAAAGATGATGACGAGGTTGTCCCGCTTGTCCTCCATGGCCTTCACCAGCGTGGCAATGGCCTCTTCGTTGTACGAATCGTTCCTGCCCGAAGACGCCAGGGAATATGCCTCGTCAATGAACAGCACGCCTCCCAGCGCTTTCTCTATCACCGCGTAGGTCTTGGGCGCCGTCTGGCCCAGATACTCGCCGATCAGGTCCTTTTTTTCGCACTCCACCAGCTTGTTCTCCTTGAGGATGCCGATGTCGTAGAGGGCCCTGGCCAGCAGGCGGGCAACGGTGGTCTTGCCGGTGCCGGGATTGCCAGTGAACACCATATGCATATTGGAAGCCTTGAGTTGGATGCCGTTGTCCCTGGCGGCCTGGCGGAACCGGGCGAAATCGTAGAAATTCTTCACCGCGGTCTTTATGTTCTTAAGGCCGATCAGCTGGTCCAGTTCCTCCATGAAATTCTTGCGCTTGACTCCGGAAAGGTCCTGTGGGAACTCGAAGGCGTGCTTCTGGATCATATAGTTCGCCATATATTCCGCCAGCGACCTGTTCTTGAAGGGGAAGGCGCCGATGTTGAAAGTGAAATATTCCTTGAACTGTTCCGCCGCGTCCTCCGGCAAAGGTCCTCCCAGCTTTCCGTCAACGAGCGGCTTGAATATTTCGTATATCTCGTCAATGGTCTTGTCCCGTATTATCTCCTTATTGTTGTTGAAGAAGATCTGGAGCGACGGCGACAGGGACAGGAATTCGTCAATATCGTTTTCCGTGCCTGCCAGCAGTATGAACCGCCCCAGCTTGAATTCAGATATCTCTCCTATGAAGTGTTCCGCCTGGCGCCTGGCCGGATCGCCGTAGTCGGAGGAGGCGGAACGGTACGCCCTGGTGAACTCGCTGAGCCCCGTGATCAGGTAGACCGTGTTGTCCTGGATGTGGGTGTAGGTCATGGGCATATAGCGGGGCTGGTCGTTGACCGTGGCCAGATTCTGCATCAGGTCCATGGCGGTGAATTTGCTGTAGGTATTGCTGATGCCGAACTTCAGCTGGATGTTCTCGGCGATGGTCTTGACCCGCTCCGCCACCTCGTTCCTGTCGTTGCCGGCCACGTAGCCGTAGTAGCAGCCTCCCGTGAGTTCCGGGCCGTCCTGCTCGGTGGACGCGATGCGCTGCACGTATTCCTTGTACCTGGCGGGATTTTCCAGCAGTTTCAGTATCATCAGGTAGTTCATCTTCTCCGTGTCCGCGGGAGAGTACTTCTGGGCAACGGAGTTCTCCAGGCTGGCTTTCAGGAACGCGTTGAGGGACTGGTTTTTCCAGTTTTCCACACGCTCAGAGGTGGTCTTGGTATTTGTATAGTCGGATATGGACAGGGGGAAGTTGGGCTCCTCGGACCTGGAAATGTCGTAGGCGTATTCGTCTATCTTCCTGCGGATGGCTTCCACCGCCTGCATAGGCATCAGCGGCAGTTCGGAAGGGGAATAGGCAAGTTCGGGCAGAAGGTATTTGTAATTCAGATATCCGTCGATCTCGTCTTTGTTCTCGAAATATTGCTGCCTCTGGCGGATGAATTCCTCCGGGTGGTACGTCTGCAGGAATTTGTAGTAGCCCGCAAGCGCCGGGCGGCAGGGGAGGCCTCTGTTGCAGAGCTTGCAGTTCCAGTCGCCTCTGACCGACACGTCGGTGTCTTTTTTGACCATGGTGCAGGGGAGGAAGAAGGAGTAGGGCTTGCCGGGGCGGATCCACATGCCGCAGTTCTTGGACTCCAGGTCGAATGGATTGCCTTCCTGGTGGGCAAGGTCCGGGAACCTGTCGGAGTCGCACATCAGCCGGTTGAACCACATCACGATGTCGCCGTCTTCGTCGGGCTTGTCTTCCAGTATCATGGCGTCGGCGCATTCCCTGACCCAGTTCATCATCTGGGCGGGTATCTGGCTGAAATCTTCCTTGAGGGGCCAGACTACGTCTTTAATGGATCCGGAAGCGTTGGCGGGCTGCTGTTTGTCGCCGCTGTTTTTGTTGTTTTTCTCTTCGCTCATGGTCTTACCTCTGTGTGTTATTTTCGCGTGTGGTCAACTGTTATGTTACCGCCGGTTTTTGCGTCTGTCAATCGCTGCCGGGGCCCGGCGTGGGAGACGGTTCGGGGAGCGCGGTCGGCGTCGTCAACGGCGTGGCGGCGGGAGTTGCCGCGGGAGTGGCCTCCGGCGTTGCCCCGGGAGTGGCCTCCGGAGTATCTGAAGGCGTTGCCGCAGGCGTTCCCGTGGGGAATTGCGCGGGAGTGGCTTCAGGTCCGGGCGTAGGAGTAGATTCGGGCGGCGTTGTGGGCGTAGTTTCCGGCCCCGGCGTAGGAGTCGCTTCCGGCGGCAGCGTAGGCTCCTCCGTGGGAGGCACGGGCTCCGACAGATCGTATCCCAGCGATCCGAAATACTCGTCCATCTGGGCGTCGGACAATCCGAAATACGCCTTGATATCCCTCAAAACGGTGATATTCCTTCTGCCGTCCCTTATTATATCCTTCATCTTCTCCAGCCATTCGTACCAGCGCTCCACCGTCATGCCGTACCTGGCCTGGTTCATAGCGATCTCAGGCTCCATTATAGACACGAACCAGTCTATCTTCGCCATTATGGCAGTTTCGTTCAGCACGGTCCCCATGAGCTGGGCGTAGCGTTTCAGGAACATGTCCCGGAACAGGGGATTGGTGATCAGCCGCTTCATGAGAGAGCTGTTGGGGCCGTTGACGATGACGTTGTTGATGGAGTCGGTGCGGTCGGTCCAGAAGGCCCAGTCGAGGTCGAAATAGCACCAGCGCCACTTGCCGTCGGCCTCGTCGGACTGGAAGAAACGGGCGTTGGCCAGGTCGTTGTCACCCATATAGGAGCGGCAGACGTACCAGTCGATCAGGCTGTAAATGTCCACCTGCCCGGTCACGTAGGCCAGATTGTCTATTTTGGTCATATCGTGGGTGCGGCAATAGTTCAGCAATTCCGAATATTTCGCCTTGTCCCCGTCCTCCACCTTGCCGTAGGCCCTCAGCACGTTCACGGACTCTTCCGAAACGCCTCCCAGCCTGCGGGCGAAATGGTCCCGGTCGTACCGCTCCCGAAGGAAGTATATGCCGTGGTACTGACCGTTCAGGTACAGTATCACCGGGCGGCAGGCCAGCACGTCCAGGTTGGTATACCCGTCGATCAGCGTGGTGCACAGCTCGTCCCGGAAGCCGCAATAAATGTAATCTTCGCTGCCTCCCTTAAGAAGGAGCGAATTGAATATATCCACTTCTCTGTTGTCGAACAGCTTGCAGTGCAGCTTGGAAAGGCCGTAATCCGAGCGGAACCTCAGCTGGAAATTCTGCTTCTCGCCCAGTTTGCTGTCGTTGCCGTGGAGTTTAAACCCGCAGGGCGCCGAAAACACCTCTTTCCCGTCCTCCATCAGCGTAACGTAGGAAACGTGCTCGTACTCCGGCTCCACGTGGTTGAGGACTCCCTCCGGGCCCGTGAGATACTCCTGTCGGATGGCAACGTTCACCACCGGCAGCGTGTGGTCTATCCCCACCATATAGAAGAAGGACGTCTCCCGGCTGCGCTTCATTCCGTCGATGCACACCGCCCGTATGGATACGATGCCGTCAACGTTTATTGGCCCCGTATACTTCTTAGACGAAACGTCAGGTTCCGTGCCGTCGGTGGTATAATACACGGTCCCCTGCCCGGTCAATTCGACAGTGAATGGGCTGTCGTATGCGCCTGTGGCAACGTCGGCTTTCGGCATCGAGAGCGTGTACGTGTAGCCCGGCGCGTTCGACCGTCCCGGAGTGGCTACGGCCATATATACGAAGCCCTCGGGGCCCCGCCCGTAGCTCTCGTTCTTCTTAAGGTCCCCGGGCACTTCCACCGTGTCGATGATGCCGCCCGGGCCGCTTAAATAGATCTTTTCGCCCGAGGCGCTGATCTTGAAGGGCGCTCCGGTATCCGCGGTCTCTCCCGTACAGTAGATGACTATGAACTGTCCCGCGTCAAGCTTCATGTCCGGCAGCCTGTATTTCTGCAATTTAGACTTTTTATCCGAAAGATAATATTTCGAAAGGTCCACGGGGGAGGAAGTATTGTTGTATATCTCCACGAGATCGTAGCAGTTGCCGTCGGGAGCCGGGAACCTGTCGTTGGAGGCCATCACTTCCGTGATCACCAGGTCGGGAAGGCCGGGGAATATATTCATTACAGGCGCTCCGGTCGGCGTGGGGGCGACGGTGGGAGTGGGACTTTCCGTGGGAGAAGTCTGGGGAAGGCCTGTCCCGCGTGGCGCCGTGGGAGTTGCGGGCCGCTTCGTGGCCGTGGGAGCCGGTATTTTAGTGGGCGACGGAGAGGGAGTATGCGTCGGAGAAGGCGTCCGCGAGGGGGCGGGAGAGGAGGTCTGAGAGGAAAGCGGTGAGGCCGCAGCGGTATCGACCGGAGAATAAGATGCGTCTGTGGGCGCGGGACCGGTCTCCCCGGTAACTATTGCCGTCGCTAACGCCGTTGACGCCGCCGTCGTTTCGGGGCCGTCAGATACGGGAGCGAAAGTGGGAAGAGACGAGGAAGGCGCGCCGGTGGGGACGTTGACCACGGGAGCCTCGGTAGGCTCGCTGCCCGGCAAATAATCGCACGCCGAAAAGACCGCGGCTGACAATACCAGCGCGGCGGCGACGGACGATATGGCGGTTAGAGACGGTTTCCTGTTTTTAGCGTTTTTCATAGAAGGTCAACGTTCCGGACGGCAGCCCGCGAAAGGCGGTCCGTATCTTCTCCGTTCCGTTAGTATAATATTTTTTTTGCCAAAAGTACAGTTTTTTCAAAACAGGGGTTGACAAGTTAGCGCAAGGTAACTATAATTCCCGGTGATGGTTAGCAAAAGCTAACTGTCATGATGAAAGGGAGTGACAGCATGATGCCTCTGAGCTATGCAAAAACCGGAGAAGAGAATACGGTTTTAAGAGTGGGAGGAACGCCCGAAGTGCGGCAGCATCTGGAAAATCTCGGTTTCTGCGCCGGGGCCGCCGTCACCGTCATCACTTCTCTTGGCGGAAACCTGATAGTAAAGATCAAGGAATCCAGGATCGCCATCAACGAAGAGATGGCGCGCAAAATAATGATCTGAAAAACCGACCGAAGCAGGCCGCGGACGCGCGGCAGACGGACGAGGGCAGACGCGCAAGGGCGCGGAAGGGAAGGAGGAAACGGATAAATGAAGACTTTAAGAGAGGTCAACATCGGAGAGACCGTGAAGGTCGTGAAGCTCCACGGAGAAGGGGCCGTAAGGCGCAGGATCATGGATATGGGCATCACCCGCGGCGTGGAGGTGTTCGTGAGAAAGGTGGCTCCCCTGGGAGATCCCATCGAAGTGAACGTGCGGAACTACGAGCTGTCCATCCGCAAGGCGGACGCGGAAATGATCGAAGTGGAGTGACGCGTTGCCCCGGCAGAACGCCGGAGGGGACGAAGTACGTAAACGCGGAGAGATCTGCGTATTTTTTGAAGAGAGGGTTAGCCAACGCTAACGCAAAAATCGGGAAAGGAAGTATTTTTTATGGACATACGCATTGCCCTGGCAGGCAACCCGAACAGCGGCAAGACCACGCTGTTCAATGCGCTCACCGGTTCCAACCAGTTCGTGGGCAACTGGCCCGGCGTGACCGTGGAAAAGAAAGAGGGAAAACTGAAGAAGAACGAGGGAGTCATCATCACCGACCTGCCCGGCATATATTCGTTGTCCCCCTACACGCTGGAAGAAGTGGTGGCCAGAAATTATCTCATCGAAGAGAGGCCTGACGCCATACTGAACATAGTTGACGGAACCAACCTGGAGAGGAACCTCTACCTCACCACCCAGCTTACGGAACTGGGCATACCCGTGGTGATGGCCATCAATATGATGGACGTTGTCAAGAAGAGCGGCGACAAGATCAACATCGAGGAACTGTCCCGCCAGATGGGCTGCAAAATAGTGTGCATCTCGGCGCTGAAAGGCGACGGAGTCCAGGAAGCCGCGGACGCGGCGGTGGAAGCGGCCAAGTCCACCAAGACCATTCCTCAGCATTCGTTCTCCGGCCCCGTGGAGCACGCGCTGGCGCACATAGAAGAAGCGGTGGTCCACAATATGCCCGAAGAGCAGCAGCGCTGGTACGCCGTTAAAGTGTTCGAGCGCGACGAAAAGGTGATGGAGAAACTGAACCTCGATCAGGCCACGAAGGACCACATCGAAGCGGACATCCAGGCTGCGGAAAAGGAACTGGATGATGACGCCGAATCCATCATCACCAACGAGCGGTACATCTACATCGGCAACGTCATAAAGGCTTCCTACGAAAAGAAGGACAAAAGCAACCTGACCGTGTCGGACAAGATCGACAAAGTGGTCACCAACCGCTGGCTGGGACTTCCCATTTTCGCCGTCATAATGTTCCTTGTATACTTGATCGCCATGATGGGACCCGGCAAGTGGGCAACCGACTGGGCCAACGACGGCCTCTTCGGAGACGGCTGGCACCTGTTCGGCATCGGCTCCAAGGCTTACGAAGAGAAATCCGGAGCATATGGAGACGCGCTGAATGCCGTCAACGCATTCCTGGGCGACGACGCGCTCGACCCTGAGGACGAGGAATTCGACGCCGACGCCGCGCTGGCCGCCATCAAGTCCTTCGCTCCCTCCGGAACCTCCGCCGAGATCGACGTGGAAGACGATGAGACGCTGGAGGTAAGCACCATGACGGCATACTACGATGCCGTCCCCGGCGACGCGGACGAAGACGCCACCATAGGCACCACCTTTAAGGAAGCCGTTGCCTTCTTCGAAGAGAAGGGCTTCGACGCTCCGGACCCGGCCGACGACGGCGTGTGGGTCCCCGGAATACCTACCCTTATTGGCAACCTGCTGGACAAGGCCAACGCCCCCGAATGGCTCAGGGGACTGATCCTCGACGGTATCGTTGCCGGCGTGGGAGCCGTTATCGGATTCGTGCCTCAGATGCTGGTGCTGTTCCTGCTGCTCGCATTCCTGGAAGCCTGCGGATACATGGCCAGGATAGCGTTCGTGCTTGACCGTATATTCCGCCGCTTCGGATTGTCCGGAAAATCCTTCATACCCATGCTGGTAGGCGTAGGCTGCGGCGTTCCCGGAGTCATGGCTTCGAGGACCATCGAAAACGAGCGCGACCGCCGCATGACCATAATGACCACCACTTTCATCCCCTGCGGCGCCAAAGTGCCCTTCATCGCCATGATCGCAGGCGCCATCTTTGGAGGCAGCCCCTGGATCGCCACTTCCGCGTACTTCATCGGTATGGCGGCAATAATCATCTCCGGCATCATGCTGAAGAAAACTAAAATGTTCGCCGGCGAACCTGCTCCCTTCGTAATGGAGCTGCCCGCGTACCACTGGCCCACACTGGGCAACGTGCTCCGGTCGATGTGGGAGCGCGGCTGGTCCTTCATCAAGAAAGCCTTCACCATCATACTGCTTTCCACCATCGTGGTCTGGTTCACCACCTTCTTCGGCTGGGTCGACGGCAAGTTCATGATGCTCTCCGACGACCAGATCCAGTATTCCATCCTGGCCGCCATCGGCAAGCCTCTCTCCTGGCTCTTCAAGCCTCTGGGCTGGGGCACCTGGCAGGCTACCGTGGCCTCCATCACCGGACTCGTGGCTAAAGAAAACATCGTAGGCACCATGGGCATCATCTACGGCGGGGGAGAGCTTTCCGCCCAGGCCGCCATCCACGCAGCCTTCACGAAACTGGCCGGCTTCTCCTTCCTGGTGTTCAACCTTCTCTGCGCTCCCTGCTTCGCCGCCATCGGCGCTATCAGGCGCGAGATGAACAACGCCAAATGGACCTGGTTCGCCATCGGTTACCAGACGCTCTTCGCCTACAGCGTCAGCCTGATCATCTACCAGATCGGCGGCATCTTCACCGGCAATCTCAACGTGATCGGCCTGATCTTCGCCCTCGTACTGCTGGGCGGCATGGTCTACATGCTGTTCTTCAGGAAGTATAAGGAGGCCACCAAGCTGACCGCGAAGGTCAACGTGAGCAAGTAATAAGGGCCCGGAACGTCCGGAGAAGAATGGCCGGATGTAAACCGCCTGAATGATTCGGCGAATGAGAAAAATGCAGGGGCCGCGCGCCCCTGCGTCAATGGAAAAGGAGGGACAATTATGCTGGGCTGGCTTCAGGAGAATATAGGCACGATAATAGTGCTGGCGGTACTGGCGGCGATCATTGCCGGAGCCGTGATCGTGGTGGTCCGCGACAAAAAGCGGGGCAAGGCGATCTGCGGCGGCAGCTGCTGCTCCGGCGGCTGCGGCAATTGCCCCATGCACGGGAAGTGCCATCCGATCTCCGAGGAGATCAATTCCTCATCGCAAAGCTAAATTCGGCCTGACGGCCGAGCTAAATTGAAAACCGCAGGCTTTCAGTGACAATGGAGCCTGCGGTTTTCAGCGAAATTGACCCCTGACAGTTTATATGAAATTGTCAGGGGTCAGCTAAATTCGCACTGGTGTGCGAGCGAAATTGCCGCTTTGCGGCAGCTAAATTGAAAGCCGACGGCTTTCAGCTTAATACATCCTGCGGACGAGCTAAGTCGGGTTCACTTTCTCGCTCATTTTGAGCCTTCGGGCAGAGCGTCCTTCTTTCAAACGCCAAGAATCAAGGGGGTAAGTGGTAAATTCTGGGCGTTTCTTGCTCATTTTTTGTTGTCGGGCGGTGCAGCTTCATTCCAAACGCCAAGAAATCCGAGTTAAGGGGCAAATTCTGGGTGTTTCTCGCTCGTTTGCGGCTTCAGAGGCAGCTCCGCTTCTTCCAAAACGCCCAGAAAATTGAGACAAACGGCAAAAAATGGGTGTTTCTCGCTCTTCGCAGTTTCAGAGACAGCGCCGCCTCTCCCAAAACGCCCAAAAAATCGAGACAGACGGCAAAATATGGGCGTTTCTCGCTCGGCTCGCCTTTCGAGACAGAGCAGGGGTCCTGGTATGAGCAAAGGAAGTGTTTCGCTGCCGCATCGCGGCAATTTAGCTGAATCCTGACAGCTCGAATGTATCGGACCGTCAGGGTTCAACATCACTCGCCGCAGGCGAATCTCACTCGTGCGTCAGCACGAACATCACTCCGCGAAGCGGAATATCACTGCGCTCCAGCGCAATCTCACTCGCCGCAGGCGAATCTCACTCGTGCGTCAGCACGAACATCACTCCGCGAAGCGGAATATCACTGCGCTCCAGCGCAATCTCACTCGCCGCAGGCGAATCTCACTCGTGCGTCAGCACGAATCTCACTCGCCGCAGACGAATATCACTGCGCTCCGGCGCGAATCTCACTCCCGTAACGACTACCTCAGCACGTGCTCCACGATCAGTTGACCGGGCCCCGCCTTTACGTTGGCGAAGGCACCTGAAATAAGGGGCATAGAAGGCGCTGTATGGCCTATGTCCGCGTCAAGCACTATGGGTACGCCCAACCCCTCCAGAGGGGCTAAAACGGCCTCCTGGAGGCCTTCAGGGTCATTTCCCAGGGCCAGCATGAGCGGGCGGCCGAAAATGAAGCCGGATGCGCCATTGAACCAGCCCGCTTCCCGCAATTGCCACAGCGCCCGGCGGATGCCCATTGTCCCCAGGTCGCAGGCTTCTAGGAACCAGACCAGCCCGTCGCCTTTGTATCTTTCGTAGAAATCCTTGACCTTGTCGAACCTGGTGCCGCAGAGGACCGACAGGCAGTCGAGGCAGCCGCCGATGAGCCTGCCCGAGAAGGAGGCGGTCGACGCGAATCTCACGCCTGACGCGCCGGACCCGATAGCAACGCCGTTCAGACAACCGTCACCGATCACGCAATTGCCGTTCGCGCAACCATCACCGGCTGCGTTGCCCGGGACAGCCACCCGCGTCAGCGAAGGTTCGGTCAGGTTCAGGGGCGCGAATGGATCGTCCTCGGATCTCAGACTCTCTTTTTCCCATGCCGGAAAGCCCTCGAAGGTCAGTTTGCGGCCGGTCAGCAGCGCGAATGCGTCGTCGATGGAGGCGTGCCAGTCTTTCATTCCGAAAGTCGGGGCGTTGGGGCCGTACACCGCAGCGGTATCGCAAAGGACGGGCAATGTAAACGTGAGATTGGTGTTGTCCGAATATCCCATGAACCACCGGGGGCGGGATGCGGCAATTGCCTCGAAATCCACGTAGGGCAGGTCTTCGCACATCGTCTCGCCGCCGCCGCAGGATATGACCGCGTCAACGCCGCCGCGACCGTCCGGTCCGCCTGCGCTGAAGTTGACCGCGCCGCCGACACCGCAATTGCCCGGCACGCCCGTGCCGCCTTTTGCGGCATTGTCCGTGAAAAACATATCGATCTCCCGGCCGCACTCTTCGGGGGAGTTGCTCTTTCCCACGCCTTTGGCCAGGTAGCAGTTTGGGCCCGTCAACGTCCCGTAGCCCATCGTCCGGAACCGCTCCAGTGCCGCGGCGAAACAGGTCACGTACGGCTCGGTGGCGCAGCCGTAAGAAGGGGCGATGAAGCCTATGGTGCCTCCGGGCTTTAAGAATTCGGGATATCTCATGGGAGCCTCCTTCCGACGGACCTTGTAAGGACCGCGCAGCTGAATATTTTCAAAACGTCTCCCGGCAGAAAGGGGAGCACGCATACGGACAACGCCCCGGCGGCGCCCGTGCCGGTGACGGCGCAGAACCAGGCGGTGCCGCAGACGTATAAAAGGGCCGTTCCCAGCGTCCCCAGGGCGGCGCAGGCGGCGATCGCGGCACCGTCGCTCTTAAGTTTTCTTTCTATGAGCGCGTACAGGCCGCACACTGCGGCAAGCATCAGGTAGCCGATGAGGTACCCGCCCGTTGGCCCGGCAAACGCTCCCACGCCCGAGTTGAATCCCGCGAACACCGGCAGCCCGGCGGCTCCAGCCAGCAGGTAGATGCCTGTGGCGGCAGCGCCCTTGCCCGGCCCCAGCATAGTCCCTGCAAACATCACCGCCAGCGTGGCCAGCGACAACGGAACGGCGCCTATATTGACCGACAGGGGCGCGGCAACGCATACGAGCGCCGCGTGGACGCCCACCATTGCCGCCCGTCCCGATACGGTCTTGGTCAATTCAGAAATTCGAACCATTCCAGCCCCAGTCCGCCGTGTGCCGGTACTCCACGTAAACGTTTTTGCCCGGTATGCCCAGCTTTTCCTCAAGCACGTTGCACACCGCCTTGGTGAACTTTTCGGAACCTGCGGGATTGCCGCTGCCCAAAACATCCACCGCCACGTAAGCGCCTTCGTCAAGTTTATTGCCGCCGAAATACAGCGTGTACCCGTCCTGGATCCCGATCATGGTGTACGACTCGGGCTTCCCGATCAAAGCCATGCTGCCTCCGATGGCGGCCTTCAGTTCGTCTTTTTCGCTGTCGCTGAGCTTTTTGGTGATCTTCGCGTCAATATAAGGCATTTCGTCCGCGCTCCTTCCGGTATCGATCTCGGTCAAATTATAGCTTATTCGCCGCGGCCGTTTCAAGCGGTGGCGCGATGGCGGTCAAAGAGTCCGGGCTGTGGCGGCCCATGCGTTCGCCTGCCGTGGATCCGGGCGGCCGTGCGCTGCCTTGAAGCTTAAAATCGGCGCGAAATAAATCACTGCGCGCCAGCGCAATATCACTCCGCGCAGCGGAATATCACTCGTGCGCCGGCACGAATTTAGCTGCCGCAACGTGGCAATTTCGCTCGGCGCAGCCGAATTTAGCTGAACACTGACAATCTTGCTTAATAGTCAGTGTTCAATTTAGCTGCTCGCCTCGCCCCCAAATATGCTATAATTATTGCCGCACGAAACGACCGCCGCACGTAATGATCGACGGCCGGAACGTTCGTTGGACGGAACGACCGCCTGGCGGAAGGACGGAGGCCGTAGGGACGCATTGCCGCGCCCGGGCCCGGGGAGGATGTCACGATGGAGATCAGACTTGTAAAGCCGGAAGAATTCGACGAATTGATGGACGTGATGAACGAGTCCTTCGGGTTCACAGAAGAAAAAGACAGATTCCAGCATATATTGCCCAAATATTATTATCCCGAAAACAGGACGATGGTGCACGTTGCCGCCTTCGAAGGGGGCAAAATGGTGAGCTCCGTGGGGATCTACCCGGAGACGTTCATAAACGGGGACAAAACGATTGACGCCGCATGCATCGGGGCCGTGTCGACGCTGCCTGCCCACAGGGGGAAAGGATATTTCACGGCGGTGTTGACCCGGGCGATCGAGGAGGCACGCGGTATGGGCGTGAAGCTCATGTTCCTGGGGGGCGACCGGCTTCGGTACGGCAGATTCGGCTTCGAATGCGGAGGCAGGGCGTTGACCGCAGTCATTTCCCGGCGCACGCGCGCGCTCCTGGATCCGCGGCCTGTGGAAGTTTTTGAGATCACCGGCGGCGAAGACCCTGAAGCACTCGAAAAGATACTCAAGGAGATCCTGGATATTTACGACAGGAGGCCCATGCGTTTCCGGCGCCGTCCGGAGGACGTCCTTAAGATCTTAAGGTCCTGGAACAGCCGGGTGTTTTATTTCAGATCGGAAGGGAAGACCGCCGGATATTTCGCCATCCACGGAAAAGACGTGGCGGAGACAGGATACGTGTGCGACATTGACACCGCATTCGAGGCGGTGCTCCGGGTGAGCGACGAAGCGGTGCTGCGCCTGCCGGCGGACGCGTATTGTCCGGAACTGCTGGACCGGGTAAATCATTACGGCGTCGGTGCGGATCACATGTATAACATCCTTGACGAAGAAGCGGTGCTGGAGTTCCTGGGAGGAGACGCAAAAACGCTCTCCGGGCTTCCTTCCGAAAAACGGGCCAGGACAAGGCTCATTCTCGGGGACGCGCTGACGGAGAGCGTTACAGGTACGAATATTTTTATTTCAGGTTCCGATTCGGGCTGAAGAAAGGGCCTTTACGGCAAGCCGGACGAACGCATCAAATCTTCTTGATCTTCATCATCCCGCCGCTCATCGGGATCGCGCCGTTCTCGTCCGGGACAAGTTCGTCCCAGGAAGACTGCACTTCGCCGAAAACTTCCCGGTGCTCCCCGGTGTCGTAATAATATTTGCCGTCAACGGCTTTCCATTCTTTCCCGCCTGACGAGAACATGCCGTCTTTTACGCCGGCGATCTCTCCGGCTTCCAGGGCTTTCTGGATCATTTCCTCCGAAACTCCCGCAGGAAGCGGCCTCCACCACAGCACCTTGTGATCTTCCGTAAACTCTATCATCATGGAGAAGGAACTTAAGCATTCCGCAGCGGTCTCTTCGTCCATGTCTCCGGCGGCCACGCGCTTTTTAACGTCCGCTTCCACCTGTTCTTTAGTGAACGTGCCGAACTTGCCGTCCACCATCGACATCGCCTCGCATACCGCATAGGTGCCCACGATATCGTTCATTGCCAGATCGGCTTCCGAAGGCTCCGCGTCTCCCACGTCCGTCTTTTTCTCTTCCGTAACGACGCCTTCCGCCGTTTTCTTCATTGCGATCACCAGGAATCCGATGGCGAAAGCCAGATGGCCGTTCTCGATCGACAGTTCTTCCGCCGCGTCCTTAAAAGGCCCCTCGGGGATGCCGTCGAACTTATCCAGATGATATCTGTATGTCAACAGGTCCTTCTGCTCCCAGGTGCCGGTCTCGTCCACCTTTTTCGAAGTGTCCGTCAATCTCACGGTGTGGTCTTCGAAGAACTCGAAAGAAAGAGACTCGAAGGTCGCCCCGTCGCCGTCCTTGAATTCCGAAGCCGGAATGTGTTCCAGGTTATTGGAAAACAGACTTACTATGAAGTCCGGCCTCCAGGTACCAACGATAAATTTCAAACCGTTTCTGAGATCTCTTTCGTCAAGCGTCATAGTGATTCCTGCCTTCCTTGCTTTAATGATTCAGCGCTTCTGTTTTTCCGCACCGGAGCCTCTTTTCGGAGCCTCTTCCGGGGCAATTATATCCGAATCTTTTTGCCTTTGCAACGCCGCCGCTTCTTGAAAAAGCCGGGGTCGATGTGGTACAATATTACAGCGCGATCCAGGGGAGGCGGGTAGTTTTGTTTGAATATATCAGCGGAATATTGCAATATACCGGGCTCGATTTCGTCGTCGTCGACGTTTCGGGCATCGGGTTTAAGCTGAACACGTCTCCGCGTGTGGCTTCCTCCGTCGGACCCAAGGGGTCGGAAGTGAAGCTGTTCACGTATCTGAACGTGAAAGAAGACGAATTGTCCCTGTTCGGTTTCGGGTCCAAGGAAGAATTGTCCGCCTTCGAAATGCTGATCACCGTAAGCGGCGTAGGACCGAAAGTTGCCCAGGCGGTGCTGGACGCGTTGACGCCCTCGGAATTCTGCCTGGCCGTGGCCACTGGAGATTTCAAGGCCATCAGCAGGAGCAAAGGCGTGGGGCCCAAGCTTGCCCAGCGCATCGTGCTGGAACTTAAGGACAAGGTCGCCAAGGATTACAGGAGCGTCGACAGGGCGGAGGACGTGATCCCCGTGAACGTTCCCGCGGGCTACGTGCTGAACGACGCAGCTTCGGCTCTTATGGTGCTGGGCTACAGCCCCAAAGAGGCCTCGGAGGCCGTTAAGAAGGTTTACAAAGAAGGACTTACGCTGGAGGAAACGGTCAGGCTGGCGCTCAGGCAGATCTGACCGGGAGGATAAAATACGGGCATGGACGACGACAGGATCATTTCGGCATCGGTAAGGCAGTTCGAGGAAGCGGAGGAGGCGACGCTTCGCCCCAGGCGCTTCGACGAATACATAGGTCAGGAGAAAGTGCGCTCCAATCTGTCCGTCTTCATACAGGCCGCCAGAGAGAGGAAGGAGCCCCTGGACCACGTGCTGCTCTACGGGCCTCCCGGACTGGGCAAGACGACTCTGGCAGGCATCATCGCCTCCGAAATGGGTGTAAATCTCCGCATCACCACCGGCCCGGCCATAGAAAAAGCGGGAGATCTGGCGGGACTGCTCACCAACTTAAACGAATTCGACGTGCTTTTCATAGACGAGATACACAGGCTTAACAGGGCGGTGGAGGAGATTCTTTATCCCGCCATGGAAGATTTCGCCTTCGATATCGTCATCGGAAAAGGCCCTGCGGCCAGGTCGCTGCGCATGGACCTTCCAAAGTTCACTCTCGTGGGCGCCACCACCCGGGTGGGACTGCTTTCCGCGCCTTTGAGAGACAGATTCGGAGTGGTGAACCGCCTGGAAATGTATTCCGTGGAAGAACTTTCCCGCATCGTAAAACGTAGCGCCGGAATACTTAAAGTGCCCATCGAAGAGGGAGGCGCGATCGAGATCGCAATGCGCTCCAGAGGCACTCCGAGAATAGCCAACAGGCTGCTCAGGCGTGTGAGAGATTTCGCCCAGATCAGGGCCGAAGGCGTTGTCACCGAAAAAGTTGCCAGAGAATCGCTGGACCTGCTGGACGTGGACAAGCTGGGGCTGGACAACGTTGACCGCAACGTGCTGCTCACCATGATCGGCAAATTCGGAGGCGGTCCCGTGGGACTCGACACTCTGGCTGCGGCAACTGGCGAGGACGCCACTACCATAGAGGACGTTTACGAGCCCTACCTCCTGCAGCTGGGATTCATCAACAAGACCCCCAGGGGACGCGTGGTGCTGCCCGGAGCGTACAAACATCTCGGCATACCTTTCGACGGCAATGCCTGGGGCGCCCTCGGGTCCGAGAACGTTAAAAACGGAAGCTCCGACTGCAGGGACGACAAGTCCGGTTCCGGGCGCATATCCCTGTTCGACTTTCCCCAGAGCAGCCGGGAGGATCTGAAATGATCATACTCGGCCTGGATCCCGGATTCGCCATAACGGGCTACGGACTGGTGGAGAGCGTGTCCAACCACCTTTCCATCATAAAATACGGCGCCATAACCACTCCTGCCGGTATGCCTTTTACACAGCGCCTCATGGCCATAAGGAACGGCCTTGCGGACATCATATCCGAATACCGGCCTCAATGCGCCGCGGTAGAAGAGCTGTTCTTCAACAGCAACACCACTACCGCCATTAAAGTCGCCCAGGGCAGAGGCGTGGCGGTGGAGACGCTGGCGGAGAACGGGATACCCGTGTTCGAGTACACGCCGCTGCAGGTCAAGATGACGGTGGCGGGTTACGGCCGGGCGGACAAGAACCAGATCCAGCAGATGGTGAAAGTTATGCTGAAACTGGACTCCGTTCCCAAGCCCGACGACGCGGCGGACGCGCTGGCGATAGCCATCTGCCACAGCTTCTCGCAGCTGACGGCGAAACCGGTGTGACCGGCAATCGGTGCGGGCGGCCGGTACCTGTGCTAAAAAGGTGACAGACAGGGTGACTGATATATGAGCATTATTACGCCGGGAGACGGCGCGGACTATAAAAGAAAAACGCTGATGCACATCTGCTGCGGTCCCTGCAGCTTATTTTGCATCGACGAATTCAGGCGCCTATGCCCGGAAGCTCTGCTCCGGGGGCTGTACGCCAACCCCAACATCCACCCCTATGACGAGTTCCTGAGAAGGGCCGAGAGCACCGCAATTGCCGCGGACTACAAGGGGCTGGAAGTGGACTTCCTGCCTTACTATAACAGAGGCAGGTGGGAGTGCTTCGCCCGGTCGGACGATCGTCCCCAGCCGCAGGGGGAGCCGGACAGGGAACGCTGCGAAATGTGCTACAGGGCGCGGATGGAATTGACGGCGGATCACGCCGCCGGACTGGGTTTCGACGCCATCACCACCACGCTTTTCGTGAGCCCCTACCAGGACCACGAGCTGCTTAAGAAGGTGTGCGAAGAGGCTGCGGAGGCAAGGAGCCTCGATTTCGTATATATCGATTTTCGCGTGGGGTTCAGGAAGGGCCAGGCGGAAGCCAGGGAGATCGGACTCTACAGGCAGAAATATTGCGGCTGCATACGTTCCTTAAGGGGACCGGCGGCCTCAGAGGAGTTAAGGAAATGAACGACGAAAAGTTGAACGAAAGCGGCCGGGCCATTTCGGAAGAGGTTTTGGAAGACGTTGACGGGATCGAGATCGAAAGGGTCGCGCCGGTGAACGCGGAAGAATATTTCGTTGACGCAGAAGCTGCGGAAACTGCGGCGGAAGCGACGTTGCCCGATGCGGATGCGAACCGTGAGGCCAGGTCTTTTTCGGAAGGCGCCGTGACCATCGCAGACGATATGGTGGACTCTTCCCGCTATTTCAGGGCCAGGGCAAACGCCGGCCTCGAGGAAGCGGAGGACGTGTACTCCGACGGCGATCCGGAAGTCGTCCGGGACGGCGGCGGTAAGAAAAAGAAGGGCAAAAAAAGCGTGGGGAGAGAGATATTGAGCTGGGTGCTTACGTTCGTTATAGCGTTTTTAGTGGCGATCCTGATCAACGCGTACGTGTTCAGGATCAGCACCGTGTCCGGCAATTCCATGCTGCAGTCCTACACCGACGGCCAGACCGTGTTCATCTCCCGGCTGCCCTACATATTCTCGGAACCCAAGTACGGAGACGTGGTGGTGTTCGACCACGACCAGGTCCACAGGAACTTCTTCGTAGAGATAAAAGAGTCCATACAGTACAACATAATAACCATAAAGCTCACCAAGAAGAATCTCGACCACAAATACTGGATCAAGCGCGTTATCGGAGTGGCGGGCGACACTATAGAGATCAAGGAAGACGGCGTCTACAGGAACGGCGAGAAGCTCCAGGAGGACTACGTGAATCCGAACGAGGCGCCGCGCTATACCCTGGGCAAATGGGTAGTGGGAGAAGGGGAGGTCTTCGTTATGGGGGACAACCGCAACCACAGCTCCGACAGCCGCGTCATCGGTACTATAAAGATCAATTCGATCCTGGGCAAGGTAATCAAGTCATGACGCCCGCATCTTTTCCGCTTCCCGACAGGGACAAACTGCTCATCGTCGTCGCCACGGGCAACGACCACAAGGTCTCGGAGTTCAGGGCCATAATCGGTTCCGTTCTGCCGGAGGACCGTATCTGCGTCATTACCCAGAAGCAGGCCGCGTCGATATGCGGCAGGCGCTACGTTTCTCCCGAGGAGACGGGAAGCACCTTCGCCGAAAACGCCCGCATCAAATCGACGGCCTTGAGAGACTTCATAAGGGCGTCGGAGGAATTGACCGCCTACGCCGCCGGGTTCGGAGCCGCAGCCGATATAGCCGACGATTCGGGCCTGTGCGTTGACGCGCTGGGAGGAAGGCCGGGCATATACAGCGCCAGGTACGCCGCCGCGCCCGGGTCCTTCGACGACGCGGACGACGTTGACAACGTAAACAAACTTTTGAAAGATATGGAAGGGGTGCCTGACGGACGCCGCGGCGCCGGATTCAGCTGCCACATATCCGCCTTTTTGCTGTTCGGTTCAGGGCTCCGGTCGAGCATTGACGTGGAGACCAGAGGAGAACTCAGGGGCGTGGTGGCGCGAGAAGTCATGGGAGAGGGAGGCTTCGGGTACGACCCGGTGCTGTTCATCCCGCGGCTGGGCAAAACCACCGCCATGCTGACGCCCGAAGAGAAAAATTCCATTAGCCACAGGGGCAGGGCACTGAGAGCCGCCGCAGGAGAGATATATGGTCATTTTACAAAATTGCGATAATTACGAATATTCCGAAGTATACCGGAACGTTAAAGAGATATTCGACGCGTGCGGCGGTATCGAAACCATCGTCAGCCCCGGTATGAAGGTGGCGCTGAAGCCCAACCTTATTGGCAGGAAAAAGCCGGAAGAAGCGGCGACCACCCATCCTTCCATAGTCAGGGCCGTGGCGGAGCTTTGCAAAGAAGCGGGCGGCAGCGTCATGATCTGCGAAAGCCCCGGAGGCGTTTACGATAAAGGCGCCCTCAGGAGCATCTACAAGGCCACCGGTATCGAAGAAGCGGCGGAACTCTCCGGCGCGGAACTCAATTACGACACCTCGGTGACCAAGGTGGAAAATCCGGACGGCATGTACTTAAAGACGCTGGAGATACTTACGCCGCTGGCCGGGGCTGATATCGTCATAAATCTGGCCAAGCTCAAGACCCACGGCATGATGGTGTACACGGGAGCCATGAAGAACCTGTTCGGAGCCATTGCCGGAGTGGGGAAGGCGGAATACCATTTCAAAATGCCGGATTACGATTCTTTCGCCAACACGGTGATCGACATATATTTGTCCGTAAAGCCCTGCTTCAACATTATCGACGCTGTGGAGGGCATGCACCGGGACGGACCCACGGCGGGAGATCCGTACCACGCGGGGATACTTATGGGAGCAGCCGACGCCTTCGAGCTCGACCGGGTGGCCCTGGACATGATCGGCGCGGAGCTCGGCCGGGTGCCTATGGGTAGGATGGCCGTGGCCCGAGGACTGATGGCGGAAAACGTTCAGGATATCGACGTCAGAGGCGACGTCTCCCTTAAAAAGGCGGAAGAGCGCTGCCGGGATTTCGTGGTGAAATATAACGACGGCAACACCCGCCTCCACTTCAGCGACGGCGTGCTGGGCAGGGCAATGGAAAAGATGATGAAGCCCAAGCCGGTGTTCACTAAAGATTGCCGCAGCTGCGGAGAGTGCATGCGCAACTGCCCAGTAAAAGCCATCACCGTGGAAAAGGGAAAGCGGGCAACGGCGGATCTGGACAAGTGCATCAGATGCTACTGCTGCCAGGAGCTCTGCCCGTTCAAGGCGGTCAAGATCAAAAAGCCCCTCGTGGGCAGGATCGCCGGGAAGCTGTGAGAAATGGCAAATGGCAAATTGAAAATGGCAAATGGCAAATGGCAAATTGAAAATGGCAAATGGCAAATGGCAAATGGCAAATTGAAAATGGCAAATGGCAAATGGCAAATTGAAAATGGCAAATGGCAAATTGCAAGTTGAAAGCGATAAATTGGATGTGATAAATAGCAAGTGATTAAGGGCGAAGGGAAATTGGTTTTTCGGGATATGGATAATCTGATCGAGAACAAAAGTTTTGATTTTGCTGTCAGGATCGTAAAACTGAGCCAGTTCCTTAATGAGCAGAAGAAAGAATTTGTCATATCGAAACAGATTCTTCGTTCCGGCACAAGCATAGGCGCCAACGTTGCCGAAGCGCAGCAGGGACAAAGCCACGCGGATTTCATTTCGAAGATGAACATTGCGCTAAAAGAGGCAGCGGAGACAAAGTACTGGATCCGCCTTTTAGAAGCGACAGGATATTTGACGGAGACCGAGACGGAGGCCCTCCTTGCGGAGTGTGTCAAAATCGAAAAAATACTCTATTCGATCGTCCGCACATCGAAAATAAAGAAATGATTTGCAACCTCCGATTTTTATTTATCACTTAAAAATTGCAAATTGCAAATTGAAAATTGAAAGATAAGAATTGCAAATTGAGAATGAGAAAAGGAAATCATCATTTCCCATTTACCATTTCCAATTTGCCATTTCCCATTTGCCACTTGCCATTTGCCATTTCCCATTTGCAATTTGCCATTTATAAACGTTTCGGAGTGATTGTATGTTTCGTGGGTTAAACATTGTGCTTGTGGAGCCGGAGATACCTCAGAATACGGGAAACATTGCCAGGACCTGCGCCTGCACCGGTTCCCACCTTCATCTGGTGAGGCCTTTGGGCTTCGAGATAGACGACAGGAAATTGAAGCGCGCCGGACTGGACTACTGGGACCGGCTGGATATAACTTATTACGACTGCTTCGAAGACGTGCTTGAAAAAGCGGGTGAGGGAAGCAGGTTCTTCCTTTTTACCACCAAGGCCAAACGGAGATATTCGGACCAGGCGTTCAGGGACGGCGACTATCTGGTGTTCGGCAAGGAGACTCACGGGCTTCCGGAGCCGCTGCTCAGGGCGAATTATGAAAAATGCCTCCGCATTCCCATGGGAGGCGAACTGAGATCTTTAAACCTCAGCAATTCGGTGGCGATCGCTGTGTACGAGGCGCTGCGCCAGCTGGATTTTGAAGGGCTGGAGTCGGAGGGCCATCTCACCGGAAGACCGGATTGACGTTGATTGTCGTATTTATTCAATGTCCATATTAGGCTCTTTTCATGATACCGTCAGAAATGGTCCTGGACGATCACGGATAATGCGAAAGTTTTTTATAATAGGGTTCCTTTCAACATAATCAATGGGACGAAAGAATTGAAATTCGAGGGGAATGAAGGAATTCGGTCAAAATTCTCGAAGCCTATGCTCATTTCTTTCAAAGTGATGGAGCTAAGAAATTTGAATTCGAGGGAAACAAAGGATATCGTTAAAAATCCCTGAAGCTTGTGTTCATTTCAAGCAGATCAAAGGAACTCAAGACATTGAATTTCGAGGGAATTCACAAAAGCATCGATAATCCTTGCTTTTTTTGCTCGTTCCAATTACTAGTGCGGCTTCTGCTTCAAGAAATGAGCCTGACAGACGGCGCACGCTTCATTTTTTTCGAGGGAAAAACGCAGAACCTTTAGAAATCCTCGAAGTTTGAGCATCCCGCAAAAAACAGGCAGCGCACGCTCCGTTAAGTTTCGAGGGAATTGTAAACATCTGTAAAAATCCTTGAAATTAAAGCTCATTCGACCTCCGCGAGCAGAACAAAACGCCGCTCCTCAGAGCCAAATGAAAAAACGAGCGATAAACACACAAATGCGAAAACATGGCGTCTTCGCATTTGTAATTATCGGTATCAGTTAAAGAACTCTTTATTATAGTTTACTCGTTATTTCCGCTTTCGGCGTTATCGGTCTCGGCGACGGCGTCCGGAGCGGTTTCTGAATTGACCGGCAGAGCTTCATCGGAAGCGGCCGGTTTTTTCTTGCTGTACAGCAATATCTTGCGCATTCCGAAATTCCACACGAACACGATCACGGTAGCCACGCATTTGCCCAGGATGTAATATTTGTCCTCCGGGAACCAACTCCCCAGCGCCTGCTTCGGGCCCAGCACGGAATCGAAAAAGTAGATGATCAGATTGTTCAATCCCAGCCCGATCACGCTGATTATTGTAAATACGGTAAATTCCGCCACTCTGGTCTTGGTGTTGAGCCCCCTGAAGGCCCAGAACGTGGACAGCAGGTAGTTGGTGACAAGGCCCAGTATGAACGCGATGGTGGCGGCAATGACGGTGTGCTCTTTAAGCCCCAGGAACTCCTTCAGGACTATGAGCGCGACCATATCAGCCACCGTTGCAGCGGCGCCCACGAACAGAGAACGGAAGAACTGCACCTTTCCGTCCTCCGGCGGGTCAACGAACAGTTTTTTCAATAACGCTTTCACTCTGCCGCTCCTCGATCACAGTCTGTATATCTCTCCGAACTTTTTGTTCAGATATTCCACGTAAACTTCCGGTCTGAATGCGCCGCACACTCTCTTGAACAGATCCGAAGGATCGTACATGCTTCCGTGCTTCCAGATGTGCTCCCTAAGCCAGCCGGACACTTTGGAAAGGTCTCCCGCGGCAACGCTCCCGAACACGTCGAAGCTCTTGTTCATCTCTTCCAGGTACTGGGCTCCGTAGGCGGAACCGATTGCGTAGGAAGGGAAGTATCCTATGGCGCCGAAGGACCAGTGGGAGTCCTGCAATACGCCCTGGCGGTCGCTGGGCACGTCGATGCCCAGGTATTCTTTATAGAGCCGTTTCCACTCACCGGGAAGGTCTCTGGCATTGACGGCGCCGGAGAACATCATGCGCTCCAGCTCGTATCTCACCATAATGTGGAGGCAGTAGGTAAGCTCGTCCGCCTCGGTGCGGATGAGAGAAGGGCGGGAGGCGTTGACCGCCCGATAGAGCCGTTCCCGGGTGAGGCCGGAGAGCTGGTCTTTGAAATGCTCAGTGAGCCAGGGCAGTATGACGCCGCAGAATTCTCTGCTGCGCCCTATAATGTTCTCGAAGAACCGGGACTGGGATTCGTGTATGCCCATGGACACTCCGGAACCAAGTATGGACATGGCCAGTTCGTCGCCGGTGTTCAGTTCGTACAGCGCGTGGCCTCCCTCGTGAATGACGGAATACATTGAAGAAAGGGGATCGTCCTCGTGGTAGTGGGTGGTGATCCTTACGTCGTATTTGGAAAAATCTGTTGTGAACGGGTGCTCCGTCTCCCCGATGACGGACCGCTCCGGGTCAAGCCCCATGACGCCCATTATGAAGGTTGAAAATTCGCGCTGCACCGGGATCGGGAACGTGTTTTTGAACAGCGGCTCGTCGACCTGATAAGGGGAGGCAATGACTTTCTGCAGCAGCGGCACGATGCCCGCCTTCAGCGTGGCGAAAAACTTGTCGCAGGTGTCGGTGGTGAGACCCCGTTCGAACATGTCCAGCTGAGTGTTGTACGGGTCCTTTCCGGGCTCGACGCAGAGCGCGATCTTCTTAGACGTGTCGAATATCTTCTGAAGGTATGGTTCGAAGGACGCGAAATCGTCTTTCAGTTTCGCCTCGTGCCACACCGCGTCGGATTCCACGCACAGCATCTGATACTCCACGAAAAGGTCTTTGGGGATCCTGCGGGTGCGGTCGAAATCCCTGTAAAGCTCGTCGGCTTTCCTGGCGGTCACCGGGTCCAGCTCGTTCTTGTATTCTTTTAAGGCAAGTATCATCTCTTCCGTTTCCGGCGCCGTTGTCAGTTCATAGCTCATCCGGCTCAGTTCTCCCTGAGTCACCGCCCGGACTTTTGCGGACTGCTTCGGGGCCACCGTGTTTCCGTCGTAGGAAAGTACTCCGGAGGCGTGGCCGAGCGCGAAGGAGACCCGCTCGTATTCTTCAAGTTTCTTTAAAGCCTGTTCTTTTGTCATTTTTCCACCTGTGCCTTCGTTATTCGGTCAATATTTCTTCGTCTGCCTTTTTTAGCGCGTCGTATATCGCGGAAACCGGAAGCCCCACCACGTTGTTGTAGTCTCCGTCAATGCCGCTGACGTGCACGCCGAAAGCGCCCTGTATCCCGTACGCCCCGGCCTTGTCCATGGGGTCCCCGGAAGCTATATAAACGTCTATCTCCTCTTCGCTGAGCTCGGACACGCGCACCGCGGTCCTCACGCAAGCCCCCCTGATCCTGAGGGTCGGAGTCTCGTATCCTTCTGCATGCGCCCCGGAACGCTGCCTCAGGGGATATGCAAGCCTGAAAGCCGTATACACGTTGTGGGTCCTTCCCGAGAGGCGCCGCAGCATATCCCGGGCGTCGCTCTCATCTTTCGGTTTGCCCAGCATCTCACCGTCCAGCCACACGGAGGTGTCGGCGGTCAATATGACTTCCCCCGGCCCGGGAGTTTTGACATCCAGCGCCGCGGCAGCTTTATTGTCCGCCACCTTCATCACCGTTTCCGCAGGGTCCGTCACGGGCACGTGCTCGTCCGCGTCAACGCTGAAAGCGTAAACGGGAAGGCCGAACTTTTCTACCAGTTCCCTGCGCCTGGGAGACGCGGAGGCCAGGCATATAAGGCGTATGTTTTTCAGTACAGTATCTGCCATACGGTCGTTCCGCGCCTGCCTGTCATTCGTTGATGAGCTGCTTGATCCAGCGCTTTTCCCTGAGAGATACTTTTCCGTCAACGGCACAGACCATCAGGCATACTGTGACGATGTCGTTCTTGAGATCTTCGGACAGCAGCCCCAGCACGTCAACCATCTGATCCACTTCGTTCTTCAGGTCTTTTCCGGCGGTCTTGTTCTCTTTGATGAGCGCCTTGCAGTATTCGAAATCCACGTCGTTTCCGAAGAATCTAAGAAGCATGGGTTCCATAAAAAGATATTCTTCTTCGGACAGCTTTCCGTCGGAAACCACTGCGCCCAGCAGGAACCGGGCGAAGGTGATCTCGCCGGTGATGCCGTCTTTAGTGATCACCTGGAGCGCGGGAATGATGCGTGAGGCCAGTTCGTCCAGCACCAGATTATAACTCATGGCGTCCATCTCTTCGAATTCTTTGCAGAGTTTGTTAAATTCTTTCATATCATGCTTCTCCTTTTGCGTTTGTGCCCTGTATTATATACCGCGGCGGCTGCGGGGGTCAAATGAGTTATTTTTTCTTTTTTGTAAAATTTCCGTGACATTCCGCCGGGAAAAGGTTACTATAGTGGCGAAAGGCTTCCGGAGAAGCGCCCAGCGCCGGACCGGAGCGAAACAGAAAAGATACTTCAGGAGGTATCGCTATGAGATCAGGAAAATTGTTTACTATATTGACCGCGCTGATGCTCTCGGCAGTGCTGCTTTTGTCCGCGGGATGTTCCGCGAAAAAGCTGGGGCAGTCCGGCGGGGTCACCGTTATCGACAACGGCGGCACAAAACCGGTCAACGTGCTTGAAGGCGACGGCGTCATCGGCGAGCGCAAACCTTCCGAAGGCGGATACGAGCCGGAGCTGGCATATGCCGGAGACAGAAAGACGTCCTACGACGGCGGAATTGCCGTTCCCGAGTCGGACTATTACGAAGTCGCCCCCGGATATCCTTCCGAGATCTATTCGGGAATAGGCGAGTACAACGGCCAGATCACCGCGGGAACGCTTACCGCCGGAGCCATCAGAGACCTGGAAGATCTCCAGAACTGGCTCTCCGTCTGGAACGAGGAGAACTGGGACAATATCAGAAAGACCCGGGGCCTGTTCGCGGACAACGTGATCTACGTGAAGACCGCGCCCCTTACCAAAGTTGCCCTCTCCTCCGGCGAGACCCCGGTGTATTCGGCCGTGTCCGACATTTACGGTAAAGCCGCCCTCGTGTTCAAGGACGAATACAAGGGAGAAGAATTGACGCTGGCCACCGCCACCGCCTCCACCTCCGTGATCTGCCAGCCCGGTACCAGCGTGACGCTCGGCGACGCGGGAAATGCGGTCAGCGCTACGAAGCTTGACCTGATGCTGATGATCGACACCACCGGCAGCATGGGAGACGAGCTGGAATACATCAAGGTAGAGCTGAAAGATATGATACAGCGCGTGAAGGCGGAGCAGAACATCGACATCCGGATCAGCGTGAACTTCTACAGGGACGACGGCGACGAATATATCGTTAAATATTACGACTTCCGTTCCGACATCGACGAATGCGTAAAGATCCTGGGCGAGCAGTACGCCTCCGGCGGCGGGGATTATCCCGAAGCCGTGCACACCGCCATCTCCAACGTGCTCCAGCACAACTGGCGCGACGACGCCGTCAAGCTCTGCTTCTTCGTGCTTGACGCTCCTCCGCATGAGGAATCCGAGATCCAGGGCATCAACGCCTCTATGGTGAAGGACGTTACGGCAATGGCCGCCGCGGGCATCCGCTACATCCCCGTGGTGTCTTCCGGAGCCGACGTGGAAGTGGAATCCCTGATGCGCTCCTTCGCGGTAATGACCGGCGGCACCTACATTTTCCTCACCAATGATTCCGGCATCGGAGGCGAGCACCAGACTCCCGAAGACACCGAATACGAGGTGGAGCCGCTGAACGACTGCATGGTCAGAGTGATCATGGAATATCTCACCGCAAAATAAGATCCGGCGGTCGAAAGCCGCCTAAAAACCTCCAAAAATAGAATTGAAATCCCTGCCGCATTTGTGTACAATATAGTACCAGGTGCGGCATATTTTATGCTCCCGCGGGAGGTTGTTTTATGGGCAGGATTGGATTTGACAGCGATCTGTACATGGAGAAACAGACCAGTCATATTATTGAGCGCATTTCCAAATTCAACAACAAACTTTATCTTGAGTTCGGGGGCAAGATTTTCGACGATCTGCACGCCGCCAGAGTGCTCCCCGGATTCGACGTCAACGGCAAGATTAAACTCCTTCAGAAACTTAAAGACCAGGCGGAAGTCATCATCTGCGTCAACGCGGCGGACATCGAAAAGACGAAGATGCGCGCCGACATCGGCATCACCTACGACCTTGAAGTCCTAAGGCTCATCGAGCTCATCGGAAAGATGGGCATCCTGGTCAGCGCCGTCGTCATCACTCAATATCTGGGCCAGCAGGCGGTGGAAGGATTCATAAAACGCCTCGACCACATCGGAATGCGCCATTACCTCCATTACCGCATAAACGGTTATCCCGCAAACGTAAGCACCATCGTCAGCGACGAGGGATACGGAAAGAACGAATTCGTCGAAACTTCCAGGCCTCTCGTCGTCGTCACCGCTCCCGGCCCCGGCAGCGGAAAACTCGCCACCTGCCTCTCCCAGCTCTACCACGAGTACAAGCGGGGAAGAGTGGCCGGCTACGCCAAATTCGAAACTTTCCCCATCTGGAACCTGCCTCTCAAACATCCCGTGAACCTGGCCTACGAAGCGGCCACCGCGGACCTGATGGACGTCAATATGATCGACCCCTTCCACCTGGAAGCCTACGGCAGATCCACCGTCAACTACAACCGGGACATCGAAGCGTTCCCCGTGCTTAAAAACATACTCACTATGATAACAGGAGACCCGGACTTCTACCGCTCTCCCACCGATATGGGCGTCAATATGGCCGGCTACTGCATCACCGACGACCAGGTCTGCCGCGAAGCCTCCTGCCAGGAGATCATACGCAGATATTACAAGACCGCCTGCCAGTGCAAGCTGGGCAGAGAAAAGCCCGAGCCCCTGGAAAAGATCGTGATGATAATGCAGCAGCTGGGGCTCAAGACCACCGACCGCAAGGTGGTGAGGCCTGCTATGGAAAAGGCCGCCTCCTCCGGCCATCCCGCCGCCGCCATCGAACTTGACGACGGAAAAGTGATCACCGGCAGAAAGACGCAGCTTATGAGCGCTTCCGCCAGCTGCGTGCTGAATTCCATCAAATCCCTTGCCGGCATCGCCGACGAGATAATGCTCATAACCCCCGAAACGCTGGAACCCATACTTGACCTCAAACACAACGTGCTGGGCTCCGCCAGCCCCGTGCTGAAGCTGGACGACGTGCTCACGGCATTGTCCATCAGCGCCGTTATGAATCCCTACGCCAGGCAGGCCGTGGGATATCTGAAGCTCCTTAAGAACTGCGACATGCATTCCACGCAGCTGCTCCGGAGCGGAGACGAGGGGACTATCAGAAAGCTGGGCATAAATCTTACCTGCGAGCCGGTCTTCCCCGAAAACGACATATTGCTCTGATATATAACAGTAACTCGACAGGCCGGTCCGGTACGGCGGCCAATAAAGAACCAGGAGGTAATATCGATGATCTTTTGTACTAACTGTGGCAAACAAATGCCTGACGGAACTGTTTTCTGCACCAACTGCGGCGCTCACATAAACAGGATCCAGGAAGAGCCCGCTGCGGCCCAGAGGCCCAATCCCGCACCCCAGCCCGCGCCTGCCTACGCGCCGGTCAACAACGCCCAGAACGTCTACCGCGCTCCTCAGCCTGCCGTGCAGCCTGCAGCAAAAAAGACCTGCGGCCTCGCCAAGGCGTCCAAGGGCGTCGGCATCGCCGGTTTCTTCATCGGAGGCCTGGCATTCGCCGTTTTAGCCATCATCATGGCCGTATGCAGCAAGGAAGATACGGGCGGCATACTTTCCGACGACGCCAGAGTCGGCAAGATCTGCGGCATCGTCAACATCATCCTCCGCGCCATCTCCGTCCTGTTCCTTATGATCTTCTACATCGGGATCATCGTGGCTCTGGTCAACGGAGGCGGCGGTGTGTTCGGAGAGATCGCCGAGAAGATCCGCGACCTGTTCGAAGAAATTTTCTGATCGGGTGATCCCCGGTCCGGGCTTCAGGCCCGATATGCGCGTAAAAAAAGCGGGAACCGTTCGAAATGGCGGTTCCCGTTTTGCATTTTAACAGAGGTCGAACGTCAACGACCGCGTTCGCCTGAGCGGGGCGCGGCGTCAACCGGCGAACGTTTTTCCCAGGAGCGGCAGGGCGGAAGAGAGGAGCTTGACCGAATTGTCCGCGGCCAGAGAGCAGAAGGCGGGGAAATCCATCGGAGAGCCGGAATCGGCATTGTCCGAGATGGCGCGCAGTATGACGAAGGGGACTTTGTTGACCGCCGCCACCGCCGCAATCGATCCGCCTTCCATTTCGCAGGCGGCACCTCCGAATTCTTTTCTCAGTTCCGCTTTTTTGTCCTCTCCGGCAATGAACTGGTCTCCGCTGACCACTGTGCCTCTCAGGCATTTGATGCCGTTTGCTGCGGCGCATTCCGCCAATATGGATGCGGCCCTTTCGTCAGCGGGTATCTTAACTTCGTTCAATACGGGCAGGCAGCCTTTCGGCACGTCGTCGATGGCCGTGGTGTCGAAATCGTGCTGGACCGCAAAGTCGGAGATCACCAGGTCTCCTATGGAAAGCCCGGGAGCCAGTCCTCCGGCCACGCCGGTGTTTATTATGAGGGAAGGCCTGTATTTCAGGATCATCACCGCGGCGCACATGGACGCGAACACTTTTCCCACGCCGCACACGGCCACCACCGCGCGGCAGTTTCCTATGGTGCCGGAACTGAACGTGATGCCGCAATATTCTCTGTCTGCGCGGCGTCTCAGCATCGACCTGAGCCCTTCTACTTCATCGTTAAGGGCGCCGATAATTCCTATCATTTTTCGGGATCTCCTTCCGGATATTTAAAATCGCACGCTGAATTATTCAGCACGTTCAGGTAGTATTCGGCTTCCTTTTTAGCCGCGTCCACTTGAAGATTCCTGTAGTTTCCGCATTCTTTTTCGCTTTTTCCGAATATCTCGCCCTGATGGTTGATGATCTTCCGGAGCGTTTCCAGCACTGTGTCAAGCACTTCCGCCGGATCCGGCGCCTCTCCGTTCTCGCCGCGCACCAGCAGGTAGAAGCCGGTCTGGCACCCCATGGGCCCGAAATAGATTATCCGGTCCGAAAGGGAAGAGTTGCGCACGTAGGTGGCAAACATATGCTCGAAGCTGTGCATGGTGGAATTGTCCATCAGCTCTCCGGTGTTGGGCTTTCTGGTGCGCATGTCGAAGGTGGTCACGTCTCCGTCGATCCTGGAGATGTAGATGCCGGGCAATATGTATCTGTGGTCAACGGTGAAGCTGGCGATCTTCCTGATCTCGCCGCAGTTGACGCTGTCTTCGCCGCCGTTGTCGCAGCCCCAGCCGCCGTTATCACGCTCGCGCTCCGTCAATGTACCGTTTTTTTCGCTCCTGGCGTTTTTGAAGAATTCCTTCATCAGTTCTTCCGCCTCCCCGTCAAGTATCAGGGGGTAAACGTTTGTCCCCGGGCTGAGCAGGTTCCATTTCGAACCGGCGGCGCCCATCACCGGGTCGTAAGCTCCGAAATATAAGTTTCTGATCCGGGCGTTCAATATGGCGCCGGCGCACATGGGGCAGGGCTCCAGCGTCACGTACATGTCGCAGTCGTCCAGACGCCAGTCTCCCTTAACGGATGCCGCCGCTTCGATGGCGCTCATTTCCGCATGGCCCGGGACAGAACGGGACGCTTCGCGGGTATTGTGGCCCCTGGCGATCACCCTGCCTTCCCGCACTATCACCGCGCCCACGGGCACGTCCCGGGGAAGGCTCAGTTTCGCCTCCGCAAGCGCCTCTTCCATAAACTGCCTGATATATGACATACTTTTGTAACACCGTCCGGTTATAATAGCTTGTGAAAGTTGAGTTTCTTGCCCGACTTATGGTATATTATATCCGCGAAAGAGCCGCCTTTGCAAGTTTTGCATATCCGGCTCCACAGTACGGACCGAGGTGCCGGACAAGGGCGCTGCTCCGGGAAAGAATTTTTATGATAAAATACGACTACGTGCCCGAAGACGGCAAATATAAATTCGAAGACCTTTACGAGATCATAAGGCTGCTCAGGTCTCCCGGCGGCTGTCCCTGGGACAGGGTGCAGACCCACAGGACGCTGATCACTCCGATGCTGGAGGAGGCGTACGAACTCGTTGACGCCATCGAAAAAGAGCGGGACGACAAGCTGGTGGAAGAGCTGGGCGACGTGCTGCTGCAGGTGGTGTTCCACTGCGTGATAGGCGAGGAGGAGGGCCGGTTCGGGTTTGACGACGTGACGGACAATTGCGCCAGGAAGATGCTGTTTCGCCATTCTCACGTATTCGGAGAGGACACGGCGGCTTCGGCCGCGGACGCGCTCAACAACTGGGAGAAGCGCAAGACTGCTGAGAAGGGATTCGACACGCTGGACCAGAAACTGAAGGATATACCCAGGAACTTTCCGGCGCTCTACAAGGCGTACAAGGCCGCTTCCAAGATCAGGAAGGCTGCCGCCGCGGGAGAAGTCAGAGAAGACGGGCAGGGGACGGTCAAACCGGAGCCCGAACGCGCGGTCGACGTGCCGGACAACGAGCGGGATCTGGGAGAGCTGCTCTACCTTATCGTCCGGGAAGCGGAGAAAAAGGGGATAAACCCCGAAATGGCGCTCAGGAGATACGTTGACGGCGAAATTATAGGAGAATGACGATGAGGATAGACAAATTTTTAAAAGTTTCCAGAGTGATCAAGCGGCGCACCGTTGCCAACGAAGCCTGCGACGCCGGCAGGGTCACCATCAACGGAAGGCCGGCCAAAGCCAGCGCCGAGGTTAAAGAAGGTGACGTGGTGGAAGTCGGATTCGGCTCCGGCAAGACCTGCTTCCAGGTGCTGAAAGTCAGTGAAAACGTAAGAAAAGAAGACGCAAACGGTATGTACCGGCTGCTCAATGAATAAAAGGGAGACAATCAAATGAAGAAAACGATCTGCATAGTTCTGGTACTCGTACTGGCGTTCACTTTCTGCCTGGGCACCGCCTGCAAAAAGAAAGGCAGCGGCGTGGATTCCGTGGGCACCGTGGCAGGGCTGAAGATAACCAGGTCAGTGTTCGGCTTCGCGTTCAGTTTCGCGGCCAACGAGCTTTACGCCTCCGGCGAGGTGTCTTTTGACAATTACGGCACGGAGGAATTCGTGGATATGCTGAAGAATACCAAAAATTCCGAGGGCAAGGCGTATTTCGACGTGCTGGCCGACAGGACGCTCTGGTACGCCCAGAAATACCTGACCAACGAGAGCCTTGCCCGGGGATCCGATAAATGGCCTTCCGACGAAGAACTCAAGTCCAAGGGAGACGACCTTAGGACCGAGATAGAGAGCACCTATGCCTATTACATCTCCTACTACGGATATACGGCGGATCTGATCTGCATGCAGATATACGGCATGCCTCTTGACGACTATACGGAGATATATCCCAGGGCCGCTGCGGTGGAAGATTACGATACTTCATGGAAATCCACCCTCGATCCCACGGCGGAGGAGCTGGAGCAGTTCTACAACGACCACGTTTCCGAATACAGGGTCGTGACCGTAAGGCACAGCCTCCTTGACACCCAGGGACTCTCTGACGCCGAAAAGGCAGAGGTGCTGGCGGAAGCCCAGGGGTACGTGGACGCGGTGATCGCAGGCACCATGACCTTCGACGAAGTGGTGGAAAAGTCCGAGGATACGGGCGTAACTTCCAACAACGGCTACTACGAAGTGTACGAGAACGCCGGATTCGTAAAGGCTTTTGAAGAATGGGCCGTTGCCCGGCAGGAACCCTCCGACGTGCCTGAGATCGTGGAGACGGAGTACGGCTATCACATTATGATATGCACCGGCATTGCTGGATACGAAGACGAAGACGTTCAGAATACCGTCGACTCGGGATGGCGTGCGAAGAAGATGGAAGACTACGTCAAAGGGCTTATGGACGAGTCCAAATATTCCGTCAAGGACAAGAACGATGCGGTGCTTGAAAAGTTCACGAAAATGTTCTCCACTATGAAATTCGACGAGTCCGGCAGCTCCGACGACGGCAATACGGAGCAGGCCACCGCCACTCCGAAGCCTGAGTATAACGACGCTCCCATGGACGAATCCGTGGTTGCTAAAGTGGGAGACATGAGCGTGCTCTACCCCGAACTGGTATATATGTTCGGAAGCGCCGTTACCGAGATCATAGGGGACTCCATCTCCTTCAGCGACGACGCCACCACCGCCGAGAGATATCAGCAGCTGAAAGAATTCCTGGGCAGCGAATATCCCGAGGGCGGCATGACCTATATGGAAAAGATCAAGTCCTACACGCTTGAGCAGCTGCTTGAATTTAAGGCCGCCTATATGATCGCCCTGGAGAACAAGACTCCCTACACGGAAGACGAGATCAAGACTATGAACGACGAGATCGACGAGACCGTCGATTATTATCTCACCTACGCGGGAGAGCATTACGGCGTCACCACCAGGGACGAATATATGAAGTACGTCACCGGCATGAACGTGAACGAGTACAAATATTTCAATCAGATACAGTCGTTCCTGTCGGAGTACGCGGAGGAGGCCATAAAGGCCATGGAACCTTCCGAGGAGACACTCAGGACTTACTACGATGAGAACGTGGATTACTACAGGGTGGTATCCGTTCGCCACATCTATCTGGCTTTCACGGACAATGACGAAGACGGGACGATATCCGAAAGCGAAAAGGAGCCCGTAAAGAGCCAGGCGGACGCGCTGGTCAACAAATTAGTGGTCGACGGAGATTCTCCCGAAGCCATCGTACGCGCCTGGTCCCAGGCAGACGACGCCACCACTACGGAAGGCGTTGTGGATATAAGTGCGGTCAGCGGCAAGTTCAACGACGAGATCAACGCCTGGGCCGTTGCCCAGACGGCGGTCGGTCTGGATACTATACGGATATTCGAGAAGGAAGACGGGCTGGAGATCATATACGTGGCCGGAATATTGACCTTCGACGGACTGGAAGGCGTCACCAGCGGCTCCGACGTGACTCTGGAGGAACTGAAGAGCGCGCTCACCACCGCGTATAAGAACGAACAGTACGACAAGCTCATCAAGGATTACGTTGAGGAAAAGGGCCTGACGCTCACCGAGGTCAACGACGAGCTGGTGAACAAGGCCGCTGAGGAGTATCTCACTTATTACGAAGAAGAAGCTGAAGCTGCAGAATAAGGCAGTTCAAAAAGAAGAAACGGTAACGGCGCAGAACACCTGAATGCCTTTGCCCTTTCCGAACGAGGTGAGTTTTTCGCCGGAAGTTGCGGTCAGACCCACGTGGTCCTCGGACAGTCCGCATATTCCGGCGATCTTTTTGCGCATTGCCCGGACGTAGGGTGAGAGTTTGGGCGCGGCGGCTTCTACGCTTACCGACACGTGGACGAGCCCGTATCCCGCGGCCGCCAGGTCCGTAAGGGCGACTTTTAGATATTCGGATGAATCGGTGACGCCCGTTTTGCAAAGGGCGTCCGCTTTTTCTCCCAGCACGTTTTTGCACGTTATACCGGACAACGCGTTGGTGAGGGCGTGGAGGATCACGTCTCCGTCGCTGTTGGCCCTGAGGGTGAGGGGGACGTCGTTTATGACAAGGCCGCCCAGCGTCAGGGGCTTTCTGGGGTCGTATTTTCTCTCGAAAGCGTGAGAGTCCTGGCCGATAGCGAAAAGTGTCATTTTTTCTCCTCCCGGGCTTTGGCGGTATTCCTTTTTTTGGCGCCGCCTTTGCCGCCCTTGCCGCCGCTGGCTGTATCGTTTTTATTGCTGCTTTTGCCTTTGTTGTTGCCGCCGCCGTTGACGGAGGGGTCCGCGTCGCTGACGCCGCTGGAGCCGAAGCCGCCGCCCCGGTCGACGCCGAGTTCCGAAACGTTGTCCGTCAATACGAATTCCGCCATGGGCACTCTCGCCAGCACGAACTGGGCGATCCTGTCGCCCCTGTTTACCGTTACCGCCTCATCGGGAGAGGAGTTCCACACGATCACGCATATCTCGTTCCTGAATCCTGAATCGATGGTGCCGGGGGAGTTGGGCACTCTTAAGGGCGTTTTCAGGCTGAGGCCGCTTCTGGGCCGCACCTGGAGCTCGAATCCGTCGGGGATGGCCATCTTGAGGCCCGTGGGCACCAGCGCGGTCCGTCCGGGCTCCACCGTGACCGGTTCCGCCGCATATATGTCCATTCCCGCGTCGTCCTCGTGTACGTACCTGGGGATAACGGCGGTGTCCCTGCATTTTTCTATGAAGATCTTCACTTTTTCTCTCATCGTCTGCTCTCCTGAATATCCGGCGCCACGTTTTTGCGAACGATGACGCCTCTGGGGTAGTCGCTGTCGTAGAATTCTCTGAATCCCGGATCGCCCGCTGCCCTGAGGCCTGCCTTAGGTTCAAACCGGCTGCGGGACAATATCAGATTCCCGCACATCCTTCCGTCTCCGCTCTTCGCGCCGTGCGATTTCGCGTCGGACCCTGTTTCGCCGGTCAATTTCATATCCGGCAGGGTCAGTATATCATATTTTTCGCCCGATAAGGCGCTCAGACAGAATTTTTTTCTGCCTCCATCGCATTTCGAGCAATCCGCCGCTCCGTGGCCTACGATGCAATGGCGCATCCGCATGAGCGGCACAGGGCCTCCGTCGACGATCTCTGTCACCACGCCTTCCGGTACGGATCCTGCGGGCAGGGGAGCCGGGAATTCCGGCGAAAGAGTGATTATATCCGCGCCACATTGCCACAGAAACTCTGCGGTCCCGGGGGAAGCCGCCGCGGGGGAGACGTCCGCCGCGATGATGAGGCCTTTCCCGGTCGCCCGGGCGAGCGCTTCGTTCTTAAGCTTTCCGTTGACCAGGCCGAAGTCCCCGAGGCCGGTGAACCTGAACCCGTGGCAGAGGGGCAATATCTTCCGGACCGATTCCTGAAAACGGCCGTATTCGCTTCCCAGTGGCAGCCAGGGGAGAGATGCTATCAGCAAGCCTCCCGCTTCGGCAACGGCTGAATAGACGGCGGAGGCTCGGTCTTCGTCCAGCCACAGCTCCCAGGGCAGGTAGTTTATGCAGCCGGCGGTCTCGGGGCGGAAGCCGTCGGCCTCGTAATAAAGATAAGATGCGGGAGAGTGGTTTCGGGACAGATAAGCCGAAAGCAAAGGCTTCACGGCGGTGCTTGTCCGCTGGGGCGGGGCGCAGGCGTCCGTCGTTGACGGCAGCGCGGCAATGCATCCGTCACCGTCAACCTTGGCTGGCCCGGTCAACGCTTTCAGCGCTTTTTCGGAGGCTTCTCTTCGCATGTTATTTAGCGTGGAAACGGGTATGAACACGTTTCCGGAAAGCGAAACGTCGATTTTGTAAGCGTACAAACAGGTGCCCCCCAGCTTCCGGAGCTGTTTTTTTATATTATCTTCGTTGAGCGGCGCGGCGGCAGCTTCCCTGACCGGCTCTTCCGAAAATACGGAGACCGTGACCGGCTTTCCACGAAGGAGCGATACCGAGAGCTCCGCTTTTTCTCCGAGCGCGGCCCTGAAGGCCATTTTAACGGGCAGCTTCACCGGTTCGGAAGAAGGGTCGACGGCCCTGGCAATGGCTTTCATCAACCTGCTGTCGGAAGTGAGATAAACCGGGGCGCCATCTTTTTCGGGAGCGCGGAAAGGTTCTCCGGCGCTTCGGCAGACCAGCGTCTCGCCTGAAGCGGGAGAGAATGAATTGACGGTGCCTCCGCACAGTATCTCGCCGTTTTCACCGGTGACAGTGACGCCGTCGCCGGGGCGGAGAACGAAAGCGCCGCTGCCGGAGATCGCGCCATTGCCGGAAAAAGCGCCGTTGCCGCGTGGTTCGAGGCGGAAAGAAAAGAATTCGAGAGAAGCGTTGCCCGGAACGGAGCGGTCCGACCTGCTGAGGCAGAACGCCTTGCCTATGAGAGCGCCCCTGCGTCCCGCGCCCGAACGGGTGATATGATCGCGGCCGCGGTTGCCCATGAGGAATCCGGGACCGCCTCCCGAACGGGTGAAAAGCGTCTGAAGGGCCCTTAAGGCGTCGTCCAGTTCATTGTCGACAAAATCCCGGAAACGGCCTTCCGCCGCCGCGTCCAGCGCCTCCCTGTATATCCTGGTGGCAAGCGCAGTGTACTCGGGCGATTTGAGGCGTCCTTCTATCTTTAGAGAGGAAACGCCGGAGCGGACGACTTCATCCAGGAAGGGAAGAGCGCACAGGTCGTCGGGAGAGAGCAGGGGGCCGGAGGCGCCTCCGGAGAGGGAATACTGCAGTCGGCAGGGCTGGGCGCAGGAACCCCGGTTGCCGCTTCTGCCTCCTATGTGGCTGCTGAGAAGGCAGCTGCCTGAATAACAAATGCACATGGCGCCGTGGACGAATATCTCCAGTTCCGCATCGGTGCGGCTTTTGATCTCCCTGATCTCGGAAAGTGTCAGTTCCCGGGGGAGTATGATCCGGTCGGCGCCCAGCGCTTCCATAAACGCGATGCCGGCCGCCGTTCCCACACCAGCCTGGGTGCTCACGTGTATGCGAAAATCGGGCCTTATTTGCCCTTCCAGGCGCATTTCGCTTACGGAGGCAATCAGACCCGCGTCCTGCAAAATAACGCCGTCAGCGCCCTCAGAAGCCGCTTTTTTTGCATTTTCTGCGAACCGGTCCGCTTCGTCCCGCCCGAAGGGCGTGATATTGACGGCCACGTACACTTTCGCGCCCCTCGAATGGGCCAGGCGGCACAGCTCCCCGAGCTCGGCGAAAGTGAAATTGTCCGCACCGGCCCTGGCGCTGCCTTCCTTAAGTCCGGCGTAGACCGCGTCCGCTCCCGACAGGATCGCCGCCCTTCCGCACTCGAAACTCCCGGCGGGCGACAAAAGCTCCGGCACTTTCACAGTACCGGAGCCTTCGGGCTTTTTAAGTATCATTTTTTCCAGAACGTTTTCGACCATTTCGGCAGAGCGGCGGTCATTTCACGCCCCGTTCGATAAGCTGCCTGGACAAGTCTTCTATTTTTCTGTCCGCCTCGCCCAGAGTGTCCTCCAGAAGCTGCTTTTCGGCCTTGAGCTTATCGTATTCGTCCATGATGCGCTTGATCTCGTTCTTGAGCGTGTTGAAGTTTTTCTGAGTCTTGAACAGCTCGTCCACCACTGAGATGGACGCCATGACCAGCGCCGTCTGTTCGCCCAGCTGGATGCCCGCCTTTCCGGCAGTTTCAAGTTTCGCGTTGAGGTAGTGTTCGATCCTCTTCATATAGTCGTCCGTCTCGTCGTGCAAAAGCGTATAGTTTTTACCGCCTACGCTGAGAGTTATCTTGCTTTTATCTGCCATAGACATCATGATCCTTTCATAAGTTTCCGGTCTTTGCGCCCGGCCTTTCCGTACGCGGTAATTTTAGCAAAAGAAAGCGGGTATTGTCAATTATTTCTGAACTGTGGTAAAATACGGGCGACGGGGACGGAAAATGAGTTTTTTCACATCCTTTTTTCTATTTTTAATTGACCGGGAGGCTTTTTATGGCTGATCCATCCGTTAAATGCTATTTCGTTGTCAACCCCAACGCCGGTACCAGGCGCGAGCAGGAAAAGATCAGCGCGGGCATCGTTTCGGCGTGCGGAGGCGGAGGCGTAGATCATCAGGTCTACAGCACCGTGAGGGCCGGAGACGGCGGGGACTTCATGCTGCGCACCGTTAAGGCGAAGTTCGACGAGTGCGGCGGAGACGCAGAAAGGATGCCTGAGATGCGTTTCTATTTCGCGGGCGGCGACGGTACCGTGCTGGAATCCGCCAACGCTTTTATGAAGCTTCCGGAGGAGCTCCGGGGCGGCAAGGTGGCGGTGGGCATCATTCCCGTGGGCACCGGCAACGACTTTCTGCGCAACTTCGGCACCGAGAAAGATTTCCTCGACATAAGCAGGCAGCTGAAGGGCTCCCAGACCCTGGTGGACCTGTTGGAATACGATCGGACCTACACCGCCGGTGACGGCTCCGAGGAGACGGTCAAAAGCTATTGCGCCAATATGTTCAACATCGGCTTCGACTGCCAGACCGTGGTGAAGGTCAACGAGCTCCGGGGCCGCCCTTATATGACCAAAAAGACCGCTTATTCCGTAGGCGTGGCGCTGACGCTGGTCAAGCTGCCTCACACCGAGCTTAAAGTCACTTTCGACGACGGGGAGGTAAAAGAAGGCAGGTTCCTGCTGTCCCTGGCGGCCAACGGCGCATATTGCGGGGGAGGCTTCTACGCCGCTTCCGAAGCCAGCCCCGATGACGGACTCATCGACGTGATCATCGCCAAGCCCATGGGGCGGCTGAAGTTCGTTTCAATGGTGGGCAGTTACAAGAAGGGAAAACTGCTGGGCACTCCCAAGGGCGACAAGCTTTTGTATTTCAGGAAATGCCGGTCCGTCATTTTCACGCCTAAAGAGGAGACCGACCTGTGCGTCGACGGAGAGATAGAACGGTTTCGGGAGATACGCGTGACCGCGCTGCCCGAAGCGTTCCGTTTCATCGTTCCGGAGAAGGATTGACCGGCGGCAGCGCTGTGAAAAACTTGCTTAATTGACGGAGATCCCGGCCGAAAGCGTCCGAAAACCCTTGACAACCGGTCCCGTTATGGTAAAATTTAACAAACAGTTTGAAAGGAGTCTTGAACATGTTTTGTCCTAACTGCGGAAAAAGAATAGACGGCGAGCCCCAGTTCTGCCCTGAGTGCGGCGCGAACCTTGCCCAGAACGCCCAGCCCGGAGCCGGCCAGACGTACCAGAACGTGGATTACAACCGCGACACCAATTCCTACGTGGTAAACACCTACCGCCCCAAATTCAGAAGCATCGCGATGTGCATCATCCTGTCCATCGTCACCTGCGGCATCTACGGTATCTACTGGATCTACGTCCTCAACGAAGACGTCAACGGCATCCAGGGTAAGAAGGATCCCAGCGGCCTGATGGTCATCTTGCTCTCCATCGTCACCTGCGGCATCTACGAGTTCATCTGGATGTACAACGTAGGCACCGGCATCGATAAGGTGAAGGCCAACGGCGGAGCGGGTTCCGGAAACTCCGGCCTCGTTTACCTGCTTCTGTCCATCTTCGGACTCGGCATCGTTGCCATGGCTCTGGCTCAGAACGAGCTCAACCAGATGTCCGGACAGCAGGCCTGATAGATCTCAAGGCCTTCCGGCTGCGCCTCTATGACACATTTAGAAGCGTTTAAGTTAAGATTAAGGAACTTTTTCCGCGACAGGAAAAGGGTCCTGCACCTGGTGATTCCGATCCTGGTTGGCATTGCGTATTATTTTTTCGTAAGGCTGACAGGGATCGGAATCAAGTGTATTTTTCACGAATTGACCGGCCTCTACTGCCCCGGCTGCGGCATGACGCATTTCGTCTTCGACCTGCTGGGGTTCAGATTCCGCGAGCTGCCGGGGGACAATCTCGCTTTTCTTGTCCTTGCCCCGTTCTGGGCCGTTTTTCTCACTATAGCGGCTTTCCGCATCCCCGACGGAAAAAAATGGCACCGGACGAAATACGTCACGGTGCTGGCAATAGTTTCTATAGTGATCTTTCTTATCTTCGGCGTGATCCGGAACATCCCCGGATTCGAGTTTCTCCGTCCCGCCTGATATTTGCGCCGTTACGTCAAAGCGCGTATTTGCCTTCGCTCTCGTCGGCTCTCTTTCTGCGCACCCATTTTCCGCAGGTGAAGTCCGGTATCGGCAACGGCATGCTTCCCATGGCGATGGACTGCTCGGAAAGGGCGGTTATGGACATCCAGGCCGCCATATCGTACACGTCAATGGGCATCGGAAGGCCTTTTCTCAGGCTGTCGACGAACCCGCTGAATACCAGATAGTCGATGCCGTCGTGGCCGGGAACGACGCCTTTGGACCTGTATTCTTTCCACAGCTCCGGCTCGAACTCGTCGTAATAAACTTCCAGATCTTCCCAGTTGTGGCCCCAGCATGTGGAAACGGTGCGGCCGTCGATGTTCACGCCGTGCTTGTCTTCCGACCAGATGCCCCTGGTGCCCTGGAGCCTTCCGCCTCTGGAGTAGGGGCGGGGAAGGGTGGTGTCGTGGGTGAGCACGATGGTCTCGCCCCTGGCGCACTTTATCATGGTGGTGACCACGTCTCCCTGGGTGAAATGGAAGTCGGCGTTCTCGAACTCGGCGCCGCGTCTGTCGTGGATCCAGGCGTTCAGGCCTCTGGCTTTGGAAGCCATCGACGTGAGCGTCAGCATCCTGTTGCCGCGGTTGATGTCGAGCCATTTGGCGATGGGTCCCAGCTCGTGAGTGGGATATATCTCGCCGTTTCTGTGCATGTACTCGTCCAGCCTGTAATGGCGTATCTCGTGGCCCAGCGCCACTTCGTCCCGAAGGTCGTGCTGATATCCGCCTTCCGCGTGGACCGGCTCTCCGAAGATGCCCTGTTTCACCATATTAAGGATCGTCATCTCTTCGCGGCCGTAGCAACAGTTCTCCATGAGCATTATGGGCGTTCCCGTGCGTTCGTAGGTGCGGACAAGCTCCCAGCACTGCTCTACGTCGTAGGCGCCTCCCACTTCGCTTCCCACCGGTATTCCGGCGTTCATGGCGTCAATGCAGATGGGTATGTGGGTGTGCCAGGAGGAGGAGACGATGAGGCAGTCGGCCACGCCGCCTTTGAGGAGATCCCTGTAATCCTTGGTCACGAAAGGCTCAACGCCCCGTTTGTCGCGGATCATCTTGGAGATGTTTTCCAGCCTGTCGTCGTACAGATCGCAGATGGCGGAAACGTTGACGTCAGGCATGGTGTCCAGGACCATTGCCACCAGGTAGGGGCCGCGCTGGCCCAGGCCTACGAATGCCATGTTGAGTTTAGATGAAGCTGACATAAGAATGCCCTCCGGAAGTTGCTGAATTTATTGTCCGGGAACGGCCGTCACTGATCGGCGGTCTCCACTTTCTTGATCTCGCGGATGGCCCAGTTCTTGACCTCGAACAGCGTGCGGTCGAGAGAAGTCTCGATGGTGACGTTGTCGTCCTTGATGTTGACGACTTTGCCGCAGATCCCGCCGATGGTGGTGACTTCGCTTCCGAGAGTGAGGCTGTCACGCATTTCCTGCTCTTCTTTTTTGCGCTTTTTCTGAGGCCTGTAGATAAGGAAGTATCCGATGAGCACGAAGATGGCTACGTAGATCAGCAGGACCGCCCACATGGGGAAACCGGTGCCGGAGTTGGTGTTCTGGGTGGCTTCGGCGGTGGCGGCGTTGGCGTCCGCGGCGGCTTCTTCAGCCCATACGGATGCGGGCAGAGCGGCGGCGAGAGCCATGGAAGAGCATACGGCAAGTCTTAAAAGATTCTTTTTGAACATATTGGTTTTCCTCCCAAATTATAATACGATACCGGCAGGCAGCTCCCCGCCGTAATATTTTTCGTAAAATTCTCTTCTGAAGTCCAGAAGACTGTCGTTTAGTATAGCACAACGGACCTGTTTCATCAAGTCCAGCAGAAAATACAGATTGTGGAGCGTGGCCAGCCTGAGGCCGTACATTTCGCCAGCTTTTATGAGGTGCCTGATGTACGCTCTCGTGTGGTTCCTGCAGGCGGGGCAGCCGCATTCCGGGTCAACGGGCGTGAAGTCCCTGGCGTATCTTGCGTCCCGGACAATGACCTTGCCGCGGCTCGTCATGCAGGTGCCGTTGCGCCCGATCCTGGTGGGCAGCACGCAGTCGAACATGTCTATGCCCCTGATGGCGCCCTCGATGAGGTAGTCCGGAGTGCCCACGCCCATGAGGTAGCGCGGCTTGTTGTCCGGAAGCAGGGGCACGGTGGCTTCAAGCATTTCGTACATAAGAGGCGCCGGTTCTCCCACGGAGAGGCCTCCGATGCCGTAGCCCGGGAAGTCCATTGCCACCAGGTCCCTGGCCGATATCTGCCTGAGATCCGCGAAAGTGCCGCCCTGCACGATGCCGAAAAGCGACTGGCGCTCCGTGTCTTTATGAGCTTTTAAGCACCTTTCCGCCCAGCGGGTAGTCATATACATGGATTTCTTAGTGTATTCGTAAGTGGAAGGGTAGGGAGCGCATTCGTCGAAGGCCATCATTATATCGGCCCCCAGCGCGTTCTCTATCTCCATGGCCTTTTCGGGAGATATGAAATGCTTCGAACCGTCGAGATGGGAGTTGAAATATACGCCTTCCTCCGTGATCTTGCGGAGCGTGCTCAGAGAGAATATCTGGAAGCCGCCGCTGTCCGTCAATATCGCCCTGTCCCAGTTCATGAACTTGTGGAGGCCTCCCGCCTCCCTCACCAGTTCGTGGCCCGGCCTCAGGTACAGGTGGTAGGTGTTGGACAATATTATCCTGGCGTTTATCTCCCGGAGCTCGTTCGGCGATATGCCTTTTACAGACGCCTGGGTGCCCACGGGCATGAATATAGGCGTGTCGATATCGCCGTGAGGCGTGTGGAGCACTCCCAGCCTTGCGCCGGACTGTTTGCATACTTTTTTCAGTTCGTAAGTTACCGCGGCCATACGGCAGTCCTTTCTCTTTACAGGCCCCCGGGCTTATGTTCCGGCCCGTGGCTCATCTGATAAACATAGCGTCCCCGAAGGAGAAGAACCGGTACCGCTCTTCGATGGCGTGCCTGTACGCCGCCAGTACGTTCTCTCTTCCGGCAAGGCTGCTGACCAGCATCAGCAGCGTGGATTCGGGCAGGTGGAAATTGGTGATCAGCGCCTCTGTGATCTTGAATCTGTACCCCGGATAGATATAGATATCCGTCCAGCCGCTGCCGGGGCGCACGGTGCCGTCTTCTCCGGCTGCGGTCTCCAGGACGCGGCAGGAGGTGGTCCCTACGGAGATTATCCTGCCTCCCGAGGCTCTGGCGGAGTTGATGGTTTCCGCCGCTTCCGCCGTTACTTCGTAATATTCCGAATGCATCAGGTGGTCTTCTATTTCTTCTTCTTTAACGGGGCGGAAGGTGCCCAGGCCCACGTGGAGCGTGACGAAAGCCTTTTTTACGCCTTTCTCTTCCAGGTCTTTCAGCAGTTCTTTCGTAAAATGGAGCCCTGCGGTGGGAGCCGCGGCGGAGCCGTTTTCCCTGGAATAGACCGTCTGGTACCGTTCCGGATCGTCGAGCTTTTCCTTGATGTACGGCGGGAGAGGCACGATGCCTACCCGGTCAAGTATCTCTTCGAAGGCCCCCTTGAAATTGAACCGCACCACCCGGTTGCCCCCTTCGGCAACGTCTATTATCTGGGCCCGGAGCAGGGGGGACGCCATAAGTTCTTCGGGCGTTGCCCCGTCGCCGAAATCGAAAACGGCGCCGGGCCTGGCTTTCTTGCCGGGGCGCAATATGACTTCCCAGAAGCAGTTGTCCGGAAGCTCCGGCCATTCTTTTATGTCGTAGCGCCCTTCGGGGAGCTCCGCTTCGGAAAGCCTGTGGAGCAGCACGAATTCGATGGGGCTGCCCGTGGGATTTTTCACGCCCAGGAGCCGCGCCGGGATTACGCGCGTGTCGTTCATCACCAGGCAGTCTCCCGGTTCCACAAGGTCAATTATATCTTTAAAACACCGGTCGGAATACTCGCCGGTGTTTTTGTCCAGAACCAGGAGCCTGGATGCGCTCCTGTCTTCCAGCGGCGTCTGGGCAATCAGCTCAGGCGGCAGATCGTAATAAAAATCGTGAAGCTTCAATTGTGCGTGATCTCCTTTAATCCAGCAGAGTCGAATAGTCGACGATCTCCACTCCGGGGATGTAGAACTGCAATATCTCCTGGCAGCTCTTTCCAGCCTTGCTCATGGCCTCCGCACCGTCCTGGCTGACTCCCACGCCGTGGCCGGTGCCCTTGCCGTCGATGATGATCGTCTTGGGATCGGAAGCGCCCAGGATGCGGATCCTTTCATAGGTGTACCCGTCATTGCCCACGACGGCGTACATATCGGGGAGGAAGGAGCGGGAATAGGTGCCGCCTTCCAGGTATTTTCTGGCTTTGTCGGAAAGCGCCTTGTCCGAGCCGTTTCGCTGATAGTCGAACTTATAAGTTTCATCCACTCTCAGCGTGAATTTCTGGCCCCGCACGTTAAGGCTGAGGCGAGTCTGCTGGATCGTGACCACGGCGTTGTTTTTGGTGCCTTCGAACAGCATCTCCACGGCTCTTCCGGATTCGGTGCGGCCGGTGACGTTGAGGTAGGTGAGCGTGCCTATATCGATGCCTTTCTGGTTGGACACGTAGCTGACTATACGGGATGAGAGCGTGGCGCCGGTGTACTCTTTAGTCCAGGTAACGGGCTCGGTCCAGGGGTCAGGAATGCTCTTATATACTTCCTGGACGCCTCCCCACACCGCGTCGGGAGATTCGGTATATCCGCCGCTGTTGCTGTGGTAGAATATCTCTTCGCATATCTTTCCGCCGTATGTGATCACCAGCCCCGCGGTCTCCCGGGTGGCCTTCGTGGTGTTCTCTGTCTCGCCGGATTCGCCGGAAGCGTTTATATATCCGCCGTACACCTGGTAGCTGGTGGTGTCGTCCATATGGAAGCCGTATGAGTTAAGCTTGTTTTCGATTATGTACCGGTACGCCAGGGTGCGGGCAAGTATGGCCTGGGCCTTCAGGCCTTCCTTCCTCCAGGACCAGCTGGAGGCGCTTCCGGAGATCATCTCCGCCGGTACGACGCTAAGTGTGTAATCTTCCACGTCAACGTCGTTGACCAGCATCAGCTTGCCGCCCTGGTACCTGTAAATGTCGAAATAGCCCCTGTATCTGGCGCTCGAATATTTCATCAAAGGAGGCGTCGACGACCCGGCATCTGCCGCGAGGGGCGTCAGGCGGATCTTTGCGGAATTGTCGGAAACGTTTAAGATAAGCACGGGAGAACCGTCGAAATACAGCTTTACGCCGTTGCTCTTAACGCTGAGCACGGACAATTGATAACCCGCTCCGGACAGTCTCTCGGACAGCAGCGTATATCTGTCCGCGCCCGTAACGTCAAGCACCCCGGGCCCTGGGGTCTTCGAGTAGAATCCGGCACCTATATACCAGGAACCGCCGCTGTATATGTACAGCATGGACGTTCCCGCGCCTTCCATCAGTTTCGATATCTTCATCATTTCCTTCCTGGCGTCTTCGGAGTCGCTCATGGCGGGAGTGACGAGGATGTGATATCCCGAATCGGCTCTGGCGGTGACGGTGGCACCCGATCCGAATACCAGTATGGGAGTGTAATCCGAGCCGGACACTATTCCCGCAGTGCCTCCCGTGTCGGAACCGGTGGTGATCAGGTCGACGGCGGTCTTGTTGTACTTGAGGCCGATCCTGACAGTGTTCACGTGTGGCTCCACTTCGGGCAGGGGAGACGGGGTGGGTTCGGGTGTAGGCGTGGGCGTGGGAGTCGGAGTCGGAGTAGGAGTAGGTTCTTCCGTAGGTTCCTCGGTAGGCGTCTCAGCAGGAGTCTCGGTGGGGACTTCGGTGGCTTCCTCGGAAGGCGAGGGAGAGGGCTCGGAAGTCTCAGACGGTTCCGGAAGCCCGGTATTGTCCCCGGCGGTGGCCTCAGGCGTCATCCCGGGAGTGGCTTCGGGGTCAACGGTCTCTGTCCCCGGATCGCCGGTCTGCGCTTCTTCCGCAAACAGCGGTTGCCCCCTTCCGGCAAAAGAGATCACTGCCGCGGCAACGACCGCTGCGGCCAGAAAAACAAAAACGGCAGTCAATAAGAATCGCCGCTTCATTCCACATCCTCCGAAAGCGCGTAATAAGAGTTCCAGCTCGTAAGCGTCCTGTCGATGATATCAGTAAGGTCGATGCCGTTGTACACGGAATCGTTGATGACGTAATCGTATTTGCCCGAATTCACCAGCGCGTCGATATCCCGGTCAACGGAATACATCCGCGTCCATTCGATCATGGTGTCGGTGTCCTTCAGCGTGGAGAAATCCTGGGTGGAATCCACTCTGGCGATATAGACCGCCTTATCCGTGACGATCTTTCCCAGCTCTCCGTCGGCGGCGTTCATGACCCATTCGTAAAGCTCCGGAAAGCTGTTTTGCATAAGGGAAGTGACTGTGAGCTTTCCACTGTTCTCACGAAGCGCCTCGTCGTCGCAATGCTTTTCGATCAGGGCTCCCATATCCGCGCCTGACGCGATCTGGTCCGTCAATTCATTCGCCAGCGTCAATATTACTTCTTTCCTGGTGTCGGTGAGTCCCTCTAAAGAGAGCGAGAGCACGGTGCATTCGCGGCCGTACAAATATTTTTCGAAATAGTCGTAGGCGTTCTGCTGGGCCGTTTCCGAAACGTCCGCCTGTGCTTCAGCCTCGGAGTTATACTTCTCTATGAGCGCCCAGTCCAGCCAGAAATCGGTATACTGCTTTTCGGTGATGCCGTAATAATAATTATAAAAACCGTCGCCCTCGTAGGTCACGTCTCCCACGGTCTTGTACTGCTCGTATTCGGCCTTTATGCTGTCAAGCACCTCGGCCCTTTCCTCATCGGTAAGCGTCAGCCCGGCGGTTTCGCACTCCTTCAGGCGGTAAATATACTCTTTCACGAAATTCAGCACCGAATTCTTGACGGTGGCGTTGCGGTCGATATTGTCCTCGGTGAGCAGCGTATAAAGGGTGCCTTCCTGGTTCAGCACCAGTGTGGAGAAGAATCTGAACTGGTTTTCGTATACGGGAACTCCGGCAACGCTGACCACCACCGGCCCCGCCGCGGACTTGCCGCCGCCCTTTTTACCTGAGCAGCCTATGAACGACAACGTTATGATCGAGATGGCGATGATCGCGATGATGCCCGCGACCGCCGCAAACGACGTTCCTGATGAGCCGCCGGACCGTTCCCGGCGCGAATCGAACTTCTTTTCCGCAGACATGCGGCGCCCCCTTATCCTTCGTAAAACGCACGGATGCCCGGACTTAAAACCTGCCCGGGATCATTCCGTGTCGAACATATCGCTCTTCATGGCGGTGAATATGTCGAACACGAAATAGAAATATATAAAGTTCACGATGGTCCTGAGCATCCAGGTAGCCACCAGTATGCACGTTGCCGCGGCTTCGCTGGCCAGCCCGTAGTGGATCGCCCACAGCGCCGCGTGGATCCCCAGCAGCACCAGCAGATATCCCAGGGTGCGGGGAAGCAGATACCAGCAGTAGCCGTTGACCATGCGGAAAGCGACTCCGGTGCCTCCCTTGCGGAAATATATCAGCGAGGGCAGCACGTAGGTTATGTAGAGCGCGAAGAACACCACCGCGAAGAATATCGCCACCGCCGTTATGGCGCACAACAGTATGGTGGGAAGCAGCATCCCGGCGGATCCCAGGAAGAACTGTTTCACGGACATAATGGCGGGTATGGCGGAATACATCACGGCCACGGTCACCAGCACGGTCAATATAAAGCTGATCATAAAGTAGAACGCCAGCTTGAACGTGTACCGGCCGATCCCCACCCGGTACTCGCCCTTCTTTTTAGGCTTGTCGAAGGTGGCGTTGGACAACTGGTTGAAGAAGCCCGAGAATATGAGCCCCAGCACCACGCACAGCGCGAACAGTATGAACAGTCCGGCGGCGATGGTCAGCAGGGCCACTTTGGGATTCCTGAAGAATTCGGCCACCGAATTGGCCAGGTCGTTTAGGATGGATATATAGTCGAATCCCTTGAAAAAGCCGAACGAAGCGTTGGCTCTGGTCCAGGGGTTGTACTGCTCCAGAGCGGTGGTGAGAAGCGTTATGAAAGCCACAAACAGAAACAGGCCCGGACGCTTTTTCGCTCTGCGCAGGCAGTTTTTGATGCTGTTCATATACGGCTTCCTCCTTCCCGGATGATAGGCGCCTTAGATCATACGACGCCACACTGTATTATAGTATAACATTCCGGGAGATTTTTCAAGAGGGAATGGGGAGGCACTTTCCTCGTTTCCGTGAAGATCTGCCGTTCCCATAGATGATTTAAGTCGGCTTTTTCCATTTGAGCCTGCCTGCGCTGTCTCCGCAATTTGAAAAAACAGAAAGTTAAGTAAAATCACGTTTTTTCACCGCTTTTACTTAACTCTGCTCTGCCTCTTCGCCAATATCGCTCATTTGATCTGGCCGTTATTTTGGGATGAGCAGCGAGGCTTTATGAACATTGCTCTTTTGGTTGTTTAAAAGGCATTATTGCAAAGAGCGCTCACCTGCAATTCAATTTTTAACCGATCTGCTCCGCGGTATTGCCAAAAATGGCGGACCATTTTTAGCTCGGAGACAGCGCCTGGCGCGCCAAACGAGCGACAACGTAAGTAAAATCGTAAAAAACCGGCCATTTTACTTAACTGCCATTTATTTGAAAACCTGAAACGGGCAGCAAAACGGCAATGACGGCGCCTGCGGGAGCGGCAGAGTGAAGTTGGGATATGGCATCGCCGTCATTTGGCGACACGTTGGCCTTCTTTTTGATGGGAGCAAGAAAAGTGCCAACGGTATCATAGATGCGGCGATGCTGCTGATGGAAATGCTGCCCGGTAACGGAATGAAGCGCGTTTCAGCGCTGGCGGCGGGCAAGGCCGATGAAATATTCGAATATGGCCTTGTGCTCCGGCCTTATGTGCTGCAGGAGCTCCGGGTGCCACTGGACCGCGGCCACCGGGCCGTGGCGGTCGTTTTCGGGAGCGTAAATGGCCTCCACGAGCCCGTCCTCATCGTCCCGGGCGATCACCCGGAAACCCGGGGCAACGCGCCTCACCGCCTGGTGGTGGTACGAATTGACCCTGATCTTTTTATCGGGAATCGGCCATATCTCTTCTTCGAAAGTGACGAAGTGGCCTCCCTCCGGGAAGGGCAGGGACTGGCGGTGGGGATTGCCGCCGCATGGCAGGGAACGGATCTGGGAAGGTATGTCCTGGTAGAGCGTCCCTCCGAAATATACGTTTATGATCTGTATGCCACGGCAGATGCCCAGTATGGGAAGTTTCGATTTCACAGCGGCGTCCAGCAGCGCGAACTCTCCCCGGTCCCGTACGGCGCATATCTCTTCCGTGTCGAACTGCCTGTAGGAGCCGTAAAGCGCCGGTTCCACGTCAACGCCTCCCGTGAGCAAAAGGCCGCCGCAGCCGGAAAGCAGCGCCTCCGCCTCGGCCTTGTCCTGGGGCAGGGGCAATATCTCCGGGTATCCTCCCGACGCTCTTACGGAGTTTATATAGCCCTGGGGCACGCTGTACCGGTCGCCGATCAGGGAGCAGGAGAGGCCAATCACAGGCATGCGGGAGTCATTGCCGTCCGTCATAATTCGAACACTCCTTCGTATACTTTTACGGCGCTGCCCGTGAGCCTGACGCCCCTGCCGTCCGCGGGGACGAAGACCATCAGGTCGCCGCCGGGAAGTTTGACGCGCACGTCCTTGCCCTTGTCCACGTAACCTTTCATTGCCGCCGCGTACGCCGCCGCAACCGCTGAAGTACCGGAGGCGAGAGTCTCTCCGTTGCCCCGCTCCCAGATGCGCGCTCTTAAGGAGGTGCGGTCGATGACGGCGCAGAATTCCACGTTGGTCCTTCCGGGGAACAGTTCGTGGTGCTCAATGGCGGGTCCCACCGAGGGCAGGTCTATGTTTTCGGGCGAGTCGGTGAATATGACGCAATGGGGGTTTCCGGTGGCCACTTTTATGCCTTCGAAAGTCTGGCCGCACACGTGGAGCGTCACAGGCGCCTCTTCGAGGCTGACCCGGCCCATGTCGACTTCCACCGAGCTTACCAGGCCGTTCCTGAGGTACAGCCTGGCGGAATATACGCCAGAAGCGGTCTCTATGGCGAGGACCTCTTTTCCGGGATCTGCGATACCTTTATCGTGGAGCAGTTTGGCAACGGAGCGTATGTTGTTGCCTGCCATTTTGCCTTCGCTGCCGTCTTTGTTGAACGTGCGCATCTTTGCGTCCGCGATGCCGGAACTTTCGATCAGCACGATGCCGTCGGCGCCGATCCCCGTATGGGCTTCGCAGAGCTCGGGACAGAGGGATTCGGGGCAGGTGACCGCGCCGTCGAAGTTCTCGATGAATATGTAGTCGTTGCCGCAGGACTGCATTTTGGTGAAGGGGATCTTCAGCCTGGAGGTGCGCATGCGGCAGATGTCTACGGGTTCGATATTGTCCTCGGTGAACCGGCTTCTGACGATCTCGGCCAATGCCAGCAGCGTGTCGGCGGAGGTAAGGCAGGGGATGCCCAGCTGCATTGCCCTCATATGAAGGAGCGTGTAGTCTCCCAGCGTGCCGTCCCGGACCGCTCCGGTGTACGCGATGCAGCCTATCTTTCCGGCTTCCATCAGCTCCCGAATGGCGCTGCTCTCGGTGGCGTTGGGCAGTATCTCTGCCTTAATGCCGGACCGTCCGATGGCCTCTCCCGTGCCGCCGGTGGCAAATATTTTGATCCCTGCTTCCGCGAATATCTTGGCGGCGGGAAGTATCTCCGGATAATCCGATTCGTCCACGCTTATAAGTATTCCCGAAGGAGAACTGCCGCCGGAATTAGTGCGGCTCATGCGTTTCGTGTCAAGGAACAGTCCCGACGCCCGGAGTCCCTTGAACAGCGCTTCCGCCATGTTTTTGCCCAGCCCCAGCACTTCGCCGGTGGATTTCATTTCGGGGCCAAGTATGGAGTTGGCATCCGTCAATTTTTCGAAGGAGAATACGGGCACTTTTACGGCGCAATATGGAGGCACCGGGGCAAGGCCCTTGTTCTGCGGATTGTCCAGCGCCTGCTTTACGACGGCGAACTCCGGCTTTTCCGCCAGCCGCGTCAATTTCTCTCCCAGCATCACTCGGCACGCCAGGTCCGTCATGGGCACTCCCGTCACTTTGCTGATATAAGGCACCGTCCGGGACGCCCGGGGATTGACCTCGATCACGTACAGCTCGTCGCTGTAGATCAGATACTGGATATTGACCAGGCCTCTGGTGCCCAGCGCCAGCGCCAGCTTCCGGGAACAGTCGCATATCTTCTTCAGGAAGCGGTCCGTGAGATTGTAGGGAGGATACACGGCTATGGAGTCGCCGCTGTGGACGCCCGCACGCTCTATATGCTCCATTATGCCGGGGATCAGCACTTCTTCTCCGTCGGAAATGACGTCCGCTTCCAGCTCGATGCCGGGCATGTATTTATCCACCAGCACCGGGTTGTCGATGCCCTGCGCAAGTATCCTGGACATGTATTCTCTCGTCTGGCTTTCGTTCCTTGATATGGTCATGTTCTGGCCGCCTATGACGTAGGACGGGCGTAGAAGCACGGGATAACCCAGCGTTTCGGCAGCTTCGACCGCCTCTTCCATTCCGGACACGCCCACGCCCCGGGGCCGCCTGATGGCATATTTTTCCAAAAGCGCGTCGAACCGCGCCCTGTCTTCCGCCAGGTCGATTCCTTCCGCGGAAGTACCAAGGATAGGCACGCCTGCCCGGTCAAGGAACCCGGTGAGCCTTATGGCGGTCTGGCCTCCGAATGCCACCACCACTCCCTCCGGCTTTTCCGCGTCGATGATCTGCATCACGTCTTCCGGCGTCAACGGTTCGAAATACAGCCTGTTCGCCGTGTCGTAATCCGTCGAAACGGTCTCCGGGTTGTTGTTGACGATGACAACGTCGTACCCCAGCTCCCTGAGCGTCCAGACGCAGTGCACCGACGAGTAGTCGAACTCGATGCCCTGCCCGATCCTGATCGGGCCGGAGCCCAGCACCATTATCACCGGTTTGCCGGACCTGGGGAAGCTCCGTGACTCACAATATTCTCCCGCCGCGGAATAGAAATAAGGCGTCTCGGCCTCGAATTCCGCGCCGCATGTATCCACCATCTTGTATATGAGCCTTGCCGGCGGGCAGGGGAGAGCCTCGGCTCCCGAGAGCCGTTTCAGCGCCCCGTCGGTGTAGCCCAGAGCCTTGCCCTTACGGTACGACGCTTCCGTGAGCCCTTCCGATGCCAGCGCCGTCTCGTAATCCGCCAGCTTTTTGAACTTGCTTAAAAACCATTTGTCGATCTTCGTGACGCCGTGTATCTCGTCAACGCTCACGCCTGACTTCAGCGCCTCGAATATGGTGAACAGCCTGCGGTCGTCCGCCCTTTTGAGCCTCTCCCTTACGGAGATATTCTTGTCCGGATCTGCGCTTCCGTGCCTGCTGACCGCGTTCAGCGTGTCGATGCCGATCTCCGCGCCCCGAACTGCTTTCATAAGCGCCATTTCGAATGAGGGAGCTATGGCCATTACTTCGCCGGTGGCCTTCATCTGGGTGCCCAGGCTCCGGGAAGAACCGGCAAATTTCTCGAAAGGCCATTTGGGCATCTTGACCACCACGTAGTCCAGGGCCGGTTCGAAGCAGGCGCAGGTCTTGCCGGTGATGTCATTGACGATCTCGTCGAGAGTGTAGCCCAGGGCGATCTTTGTGGTGATCTTGGCGATGGGATAGCCGGTGGCCTTGCTGGCCAGGGCGGAAGAGCGGGACACACGGGGATTGACCTCGATGACCGCGTATTCGAAGGAGTCCGGATCCAGCGCCAATTGCACGTTGCAGCCGCCTACGATGCCCAGGTGGGTGATTATGTCGAGGGAGGCGGAACGCAGCATCTGATACTCCCGGTCGGACAGCGTGAGAGCCGGGGCAACCACCAGAGAGTCGCCTGTATGTATCCCCACGGGGTCGATATTTTCCATGGAGCACACGGCGATCACGTTGCCGATTCCGTCCCGCATGGTCTCGAATTCTATCTCTTTCCAGCCGAAAATGGCTTTTTCCACCAGTATCTGGCCGATGGGAGACGCTTCCAGGCCCGTTCCGGCAATGACCTTGAGTTCCGCTTCGTTTCCGGCCGCGCCGCCTCCGCCTCCGCCTAAAGTGAAAGCGGGACGCACGATCACGGGGTATCCGATCCTCTCCGCCGCCGCCAGCGCTCCGTCGACCGTATGGGCGATCTCGGAAGCCACCACCGGCTGCCCGATCTCCTGCATCGCTTCTTTGAACAGTTCCCGGTCCTCCGCCCGGTCGATGGCCTCAGCTCCCGTTCCTAAAAGCCGCACTCCGAACCTGTCAAGCACTCCGGAGCGCTTCAACGCCATGGCCAGATTGAGCCCGGTCTGGCCTCCCAGGCCGGAAAGCAGGCTGTCGGGCCGCTCTTTTTCGATGATCCTGGCCAGCACCGTCTCCGTCAGCGGCTCCAGATAGATCGAGTCCGCCATGGCCTGGTCCGTCATTATAGTGGCAGGGTTGGAATTGCACAGCACCACCTGTATCCCTTCGGACTTGAGCACCCGGCAGGCCTGGGCGCCAGCGTAGTCGAACTCCGCAGCCTGGCCTATCACGATGGGGCCGGAACCTATGACAAGGACTTTTTTAATGCTTTTATCAAGTGGCATTGGATCCGGCTCCTTTCATCATATCCATAAACCTGTCGAACAGGAATTCCGTGTCTTTTGGGCCGGAACGGGCTTCCGGATGGAACTGCACCGTGAACGCCTGAAGTTCCGGGTAATCGATGCCTTCGCAGGTGCCGTCGTTGGCGTTGACGAATGAGAGCCGCCCTCCGGGCACGGACGAAGATTCGACGGCGTATCCGTGGTTCTGGCTGGTGATGTATGTGCGGCCGGACCTCAAGTCCTTTACGGGCTGGTTGACGCCCCGGTGGCCGAATTTGAGCTTGAAAGTATTGCCCCCGGCAGCAAGGGCAGTGAGCTGGTGCCCCAGGCAGATGCCGAAGAGGGGCAGCCTGCCCAGCATTTTTTTGATCTGAGCTATCTGGAACAGGTTTTCCGCCGGGTCTCCCGGACCGTTGGACAACATTATCCCGTCGTATTTCCCGGACAATATCTCTTCCGCTTTCGCAGAGGCGGGGAATACGGTGACTTCGCAGCCGCGCTTTAACAGTTCGACCGCAATGTTCGCCTTGTATCCGTAATCCATCAGCGCCACCCTGAGGCCGGAGGGCTTTTCGGGGCGGATCGTTTCGGGACAATGCGAGGTGACCTGCTCCAGGACTCCCTTAACCGTATAGGCTTTCAGCTTTTCGAACAGGGGATCATCCGGTCCGATAGGCGGCCGGGCAACTATTGCCGCGTTCATTACGCCGAAGTTCCTGATGATCCTGGTGATCTCCCTGGTGTCAACGCCCCAGATGCCCGGAACGTCATTCTCCTTTAAAAAGTCGTCTAAAGTGCAGCCGCAGCGGAAGTTGGAAGGGGAGTCGCACCATTCCCGCACCACGTATCCGGATACCCTCGTGGCGCCTTCGAAATCCTCGGGGATGATGCCGTAGTTGCCTATCAAGGGGAAGGTCTGGAGCACGGTCTGTCCGGCGTAGCTGGGGTCGGTGAGCGTCTCCACATAGCCGCACATGCCCGTGGTGAATACCAGTTCTCCGATGCTGTCGCGCTCCGAGCCGAACCGTTCTCCTTTAAAGATCATTCCGTTTTGCAATACCAGATATGCCGCTGCCATTGTCCTCTCCGCCGTAGTTGATCATTACTCTCCGGACGTTGCCGGCGAAAGCGTTGCCGCCATTACCGCCTTTATAGTGTGCATCCTGTTTTCCGCTTCGTCGAACACGATGCTGCGGCTGCTCTCGAACACCTCGTCCGTGACTTCCATTGACGTGAGGCCGTATTTTGCATATATCTCCGCGCCTATGGACGTCTTGAGATCGTGGAACGCGGGGAGGCAGTGCATGAACCTGCATTGAGGTCCCGCCGCGTCCATCAGGGAAGCGGTAACGCTGTAGGGCGACAGCTCCGCGATCCTTTCAGCCCATACTTCTTCGGGCTCTCCCATAGACACCCAGACGTCCGTATAGATCACGTCCGCGCCTTTGACCGCCTCGTAAGGATCGGTGCAGAACGTCACGGAGCCGCCGGTTTCCGCTGCGATCTTTTTGCATTCCGCCGTAAGGCCTGCGTCTGGCCGGTATTTTTCCGGCGCCGCGGCCGTGAAATGAAGCCCCATCTTCGCCGAACCCACCATGAGAGAATTGCCCATATTGTACCTGGCGTCTCCCATATATACCAGCTTTTTGCCCTTAAGGGCGCCGAAATGCTCTTTTATGGTCATGAAATCCGCCAGTATCTGGGTGGGATGGAACTCGTTGGTAAGGCCGTTCCACACGGGCACTTTGGCGTATTTCGCCAGCTCCTCCACGATCTCCTGGCCGTATCCCCGGTACTCGATCCCGTCGAACATCCTGCCCAGCACCCTGGCCGTATCCGCTATGCTCTCCTTCTTACCGATCTGAGAACTTTTAGGGTCGAGATACACCGGGTGCATCCCCAGATCCGCCGCCGACACTTCGAAAGAGCAGCGCGTCCTGGTGCTGGTCTTCTCGAATATGAGGGCAACGTTTTTGCCTTCGCATATCCGGTGGGGCACCCCGGCTTTTTTTAATTCTTTCAATATCCCGGCCAGGTCGATGAGGCCGCCGATCTCTTCGGGGGAGAGGTCAAGCAGTTTTAAAAAGCTTTTTCCGCTGAGCCCCGACAATTTTGCAAGTTTGTATTTCAGGTCCTGTAAATTCATTTTCTCGTCTCCTGTGCCGGTCGTATCCTGTGCCGATCGCCCCTGCCTGCCGTTCCCGCCGCGCTCCGAGGCCCGTAAAGCAAACGTGCCGCCAGATATATTATAGCGGCACGCCGGTCCCGATAAAAGCGGAAAAACGGTTATTTATCGCATTTTTTGCATTTCTGACCCACCTGGGCCTGTACTTTGATGGGAAGGCCGTAAAGGTTGATGAAGCCGGTGGCGTCGGCCTGGTTGTAAACGTTGTCCGCGCCGAATGTAGCCAGTTCTTCGGAATAGAGGGCGTTGTCCGACCACACGCCGGCCTTGATGATGTTGCCTTTGTAAAGCTTCAGCTTCACGGTGCCGGTGACCTTCTGCTGGGTGGAAGTCACGAAAGCGGAGAGCGCCTCCCTGAGGGGCGTGAACCACTGGCCGTTGTATACCAGTTCCGCGAAGGTGACGGAAAGCTCCTGCTTCTTGTGGGCGGTCATCTTGTCAAGGGTGAGCGTCTCCAGGTAGTTGTGGGCCGCGTAGAGGATCGTTCCGCCGGGAGTCTCGTAAACGCCCCTGCATTTCATTCCCACCAGCCTGTTCTCAATGATGTCCAGGAGGCCGATGCCGTTCTTGCCGCCCAGCTCGTTGAGCTTCAGGATGATGTCCTTGGCCGACATCTTGACGCCGTCCAGCGCGGTGGGTACGCCTTTCTCGAAGTCCAGGGTTATGTAGGTGGGTTTGTCCGGAGCCTGGAAAGGAGAGACGCTCATCTCCAGGAAGCCGGGCTTGTCGTACTGAGGCTCGTTGCCCGCGTCTTCCAGGTCGAGGCCTTCGTGGGAGAGGTGCCACATATTCTTGTCTTTGGAATAGTTGGTCTCCCTGTTGATCTTAAGAGGAACGTCGTGAGCTTCCGCGTAGTCGATCTCTTCCTCCCTGGACTTGATGGACCATTCCCTCCAGGGGGCGATAACGGGCATGTCCGGGGCAAACGCCTTTATGGCCAGCTCGAACCTTACCTGGTCGTTGCCTTTTCCGGTGCAGCCGTGGGCAATGGCGTCCGCTCCTTCCTTGAGAGCGATCTCCACGATCCGTTTGGCGATGACCGGCCGTGCGAAAGAGGTGCCCAGCATGTATCCCTCATAAAGGGCGCCAGCCTGCACGGTGGGGATTATATATTCGTTCACGAACTCGTCCGTTAGGTCTTCTATGTAGAGCTTTGAAGCACCGGTCTTCAGCGCCTTCTCCTCCAGCCCCTCCAGTTCGTCCGCCTGTCCCACGTTTCCGGAAACGGCGATCACTTCGCAGTTGTTGTAATTCTCTTTAAGCCAGGGGATGATTATGGACGTGTCAAGTCCGCCCGAATAAGCCAGCACTACTTTTTTGATATCTTTCTTGTTCATTTCGTTCTCTCCCGCGTTATATATTTGCGTTTTCGCTTTCTTTTTTCCGGTCCCGGCGCCCTCGAGGCCCGGGATCTGTGACGGATAATACTCCCCGATCGTTCCGTTGTCAATACCCAAAATGAAAAAATATTCAAATTTTTTGAAAATTTTTGAAAAACATTCACGCAAAGATGAATAACGGCTGAATATATGCACGCAGCATCTTTCCGGACGTTTCCGGGCGCCCACTTGAAAAAACGGTCCGTTTCTGCTATATTCATACCGTTGCGGCCGTGATCCCTTCAGGAGGCAGTCAATGGACCAGAAGAACAAAAAGCAAATCATCATATTCGGCGCCGTGATCGCACTGCTCATCGTGATCATCGCGGTGGTATTTATTGTGGCGTCGCTCCCCCAAAAAGGCGAAAACGGGGGCAACGCGCCCTTCGACCTGGCGCTGACCTTCGGAGACGATCCACGCACCCAGAAGAATTTTTCCTGGTTCACTAAAGCCGAATGCGAAGCGGTGGTGGAGTATTATATCTCCGACGCGGAGCCCGGCAGTGCCTTCGACCAGAGCAGGGCGGCGAGCTCTATAGGTTTTACGGACGCTTTTGAAACCAATTGTCCCAAAGAGGGAGAAGAAAATTCCGCTTCCGGGAAGCTGGAGCAGGTGACTCTGTACAGGCACGGGGTATACGTAGACGGGCTCGAGCCCGGCGCCACCTATCTTTACCGTGTGGGAGACGGAAAGAACTGGAGCGCTTCTCACACCTTCACAACCGCTCCCGAGGGGACTCTTGCAGACACCGGAGGCTTTTCCTTCATAATAGTTGCGGATACGCAGGGCTTCGTAAAGAGCGACTACGAGTTCTGGGCCGCGGCGTTCCGCAAGGCGTCCGAGCAGTGCGAAGCTCCCGCTTTTATGGTCCATCTGGGAGATTTTACGGAAAACCAGGACAACGCCCTTCTCTGGGAGTCCTATTTCACCCTGGCTTCCGGCCTGGCGGACCTGACCACCGTCCCTGTGGCGGGCAATAAAGACGACGAAGTTTTTCTGGATTATTTCCTCCTTGGCACCCAGGGCGGCGTCACGGGCCTCAACGGTTATTATTCTTTCGACTATATGAACGTGCACTTCTCGGTGCTGAATACGGGCGACGGCAGCAAGGACCTTTCGAAGTCCCAGATAAAATGGCTCACCAAGGATCTGTCCTCCGACAGCGCCCGGGGCGCCGCGCACCGCATCGTGCTTATCCACAAAGCGCCCTATTCCGACAGGAACCACGCGGACGATTCCGAAATAACTGAGATAAGGGCCCAGCTCCTGCCTCTATTCGAGGAATACGGCGTGGACGTGGTGCTGGAAGGCCACGACCATTACTATTTCCGCTCCGAACCGGCGACGGGAGGCGGCCTGGTGAAAGTCGATTATTCTACTTCGGTCAAAACCATAGACGGCGAAGAGGTGACCGCGTTCAAACTGTCCGGCGAAGACGGTGAGAACGGATCCGGAGTGTTCTATTTCATGCCGGGCGCTTCGGGCGTCAAGCAGCATAACAAAGGCTTCAGAGACATGCCGGAGATATTGACCGCCGTGTCCGAACTGATGTCAGGTCCGACTTTCTGCATATGCGACGTGGAGGAAAACGGCATATATTTCCGCACCTACTGCGTTGACCGGTACAGGAACGCGGTTGCCCTGGTGGAAGGCTGGGGGATAGAAAAATAAGAGCGGAGAAACGGACCTGAAACGGCCTCTTATGTATCGACCGGAAAAGGCCTCTTCGGCTTTACAAACGACCCCTTAAAATGGTATAATACGCGGAAGGAGGATCGCAGCCGGAGATGAAAAAGAAATACGTCAAATCCTACAACGAAATATGGCATGAGAGAAAGCGCACGATAGTATCGATGCTGCTTTTATTTGCCGTCGTTATGGTAGCGATCATGGGCGTCCGCGTCATCAAGGACAATATCGATTTCGAGAATCTGAAGAACATTTTCGAGGCGCCTCAGGAAGAGCACAAATATTCCACGATGTACAACGCTTCCAGGTATTTCTTCCGCATCTACTATCCGGAGGACAAATGGGCCGTGGAAGGCGGCGATTTCGGATTTATGACCGATACGGAAACGGGCGAAGTTGCCCAGATGTATCCTCTCGTATACGCCGATCCCGTGACTCCCGCTCCCGATGCGGATCCTTCCGCCACAGCCGTGATCGTCTACGACAAGGTCCGGGATCCTTCCGTCACCGCCAGGTTTTACTACAGGGAATACACCGAGGAGATGCTGAACGCCGGGCAGGAGCCGGAAGAAGAGCCGGAAGCTTCAGGCGACCTCAGCGTCAACGCGACCCGGGCCCCCGAGGCCACCGGCGCCACCGCAGACACCGCATCCTCCGCCACCGGAGACCTTCAGCAGGGCAGCGCGGTCAATACGGACATCCGGCTGCTGGACGTCTGCGCGGAAGCCACCTATTACGACTACGTGGTCAGGTACACCGCCAACGTGGGCGAGATCAAGGAACTTAAGACCGGGCGATACGGCTATACCTTCAAATGGTTCACGTATTCGCATACGGCGGGCATCGGGGAGGCAACCGAGGCCTATAAGACCGATGTCTATATAGTCGCCAGAAGCTCCAATTATCTGGTGATCACGTTTGAGAGCAAGTGCGATATCTCCGAGGGGACGGTACCTGCCGCATACGACAAGTACAGAGCCTCGTTCATCGATATCCTGAACGAATTCCAGTTGTCCGTGTTCGACGACTGATCAGCGGGCCCGGTCCCGGGGGCCGGTGCGGTGGTGCGGTCAATGAGATCATTCCCTGATAAGAGATCGTTTTCGGGACCTGCCTCCGGAGCGGAAGGCAGGGGAGCGGAACGCGCGCTTTCGGCCCGGCGGGCCTTGAGGGTATTGACGCTGCTCCTGCTGGCGGCGACGACGGCGATGTCGGCGGGATGCGGCGTGAAAAACGAAGAAGCCGGGGCGGATATAATTGCCGCGGACGTGATATACGAAGAGTGGTTTCAGCTTCCGGAGACGGAGGAGGGGAGCGACGCGTATATGCTCCTGCGCCACGTGCTTTCCTGCGAAATCAGATATTACGGGAACAAAGGAGAGATTACTCTCGAAGACGCGGAGCTCGTCGACAGGTTGACCACGGTGAAGAAACGGTTCGCGGCGGCGCTGAAGGCGGGCTGCGGTCTCGACCCGGAAGAAGCGGAAGAAATACGCAGGACCGCTGCCGACGAGCTTTATTTGACTTATCTTACGGAAGATGAGGTCAGGACCGCCTACGACAGGGAATACGATCTGTACGATACCAGACAGTTCTCTGAATTTATTTACGGCGTGGATCCTGAAGAATATGCTATAATAAAATACCAGCAGGCCGTCACCGTCAAATATCTGGGCGCGCTTCGTGAAAAGGCGTTGTCGGAGCTTGCGGATCAGGAAGTATGGGACTGGTACGATGCCCACCGGAGCGGTTACGACTACAGGGAGATCACGGTGGTATTGACCGCCTCCTCTCCGGAAAACGCGGACGGTGCCCTGGCGGAGGCTGCAGAGCTGGCGGCGGAGGTCAACGGCTCCGGAGACAGGAGCGGCGCGGCGGATGCGCTCTCGGAGCGGTTTTCCGAGCTGTATCCCGACGGAGACGACGCGGGCCACGCGGTACTTTATTGCGGCAGGCAGTATTCCGGCCTTTACGCCAAAGTGCTGGAGGAAGCCGAAGCTCACGAAGGCTCGGCGTATGCGCTGGCCTATGAAGGGAACGTCTACGTGGTATACTTAAGCGGCATATCGGAGTTCAGCTTCGAGGATATCGAAGACAAAGAACTGTCCAGGGCCGTGAGGGAAGCGCTGGCGGAGGAAAAAGCCGCGGATATGGCAGAAGACGTGCCCCTCCGGATAGGCTGAGGAGCCAGAAAACAGAAATTTATACAGAACAGACGGCGTAGACAACGCAGAGAAAGCAGGCAGAGATGGCCGGAAGGATCCCACAGGCGCAGATCGAAGAAGTGATCGAGAAGAACGATATAGTGTCAGTCGTGAGCGAATACGTAAAGTTAAAGCGCTCCGGGGCAAACTATACCGGGCTCTGTCCGTTCCACAACGAAAAAACGCCTTCTTTCAACGTCAACGAGAGCAGGCGCATATTCAAATGCTTCGGCTGCGGCAAAGGCGGCGGCGTCGTCCAGTTCATTATGCTGGCCGAAAATCTCGACTACGTGAGAAGCATAGAGTTCCTGGCCAAACGGGCGGGAGTGGAGCTGAGATACGAAGGCGGAGACAGGCAGGATGACGATAGGTCCAAGCTCCGGAACGACATACTTTCGCTGAACAACAGGGCGCAGAAATTCTTCGTTGACGGACTGGCCAGGTCCGCGGAAGGCAGGGAGTATATTGCCCGCAGAGGCCTTTCCCAGAACATAATCGACCAGTTCGGGCTGGGATTCGCCCCGGACAGCTGGGATCAGTTGACCAAGACCTGCACCTACGGGCCTCTGGGAGTTTCAGGCGAACTGATGGTGTCCGCGGGCCTGTCGATGCGCAGCGAAAAGGGCACTTATTACGACCGCTTCAGGAACAGAGTCATGTTCCCCATATTCGACGAGACCGGCAGGGTGATCGCCTTCGGAGGCAGGGTGATGGACGATTCCAAGCCCAAATATATGAATTCCCCCGAGACGCCTGCGTACAATAAAGGCAGCCATCTGTACGCCCTGAATTTCGCCAGGAGATCCGGCTCTAAGCAGGTGATCGTGGTAGAGGGGTATATGGACGCCATCGCGCTCCACCAGAAAGGCATAAACTGGGCCGTGGCCTCCCTGGGAACGTCTCTCACCCTGGGCCAGGCGAGGCTGATGAAAAGATATTTTGAAGAAGTCATTATAGGATACGACAGCGACGCCGCAGGCCAGACCGCCACGGTCAGGGGGATGGAGATACTTTCATCCCAGGGCCTCAGGGTGCGTATCCTGAAGCTGGGCGTGGTCGACAAAGAGGTCAAGGACCCGGACGAGTTCCTGCGCAAGCACTCTCCCGAAGAGTTCATCAAATGCGTTGAAAAGGCGGAGACGCTGGTGGATTTCAAGATCGAACTGGCCGCAGGCAGGTATCCTCCGGATTCCGGCGCCACGCTTCCGGACTTTTTAAGGCAGACCGTCAGGATCATATCCGAAGAGCCTTCCGCTTCCGTCAGGAGCACGTATATCACCAAAGTATCTGAGCGCTACGGCATCGACGAACTGTCGCTTAGGCAGGACGTGGACGCAAAAGTCGCCGGCGGCGGCGAAGTCACCGACGAGAGGGCCAAGACGGCTTACAAGCGCGTCAGGTATTCGCAGGAGGGCAACGCCGCGGAACCGGAAGAGGGGCCGAGGCCGCTTTCTCCGGAAGGAAAGCAGCTGGACAAGACAGAAAAAAGGATGCTGATCTATCTGGCGGACAACCCCTCCGAGATCCCCTCGGTAATTGACCGGCTGAGAGAAGATCTCAGGTTCGAGGACAACAAAAATCTTGCTAATAAAGTGCATTCGTGGTATATTAACGGGTACGCCATCGGGCGGGATACGCTCCTGGAGGATTGTCCCACCGGGCTGGCCTCCGAGCTTACGGACGAATTTGACCAGGTTGGAAGCCAGACCACTCTGGCGGAGTTACAAAAGAATCTTGAAAAGTACCGTTTCAAATATGACTATTCTGTTTTATCGGACAAGTTCCGCAGGGCTTCGGACCCGGTGGAGAAGAGCAGGCTTATGAAGCAGCTCAACGAACTCGTGCTGAGAAACAGGGCTTAATAATACTTCCGGCAGGTTTTTCTGCCCTCTGATCCGGGGAAGGATCCCCGGGGAAAGGATCGATACGTATGGCAGCAACTAAGAAGAAAGCTGAAGACGCGGAAAAGGAAACGAAAAAGACGGTGAAAGCTCCGGCGGAGACTGCCGAGGCCAGAACCAGGACGAAGAAGGCGACGGCCAAAGCTGCCGCAGAGACCGCTCCTGCGAAAACCGGGGAGAAACCGTCTGCTTCCAAAACTGCCGTCAAGGCTGCCGGGACGAAAGCCGCTGCGCCTAAAGCGGAGGCTAAAAAGGCGGAGAAAAAGGCCGTCGAGGCGAAGCCCGAGCCGAAGAAGGCCGAGGCAAAGAAGACCGAGGTTAAAGCCGAGCCTAAAAAGGCCGAAGCGAAAGCCGCCGCGCCTAAAGCCGAACCTAAGAAGACGGAGAAGAAGGCCGAGGCGAAAAAAGCCGAAGTTAAAGCCACCGAAGCAAAGCCTGAGCCCAAAAAGGCTGAAAAGAAAGCCGTCGAAGCGAAGACCGTCGAAGTAAAGCCCGAACCCGGGAAGGCCGAGAAGAAAGCTGCAGCTCCCAAAGCAGAGCCTAAAAAGACGGAGAAAAAGACTGCAGAAGCGAAAGCCGAAGAAAAACCCGAGGAGAAACCCGAAGAAAAAGCCGCCGAAGTGAAGCCGGAGCCTAAAAAGGCCGAGGCTAAATCAGCCGCGCCCAAAACCGAGGCTAAAAAGGCTGAAAAGAAAGCCGCAGAGCCCAAGGCAGAGCCTAAAAAGGCCGAGAAAAAGGAGAAAAAGGCCGCCGAAGCGAAAACCGAGGCAAAACCCGAGGAAAAGCCTGAGGAGAAGCCCGAAGAAAAAGCGGCAGAAGCGAAGCCCAAGTCTGAAAAAACCGAAGAAAAGCCGGCTGCCGAAAAAGTAGAAATAATAATCCCGGAAGCTTTGCCCGCCAAAAAAGCGGCGCCTAAAACTTCCGCTAAAAAGGCTAAAAAGCAGGAAAAAGCACCTGAACTACCTGCGGCCGAAGCGGCAAAAGAGGCAGAAGAGAATGCATCCGAAACCGCTTCCCCGGAGATCGTTCCGGCCGAAAATGCCGCTCCCAAAGAGGAGCAGCCTGAGGAAAAAGCTCCTGAAGCCACCGCGGAAACCGCGGCTCCCGCTCCGGAGCCTGCCGCCGCGCCCGAAGAAGACGACTTTACGGGTATCGATGACGACCTGGCAGACGACTTCATTGGCATCGACCCGGAAGAAGACGAGGACGAAGACGAGGAAAACGAAGACGAGATCGAGCCGGACTACGCCAATCTCGAAGAGGACAAGGAACTGGAAAAAGAAGAAATGGATCTGGATTCCATTGACCTCAACAAGATCGCCGAGCTGGACCACGAGTATGACGCCGGCAGCACCAGAGCGAAAAAAGGCGATTACGAAGACGAGATCGACGGCGAATACGAAGAGGAAAACCTGGAAAAAATGGAGCTGGGCATCTTCGAGGACAACGTTCAGGTCATGCAGATGCTGAAGCAGGGCCGGGTGACGGGCTCCATCACCGTAGAAGACTTCAACCAGGTCACCGGCGAGATCGACCTTGACGCGGAATCGGTGGAAAAGCTGTACGATCTGTGCCTCAGGCTGGGGATCAGGATCGTTGACGAAAACGGCGCCTCCGAAAAGCTGTACGAGCACGGCTACGACGAATTCACCGAGGGCGTTGGGCTCGAAGACCACGTCAGGATGTACCTGAAAGAGATCGGAAAAGTGCCGCTGCTCACCGCCGAGGAAGAGATCGAACTGGCCAAGAAGGTGGAAGAAGGGGACGAGAACGCCAAAAACAGGCTGTACGAAGCCAACCTTCGCCTGGTGGTCAGCATCGCCAAACACTACGTGGGCAAGGGAATGCAGTTCCTGGATCTGATCCAGGAGGGCAACCTGGGCCTTCTCAAAGTGGTGGACAAATTCGACTACAGAAAAGGCTGCAAGTTCAGTACCTACGCCACCTGGTGGATCAGGCAGTCCATCACCAGGGCCATCGCGGACCAGTCAAACACCATCCGCATCCCGGTGCACATGAACGAAAACATCAACAAGCTGAAAAGGACTTCCCGGGAGCTGGCGCAGAGGCTGGGCAAGGATCCCACTTCCGAGCAGATCGCGGAAGAACTGGGCATGCCCGTATATAAAGTCCGGGAGATAATGAAATATTCCCAGGACACCGTCTCCCTGGAGTCTCCCGTAGGCGAAGAAGAAGACAGCCACATCGGCGACTTCATCAAGGACGAAAGCTCTCCTTCACCCTCCGACAGCGCCGCCCAGACGCTGCTTCACGAACAGCTTATGGAAGTGCTGGAGACGCTTACCGACAGGGAACAGCGGGTGCTGAAACTCCGCTTCGGCCTGGAAGATGGCAGGCAGCGTACTCTGGAAGAAGTGGGCAAGGAATTCAACGTCACCAGGGAGCGCATCAGGCAGATAGAGGCGAAAGCCATCAGAAAGCTTAAGAATCCCAACAGAAGCAAGAAGCTCAAGGATTTCTACGAGTAAGAAAGTCCGCCGCGGACGCCTCCCTTTTTCCATTCCGCCCTGCGGCCGGTCACGTTTTAAGAAAGTATATAAGAAGGAAACTGACGTATGTCTGACGGCGAAAATATCCGTCCCGGCGGAGCTTGCGCGGACAATGAAGAGGACCTGGGCTGGATCGAGCCGGACGATGAACTCCTGAGGGAGGAAGAGCGATCCGGCGAGGTCAACGGCGATAGGTTCGATCCCGATAAATTCTCTTATTTTAACGGGGTCGACGCGCTCGTATTCTCTGAAAATTCCTTGTCCGAAGATGAAAAGAGCCCCGAAGAGCTTCCCGCGGCGGTGTTCGCCAGCGCGGGAGAGGCGGCGGATTTTGTTGACGCAGGGCTCTTCGAGGGCAGCGAGGAAGTGCTGCGCCTGCTTCACAGCGGCAGGATGCGCGGGTACGTGACGGTGGACGAGATCGCAGCGGTGACCGAGGACGTGCAGCTGAGCGGAGACGTTGCCGACCGGCTGTACGACGTGATCGCCGGAAACGGCATCCGCGTAGCCGTTGCCCCCGAAAAAGAGGATCCCATACCTAAAAGCGACGAAAACGGCGATTTCGAGCACCTGATAGAAGGCTTCGGCCTGGAAGACCACGTGCGCCTTTACCTGCGGGAGATCGGCAATATCCCTCTGCTCACCGCAGAGGAGGAGCAGGAACTGGCGATCCGGATCGAGAACGGAGACGAAGCGGCCAAGAACGTGCTGGCCGAGAGCAACCTGCGCCTGGTGGTCAGCGTGGCCAAACATTATATGGGCAAGGGCCTGGGGCTCCTCGATCTGATTCAGGAGGGCAATATCGGCCTGATGCGCGCCGTGGAGAAATACGACTACCGCAAAGGCTACAGGTTCAGCACCTACGCCACCTGGTGGATACGCCAGGCCATCGGCCGGGCGATAGCGGACCAGACCAGGATCATAAGGATCCCGGTGCATATGGTGGAGTCAATGAACAGGCTGAACCGCGTCTCCAGATCACTTACCCAGAAGCTGGGCAGGGAACCCTCCTATAAAGAACTGGCGGAAGAGTTGAACATTCCCGAAGATAAAGTTGTCAGGATGATGGCCGCGAGCCAGGACGTGGTCTCCTTCGACGATCCTCTGGGCGACGACGAGGACAGAGTGAGAGGCGATACGATCGCCGACGAGGCGCCTTCGCCCTTCGATATCGCCGCCAATTCCATCCTGGGAGAAGAGATCGTAAAAGTTCTTGACACTTTGAGCGAAAAAGAACGCAAGGTCATAATGATGCGCTTCGGCTTCGAGGACGGCGTGGAGCATACGCTGGAAGAGGTGGGACGCTATTTCAACGTGACCCGGGAACGCATCCGTCAGATAGAGGCCAAGGCAAAAAGAAAGCTCCGCCAGGGGAGACGGAGCGGCCATCTGAAGGATTACTGGTGATAAGGGACTCCGGTTCGGCGCGGACGTGCACTGTCTTCCGTATCAAGCGGCTTCCGGTCACATCAGGCCCTTCTGCCTGAGCCCGATATTGTACGCCACCAGCGTGGAGGCGAAGCCTACGTTGAGAGATTCCACAGATCCGAGCATCGGTATTATCACCGGCTCGGATCCTTTTATTTCCCGCCATTCCGGAGAGATGCCGGTATGCTCGTTGCCCGCCACCACGGCGATGCGGCCTTTGGGGGAGATATCGCAGAAATTTTTAGTGGCGGTGAGGTCGGTGAGCACGGTGCGGAAGCCTTTGTCCTGCAGCCACGCCGTAAGTTTTTCGAAGGGCATCTCGAAGAAGGGCATCATAAACGCGCTGCCCAGGCTGGAACGGATCAGGCGGGGGTGGGTGAGTTTCACGCGCCTGTGTGTGACGATGGCGAAATCGCCTCCCGCCGCGTCAAGAGACCTCAGGATCGCCCCGATATTGCCCGGCTGCTCCTGCCCGTCGAGTATCATTACGAGCATATCGTCCCGGAGCTCCAGCGCTTCAGGGTCGTATTCGGGCAATCTTGCCACGATGAAGCAAACGTCCGCTCCGTCCCTGTCGCTGATCCTGGCGCATGCTTTCGGAGAAACGGACAATACTTCCGCCGCCGCGCCGGCCACCGCCGTCAACTGCCTCAGCTCTTCCTCCGTGCATTTTCCCTCGGGAGAAAAATAAACGGAATCGTAATATACCGTTTCGATCTCCAGCCCCTTCGAGAGCAGCTTTTCCGCGGCCCAGAGGCCTTCGCAAATAAAAAGCCCGTCGTCGCCTTTGTACCGGCCCAGCAGCATATCACGGGCGTCTTTCACTTTCTGGTCGTTGACGCCGGCCAGCCTCGATTTTTTTTGCAGCGCTTCCGGTAATTCTTTCATTTCCGTTCACCTCGGGAAGGCTCCGAAAAAGCCAGCCAGTGCATGGCGATCCCGGCGGCCACTGTAAGATTTAGAGAATCCACTTCGTCCGTCTGGCCTATCCGGAGGGGTTCTCCCACGGACAGGAAGCTGTCGTCGAGGCCGGAGGATTCGTTGCCGAATATCAGGGATACCGGCGAATCGCGGCGGGGGACCGCGTCTTCCATGGGCCTCCCTTTCAGCATAAAGGGGTAGTATTGACGGCGGGGGAACGAAGCGGCGTATTCGTCGAAGGAACCGTAAAAGGAGGGGCGCACGCGGAAGATGGCTCCCATGGAGGCGCGCACCGTGTGAGGGTCGAACAGATCCGCGGGCCTGCCCACAAGTACGACGTCCTTGATGCCGAAAGCTACGGCGCTCCTTATGATGTTGCCCAGGTTGCCCTTGTCCGCCGGATCCACCAGCACCACGTGATCCCGCTCCGTATCCGCGGCCGCTTCGAACTTTCTGAAAACGCCTATGGCGAAACAGTTCTCTTTAGGAGAGAGGCGCTCTATCGCCCTGTCGTCCTCAGTGACGGCCAATCCGAGGGACTCCGTTTTTTCGGCCAGCAGCTTCCGGTTGGACTCGCTCAGCCTGGAAGAGGTCACGATACGAAAAAGGGCTGACGGAAGATTATCCGCCAGCTCGATCACCGGGAACAGACCGAAAACGTAGGAATATCCGAGATCCTTCTTGTATGGAAGAAGCCGCATCTCCCTGTAATTTCCGGGCAAATCATTGAATTCCATATTAGTACTTGTAGATGGTCTTTCTGCGCTCCAGCTCTTCCTGCTCGATCATCTTCTCGGCGCGCTCGGAGATCCTTTCCGCCCAGTCAGCCATATCGTTCAGGATGGCCTGGGTCTCGGATTCCTCGTCGCACCAGATGGGCTCCACGCAGTGCTTCGTGTCCAGCACCACCGACTCCTTCAGCCAGTCGTTGGCCAGCTTGGTGAGGGCTTTCGTGTCCTCTTTCTCGCCGGTGGAGAACAGAGCTACTTTTCTGTCGTAGATCTTGATGACGTTGAACAGGGTGTTGTACACGGGGTTGTACGAATCGTACCACACAGGCGTGCCTATAAAGATCAGGTCGTAGTCGCGGGGGTCCCATTTGAAGGGGAATATGTCGGGCTTCTTATGGTGAAGCACTTCCATACGGAGCTTCAGATTGTTGAAAAAGCCGAAGCCCTTAACGCGCTTAACGCGCACCAGACGCGCAGTATCGGCTCCGATCCTTTCGGCGATCGCATGAGCCACCGCGTCCGTATTTCCGTCAACGCTCGTATATAATACCAGTTTCTTCATCAGGGATAACTCCTTCCGCCCTTTGGCAACGTCACGGCCAAAAAATACCGTTCCTATGCTACCCTTTTTTCGCGAAATTGTCAACTGCTTTTTCTGCCATAGGGGGGAAGGGAGGGGAGCGATAACGCGCCCGGGCTATTGCTCCTCGGGGCGTGAGGTCGAGCGCAGGCGGGTTCAGCCCTCGAGGCGCCAGCCCTTGTCCGGGTCGAACGTCATTCCGGGGCAATACCTTTCGAAGGCCGCGCCGTCCCAGCCTGTCGTATCTACTTCCGCCTCCGTCAACAGCGTATTTAAGAGCGCCCCGTAGTCGTTGGCAAGATAACGGTCTTCGTAAGCATATGCCCGCCTCGGGCCGGAGCGTATGGTGAGGCTTGAGATCATGCAGGTGATATTCTCGTTGCCCGGAAGCTGATAGGGCACGTACGCGGTGTACTTGAAAAATTTAGTGTTGTCCTTCTGCGTTTCGTTGTAGATCTCTTTTCCGGAGCCGTTGAGAATGACGATCCGTCGATCATCCGGTCCCTCCCGGGTGACCTTCACGTTCTCTTCGCCGCCGGGGCCGGAGAACGTCTCTATGGTATAATTTACGTTATACGACGCGGACTGGGCGTCCCACATCAGATATACCGCTCCCGTGAGGAGGCCGTTTTCATCGAAGGTATACGTTCTGGTGGCCCCGTAAATGGCGGTCTCGTAGGAAATGGAGGCGGGTCTGGCCCCTTCACCGTATACGAATACCCGGTCTCCTCTGTCTACAGACAGATCTCCGCCTTCAGCCATATTTAAACGTTCCACCAGAAATGCGTTGCCGGATATCATCCGGACGTCCAGCCGTTTGAACGTGGATGCGGAAAGGGAGTAACGACCGCCGTTGCTTATCAATGCGTTGACGTACTTTTCCAGCGTTTCCTCGCTGATCTGGCGGTTCCTTCCCGGAGTCGTCCATTCGATCGACTGCCCTTTCGAGCCGACGATCGCGCCTTCCATATGTTTTAATTCGTAGTTGATGGCGTCGAGGATCTGATGCTCCGGCAGCTGGTCTTCGTATCTGTAAACGAGATTTTCGACCACCAGAGAAAATGACCGTCCCGCGTGAAGTCCTGTGAAAGCGGCGCCTTCCGGTTCTTCGCCTTCGCTGCCCGGAGAGGCTTCGATCCTTCCTGTGACGCATATCCTTGCGGGCATAAACGCTATGGAGTTCCGGTACGCAGGTTGAAAAATAGACTGGACGGAGGTGTCGACGAAGAGCCTGAAACGGCCTGTCTCGCTGATCTCCACTTCGTCAAAGGAGGGAAGGCCGTATGACAGGAAAAGATCGGTATAGACCTGGCGCATATCTGCCGCGTACGCTCCTCCTTCCAGGCCTTCCGGAAGGATACCGGCGGGCAGCGTCAACGTTATCTTTTTTGCGTTCTCGAACTCTGCCATATCCTCTTCCTCCGGGTCGTGAGTGGCTGTGGCAGGGGAGACGTCGCCGGTGGCTCCGGCAACGGGTCCTTCCTGATCTCCGCCCCGCCTGTTCCTGCTCCCGGACCGGGCAGCCAGCGTAACGGAAATGACTATTCCCGCCGCAAACAGCGCCACGGTGATCACGGCCGAAAGCACTCCGCCTGAAACCCGGCCTGAGGCACCTTTTTTTTCAGAACTTTTTTCCGGGTTTTCCGGGTCCACTTTTGAAACCAGATCCTCGGATATCAGTTTTGAGTAATATCTAAGCTTGTCGTCGTTCATACGCTGATGCCCTCCTCTTCGAAACGGCTCCGAAGTTCCTTTTTCATACGGCTGATGCCGGACTTGACGCTGCCCCGGGGGATACCCAGCAGGGAGGCGATCTCCTCATCCGTCATTTCGTAATAGTATTTCGCTACAAAGAGCTTCTGTTTCTTCTCGGGCTGAGAGTGCAGAAATTCGTTGATCAGCGCGGCCACCGTGATGGCGCGGTCGTAATTGACCTCAGGCGCGGCCAGGCGGTCCGCGTCTTCCAGAGGCCCGGCGGCGCTAAGCACACGGTGTCTGGAATTGTTGTTGTCCCTGTAGCGGTTGAGGGCAATGTTTCTGACGGTCTTGCCCAGGTAGGGTTTCAGCTTTTCGGGCGTTTCTCTCCCAGTGGCGTTCCAGATCCTTAAAAAGGCGTCGTTGACGCATTCTTCCGCCTCGTCCCGGTCTCCCAAAACGTTGAACGCAACGGTGCGGCAATAGCCGGAATACTTGCGCTCCAGCTCCGCCAGACCGCTTTCATCACGCGCTGATATCATTTTTAAGATCTCGCCGTCGGTCAAAAAAACACCTTCTCTGATTCCGGATCCGGGCTCAACCCCTCGAGGTCAGACCGTTTTAAAATCGACCCTCACTGATACAGACCCGCGGGAGAAGGCTTCAGTTCCGCTTTTTCGGATCAAAAGATAAAAATTTAAAATAACATGGAAAACGCTTTAAAAACGCGCCGCCCGTCACTGAAGCTCGAAGCTTTTCACCGCTTCGACCACTTTTCCGGCGCACAGTTCGATGCCTTCCGGAGTGAGGTGGATTAGATCGTCGCAGATGTAACGGTCAATATCTCCCCGAAGCGCCGCGTTGAGGTCATTGATCCTGACGCCCATGGGCTCCAGCGTCTCGATCGCCGCGCGGTTGAACCTGTCGATCACGTCGTTCGAATTGTACGGATTCTGGGGTCTCACGGGGGTGGTGGTGGCGAATACCACGTTGGGCGTGATCTTCAGCAGCAGCGTGGCGATGCGACGGAGCATTGCCGCGTACTGGCCGATATCGGTGAAGGAACCGTCTCCGAAAAGGTCGCATAGATCCCAGTGGCCGTTGTTCCAGTGGATCACGTCGCTGCCCTCTATAAAGGGGCGGTAGTCGAACAGCGACCGCAGCGTGTACTGGGCGAATCTGCCGTTGTCGTCGTACCTGAATACTTCGTATCCGTCTCCCAGCAGTTCTTTCACTCTGTTTTCGTAATTAAGTCTTATGGAGTCTCCAAGCAATGTTATCTTTTTCATCGTCGTCACCTGTCTTTAACCTGTACTTGACCTGTCTTTAAAAACCGTCCGCCGCTCCTTTAGGGGGAGCGTCAAGGTTTATTCGTTATTTGTCGCAGAATTCCAGAATGTCCCGTATGACTTCGTCCCGGGAACTATCGTTCAATATCTCGTGCCTCATGCCCGGATACAGTTTGAGCCGCATCTTGGCCCCGCTGTCGTGGAACATCCTGGCCACCTTGGCAACGCCTTCGCCGTAGTCTCCCACGGGATCGTTTTCTCCCGAAGCCAGGAATATGGGCATGGTCTTGCAGGTAGCGTCGATGCACTGCTTCTTTCCCGTGTTTTCCACCAGCTTGAGCAGATCTCCCAGGGCCGAAACGCTGAAACGGTGGCCGCAGAACCTGTCGGTCATATATTTGATCCTGACGTTCTTGTCGTTGGAGAGCCAGCTGTATTCGTCCGCGTCCGGCTCGTCCCTGAACCGGTCGTTGTAGCCTTTGAACATGATCTTCTCCAGCATTTTGGAATTGCGCTCGGGGCCCTTCACCGCGCTGAGCGTCCGGGCAAGGGCGGCCGCGGCTCCTGCGCCGGACTGAGGTCCGCCGGTACCCAGCAGGATCAGTTTATCCGGCCTGGGATTGGACACGGCGGAGTGGCGGGCAATAAACGATCCCATGCTGTGGCCGATGAGAACGTACGGATGGCTTATGCCGTACTCTTTCACCACCGCTTCCTTGAATATCTGAACGTCCTTGACCAGATATTTCCAGCCGTCCTTTTTAGCGATGAAGCCCAGCTCTCCGTCCCCGATGGCTGTGCGGCCGTGGCCGAGATTGTCGTACCCGAAAACGAGCCAGCCGTCCTCGCAGCATTTCGTCATAAAGTAGTCGTACCTGCCTATGTGCTCCGCCATGCCGTGGATCACCTGGATCAGCCCTTTGGGCCGCCCGTCAGGCACGTATACTACTCCCTTAAGGAGATGCTTTTCGTCCGAAGACATTGCCGAGAATTCTTTTTTTTCCATCTGACTCGCTCCTTCCGGCCGGTCCGGGCTTCACGCTTTTCGCTTCGTCAATAGGCTCTGCAGGCCTTTATGGCTCTGTGCCATCCGTCCAGCTTCTGCTTTCTGGTATCGTTGTCCATTTCGGGGGAGAATATCTTCGCCGCCGAGGCCAGCGCCTTGATCTCTTCGCGGTCTTTAAAGAATCCGCAGGTCAATCCCGCCAGATAAGCCGCGCCTGCAGCGGTGGCTTCCTTCATATCCGCCCGCACCACGTCGAGGCCTGAAATATCCGCCTGGAACTGCATCAGGAAGCCGTTGGCAGAAGCGCCTCCGTCGACTTTAAGGGACACGGGAGGTTTGTCCATATCCGATGAAACGGACCGGATAACGTCTTCCGTCTGATACGCGATGGATTCCAGCGCCGCTCTTATGATGTGGGCGCGTCCCGTTCCGCCGGTGACTCCCACTATGGTGCCCTGGGCGTGCATATCCCAGTAGGGAGCGCCAAGGCCGCTGAAGGCCGGTACCATATATACGCCGCCGGTGTCCTTTATCTTTCTGGCGAAATATTCGCTGTCGTGAGCTTCATCGATAAGCTTCATGCTGTCGCGGAGCCATTTGATAACGGCGCCGCCTACGAAAACGCTGCCTTCCAGCGCGTACTCGCGAGCTTCTCCGTCAAGCGTTGCCGCCACCGTGGTGATGAGGCCGCTCTTGCTGCGCACGATGTCGCTGCCGGTGTTGGCCAGCAGGAAGCAGCCGGTGCCGTAGGTGTTCTTCATCTCGCCGGGCGCGAAACAGCATTGACCGAACAGCGCGGACTGCTGGTCTCCGGCAACGCCGCATACGGGCAGGGAAACTCCCAGGAAGTCAATGTTTCCGTACAGGTGGCCGCTGGGGGCGATCCCGGGCAGCATGGAGCGGGGGATGCCCAGTATCTTGAGCAGCTCCTCGTCCCAGTCTCCGGTGCGGAGGTTGTACAGCATGGTGCGGGAGGCGTTGGTGTGGTCCGTCAGATGGATGCGGCCGGAGGAGAGTTTCCACATGAGCCAGGTGTCCACGGTGCCGAACAGCAGTTCTCCCGCTTCCGCTTTTTCACGGGCGCCTTCTACGTTGTCCAGGATCCACTTGATCTTGGTGCCGCTGAAATAGGCGTCGATCTTGAGCCCCGTCTTTTCCGCGATCTTATCGGCAAGCCCGGCTTCTTCAAGCTTTTCGCATATGCCGGCGGTGCGGCGGCATTGCCACACGATGGCGTTGAACACGGGCCGCCCGGTGCTCTTTTCCCAGACAATGGTGGTCTCGCGCTGGTTGGTGATGCCTACGGCCGCGATCTCCTCGGGGGCCGCTCCTGAAAGGGCAACGCATTCGGTCATCGCCGCATACTGGCTGGCGTAGATTTCAAGGGGATTCTGCTCCACCCAGCCCGGCTTCGGGAATATCTGGGGGAATTCGTTCTGAGCTATGGAGACGACGTTCATGTTTTTGTCGAACAATATCGCTCTGGCGCTCGTGGTTCCTTCGTCCAACGCAAGAATGTACTTTTTCATATTGAATTTATTCTCCTTTTACAAATTGTAGGATGCGTACCCGGGTAGTCTGGTCAAATTATACCTGTCTCGCGGTGTTTTGTAAATACCGGCCGCCCTGATGGCGCGAAGATCCCGTTTGACACGTTTTGACGGAAAGTTTATAATTTCATCATACTTTTAAAACTTTTTTGGAGGTCGGACAGATGAAAAAACTGCTATCGGTCGTTCTCGTACTTGCCATTGCGGCGTCAATGGCGCTGATCCACACTTTCGCGGACGATACTGTCACAGACTATTTCGACTATGTAGACGATGAAAATAAATTCGTCGTGGTATTCGACTCCGTGATGATCAACAACGAAGTCGTAGGCGTAGACGGCCAGGGCGCGGACTATCTGACCGACCACGATTCCGTGATCAACGGCCCCGCCGAGAGTTTCGGCGTGAGAGGCTGGGTGGCCGGCAGCCAGGACATCGATTCCTTCGGCTATATGGTGGATGACGGAGTTCCCCAGATGAGCCCCGATCAAAAGGCCACCACCGGCGAGGACGTTGTCAACGCGGCCACTTCACAGGGCTTCGAGTACTGCTCCCGCTACTGGATCACTGTAGACGCTTCCGGACTGGAGGGCGTCCATAAATATACGTTCCTCTGCAAACTTGCTGACGGCACCATCGTCAAGATGACCACCCCCTTCAATATGGACCTGGAAGTCTATTACAACGCTTCCGGCAGCGAATTGCCTGCGACGCCTACCAAAGAACCCGAGCAGTCCTCCGACGTTCCCCCCGTCATTTTCGCATTCGATGACGACGAAAGATTCCTCGACGGCACTTTCTTCCCGTCAAGCGGAAACGAGATCGAATCGATCGATTTCGACCCGGACAAAAAGTGCGAAGTCATCGTTATGGAAGCTACCGGCGACCCGTACTTCGGGCTTCCTCTGGGGCAGGTGGGTATGGACGACGAGGCATACGAGGTCAATTCCGAGATTTATAAATATCTCCAGATCGGCGTCCGCTTTAACGTTTCCGAGGCGGGGAGGAACGGACAGTTCTTCTTCCAGACAGATGAAAACATGGGATTCGACGAGCCCAAGGATATGAAGTTCACCTACGCCAACACCGACGACTGCCAGTACGTTACGGTCAATATGGGCAAGAACAAGAACTGGAAAGGCTACCTGGCCGATTCACGCCTGGACCCCTTATCGCCCTCCAACGCCCATTGCGAGTATGAACTGTATTACATAGCTTTCTTCGCCACCGAAGCCGACGCCAAGGCGTTCGGTGAGAAGTGGCTGGCCGAAGGAAACGCCGCGTTCCCGACACCGGAGGCTACTCCCACCAAAGCGCCCGCCACCGCCGCCACCCCGTACACATCTCCCGTGCCGCCCACCTACGTTCCGCCTACGTACGTTGCCACGGAAGTGCCGGCTACCGAGGCGCCCAAAGAAGTTGACGTCAACGAAAAGAGCGGCGTCAATCCCGGCCTTATCATCGGTATCGTTGCCGGTGTCGTAGTCGTTGCCGCCGCCGTAGTTGCGCTGCTGGTGATAAAAAAGAAGAAGAAATAATGGCGCTGCGCTGATGATGTCGCTGCGCTGATGATGGATTGATACCGCTGTATTAGTGAGCGAAGCGAACGTCATCATGCGCGAAGCGCGCATCATTTGCCCGTCAGGGCAGGCATCATGTGCGAAGCACGCATCTTTGCCCGAAGGGCACACATCATGTGAGAAGCACGCATCATTCAAAAACGCGTGATCTGTAAGCCAGACCACGCGTTTTTTCAGCTGCGGAACTAGGATTCGAACCCAGACAAAATGAGTCAGAGTCATTCGTGCTGCCATTACACAATTCCGCAATCATGCCGTTTTTTCTTTCGGCAACGCGTATTCTACCACCGGCGAGAAAATAATGCAACTATAATTTTCAGAAAAATTTCAAATGCCAGGAGCGCCTTGTTCTGCCGCCTGCGGTCATATTTTTAACACAAAAAATTTCGGATTTTTTTAAATATAACGTATTCCTTTTTCCCGGGGCCCTGTGATATAATGGCGGCGTAAATAAAAAAGCGTGTTCGATATTGGCGTTGTTGCTTTAAGATCGTTACCGAACTGATCAGGAGGCTGGTTGAATGTTGCCTAACAGAAATAGAAAACTTAGAGTAATTCCGCTGGGCGGTATCCGTGAGATAGGAAAGAACCTGACTGTATTTGAAACGGATTCCGACATGATCATCGTTGACTGCGGCGTGGCGTTCCCCGACCTGGATATGCCCGGCGTTGACGCGGTCATACCTGATATGACTTATCTTACGGAGAACAAGCAGAAGATCCGGGGCCTTTTCCTTACGCACGGCCATGAGGACCACATCGGTGCCATTCCGTACCTTTTCAAAGAGATAAACGTTCCCATATACGGTACCAAATTCACTCTGGGCCTGGTGGAGAAGAAACTGGAAGAAGAGGGTATGAGCACCTCCGGCATCGAAATGATTGAGATGCATTACGGAGAGATGGTCATCAAAGGCGATTTCTGCGTGGAGTTCATAAGGACCAACCACAGCATCGTGGACTCCGCAGCACTGGCCATAATCACGCCCTGCGGCATAATCCTTCACACCGGAGACTTCAAGGTGGACTACACTCCCATAGAAGGGCAGCCCATCGATCTGATGCGCATGGCGGAACTGGGCGAAAAAGGCGTGCTGCTGCTCATGTCGGACAGCACTAACGCGGAGCACAGAGGGTTTACCATGTCGGAACGCACGGTAGGCCGCACCTTCGAAGAGATATTTGCCAGGACGAAGGGCCGCATTATCGTGGCAACGTTCTCGTCCAACGTTTCCAGGGTCCAGCAGATCATCAACACCGCCGTAAAGTTCGGGCGCAAATGCGTCATCTGCGGCAGGAGCATGGTCAACGTCATCGACGTTGCCATCGAGAAGGGCTACATCACGGATACGGACGTGCTCATCGACCTGGAGGAGATCGACAACTACCCGCCGGAAGAACTGGTCATAATCACCACCGGCAGCCAGGGAGAGCCGCTGTCCGCGTTGACCCGGATGGCCGTGGCAACGCACAGGCAGATAGACATTGTCCCCGGCGACACCGTAATTATCTCGGCGAGCCCCATCCCGGGCAACGAAAAGCCCATCGCCAGAATGATCGACGAACTGTGCAAACGGGGCGCCACCGTCATCCATAAATCACTGGCGGAAGTACACGTTTCCGGCCACGCCTGCGAAGAGGAACTGAAGCTCATACAGACCATCGTCAAGCCCAAATTTTTCTGCCCGGTGCACGGAGAGTACAGGCACCTGATGCGGCATAAAAACATTGCCGTGGAGCTGGGTATCCCCGAGGAGAACTGCTTCATCCTGGAGAACGGCAGAGTGCTTGAATTCGAAGGAGAATCGGTGCGCTGCGACGAAATGGTGCAGGCGGGCAACGTGCTCATCGACGGCCTGGGAGTAGGCGACGTGGGCAGCATCGTTTTAAGAGACAGAAAGCATCTGGCGGAAGACGGACTTATCGCAGTGGTGATGACCGTCGATTCCAGGACCGGCGCGCTGATGGCGGGGCCAGACGTTATCTCCAGAGGCTTCGTGTACATGCGCGAATCCGAAGATATCATCGAGCACATCAAGGAGACCGCCAGGGACGCGCTTTCCAGAGGAGACATTTACGGAGGCAAGCGTGACTGGGCCTACAAGAAGACGGTCATCAGGGACGCCATCCACGATTACGTTTACGAGCAGACCAAGCGCAATCCAATGGTGCTGCCCGTGATAATGGATATCGCCCTGGGCGAGAACCAGAACAACCAGGCTGATCTGGAGGAATGAGGCCGGATAGGGGCTGAACAAGGGCCTGATAAAAGCTGAAAGTATGAAGATCGCAGCGGTAATATGTGAATTTGACCCGTTCCACAACGGTCATAAATACCTGATAGAAGAGACGCGCCGTCGCACCGGATGTGACGGCGTTATCTGTATTATGAGCGGGAGCTTTACCCAGAGGGGGAGGCCGGCGGTATGCGACAAGTGGGCCAGGGCCGAGATGGCTTTGAAGTGCGGCGCTGACGCGGTGGCAGAATTGCCTTTCGTGTACGCCGTTTCATCGGCCCAGTATTTCGCGCTGGGAGGCGTCGGACTTGCCGGGGCGGCAGGGGCGGACGTGCTGGCGTTCGGCATCGAGTCGGATGAAGAGACGGTGCGGGAACTGGCCCTGAGGAAGGGATCGGAAGCGTTCGGAGACGCCGTCAGGGAAAAGATAGACGCAGGGGCTTCGTACGCCAGGGCCGCCTCGGAATGGCTGTCGGACGGGGCAAGGCTCAGGCCAAACGACATACTGGCCTGCGAATATATTGCCGCGTCAATGAAGCTTGACCGGGCTCCGGAATTCTGCATGGTGCCCAGAGCCGGAGCGGGCCACGGAGAGCGGCCCGGGGAAGGCGGCAATATTGCCAGCGCGGGAGCCATAAGAGAGCTTCTCGCGGAGGGGCAATCGGCGGAAGCGGAGAAGTATATGCCGGAACAGGCGGCGGAGATCCTCCGCAAATGGCTCGAGACCGAAAGGCCGGTCACTTCGGAAGACTTCTCGGCGCAATTGTCCGTCCGCCTCCGCACCGCCGATCCGGAGACGCTGGAAAAACTGCCCTTCGGCAGCGGCGGCATTGCCCGGCATATATTGAAAAACGCCTGCGCCGCCAATTCCTGGGAAAAGGCCGTGACGGAGTCCACCTCGAAGCGGTATGCCTCCTCCCGGATCTCCCGGTTCCTGGTATGGGCCCTGGTCATGCCCGGAGAAAAAAACTTGATAGAGCCGGATGAAAGATATAATATATTCGAGCGCGGCTTTTTCCCTTACCTGAGGTTCCTGGGAGCCGGGAGCGGAAAAGGAGAAAAAGTACTGGCGGAGATATGCAGGAGAGCGGCCTCCTCCGGTACGGCGCCGGTGATCTCCTTAAAAGACTACTTAAAAGAAGAGACCTGCGGCACCGCCCTTAAAATGGCTCTCTGGGACAACGTTTCACAGAGCGTCTACGATTCGGTCCTGTCTGATCCGGCAAGGTTCCCGGCGGGCCGCAACTACACCGAAAAATTCATCAGGATATGAGAGGCATTTATGTCGTTTGAAACAGAAAAAACAGCGTCGGAAGTAAAGCGGAGAAGGACTTTCGCCATCATCTCTCACCCGGACGCCGGCAAGACCACGATGACCGAGAAACTGCTGCTCTACGGCGGAGCTATAAGGCTGGCAGGTTCCGTAAAAGCCAGAAAAGCCACCAAGCACGCCGTGTCCGACTGGATGGATATCGAGAAGCAGCGCGGCATCTCCGTCACCTCCTCGGTGCTCCAGTTCGAGTACGACGGATATTGCATAAACATACTTGACACGCCCGGCCACCAGGACTTCTCGGAAGACACTTACAGAACGCTCATGGCCGCGGACAGCGCGGTGATGCTGATAGACGGCGCCAAGGGCGTAGAGGCCCAGACGCTGAAGCTTTTCCACGTCTGTAAAATGCGGGGCATACCCATCTTCACGTTTATAAACAAGATGGACAGGGCTGCTAAAAACCCTTTCGACCTGATGCAGGAGATAGAGGACGTGCTGGGGATCAAATCTTTCGCTATGAACTGGCCCATCGGTACCGACGGAGATTTCCAGGGCGTGTACAACAGGCGGGAGAGGCAGGTGGAGCTGTACGAAGGCGGCAACCACGGACAGGAGCAGGCGGCAACGGTCACGGGAGAAGTTGACGATCCCGAACTCAGAAACAGGCTGGGGAGCTATTACCACGACCGGCTGGTGGAAGAGGTAGGGCTGCTGGATATGGCGGGCGACGAGCTGGATATTGACGCGGTGCTGTCCGGAAAGCAGACTCCCATATTCTTCGGCTCGGCCATGACGAACTTCGGCGTCAGGACGTTCCTGGAACATTTCATAAAGATGGCGCCCTGCCCCCACGAAAAGGCGGCAGCCGGCGGAGTGGTGGTGGATCCGGTCAATACTCCTTTCTCCGGCTTCATCTTCAAGATCCAGGCCAATATGAACCCGGCCCACCGTGACAGGCTGGCGTTCCTGCGCATCACCTCCGGCCATTTCGAAAAGGGCATGGAGGTCAATCACACCCGCACCGGCAGGAAGATCCGCCTCACTCAGCCTACGCAGTTCATGGCTCAGGAGCGTACCATCGTCGACGAAGCGTACGCCGGAGACATTATCGGCCTGTTCGACACCGGGATCCTGGGGATAGGAGACACCCTGAGCGTCGACAGCACGAGCCTCAGATTCGAAGGCATGCCCGTGTTCCCCTCAGAACATTTTGCCCGGGTGCAGTACGCGGACGCAATGAAGCGCAAACAGTTCCAGAAGGGCATAGAACAGCTTTCCGAAGAGGGAGCTATCCAGGTATTCAAGCAGATGGATATAGGCGTAGAAACGCTAATAATAGGCGCCGTAGGCGTGCTGCAGTTCGAGGTGCTGGAACACCGGCTCAGGGGCGAGTACGGAGTGGAGATCAAGATGCAGCAGCTGCCCTACCATTACGCCAGATGGCTGGAAGACCAGTCCATCGATCCCCACGATCTGACGCTTACGTCGTCAACGCTGAAGGCGGTGGACAGGGAAGGCTCCAAGGTGCTCTTGTTCGAAAACGAATGGGGCATCGACTGGGCGGTGGACAAGAACAAGAACCTGAAGCTGCTTGACTGCAAGGTGGAATGACTCACGGGCGATTTTGCGCCGGAAGTATTGAACGGACGGCCGCGAAACTGTATAATTAAAGAGAGAGAGGATATCGGTCCTGAAACGGCCTTGACCGAAGGCCCGTTTACGAAGGAGGGAGACCATATGGACAGAGAGATAGGCGCGAGAATAAAAGACTTAAGAGAGATCGCGGAAGTGAGCATTGAAGAGGCTGCGGAAGGCACCGGCATCAGCCCCGAACTGCTGCTCAAATACGAGAACGGCGAGCTGGACGTTCCTATGGGCGAACTTTCCGACATCGCCAAATATTACAACGTGGAGATGACCGACCTCCTTTCCGGCGGCGGCCCCATGCTCCATACTTTCAGTTTCGTAAAGAAAGGCCGCGGCATCAACATCGAGCGCGGCAACCGCTATAAATACCAGCATCTGGCGTACAATTTCGCCGGACGGACCGCGGAACCGTTCCTGGTTACCGTCGACAGCGCCCCGGACGAAGAGATACATCTGAACCGCCACGAAGGCCAGGAGTTCAACTACTGCGTCGAAGGGAAGCTTATGATAGTCATCGACGGGCAGGAGTGCATCCTGGAGCCGGGCGACTCCCTGTACTTCGATTCCATGACGCCCCACGGCATGAGATCCCTGGACGGAAAACCCGCCAGATTCCTTGCCATTCTTCTTTGATGTGTTGACGCGGCCTTTTGCCGCGTTTTTTATTATTGACCCGGACCGGGCCCTGCCGAAACGGCGCGGCCGCGGAGAGACGAAAACGGAGGGAACGTTATGCAACTTATCGAATCATCGGACCGCAGAAATACAGCGCGGAGAGACCGCGTCAGAAGAGCGGCGCTTTTAGCGGCTGCCGCATTGCTTTTCGTTATGCTTTTCCTGAGCGCCTGCAATAACGGCGGAGGCGGAGACGTCCCGACGGACCCTGCGGTGCCCACGGAGAGACCCACGGAGGTGCCTATGAGAGACATTTCAGGAGATACGCCGCTGGCCGATTCGCTGATCTACGCGAAACGCATGGCCAACGAAGTCCAGACCTGTTTTACGGCTCCCGACAGAAAGAGCTTCACACTTTCGAATTCGGTCTCCAGATTCGAGATAAATCTTTCCGGCAGCGGCGGCCGGGGTATCACGTACTTCGGCGACTATTACGGAGAGCATTACTTTGATAATTCCATGGATATGTACGTGATAGACGGCTCCGGCACGGAATGGTCCGACCGCTTCTCGGCCTACGACGGGCGCCAGAACACGTTCAGGCTCGGGTATTACTACACGGAGGCCCATATATTCGATCTGCGCATGGCAATGAGTTCCGACAACGACGTGATAGTCAGTTCCAGCCGCCCGATCGCGTCCCTTTCCGCCCAGGGATGGAAACCGCACAACTGCAAGGCGGAATCCTCCGAAGAAGGCCTCGTCTATATCGTGGAGAGCTCCGACGATCCTTATATGGGATACGAACTGAAAGAGGCCGTTAACAGAAACGAGGTCAACGCAGTGCGCGTGAAGATCGTTTCGAAAGTCAGCTGCGAATCCACCGTATACTATTACGACACGGTCAGCAAAGGTTTCAACGGCTCCCAGTATATCGGCTTCAACGTCAAGGGAGACGGCGAGGAACATACTTACGTGGTGAATCTTGACCAGCTGGACGGCGACCTTAAAGGCATCCGGTTCGACCTGAACGGAGGGGCGGGGGACAGGTTCCTCATCACGAGCATCGAAGCGGTAAAGATCGAAAGCACCATGGATATACGCACCGACAGGACGTACCACCTGTATTCGGACAAGCTCCACCAGGCGTTCAGATTCGTTGCCGCCGCTACCGTTGCCAACATTCAAGAGTACGGCGTGGTGTGGAGAGTCGACGCGGAAAAAGCGGACAAGATACAGATCAGGGACAAGAACGGCATCCACGGAGACCTGAACGGCATTGACCCGGGATCGGTGGAATACGTGGCGTTCCATATCAGGAACAACGGCACCGTGGGCATCATCATCCCCTCCGAGAACAGCGGCTCCGAAAGCGTGACCGTGACGCTCTCCGACGGTTTTTACGAAGTCAGGCAATCCTCCCTGTCGAACGGAATCCTTAAGAAAGGCAAAGACCTGACCGTGGCCAACAGGCTCTACAACGACAAGACCGACGGCTTCGAGGCCATCGACCTGGAAGCCTGGCTGGAGCGGAATCCTCTCACCGAGATCACGATAGGCGAGACCACGGCGAAGACCAAATTCGCGGGATACGACAGCGTAAAAGGCTGCTATACGTTCAAAAAGAACGGCACCGATTTCAGCACCGCTTATCAAAAGAAGCGTGTCAACAAATATTACACCACCGACGTCACCGTGAAGGGCGACACCCAGGACCGCAAGATCTATCTCGATTTCCGCGGCAGCAACGGCTGCCTGGAATGCGCGGCGCTGCTGGACGAGAACAAGCTGATGGTACCCATGCCTATCGAAGTGTGCAAGAATTTCGAAGGAGAATACGAGGAGCCCTTCTACGATCCCCAGGACAAGCAGTACGGCGACAGCATCTTCCCGCTTTCCGTAAAGAGCGGCGAGTCCCTCACGTTCACCGAACTTCACCTTTACCAGAACTGGGGCGCCTTCGCGCTGAAGCAGATATCGTCCATACAGTTCTTCATCGGTTACTACCATATGTCCACCGGCGTTACGGAATCCAACTGCATCGCTCCCTTCTACGTTTACGGCAAGGACGGCTGGACGCTGCCCGACTTCCGCGGCTGCAGCGGCGTCATGTGGAGCTCCCAGCCTCAGTTCACTTCCGTTGGCATACATAAATGGCCCGCTTACGCCGACCAGGAGGGCAACAAATACCAGAGCGAATATACCGGCACCGACATCAAGTCCTACGGACCTACCTACGCCGATATCGAGTACAGTTACGTCTCCGATGAAGGCTCCTACAAATATACGCTGCGCCACGTGGAATTCCCTCAGAACGACGAGAACCGCACCTATTACACTGTCTCTTTGGAGTTTCTCAAGGACCTCACCGTGAACGATTTCGCAAACAGCTTCTCGCTGATCAGGTTCAACAGCCGGGACAACAACTTCCAGAATTTCGCGTACCTTGACGCAAGCGGCGCGGAACAGACGGTGGACCTTCCTACCGAAGGCCGCACCGCGGTAACGTACCATCTTAACAAGGGCAGCTTCTACTATTGCATCTACGGCGCAAAGGGCAAGTCCGGCACCGACGTAATGAACTACGGCCTGATACTGCGCTCCGCCCGGATCACGGTGGGCGGCAAGGAGATCGAACCCAAGTTCATCGTCAACTACTCTTTCGACGGCAAGCTTGACGACCTGGTGCTGTCCCTCGACGAGGACAAGGTCTCTTTCAAAAAAGGCGATACCATTACCCTGAACCTGATACTGCTGCCTTTCGGCGACAAGACAGAGAAGGGCGCCTACCATGCCAGATACGTTTACGAAGATTCCGTGCTGAAGCCCCTCGGCGTTACCGCTGCTCTCGGCACGGTCATCCCCGACGAGTACGTCCCCAGGGTAGAGGCAGTCGACAACGCCGCCCAGTTCATGTTGACCGGTTCCCGCAACCGCAACACGGTGGTGGTATCCGGCTTCGACGTGCTTGCAAGGCCGAAGATATACACGGTGGGCAACGACGGTTCGTTGACGGAATACGTGTACAACGTGGAGGAATACGACGGATACCAGGTGGCAATGGCTCCCGACGGCACTTACGAGTATTCTTTCGTGTACGAGATCGCGGATCCCTCCGATTCAGTGACCTTCCGCATCGAAGTATCGAAATAAGCCTCGCGCGGCTGTGCCGCGCCTTGCCCTCGGGCTTGTGAAAAACAGGCGCGGATCTGCGCTTCCGGCGCGGCCCGCGCCTTAAAAATCTGTTGCAAATCCCCGGGGGATTTGTTAAAATATGCGGCGGACGCGGGGGCTCTTATAAGGCACCGAAGTTCGCTTCCCGCCGGAGAACGACCTGCGCCGTCCAAATTCTTTAAGGAGATGTTTTTATATGCCATTAGTAACTTCAAAAGAGATGTTTGCGAAAGCTTACAACGGCGGATACGCCATCGGCGCGTTCAACGTGAATAATATGGAGATCGTTCAGGGTATAACCGAAGCCTGCAAAGAAGAAAACGCTCCCGTTATTCTTCAGGTATCCAAAGGCGCGAGAGCGTACGCGAATCACACGTATCTCGTGAAACTGGTCGAGGCTGCCGTTATCGAGTGCCCCGAGATCCCCATCGTGCTTCACCTTGACCACGGCCCTGATTTCGAGACCTGCAAGTCCTGCATCGACGGCGGATTCACCTCGGTAATGATCGACGCTTCCTCCAAACCTTTTGAAGAGAACATAGAGATCACCCGCCGGGTAGTCGAGTACGCTCACGAGCACGGCGTCGTCGTGGAAGCCGAGCTCGGAACGCTGTCCGGCATCGAGGACGAAGTTAAGGTAGCCGAGGGCTGCGCGTCCTACACCAGGCCCGAAGAAGTCGAAGAGTTCGTCACCCGCACGGGCTGCGACTCCCTGGCCATCGCCATCGGCACTTCTCACGGCGCCTACAAGTTCAAACCCGGAACGAAGCCCCAGCTCAGATTCGACGTGCTCCACGAGTGCGAGAAGAGACTTCCCGGATTCCCCATCGTGCTTCACGGATCTTCCTCCGTTCCTCAGGAATACGTGACCATGATCAATGAAAACGGCGGCGCAATGCCCGGCGCCATCGGCGTTCCCGAAGATCAGCTTCGCGAAGCCGCCAGATCCGCGGTCTGCAAGATCAACATCGACTCCGACCTGCGCCTGGCCATGACCGGAACGATCCGCAAGTTCTTCAACGAGCATCCGGACAAGTTCGACCCCAGAGAGTATCTGAAACCCGCCCGCGCCAACATCAAGGAGCTCGTAAGGCACAAACTTCGCGACGTGCTCGGCTGCAGCGGAAAGGCTTGACCGGTCTCGGGTCGGCGACCTGATCGGCAATGTTGACCGCAGGGGCAGATCTACGCGACGGATTGCCCCTGCGTCGCTTTTTAAGCAAACGGTGCGGTGCCCCCTAAGGCTCCTGAACAGGCGGCCGGAGGGGCGGCGCGGCAAAATACAAACCACAAGAAAACGAGGTATCAAACTATGGCTAAACTGATCGGCGCCGCAATTTTCGGACAGTCCGGCGGCCCTTCTTCCGTTATCAACTCCAGCGCCGCGGGCGTTTTCCAGACGGCTCTGAAAGAGGATTGCATCACTAAAGTCTACGGCGCGGCTCACGGCATCCGAGGCATGCTCGACGAAGAATTCTACGATATGAGCAAGGAAGATCCCTACGAGATCGAACTGCTCAAGACCACGCCCTCTTCCGCACTGGGTTCCGTAAGGTACAAGCTTAAAGACGCGGACGTGGACGATACGGATTACAGGCGTCTCCTGGAAGTGTTCAGGAAGTATGACATCCGCTATTTCTTCTACAACGGCGGCAACGACTCCATGGACACCTGCAACAAGATCAGCAAGTATATGCAGAAGTCCGGATACGAGATGAGAGTCATGGGCGTGCCCAAGACCATCGACAACGACCTGTACGGCACGGACCATTGCCCCGGATACGGTTCCGCGGCCAAGTACGTTGCCACTTCCACCATGGAAGTCTACCAGGACGCCAGAGTTTACGACACCGGCATGGTGGCCGTGCTGGAAGTCATGGGACGCCACGCGGGCTGGCTCACCGCCTCCACCGCCCTGGCGGCTTACAAGGGAATGGGCCCGGATCTGATCTACGTTCCCGAGCTTCCTTTCTCCATGGAGCAGTATCTGGCTGACGTTAAACGCGTATACGAGAAGCAGGGCAAGTGCATCGTTGCCGTTTCGGAAGGCGCCCAGTACGCGGACGGAAGGTTCGTGGCTGACAGCGGAGTCCGGGACGCATTCGGACACGCCCAGCTGGGAGGCGTTGCCACCACTCTGGCCAACGCCGCTAAAGAGGCCATCGGCTGCAAGGTCCGCGGCATCGAATTCAGCCTGCTTCAGCGCTGCGCCGCTCACTGCGGTTCTCTAACCGACGTGAACGAAGCTCATATGGCCGGAGCCACCGCCGTCAAGAAGGCCGTGGAAGGCTATACCGATTATTGCATCGGCTTCGAGCGCGCGACGGACGAGAAGGGCAATTACAAGTGCCTGCCCAAGATGATCCCGCTCAGCGAAGTGGCCAACACGGAGAAAAAGCTTCCCCGCGAATGGATCAACGCGGAGGGCAATTTCATCACGGAAGACTACGTGAAATACGCGCTTCCTCTCATTCAGGGCGAGTCTCATCCTCCCGTGGAAGACGGGCTTCCCAGGTTCGCGCATCTGGCCAAGATCAAATAATGAGAGAACTTATAAAAGGTCAAGCTTTATCGCGTCTGCTCGAACGTTTTTCGAGCAGGCGCTTTTTTTCGGAAAAACGGCGGATCTTGTTGACCGCCACCACGACGATGATGAACAGTTCCACCGCCAGCAGGATGGCAATGAATATGAACAGCGGTTTGTACGATTCCAGGATGTTGAGGAAGCTGTTGAACCGCGGGTTGTCGGTCTGGATCGTATTGCCCGCCAGTATGCGGATAACGTGCACGGAGCCGTCTCTCAGAAGCAGCGTGGCGGTGCCCAGCTTCTGGCCTTCCGTAACGGGGAGGGAAAGCTCCGGGGGATTGGCTGCGTTTTTGGGATCTTCGTTCGTGAAAGTGTATGTGACCGACTGGACGTACGCGGAGACCTGTGCGTCCGAGGGCAATACCAGATAAACGTCGGACTCGGAAACTATAGAGAGCGACTGGCCCGAAATGCCGTATGACGCCACCTTGTCTCCGGCCTTGAACGCTTTTGCCTTGTGGAATTCCACGAAGCTGTCGGCAATGAGAGACCTTGCCAGCGTGTTCAGCTGCTCGTCGTCAACGCTGTCCTGCACGATCACCAGGAGCTTCATCGGGGCGTCGCCGGAAGCGGACTGGGGGAGAGTGATGTTGACGGCAATCGTCCCCGGCAGCCCCTCGTTTCCGCCGCTCTGGAAAAGTCCTCCCGCTGTGGCGGTGCCGTAGGTGTTCTTGAGCGCGAAGGGAAGGGAACACAGGTTGAATATGGCCGTGTTGTTCCAGATGTGGCTGAATTCGCTCTGGATGATATTCCTTACGGTGGAATTCTTGAGGGCGTAGTCGTAGAGCCGCGCCATGTCGGTGACGGTGGTCCTGGCCAGGGAGTTTTTGGCTCCGTCCGGGGAAGTGAAATAGGTGTCTTTCATTTCAAGCTTTGCCGCCGTCTGGTTCATCAGCGTGACGAAATAGTCCGCGTTGGGGTTCACAAAAGATGCCAGCGCCCGGGCGCAGTTGTCCGCGCCCCCCAGAAGCATGGCCCGGAGGAGATTGCCCACGGTATATCCCGTGCCTGCGTAGAGGCGGAATTTGCCGTCGGAGGAGATGCTGTTTTCCGTAGGCGTCACCGAGTCGGTGACAAGTATCTTTTTTCCGTCTACCGTATATTCGCTTACCACCACTGCGCACATGAGCCTCGAAGCCAGCGACGCGTCGCAGGCGGCCTGGGCGTTCTGCACGTACAATATCTGCCCCGAATCCTGTTCCGCCACCATATAGGCAAGGTAGTTCTCCTGGGTATCGTCAATGGGTCCTTCTGCGCGGGAGGACAGCGTCAACGCTCCTGACAGCACCGTGAGAAACGCCGCGGCGGCAATAAAGAGCGCGCAAACTTTTGCGAAGGAGCGCCCGAAGGCAGCGGCGGATCCTGTCCCGGCGCACCCGGACTTGTTTCCCGTCGATATTCCTTTCAGCCAAAAGTTTTTCACGTTTTTCTCCTTCCGTCCGCGCCGCGGAGCCCGGGACCTCAGTCGCCTTCCCAGGGGATGAGCATCTCTTCAGGCACCCTGGAAGCGTCGAACCTGAAATGGGCCGCAACTTTATGGTCTCCTTCCAGATAATCCTGCTCCCGCTCCTCCTGGCCTCCGTTGTGGATGATATACGGAATGCCTTTATCGTTCCGCTTGTCCGAAACGATCCCTATATGGGTGTTTTTGTTGAATATTACTATGTCTCCCGGCTGCCATTCTTCTATGTCGTAAATGTCGGTGGTCAGGGATATGGCATATTCGTCGAAGAATATACGCAGGTTCCTGACACGCCGGAAGTCGATCTTGTTGTCCCGCTTTTCTCTTTTGTTATATATTTCAGAGTAGCGCCAGGTGTTGTCCCTGATATCTTTGTCCACCATATACCTGAGGCTGTATCCGGCTTCCCTGAAGGCGCGCCATATAACGTCTGCGCACACGCCTACGTCGTCCGGGGGATAGCCGTTCCGCTGGTAGCTGGGATCGTAGCGCGGATGGTTTATGGCGTCTTTCCTGGCTCCGTTCAATATGTCGGTGTAGTCGTCGATGCCGTTTTCGTTGAAGTCCACGGGGCTTATGGCCCTTTCTATGTAGCTGTAATCCGGCGGCTCGGTGGGCTCCGGGGTAGGCGCAGGCGTGGGGGAGGGTGTTACCTTGGGCCGGGGCGTGGGCTCGGCGGTGGGTTCATTCGTGGGGGTCTCCGTGGGCTTCTGCGTAGGAGCTTTCGTGGGCTCGGGCGACCGAGTGCCTGTGGAAACTGATGTGGGCGCTGCGGTGGGAACGTCCGTCTGCGCCGGGGCAGGAGTTTCAGTGGTCCGGGCTTCCTCCGTCACTTCGGGCAATTCCGTTTTCGCTTGAGCCGCCGCTGCCGTTGCCGTTTCCGTTGCCGCCGGTATTCCGGTGGGGTCGGGCTCGTCGGTGTGGTTTGGCTCCGTGGCGGGAGCTTCCGTGGGGTCAACGCGCTTTGCCGTTACGTATACGACCTGGCCGCCTTCATTGTCCCTGCCCCCGTTATTGCGGGTCCCGCAGGCGCACAGCAGAGCGGCAAACAGTATTCCGATCAAAAGCGCGGCACTCTTCACGCGGGTCTCCTTTCGTCAGGCGGTATGGTATTCCGGGCGGCGCTTCGTATGTTCGGGTCGATGACCGTATATGAAAGCCGGACCGGGGCGCGCTTTCGAATTTTACTTCCTGAAGGCGGTCACTGTCAATACGCCTGAGGCTTCCGGCCCGTCGTTTCAGGCCGGAAGATCTGCCAAAAACCGATTGACATCCCGGGCCGCAAGTATTATTTTTAGTTTGACCCTTCCGGTCGTCGACGGCGCGGGAGAATTGAAAGGGAGCGGACATGCATTTCGTAGAGGCGAAAGGGATATTGACGGGAAACGGCGGGCATTACGGCATGAACATATACCGTGGATGCTCTCACGGCTGCGTTTATTGCGACAGCCGCAGCGCCTGCTACCGGTTCACGCACCCTTTCGAGGACGTGGAGGTCAAGCGCAACGCCCCCGAGCTGCTGGAGGCCGCTCTCAGGTCCAAGCGAAAAAAGTGCATGATCGGCACCGGCGCCATGTCGGACCCTTATATGCACTGCGAGGAGAAACTCAGGCTCACCAGAAAATGCCTGGAGATCATACTGAAGTACGGCTTCGGCGCCACGGTATTGACCAAATCCGACAGGATATTGCAGGATATAGACCTGCTGGAAGAGCTCAACCGGGAAACCAGGTGCGTGGTGCAGATGACGCTCACCACCTTCGACGACGGCCTTTGCGCCATCCTGGAGCCCAACGTGTGCAACACGAAAAGACGCATACAGGTGCTGAAAGAAATGCGGGACAGGGGCATCCCGACCATAGTGTGGATGACGCCCATACTGCCCTTCATAAACGATACCGAGGACAATATCCGGGCGATCCTGGAGGAGTGCGCCGGAGCCGGCGTCAGGGGCATCGTGGATTTCGGCATGGGTCTGACTTTGCGGGAAGGGGACAGGGAATATTACTATTCCGCGCTGGACAAACATTTCCCGGGCCTTAAGGAGAAATATATCCGCCGGTACGGCAATGCCTACGAGCTGCCCAGCCCGGACGCGAGAAAGCTCAAAGAGGTATTGACTTCGTTGTGCAAAAAGTACGGAATGATGTGCTCTCCGGATGAATGTTTCGCTTTCCTGAACGAGTTTCCGGAAAAGTACACGCAGATGAGCCTGTTCGACGCTACGTGAGAGAACGTTTCGCTTCCCGGGGCATCGCTTTTAGGAGAAAGATCGTATGATCAGAATATTGTTCGTCTGCCACGGCAACATCTGCCGGTCGCCCATGGCGGAATACATAATGAGAGATATGGTAGCCGAAAGAGGCTTGTCCGGCGAGATAGAAGTGTCCTCCGCCGGGACTTCTTCCGAGGAGCTGGGCTGCGGCGTTTATCCTCCCGCGAAAGCATACCTCCGCAGGCTGGGCATCGACCCCTCAGGAAAACGGGCCAGGCAGATGGGCAGGGAAGATTTCGAGGATCACGACATGCTGGTGGCCATGGAGCGGTACAACCTGCGCAACATGATGAGATACTGCCCCAAAGGCATGGAAAACAAAACGTTCCTTTTAAGAGATTTCACGGACAGCCCCGGAGACATAGAAGATCCCTGGTACACGGGAGATTTCGAGAAAGTGGGGCGCCAGATCCGGGAAGGCTGCCGTGCGCTGCTGGAAAAGCTCGTTTCGGAGCATCCGGAATTCAGAAGGTACAGGTAAGATGGACGGTTTCATTTCCCGGGACAAGAGCTTCTACAGGACGTTCTTTAAATTGACGCTGACTCTCATGCTGGAGCAGATCGTGGTGCTCAGCGTAAATCTTGCGGACAACCTTATGCTGGGCAGCTATTCCGAGACTGCCCTTGCGGGCGTGGCGGCGGTCAACCAGATCCAGTTCATCCTCCAGCAGCTTGTATTCGGCGTGGGCAACGGCATGATCGTGCTGGCCAGCCAGTACTGGGGCATCGGGGAGACGGACCCCATAAAGAAGCTGTTGTCCATCGCCTTAAGAGCGGCGGGGATCATCGTAGCGGTGTTTATGATATTCGTGAGCGTGAGCCCCGAATTCGTTGTCCGCATATTCTCCAAAGATCCCGGGATCATTGCCGAAGGCGCTGCGTACCTGCGCATCGTGCGGTTCAGCTATCCCTTCTTCGCTGCTACCACCATAGTGCTGGGAGGCCTCAGGAGCATGGAAAGAGTTAAACCTGCGCTGATCGCGTCTCTTTTCGCACTTGTGATCAACTGCTCCATCAATTTCGTGCTGATCTCCGGCCGTTTCGGCTTCCCAGAACTGGGCGTCCGGGGTGCCGCCATAGGCACGCTTACGGCAAGAGTTTTAGAGTGCGCCGGAGTGTGCGTTTACGTTTTGGCGGTCGAGAAGAAATTCCGCTTCCGTCTCCGTGACCTCAAGTCCCGGGACGGGGAACTTACCCGCAAGTATATAAGAGTCAGCCTGCCGCTGCTGACGGCCGCATTTATGTGGGGGCTCAATACCGCCATACAGACCGCCATTCTCGGCCATCTTTCCGACAGCGCCATCGCGGCCCATTCCATATCGTCCACCATATTCCTGTTCTTCAAAGTGGCTTCCGTGGGTGCCGCCAGCGCCGCAGCCATCATCACGGGCAAGACCGTGGGCGAGGGCGATATGAAAAAGTTGGAGGTCAATACCAGGACGCTCCAGTTGCTGTTCGTTGCCATCGGCCTCCTTATGGGCAGCCTGCTTTTTGCCGTGCGCATACCGTTCCTCAGCGTGTACAACATCAGCGCAGAGACCTACCGCCTGGCTAAGACGTTCATGCTGATCGAGGCCACCGTATTGCTGTTTATGTCATACGAGATGTGCACCAACACCGGCATCATTTCAGGGGGCGGTGACACCAAATTCGTATTCAAGATGGATCTGGTATTTATATGGGGGATAGTGATGCCGGCGTCGCTGCTCTCCGCCTTCGTGTTCCGCTGGCCTCCCGAGATCGTGCTCATCTGCCTGAATCTGGACCAGTATCTGAAATGCATTGCCGCGTTCATACGCTGCAACAGCTACAAGTGGATCAGGAAATTAAACGAATGACCGCAGCTTTTCTTGCCGCGGTCAACGTCAGATAACCTCTTGGCTTTGATCTCGCCTTGTCCTGGCCGTTTCGATAATTTACAGTCCGATATACTCCGCCAGCACCAGGAAGGTGTTTTTAAGTCCGTCAATATGCGTGCGCTCGTACCCGTGGCTGTTCAGCGTGCCCGGACCTATTGCCCCGTGCCTGATGTCGTAGCCGGCGGCAACGCTGGCGTCTCCGTCCGTGCCGTAATGCGGCGTGAAAATATCCATCACGTAGTCTGCCCCGGACCGTATCGCAGCCTCCCGGAGCTCGTTTGTCATGCCCCAGTGGTACGGGTACCGCGAGTCCTTGGCAAAGATGGACACCTTCCGCTCGTCCGAATTCTGAGCCGGTCCCGTAGGCGCTATATCCACCGCCAGTATGTCTTTAACGCCCTCTGGCATCCATACGGTGCCGTGGCCGATCTCCTCGTAAAACGCGAAATATGCGTATACTTTGCGGTTGGGAACGAGCCCCGCTTCCTTCATCTCTTTCATCAGCGTCAGCAGCACGGCGGCGCAGGCCTTGTCGTCGACGAACCTGGATTTCACGTATCCGTTCTCCAGCCTGAACCGGGGCTCCAGCGCGATCATGTCCCCCGTGTCGATGCCCAGCTTTTTTACGTTTTCGGCGGTCTTCACGTCCTCGTCCAGCACCACGCACACGTTGGTCCTGAAGTCAGGCAGCACAGCCCGGAGCTCTTCTTCGGTGACGTGGATGGAGTTGGGCGTCCTGCATACGGAGCCTGTGAAAACTTTCCCGGAACGGGTGTATATCCTCACGTTTTCAGTGACGCAGTAGAAGGGATACAGGCCTCCCACGGCGCAGACATTCAAGGTGCCGTCGGCATTCACGTGGCGCACCATCAATCCGATGTCGTCCAGATGCGCCGTTACCACCAGCGGATCTCCCTCGCCGCCCAGGTCCGCGATCACGCCTCCCTTGTGAGTGCGCAAGTAGCTTATGCCGTACCCGTCAAGCATCTCCGAGAGCACTTTCTCGATTTCTTCGTACTGGCCGGTGGTGCTGTCGACGTCGATCAGTTTTTTGAACGCTTCGATGCAATATTTTTCGTCGAATCTTAACATGGTCTTTCCTCTTTTCCCGAGTAGTTATATTTTATTCGCCGGTCACCATCTGTCCGGAGGGCAGGTGAAGTCCGGGTTTTCGGGCAGGACGCAGCCTTCCCGGTAGTATTTGATATCATATTTCTTCATAAGCTCGTAAAGGCGCTCCTTCTCTTTGGGAGAGACGTCGTTGTCCCAGTAGAGGCAGAGATAAGCGTACAGCACCTGGAGAGAAGATTTTTCCACGTTGTCCCGCTGCTCTCCCTCCGCCAGGGCAAGGGCCTTGTCCCACAGCGCCCGGAACTCCCGCATCTCCTTAACGGCCTCTTCCCGGTCAAGGTTCAATATCCTGTCGATGGGATAGTATATCCCCATATGCCCCTTCGCCGCCAGCTCGGAGGTGCGGTCAATATATTCGCGAATAAATCTCCAGCCTTCTCCGTAATACCCCTGGAGGAAATCGTCCATATATGCGTAGAACCGCTCCCGGCTCATATCCGGATCCCACATTATCTTGGCCAGCAGGTATGCCCGGAGCTCCCCGAACTCGCCGGAATAAGACTGGTAGGCGCCCTGCTCGAACAGGCCTATGACGTGGTTTTTTACGAAGAAACGGACGTTGTCGTAGAGGACTTTAAGGTTGGGGAAGGGATTGACGTAATACAGGAAGTCGGTGGTGTAGTCCCATATGAACAGGTTCTTGCTGATACCGGCCCAGGCTTCCAGGTCTTCCGCGAATTCACGGTTGCGCTCGCAGCCGCTCTCGATGGGGTGTGAGAAGCAGCACTCAATGGAGCAGAGGCGGATAATGACGTTGTCCGCGGGCTTTAAATGTTTTGGGGCCTTTCTGGTGTATCTGTATGCCAGCGTGTCGATATATACGTCGGGCCAGTCTTTTTTTAGTTCTCCCGCGATCCTGTTGACGAAGGTCAAAAGCGACCCCATGGGGGTGCCTTCCCGGTCGTCAAGCCTGCGGCAGTTCTCGCACTGGCAGCCCCGCCCTTCGGGGTAGGAGTCGTTCTGGGATATGGAAATGATCTTGGCGCCGGGAGTCTCTCTTAAATACTTTCGGGCGTTCTCCAGCACTTTTTCGTACACGGCGGGATCGGTGAGGCAGGGCTGAACGTTGGGCTCTCTTTTGGAGCCTGCCAGGGCGGGGAGCGAGTGTACGAAGGGCCCCGCATACTTCATAGAGGTGCCGTAGCCGTCCATATTCCTGCGCACCGCGCCGTTGAGCTTCTGTTTGGCCGCAAATGCCGGATCGAAGGTGTCGAACCAGTGGGTGTCCCGGTTGATCATGAGGGGGGAGAAGGAGACTTCGTATCCTTCGGGAATCTCGATGGCGTCCGCCTTGCGCACTGTCTCGAACTTCGAAGAGTAGAAGCGGCAGCCTGCGGCGTCTTCCAGAAAACTGTACACGGCGTACATTGCCCCGGTGTCGGTGGCGCCGGTGAGATACAGATCTCCGCCTTCCAGGATCACGGCGTATCCGTCGTTTTTGAGCTTTTTAACGGCGCTGTCGACCCTTTCGGTGTCGAAGAGCGTATTGCCCACGAATATGCGCCTGACGGTCCCGGACGCCTTCGCTTCGGCATCTGTGAGCACGGGGAGCCGCTTTCCCGTGGCCAGCATTATATATTTGACCAGATCCGCTGCGGCGCGTTCCACCGTCGGGGACGCTTCCGAACGCCGCACCACCGTAAACTCTCCGACGTTTTGGCCCGAGAGCGTCAGCCTCTTTACAAAAGGTCCATCTTTATTCATATTTTTCCTCCGCCGGTCCAGGGCATTGTGATCATTGCAGATTATTGCAGATCGGATGCGATTTGTCAATTCGTCCGTATGCGGTCCGGAGACTGTCCGGATACGATCGGGAGGCGTTTCGAAGGCGATCTGAAGTCGATCCGGACACGGTCCGTCAATTTCCATTTGCATACGAAAGGCCCGTTGTGGTATAATATCCAGACGCCTTCCGGGGCCGTCGGGAAGCTTTTTTCCGGGGCGCGTCAGGCGAAAAGGCCCCCAAAGGGGCATATGAGTTTTATAACGTAAAGCGATGCGGAGGTAGACCAGATGAGTGAGATCAGCAATAAAAGAATATACAGCGCTATCCAGCCTACAGGTATGTTGACGCTGGGCAATTATCTCGGCGCCCTCAGGCGTTTTCCCGCGCTCCAGGACGACAACGACTGCCTGTTCTGCATCGCCAATATGCACTCGCTAACGGTGAGGCAGGACCCGGAGCAGCTCCGCGAAAGGATCTACAGCCTGCTCTCCCTTTATCTGGCGGTGGGCCTCGACCCGGAAAAGAGCATCCTCTACCTCCAGTCCCAGGTACACGAGCACGCCGAACTCAGCTGGATCCTGAACTGCTACACGTACCTCGGGGAACTGTCCAGAATGACCCAGTTCAAGGACAAATCCTCCCGCCACGCCGACAATATCAACGCCGGGCTGTTCACGTACCCCGTGCTGATGGCTGCGGACATACTGCTTTACCGGTCCGACGTGGTGCCCATCGGAGACGACCAGAAGCAGCACCTGGAGATGGCCAGGGACATCGCCGAAAGGTTCAATAAAGTTTACGGAGACACTTTCGTAGTTCCCCAGCCCTTCATTTCCAGGCAGGGCGCCAGGATAATGAGCCTCCAGGAGCCGGACAAGAAGATGTCCAAATCCGACACCAACGTCAACAATTTCATACTCATCACCGAGCCCAGGGAAGTCATCATGAAGAAGTTCAAAAAAGCGGTGACCGACTCCGAGGCGGAAGTGAGATTCGATCCGGAGCACAAGCCCGGCGTCAGCAACCTGATGAATATTTACGGAGCCGTAAAGGAGCTCTCTTCGGAAGAAGTGGAGAACGTGTTCCGGGGAGCCAGGTACGGCGACTTCAAGATGGCGGTCGGCGAGGCCGTTGCCGACGCGCTGGAGCCGGTACGGGAGAGGTACGAAGCGCTGGTCTCCGACAGAGCTCTTCTGGATAAAGTCCTTAAGACCGGCAGCGAGAAAGCCTCCGAAATTGCCCGGGGCGTGCTGGCGGACGTGTACGGAAAAGTGGGTTTCCCGCGCGGTTGACCCTGAAAATCGCGCCCTTACGACGTGATGGAACAGAAATTATTCCATGTTGTATCTGAATACAAGCCGGAAGGCGACCAGCCGGAGGCGATAGAGGCGCTGGCCAGAGGCATCGAAGAAGGCGACGTCTGCCAGACCCTTTTAGGCGTTACGGGCAGCGGCAAGACCTATACCATGGCCAAGGTCATCGAGAAAGTGCAGCGCCCTACGCTGGTGCTGGCGCACAACAAAACGCTTGCCGCCCAGCTGTGCTCGGAATTCAGGGAGTTCTTCCCGGACAACGCCGTGGAGTTCTTCGTGTCGTATTACGACTACTACCAGCCCGAAGCGTATATTGCCGCCACCGACACTTACATAGAGAAAGATTCCAGCGTCAACGACGAGATCGACCGTCTCCGCCACTCCGCTACGGCGGCGCTCCTTGAAAGGCGCGACGTGATCATCGTTGCCAGCGTTTCATGCATTTACGGACTGGGCGATCCGGAGGACTACACGGACCTGATGCTGTCCCTGCGTCCCGGCATGGAGATGGAGATAGGGGAACTGGCCAAAAGGCTGGCGTCCATGAATTACGTTTTCGACAGAGGAGATTTCTCCGCCAGGAACTCGTTCAGGGTCTCCGGCGACACCCTGTCCGTCAGGCCTTCGGACCGGGACGACGCAATACTTAAGATAGAATTTTTCGGAGACGAGATAGAGCGCATATGCGAATGCGACCCTATGAACTTCAGCCTCAGGAGAGTGCTGAACCACGCGGCCATCTTTCCCGCCTCCCACTACGCCACCACCGACGCCAAGCTTGAACACGCCATCGTCACCATAGGCGAAGAGCTGGAAGAAAGGCTGGCGGAACTGAAGGCCCAGAACAAGATCGTGGAGGCGTACAGGCTGGAGCAGCGCACCAGGTACGATATGGAGCTGCTGAAAGAGACCAAGTTCTGCAACGGAATAGAAAACTATTCCCGCCACATAAGCGGCAGGGCGCCCGGGAGCCCTCCGTACACGCTGCTGGACTACTTCCCGGAAGACTTTATACTGTTTATCGACGAGTCCCACGCCACGATCCCTCAGGTCAGGGCAATGTACAACGGGGACCACGCCAGAAAAGTCTCGCTGGTGGAATACGGCTTCAGGCTGCCTTCCGCCTTCGACAACAGGCCCCTAAAATTCGGGGAGTTCGAGGACAAGCTGAACCAGGTGGTGTTCGTCAGCGCCACGCCTTCCGAATTCGAAAGGTCCCGCTCCGTGAACGTGGTGGAGCAGATCATCAGGCCCACGGGGCTTGTTGACCCGGAGATCGAAGTGAGGCCGGTGGAAGGGCAGATAGACGACCTGATCGGAGAGATCAACGGAGCCGTCTCCCGCCACGAGAGGGTGCTGGTCACTACGTTGACCAAGAAGATGGCCGAGAAGCTCACGGCCCATCTGGCGGGCATAGGGATAAAAGTGGAATATATGCACTCGGACGTGAAGACCATTGACCGGATGGCGCTGATACGGGACCTCAGGCTGGGCGTGTTCGACGTGCTGGTAGGCATAAACCTTTTAAGAGAGGGGCTCGACCTGCCGGAAGTGTCCAGAGTGTGCATACTGGATGCGGACAAGGTCGGTTTCCTCCGCAGCGAGGTCTCTCTGATCCAGACCATAGGCAGAGCGGCCAGAAACGTGAACGGCAAGGTCATAATGTACGCCGATACGGTGACGGAGGCAATGCGCTCGGCGATCACCGAGACCAGCAGGCGCAGGGCGATACAGCTGGCTTTCAACGAAAAGCACGGCATCGTGCCCAGGTCCGTGCGAAAGAGCGTACGGGAAGTCATATCCACCGGCGCCATAGCGGGAGAAGACGGCAGGGACGCGCTCAGGAAGCTGCTGCTCCCGGAGAGACCGGACAAGGGCAGAGGCAGGACTTCGGGTTCCGGGAGAGGCGTCAGACACGCGGGCTCCGACCTGTCGGGAGATTCCGCTCTCATACTTACGGACGAGGAACTGGAACTTTCTGTAGACGAGCTTATGGACCTGCTCACGGGCAGGATGTCGGAGGCTGCCGGAGAGCTCAGGTTCGAAGAAGCCGCCAGATACAGGGACATCATCAAAAAGCTCAGGCAGAGCGGGGACAGATAAAGGGCGGCAGGCAAAGAACTGCAGGCAAAGGGCTGCAGTTAAAGGCGAAGATCATTGAAGTTTTTTGAAGGCATAAGATGAAACAGGAATATATCGAGATCAAAGGCGCGAGGGAGAACAACCTTCAAAATATCGACGTAAAGATACCGCGGGACAAGCTCACGGTATTTACCGGATTGTCCGGCTCGGGCAAGTCTTCCCTGGCTTTCGATACCATATACGCGGAGGGCCAGAGGCGGTACATGCAGTCTCTGTCTTCCTACGCCAGAATGTTCATAGGGCAGATGGAAAAGCCGGACGTGGACGGGATAGAAGGCCTTTCTCCCGCCATTTCCATTGACCAGAAATCCACTTCCAGGAACCCCCGGTCCACGGTGGGCACGGTTACGGAAATATACGACTATCTGAGGCTGCTGTACGCCAGGGTCGGAGTGCCGCACTGCCCCGAATGCGGCCGGGAGATCAGGGCCACTACGGTGGATCAGATGACCGATGCGGTGATGAAGCTGCCGGAAGGGATGCGGGTCCAGCTGCTGGCGCCTGTCGTCCGGGGGAGGAAAGGCGAGTACGCCAGGCTTTTCGAGTCGCTTCGCAAAAACGGATACGCCAGAGTGAGAGTTGACGGAGAGATGTACTCTCTGGACGAGGAGATCACGCTGGAGAAATACAAAAATCACGACATAGATGTCATCGTTGACCGTCTCGTCATGCGTCCCGAACTTCAGAGAAGGGTGGCGGAGTCACTGGAGACTGTGCTCCGGCTGGCCGCGGGGCTCGCGGTGGTGTCCGTGTCGCTGGGCGCGGGAATGGCCGTGAACGATTTCGAAAAGGTCAGGGAGGCGCTGCCGGGTTCGGACGCCAGGATCGACGAGATCATAGAAAAAGGCGACGCAAAGGCAACGGTGGAAGCACTGTTCAGCCAGAATTTCGCCTGCCCGGAATGCGGCTTCAGCCTGCCCGAAGTCTCCCCGAGGATGTTCTCATTCAACAGCCCCGCCGGCGCCTGCCCCACATGTTCCGGCATAGGCAGGATAGTCCAGTTCATAGAAGAAGACTTCATAGCCAAGATATCCCACCGCTCCACCTACGACGTGCTGATGGCCATGCTGCTGGACAACAATCTTACCGAGAAGCTGGCGATAATCGAATCTCTGGGGAAGACGTACAAATTCGACGTCAACGCACCCGTAGGCGAGCTGCCCCGGGAGATCGCTTCCGTGGTGGCGTCCGGCAGCGGCGACAAGAACGTGCCTTTCAACAACGGCTACAAGGTGCTGCGCCAGCCTTACCCCGGCATATTGAACGTGCTTAAAAAGCATTACGCCAACAAGCTCCAGGGCAATTTCGAGATGTACCCCATAGAGTACTATATGTCCGAAAACGTCTGCCCCGACTGCCGCGGAAAGCGGCTCAGCCGGGAATCCCTGTGCTTCACTGTAGGCGGCGTCAACATATCGGAATTCACTGAAAAGTCCGTGAGGGACGCCCTGGCTTTCGTAGAGGGGCTGGTACTTCAGGGAGAAAAAGAGATCATCGCCCAGGATCTGCTGAAAGAAATAAGAGGCAGGCTGAGCTTCCTTGTCAACGTAGGGCTGGACTATCTGACGCTGGCACGTTCCTCCGGGACCCTTTCCGGCGGCGAATCCCAGCGCATCCGCCTGGCCACACAGATAGGCGCCGGACTTATGGGCGTGCTGTACATACTCGACGAGCCCAGCATAGGCCTCCATCAGCGGGACAACCAGAAACTGCTGGCCACGCTTAAGAAGCTCCGGGACCTGGGGAACACGCTAATAGTGGTGGAGCACGACGAAGAGACCATGATGAGCGCCGACTGCATAGTTGACGTGGGACCGCTGGCGGGAGTGCACGGCGGAAAGATCGTTGCCGTGGGAACGCCCGAGGAGATAATGGATTGCCCCGAATCGATCACCGGCCAGTATCTGTCCGGCAGGATGCGCATACCGGTCCCCACGGCCAGGCGGGAGGGCAACGGCAAAAAGCTCACCGTCAGCGGCCTTCGGGTCAACAATCTCAAAAACATCACCGTCACCGTGCCTCTTGGCAAGTTCGTGTGCGTCACCGGCGTGTCCGGCTCCGGAAAAAGCTCCTTCGTAAACGAAGTCCTTTCCATGATGTTTACCGACGAGGACCCCCTGGGCAGAAAATACACCGCTTCCGAGGGCAGGGAGAATATCGACAAATGCATATGCATCGACCAGTCTCCCATCGGCCGCACCCCCAGGTCCAACCCCGCCACCTACGTGGGCGTGTTCACCCAGATAAGGGACCTGTTCGCCATGCTGCCCGAAAGCCGGGCAAGAGGCTACAAGAGCGGCAGGTTTAGCTTCAACGCAAAGGGAGGCCGCTGCGAGGCCTGCTCCGGCGACGGCATAAAGAAGATAGAGATGCACTTCCTGCCGGACGTCTACGTGCCCTGCGAAGTGTGCAAAGGGAAGCGCTACAACCGGGAGACGCTGGAGATACGCTACCGGGGTAAAAACATATCCGACGTGCTGGATATGACCATCGACGAGGCCTCCGGGTTCTTCGAAGAGATCCCCCAGATAAGGCGGAAGATAGACACCCTGGTGGACGTGGGGCTGGGATATATGAAACTGGGGCAGTCGTCGACTACGTTGTCCGGCGGAGAAGCGCAGCGTGTGAAGCTGGCTTCCGAATTGTCCCGGATAGGAACGGGCAACACGCTTTACATACTCGACGAACCCACCACCGGCCTTCACACCCACGACGTAAAGAAGCTTATAGAGATACTTGACCGGCTGGTCAACGCGGGCAACACCGTGGTGGTCATAGAGCACAACCTCGACGTGATAAAATGCGCCGATCACATTATAGACCTGGGACCCGAAGGCGGCGACGCCGGAGGCACGGTGGTGGCAACGGGCACTCCCGAAGAAGTGGCCCGGACGCCGGGATCGTACACCGGAGAGTTCCTGAAGATGATTTTCGAGAGAGACAGAGAGAAGGCCTCCGGAAGGAAGGCCTCCAAGGGCAGCGAGAAGGAGAAAAAAGCAAAATGAAGAGAGAAATATGTTCCATGTGCGGAAAAAGGATCGCCACCGTATTTGTGACACAGATAGATCAGGCGGGGAACCAGGTGAACAAGGGCCTCTGCATCGTCTGCGCCAAAAAACTGAACCTTCCCCAGGTAAATCAGTTCCTTAAGAACCTGAACATACCTGACGACGAGCTGGAAGCCATGGCAGACGAGATGAACAGCCTCACCGAACAGATGGACGACGCCATCGCCTCCGGAAACGGAGAAGGCGAGGACAAGGGCGAGGCCGCCGAGAATACGGAAAACGGCGCCATCCCCTCGTCTACCGGCGCTCCCAACTTTTTCGAGCTGCTGAAGAAATTCGGCGCAGGGCTGGGCAATATCGCCAACAATATGAACGCCGGCCAGGGCAACTCCGATCAGGAAGGACCGTCCGGAGAAGGCCGCGGAGACAGGGCCGGGCAGTCCCAGGAAAAGACCGGCAAAGGCGCCAGGGGAGAAAAAGGCGACAGGAAGCCCCAGAAGTTCAAGTTCCTTTCCATGTACGGCAGCGACCTCACCGCCCGGGCGGAAGAAGGAAAGATAGACAATATAGTAGGCCGCAACCGGGAGACCGAACGGGTGATACAGATAATCAACCGCCGCTCCAAAAACAACCCGGTGCTGGTAGGCGAGGCAGGCGTGGGAAAGACCGCCATCGCGGAAGGGCTTGCCCTCAGGATCGCCAGGAAACAGGTGCCTGAAAAGCTTCTGGACAAGCGCATCTACCTGCTGGATCTCACGGCCATGGTGGCCGGTACCCAGTTCAGGGGCCAGTTCGAAGGCAGGATGAAAGGCCTGCTGGACGAGGTCAAGGCCGCGGGCAACGTTATCCTCGTGATCGACGAGATCCACAACATCATGGGCGCCGGAGAGGCCGAGGGGTCGATGAATGCCGCCAACATACTGAAACCCGCCCTTTCCAGAGGCGAGATACAGGTCATCGGCGCCACGACCCTTAAAGAGTACAGGAAATATATCGAGAAGGACAGCGCCCTGGAGCGCCGCTTCCAGCCCGTCATGGTCAACGAACCTTCCGTTGCCGAGACCATCGACATCCTGAAAGGCGTCAAGGAGCATTACGAGGAATTCCACAAGACCAGGGTCAGCGACGCCCTCATAGAAGAAGCGGTGAAATTGTCCGAGCGGTACATCACGGACAGGTTTTTGCCGGACAAGGCCATTGACGTGCTGGACGAGGCCGCTTCCCGGGCGAATCTGCGCAACGAGGTGCCGGGAAAGCTTGACGCGCTGAAAAAAGAGCTCGACGCCCTGAACGCGGAAACGGAAGCGCTGGAGGGCAAAGAGTGCAGGACCGAAGAGGAGCAGCTCGAAAAGTTCAAGACGGTTGCCGAGAACAAAAACAAGGCGGCGCTTCTGGAGAAGCAGTTCGAAGAGCTGAAAAAGAACGAGTTCAACAACGTTACCTTCGACGATATCACGGGCGTCATAGAGACCTGGACCGGCATCCCTGTGCACACGGTCTCCGAGGACGAGGCCAAGCGCCTCATGGAACTGGACAGCCGCCTGAAGCTTCACATCATCGGCCAGGACAAGGCCGTGGAGGCCGTGGCAAGGGCCATACGCAGGAACCGCTCCGGATTCAGGAAGCACACCAAACCCGCATCTTTTATCCTCGTGGGACCTACGGGCGTAGGAAAGACGGAGCTGGTGCGACAGCTGGCCATAGAGCTGTTCGGAACCCAGGAGGCGCTGGTGCGGCTGGATATGTCCGAATATATGGAAAAGCATACCGTTTCCAAACTCATCGGTTCCCCTCCGGGATACGTGGGCTTCGACGAAGCGGGACAGCTCACCGAAAAGATCAGGAGAAGGCCCTATTCCGTCATATTGCTGGACGAGATCGAAAAAGCCCATCCGGACGTGTTCAATATGCTGCTCCAGATACTTGACGACGGCCGCCTTACCGACAGCCAGGGCAGGGTGGTGGATTTCTCCAACACCATCATCATAATGACCTCCAACGCGGGCAATTCCCTCAAGTCCAAGAGCATCGGCTTTTCGGCGGACGAGAAGGCGTCGGCGGCGGACGCGTCAAGGGAGGCGCTGAAGAACATATTCAGGCCCGAATTCCTGAACCGTGTCGACGAGATCGTGGTGTTCGACAGCCTTGACCCGAAGAGCATGGCCGGGATCGCCGAACTTATGGTGTCGGAGATCGCCGCGGAGAGCCTGGACAACGGCGTGAAACTGTCCGTGGAAGAGGGCGTTTACGAAAAACTTGCCAAAGAAGGTTTCGACGAGAAGTACGGGGCAAGGCCCATGCGCCGCTACATCCAGAGGCACATCGAAGACGAACTGGCCGAACTGTACCTCAGGGGCGACGTCAATTCCGGCGACACGGTGAGGATCTTCCTCGAGAACGGCGAGATCAGGCTGGCCAAAGCCTGAGGACGGCAAGTGCGGCGTGAAGCGCGACGCTGAAAAACGCGGCGGCAAGATACTTTTTTACGGCTTATTTACGGCATATCCGGACAGGAGACCTAAATGAATTATAAAGACGATTTCCGTGGCACGGATCCCGGAGAACTTGAATACGCGGAAAGGACCAGGAAGGCCATCGACGCCTGCATCGGGGCGGAGATCGCCGCTTCCGGCAAGAGGAGGAGCCAGATCCTGGAGCAGCGCAAGTATTTCAGCGACTATTTTTCGGAGCTGAAGGACGACGAGAAGCTGGACCTTCTCAGCAACGAGGCGCTGGACACCAGGGACTACCTGGGCAGCATGACCCATCTGAAAAAGCTCAGAAGGCAGCAGCAGGAGCCTTATTTCGCGGGATTCGATTACGAATACGACGACGAGCCCGGAGAAAACAACCGGGTGTACATCTCTCTGGAGACTTTGAGAGATCCGGAGACCGACGAGATAATCACCTTCGACTGGCGGGCGCCGGTGTGCTCCCTTTATTACGAGAGCGAGCCCGGAAAGGCCTCCTTCGAAACTCCCGCGGGGAAGCAGAACGTTGACCTCAAAGAAAAGCGGAGGTACAGGTTCGAGAAGGGGAAGCTGGTAAGAGTCAGCAGGATAAGCATGCCCTCGGATGACGAGATATTGTCCGAAGCCCTTTCCAGAAACGCCGGGGAACATATGCGCATAATCGTGGAGTCTCTCCAGAAAGAGCAGCACAAGATCGTCCGGGACCACATAGAAGGAGTCACCGTCATATCCGGCTGCGCGGGCAGCGGCAAGACTTCCGTGGCCCTTCACAAGGCCGCCTACATCCTTTACGGTTTCAGAAACAGGATGAAGGACGAGGAACTGGCAATAATCTCTCCCAACGACTACTTCTCCGAATATATCTCCACCGTGCTGCCGGACCTGGGCGAGGACAACATCCGCCCCTATCTCCAGGAGGACCTCTTAAAAGAGATACTTGACGACATAGGCGAAGTGGATTTCATGAGCCGCCTGGACGAGGCGGAGACCGCCGGAGAATTCGGGCTGGAATCTTCCGCGGAGAACAATTCCGTTGCCGAGGCCATGTCCATCTGCCGCAGGCTGAAGTCCTCGGAGACTTTCAGCAAACTGGTGACCTCTTATATCGAATATCTTAAGGCGCATATCTTCGTGCCTGAAGACATAGAACTTACGGAGGAGCGGGAAGGCAGGGTAGGCGCTGCGGTGCTGTCGGACATGTTCTATTCCGTGTTTGCGGACGAGCCTCTGTTCAAGCGGAACGTCAGGATCCGTGACGAGCTCTGCCGCCGCTACAGTATCCAGAAAGAGGCCAATAAAGAGCACGTCCTCAACACGCTGGATTCCATGATGCTGGGGCTCAGCGCTCCTGAACTCTACAGGCGCATGTACACCGACGAGGCATTCGGGCGGGAATGCGGCATTGACCTGACGCCGCTCACGTTCTTCAGGGACATGTTCGAAGACGCGTGCGCGGTGGCGCTCATACATATCGTTGCCGCGGATCCGGAACTTAAAGGGGTGTTCTACCTCATCTGCGACGAGGCCCAGGACCTGAGCTGCATATTCCTGGAACTGCTGAGGAAGCGCTTCCCGGGCACTAACATGCTTTTCGTGGGAGACAGCGACCAGGCCGTGTTCGGAAACACGGGAGATTTCGCCGCCAGGATCAGGTCCATAATACCCAGAAGGCCCTTTAAAAGGTACGTGCTGGATACGAACTACAGATCCACTACGCAGATCGTGGACTATTCCGCAAAAGTGCTGGGCCGGGAGCCTGGCATGATCAGATCCGTGCGTGAGGGAAAAGAGCCGGAACATATAAGGATCCCCGAAAACGCCGGTGAAGCGGAACTTAAAGCGCTCGTGGACGGCGTGTGCGAACAGGCCGCCTCGGAAGGCATGGAAAGCGTGGCTTTCATCACGATGACCAGGGCCCAGGCGGATATGCTCAGGCGCGTTTCCGGTTTTACGGGCAACGCTCCCGGCACGCTTCGCAGATATTTCCTTCCCGTCTATCTGGCAAAAGGCCTGGAGTTCGACGCCGTGGCGGTGTTCGGCGCGGACAATCCGTATTTCTGCTCCGAAGAAGGCAAACTTGCCCTGTATACCGCGTGTACCAGGGCGCTCCATCTGCTGTTCCTGCTGGACGGCAGCGTTTAAGAAAAGGCCGGGTGCTGCATGTCATTCACTTCCGACGTAAAAGAACAGTTGTCGCGCCACGAGAGCAAGCGGAGATCCGACAAGGTCGCCGAGTTCTACGGCATATACGTTATGACCGACGGCAGGCTCCGGACCCACAATAAATGCGTGGGGGAGCGGGCCGAGAAGCTCTGCGTACGCTCGGGAGGCGTTGCCGCCAGGACATTCTACAGGGAGGGCGCCAGGCCGGTGTACGGCGTGGACCTTCGCTGGAGCGGCTCATTTTCATTGACCGACAGGAACAGCGCCGCCGCCTTTCTGAGGGGCTGCTTCCTGGCGGGAGGATACGTCAACGATCCTGACAGCCCTGCACATATCGAGATCACTTTTAAGAATCTCACTTCCTACGAACTGGGCATCGCCGCCTTCGAGCTGTGCGACATCGTTCCCAAGGGCACCATTAAAGGCAGCCGCTATCTTCTGTATCTGAAAGATTCCGGCCAGATATCCGCGTTCCTCGTGACGATAGGAGCCATAAAAGGAGTGCTGGAATACGAGAACGTGAGGATAATGAGGGAAGGCAGAAGGAACAGCAACCGTGTGCTGAACTGCGACGATGCCAACATCAACAAGGCGCTTTCCGCCGGGGCGAAGCAGATAGGCATGATCCGCAGGATCGCGGAGGCGGGGCGGCTGGAGGAACTTCCCGAGGGAGTCCGTGAGATAGCCAAACTGAGGGAGGAAAATCCTGAACTGTCTCTTACGGAGATAGGGGAGCTCTGTTCTCCGCCCCTGAGCAAGGCCGGCGTGGCCCACAGATTTTCAAAGATAGAAAAGCTGTTTGGCGAGATAGAAAAAGCCGGGGGATGAGGCAGTCTCATATTTCCCGGGAAATATACGGCGGGCAAGCTTTTCCAGTGGTATAATCGTACCGGACGGGGAGCGCCGCGGTAATAAAGATAAAGGCAGTTTCCGCTTCCTTTGACAGCGCCGGCCGCATACGAGCGGCTGGAAACGCGGAGGAGATATGAGCGGGAACTCTTTTTTTGCCCTTCCGGGGAGCGCGCCTTCGAGGCGGCAGCGGTTTTCTCTCCGGGGAAGATTCTGCCTGATCCTGCTGCTCTCGGCCATTGCCCTGGGCGGTTTCAGAGTGCATTTTACGGGGCTGGGACGGATGGACCAGGCGAAGCTTTCGGGGCTCAAGCGCGCCGGCAGCCTCAGCGGTTTTATATACAGATCCACCTGGAACGGAGAAGACAAGATGGTCTTCGTGAACAGCGGCTTCAAGGCGCTGGCGGACGTTTCGGGGCTGGAGCCGGAGCAGCTTTCGGAAATAGAAGCGGGGGCGTTCGTGAACGTGACCCATTATTACATTTACGAGGCCGAACCGCCCCGGAATCCGGGCGTTTTTAATTACAGGAGATATCTGCTTTCCAGGGGCGTAACGTACTGTTTGAAGATATTTTCAGACGGCATAGAGAAGACGCCGGTGGACCGGGACAACGCTTTTCCCGGCGTCCTGCACCTGCCCGGGGCCTTCGTCAGGTACCACACCGGACGGATATTGAGAAACTGCCTGGGAGAGGGACCGGCGGAGGTGGTTGGGGCAATAATGACCGGCGACACCGGCTCTCTGGACGGGGAGGTCAAAAACGTTTTCAGGACCGGAGGCATCTCTCACCTGATGGCCGTTTCAGGCATGCACGTGACTTTTATATTGCTGCCTTTCAGGGCCCTGGTGAAGAACAGAAAGACCGGCTTCAGGCTGAGGCAGATATTGCTGATATTCCCGCTGGCGGCTTTTTTGCTGATCGCCGATTTTTCATATTCCGTTATCAGGGCTTCGGCCGCGGCGGTATTCGGGTACGTTTGCGCTGTATTGTCAAGGCCCTACGACAGGCTGAACGCGCTGTTTTTGTCCGCGGCGGCGCAGATATTCATTAACCCATATGCCGTGTTCAGCGCGGGATTCCTGATGAGCTACGCGGCGGTGGCGGGGCTGGTGTTTATTGCCCCGTCGGTGACGGAACTGTTTCTGTCTTTGAGATATAAAGAGAGAAAGGACGTAAAGAAGCTGTCTCTTATAAACCTGAGGTCGCTGGCGGCGGGAATAAGCGTGAACCTGGCGCTGCTGCCGTTGTCGGTGTACCTTTACGGAGGCTTTTCGGCAGCTGGGCTCCTGACCACCGTATACGCTTCGCCTCTGGCCGCGGCGGTATGCCTGCTGGGATACCTGCTGACGGTCTGCGGGGCGCTGCACCCTCTGTTTATTTTGAGGCCTCTGGCCTGGGTGATCGGATATTTGCTGAAGGGTATATGCGCGGCGCTGAACCTTTTGGCGCTTGCGGGGAGCAGGCTGCCTGCGCCTTTCGGGTACGTCAGCGTGCCGGCTTCTTTCAGGTGGATAGTGTTTGCAGCCTGCGCTTTGGCTGCCGTGCTGCTGTCGCCTTTGAGGGAGAAGATAAGGGAACGGATCGTAAGGGCCAGGAGCCGGGAAAACGGCCGGAGGAGGCACAGGATAATTGCCGCCCTGGGTGCTGCCGCAGTGGTAGCTTCGGTGACCGTCGCCCTGGTGGAGAAGCCTTTGATAGAAGCGCTGGTGATCGACGTGGGGCAGGGAAGCGCCATGCTCGTAAAAGCGGACGGATACGCGGGGCTCATCGACACCGGAGGCGGCATTACGGATATAGGGGAGGTGGCGGAGGCCCAGGGGGCGGACCGGCTGGACTTCGTGGTGTTGACGCACGGCCATTCGGATCACACGGGAGGCCTCGACGATTTACTGGAAGCGTTCCCTCCGGCGCAGCTCTATATAAGCCGGGACTCGAGTTCCGGATTGAGAGAGGCGGGAGAAAGGGCAAAGGCAGCGGGCTGGGAGGTGGTCAATGTCGACGGAGGCGACGGGGCGGCGCTGGGCCGGGTGACGATGACTTTTGCCGTATCGGATCCTTTTTTCGGAGGCAGGAGCGACGCCGACGAGAACAACGCGTCTCTTTGCGTGACGTTTTCATGTGCATTCGGCAGCCTCACCGTCACCGGGGATCTTCAGAGGGAAGGAGAAGAGGCGCTGTGCCGCTCGGGAGCTCTTAAAGACGTGGACGTGCTGGTGGTTCCGCATCACGGCTCCGCCTCCGGCAGCGGCGTAAATTTGCTGTCGCTAACTTCACCGGAATATGCTATAATCAGTGTCGGACGCAACAACGGTTACGGGCACCCTTCGCCGGAGACGCTGGAAAGGCTGAAAGAGTGCGGCGCCGAGGTCTACCGCACCGATGAAGGCGGAGGCATCTGCGTAAGGATAGGAAGGCCCGGGCTATTCAGGAGAAAGAGAATAAAAATATGGCAGACTGTTTGACCGGAGAAATCAAGACCGCTCAGGAGATGAAAGCCCATATCGCTTCCGGGAAGCTTTCCGGATGCTACCTGCTTTTCGGGGAGGAACTGTACTTAAAAGAACTGTACCTCGGAAGGCTTAAAAACCTGCTGGCTGACGACAGCATAAACGTCATCACATATACCGGCGAGTTCGATCCGGAAGAGATAAGAGAAGAGATCGAAGGCATATCCCTGTTCGGAGAGAAAAAGCTCATCGTAATCAGGGACAGCGGGCTGTTCAAGAAAGCTTCGGACATATCTTTTCTGGAAGGCGCTGCCTTCGGAGGCACCGCGGTGGTATTTTCAGAGGCCGAAGTGGACAGGCGGTCCGCGGCATTCAAGGCGTTTTTAAAGATGGGCGTGGTGTTCGAATGCGCCAGGCAGGACGAGACGGCGGTCAAAAAGCTGTTGACCTCAGACGCGGCAAGGGCGGGGAGGATATTGACGCCGGACGCGGCGGATCTGCTGGTTGGCGGCGTGGGCAACGACATCGTCAGCCTGAAAAACGAGCTGGAAAAGTTGATATTGACCGTGCCGGAAGGCGGAAAAATAGAAAAAAAACACGTCCGCAGCGTGTGCGAACTGTCGCTGAACGCGCGCATATTCGATCTGACGGACGCCGTGTCCAGAGGCGACACGGGGACCGCTCTCAAGTTGCTCCACGCGCTGACTGACGGGGCCAGGAAGGACAAGTCCTCCGCCCTTGGCATACTTACCATGCTGGGCCGGAACTGGGAAAACCTTCTGGGCGTTAAAACGATGCTCGCAGAAGGGATGCGGGAGAGCGAGATCGGCGCCGCCACGGGCCAGAAACCGTATCCCGTAAGGAAGCAGTGCGAGCAGTGCAGGCGGTTTACCGAAGCGGAGCTCAGGAAAAAGCTGAAGGATATAATGGAACTGGATCAGGCCATAAAAGTGGGAGATATAGACGAATCGCTGGCGCTGGAGCTGGCGGTGACCTGTTGACCGGGCGGAAGCGGAAAGGCCGCGAGAAGGGATAATGAGAAAGTTTTTTATCGACGCGGATCAGGCCGCGAAGGCCGAGGCGGACAAACTTATAGAGATACGGGGAGGCGACGTCAACCATATCGTTAACGTCCTCCGTATGAAAAAAGGGGACGTTTTGCATCTCTGCGCCACCGACGGCAGGGAATTCGAAGCCGGGATAGAGAGCTTCGACTCCTCCTGCGTGAGGGCAGAGGTGCTGTCCGTATCTAAAAACACCACGGAGCCGGACGTGAGGGTGACGCTCATACAGGGAGTCCCCAAAGGCGATAAAATGGAGCTGATCATCCAGAAAGCGGTGGAGCTGGGCGCCTGCGAGATAATCCCTGCCATGACCGAACATACGGTGGTGCGGCTGAACGAGTCCGAAGGAAATAAGAAGCAGGCCAGGTGGCAGAAGATCGCCGAAGAAGCTTCGAAACAGTGCGGCAGAGGCATCGTGCCCAGGGTGGCTTCACCCGTTAGCCTGAAGGCCGCCCTCGAAAACCGCCCGGAAGAAGAGGTAAAACTTTTCGCGTACGAAAACGAAGAAGAAACGTCTTTGAAAAAGATATTGACGGAGCTGGGAGAAAACTTCAGGGGAGCTGTTTCGGTAGTGATCGGGCCCGAAGGAGGATTCAGCCTCGCGGAGGCGGAATTCGCGCGCGGCTGCGGCTTCAGAGCTTTCTCGCTGGGAAGAAGGATACTCAGGACCGAGACGGCGGGAATGGCCGCGCTGTCGGGGATAAGGTGCTTTTTTGAAGATTGACGGAGGAATTCCAGAATGAAAAGAACGTTTGCCTGCCGGTTCATAAACGAACACAGAGAGAATTTTACGGAAAACGCCCTGGCCGCCATTGCCGCGGCTGAAAACCTGTGCGTCTTTCTCGGTTCGGAAACGGTCAATACCGGCCACCTGCTCTGGGGCCTTGCCCGGCTTGGGAGCGGCACCGCTTCCGGCATAATGAACGATTACGGCATTAAGCGCGAAGAGATCTTCGATATCATATACAAGTCAGGAAAAAGGCCTAAAAGGGGGCAGGACGAATTCATCCCCACAGAAGACGGCGAGGCTGAAGAACGATACGGCGTCAACGCGGATCCCGGGTCCGGGGCGCTCGGCTACAGCTACGGCGCTTTCAGAGCCATAAAAGGCAGCTACGAAGGGGCGGTCCAGCGCACGCAGGGAGACAGGCGGGCAATGATCGGTACGCTCCATCTGCTGATGCAGCTGCTGACCATCGACTCCTTCGCGCTCCATATAATCGGAGACCTGGGCGTGGACGACAGGGCCTTCGCCACCGAGGTCACCCAGCTCCTCAACACCAACGAGCTGATGAAGAAAAAGATGATGTTCCAGATGGACGGCGTGGAGCTTCCCGACGAAGACGAGCAGGCGGCCACTTCCCAGGCGTTCCGGGAACTGTTCATGAGGCAGCAGGACGACGGCAAGGGCGGCTACAGAGAGAACGTTCAGCAGGCCGATCCTCTTTCATATTTCGGCCGCGACATGGTAAAAGAGGCCCGGGAAGGAAGATACAGCCCCGTGGCTGCCAGAAACGACGTGATCGAGAGGATGATACGCGTCCTTTTCAGGAAAACCAGGAACTGCCCCTGCCTGATCGGAGAGACGGGCGTTGGCAAGACGGCGGTGGCCGAGGGGCTGGCCGCCATGATAGCGGAAGGCGCCGCTCCGGATATAGCCAGGAATCTCAGGCTCATCAGGATCGATACTGTGTCGCTGCTGGCGGGCACCAGGTACAGGGGAGACTTCGAAGAGCGGATGCAGATGATAATCGAGGAGGCCGCCGCGGACAAGAACACCGTACTGTTCATCGATGACATTCACGTGCTGTCGTACGGTTCCGCCGAGGGAGGCGATCCGTCGGCAATGCTGAAATCGGCCCTTTCGCAGACCGGCGTGCGGATCATCGGAGCCACTTCCACCCAGGATTACCGAAGAATATTCGAGAAGAACAACGCACTTTCAAGGCTGCTGGAGCCGATCCAGGTGAAGGAGCCGGGAGAGGAGGACGCGCTCAGGATGATCGCCGCGCTCTCGCCGGGGTTCGAGTCGTTCCACGGAGTGCGCTTCGATCCGGTGGCTTTGAGGGAGGCCGTGAGGCTCAGCGCCAGATTTATCAGCGACAGGTATCTGCCCGAGAAAGCCATCGACGTGATCGACGAAGCCGCCACCCTGGCCAGGCTGGGAAAAGGTATTGACCGGAGCGGCTCCGGAAAGACCGAAAGCGGCGGGCCGGACGAAGCAGGCGGGAAGGCCGGAGCGCCGTTGACCGACGGGCGCGGAAGCAGTCTGAAAGCTCAGATAAAGGCCAAATATAAAGAAAAGATCGAAGCGATAAAGGCGGGAGACACCGCCAGGGCCGCGGAACTGGACAATGAAGAAAAGGTGCTCGCCGACAGGCTGGAAGCGCTGAAGGCCGCCTTTATAGAGAAAGAAAGAGAAGACGTTTCCACCGTCGATGCCGGCATCATCCGTCAGGTCATTTCCCAGCTCAGCGGAGTCCCCGTGGCGAAACTGGGAGAGGACGATACCAGAAAACTGCTGGAACTCGAAAAGGCCATCCACGTGAGGCTCGTGGGGCAGGACGAAGCGGTGTCCTTAGTGTCCAAGGCCGTGAGAAGAGGCCGGGCCGGAATGAAAGATCCCGGCAGGCCTATAGGATCGTTCCTGTTCCTGGGGCCCACCGGCGTGGGCAAGACCGAACTGGCGAGGGCGCTGGCGGAAAACCTTTTCGGCACCGAAAAGAGCATGATCAGGCTGGACATGTCCGAATATATGGAGCCCCACAGCGTTTCCAAAATGATCGGTTCCCCTCCGGGATACGTGGGATTCGAGGACGGCGGCCAGCTCACCGAACGGGTGAGGACCCAGCCCTACAGTGTGGTGCTGTTCGACGAGATAGAAAAAGCCCATCCGGACGTGTTCAATATACTGCTCCAGGTGCTGGAAGACGGAATATTGACCGATGCCAAGGGCAGGACCGCGGATTTCAAGAACACGGTCATAATAATGACGTCAAACGTGGGCGCCAAGGACATCACGGACAGGCGCTTCCTGGGCTTCGGCATCGAGACGGAAGAGAGCGGCTACGAGACCATGGCCGAGGCGGTCAAAGCGGAGCTCAAGCGCGTGTTCAAGCCGGAATTCCTGAACCGCGTGGACGAGACCGTCATATTCAGGCCGCTAACGCCTGAGGAGACTGTGAAGATCGCCGAACTGCAGCTCAAGATACTCAGCAGCCGCGGCAGAGAGAACGGCATCGATATCGTTTTCGAGCCGGAAGTTGCCGGGTATCTGGCGAGGAAAGGGTACGACAGGAAATTTGGCGCCAGGCCGCTTAAGAGAGTCATCAGGCGCGAGATCGAGGACGCGCTGTCCGAAGAGATATTGAGGCTGATATTGCCGGAAAGCCCCTGCGAAAACGCCGAAGGAGCATCGGGCGTCAACACCGCTGCAGATCCGGATAAAGACGGAGAGAACGGCGTCAATTACAGGGCCGGCATTACGGTGGCCTTGTCGGAAGACGGCACGGGGCTGGTGTTTAAGAGGACGGTCAACGGCAGTGCGGCCGGGGAGATCTGAAAATGGCTTCTAAGAAAACGGTTTTTTATTGCACTCAATGCGGATACGAATCCAGCGGCTGGCTGGGCAGGTGCCCGGGCTGCGGCGAATGGAATTCCTTCGTGGAAGAGCCTAAGGAAACGGGCGGCGGTAAGAAGTCTTCGGGCCCCCTTAAACAGATGGGGCTGGGAGAGAACACGAAGCCGGTACGGATCGACGAGATCAGCTGCGACAGCGAAGGCGTCAGGGATTCGTCCGGGATCAGCGAACTCGACAGAGTGATGGGCGGCGGAATTGTCCGCGGTTCAATGGTGCTGGTGGCCGGAGATCCGGGCATCGGCAAATCCACGCTGATGCTGATGATATCGGGGCATCTGGCGTTGTCCGCCGGAAGAGTGCTGTACGTTTCGGGAGAGGAATCCGAGAGCCAGATCAAATTAAGGGCCCAGAGGCTGGGCGTGAACCGGGGAGAACTGTTTATATACAACGAGACTTCGGTGGACAGCATCGTGTCTCAGATAGACGCGGTGAAGCCTTCCTACATCATCCTGGACTCCATACAGACGCTGGAAGATCCCGAGCTCACTTCCGCTCCCGGCAGCGTGAGCCAGGTGCGAGAGATCACGGGTAAATTCATGAGGATCGCCAAAGTGCTGGGCATAACCGTGTTCATAGTGGGGCACGTTACTAAAGACGGAGCCATCGCCGGGCCCAGGGTGCTGGAGCATATGGTGGACACCGTGCTCTATTTCGAAGGGGAGAGGCACCTGAGCTACCGCATCCTGAGGGCGGTGAAAAACCGTTTCGGCTCCACCAACGAAATAGGCGTTTTCGAGATGCGTGACACCGGGCTCCACGAAGTGGAAAATCCTTCCTATGCAATGCTGGAGGGGCGCCCCAAAGGCGTCAGCGGCACCGCGGTGGTGGCGGCAATGGAAGGCAGCAGGCCTATGATGCTGGAGATACAGGCCCTGATCACGGGCAGCTCCCTGAATATGCCCAGAAGAATGTGCACCGGCCTCGACTACAACAGGATCTCCCTGCTGATCGCGGTGCTGGAAAAGCGCGCGGGTTACGCCCTGGGCAAATGCGACGTGTTCATCAACGTGGTGGGAGGCATCAGGCTTAACGAACCTGCCTCCGATCTGGCGGTGTGCGCGGCAATAATGTCATCCTTCAGAGGAATACCGCTGCCGTCGGACGCCGTCTATATAGGGGAGCTGGGGCTCACCGGCGAGATACGGCCCGTCACCAATATAGAGAAGCGGGTCAACGAAGCGGTGCGGCTGGGATTCGAGAAGATATACGTGCCCGCGGGCAACAAAAAGAATCTGACTTCCTCGGGACGGCCCGGGCGGATCGTTTTCGTGGACAATATTCTGGAGCTGTCGTCCGAGATCGGCAGCACGGAAGCGTAGGAGGAAATTATGGAAAAGCTGTTCGGTAAAAAGATACGCGTCAACGTTCTGGTCCACGACGGTTTCGAGGAGACTGAGCTGATCGCCCCGGTGGATCTTTTAAAAAGAGCCGGAGCCGAAGTGACCGTTATAAGTATGACCGGCAGGAAGACTCTCAAAGGCGCCCACGATATCGGTTTGGGCGCGGACAAGCTGTGGGAGGATATGGTCCCGGGCGCGGCGTGCGACTGCGTGTTCCTGCCGGGAGGAGGCCCCAATTCGAAGAGCCTCAGAGAAGACGTACGGGTGCTGGAATATCTGAAAAAAGCGTTCGGGGCAGGGAAATATATTGCCGCCATATGCGCCGCTCCCACGGCTCTGGAACGGGCGGGGATCATACGGGGCAGGAACGTGACCTCATATCCCGGATGCCTTGACGAAAACTCGACTGATTATAATTACAGTAAGGATCCCGTGGTCACCGACGGAAAACTCGTCACCGGCAGGGGCGCAGGCTGCGCGTTCCTGTTCGGCCTTACGCTGGTGCGCGAACTTTTCGGCGAAAGCAAAGCGCTGGAGCTGGCCGAAGGAACCATATATCCTCACGCGAACTCTCTCAAGTGAGCGCCATCAAGTGAGTTTCCTCAAGTGAGTTTCCTCAAGTGAGTTCCCTGACTCCGTCGCCGATGGAGCATACGTAAAACTCCGGCGTGATGCCGGTGCGCTTTTCGTAGCGCTCTTTAAGGCCGCTGCAGAATCTTTCCGTTTCTGCCGTAAGCACGATGTTCACGGTGCAGCCGCCGAATCCGGCTCCCGTCATCCTGGAGCCCAGGCAGCAGTCAAAATAACCGGCTTCTTCGAACATGGCGTCCAGTTCGTCGCCCGTCACCTCGTACAGGTAGCGGATCGAATCGTTGGCCTCTTTTAAAATAGTTCCGAATTTGAACAGATCTCCGGATTTAAGCACTTCCGCGGCTCTGGAAACTCTTGCGTTCTCCCTTATCACGTGCTCGACTCTGGCCGAAACCACCGGATCGCTTTTAAGATGATCGCGGGCGGCTGTAAATTCGTCTTCCGTATAGTCGCACAGATGGGCCTTCCGGGCTTCCGGCAATGCCTCGTGCATCATTTTAAGGCCTTTTTCCACTTCTGCCCGGCGCTCATTGTACTTGGACGCCCCGAGCGCGTGCTTTTTGCACGTGTTGGCCAGCACCAGCGAATAATCGCCCAGCTCCAGGGGGACGTATTCGTAGCTGAGGGTGGCGCAGTCAAGGAGGATGGCGTTGTCCTTTTTACCCATCGCGGAAGCGAACTGGTCCATTATGCCGCAATTGACGCCGCAGAACAGATTCTCGGCCCTCTGGCCCAGAACGGCCAGGCGCACCTTGTCCAGCTTCCCGGCCATCTCTTCGGCGTTCTCGGAAAAGCTCAGCAGGGTCAACGCGGTTGCCAGCTCGATGGACGCGGAAGAGGAGAGGCCTGACCCGAAAGGCAGCGTGCTGTGGAACAGCATGTCAACGCCTTTCAGCCTGCAGCCCGCTTCCTTAAGTTCTTTGGCGACGCCCGCCTGGTACTTGCCCCAGCGCAGCCCCTTCGCCCCGTCGATATCGCCGAGAGAAAACTCGAATATCTCCTTAAGATCCGTGGCGTACAGCCGGACCCTGTCAGTGCCGTTGACCGCCGCCACCACGGTGTTGGAAAGCGTCAGCGCCGCGGGAAACACCTTGCCGCCGCAATAATCTATATGCTCTCCGATGAGATTGACCCGCCCCGGAGCGGTGAACACACGAAGCTCCCGGCCGCCGCCGAACACGGACTCGAACAGATTTTTAAGCTCGGAAACGCTATAAGAAAAACCTCCGGACATATGACCTCCTCAGGCGCCTCCGGCTCCCCGGCCGAAAATCGCCTTGTAAAATTCCGCTAAATAGTATATAATAAAAACAGCTTTTCGTATAGGGGAAAATTTGGATTCCCCATTCTGCCCACCATCCGTGAGAAGCTGTTTTAAAACGAGGAATTGAGGAATATGCGTTTTAATATCGGTGAAAAGCTTGCTTATCCCCTCCAGGGCGCAGGGGTAGTAGAAGAGATTACTGAGTGCGAAGTGCTGGGTGAGACCAGAGAGTATTACGTAATGTCTTTTTACGGCAGCAGGCAGAAGATAAGCATCCCCACAGACAAGGCCGAGGAGTCGGGGCTCAGGCATCTGATCTCTCCGGACCGGCTTCCTGAAGTGTACGAACATTTCAAGACCGACGTGGACATCAAGGGGGAGACCTGGAGCAAGAGGAGCAAGCTCAGCATGGACAAGCTCCGCTCCGGAGACATACTTGAGGCTGTGGAAGTTTATAAGTACTTAAGACTCAGAGAGCGTGGACGCGCTTTATCGGCGGGAGAGAACAGGATCTACCGCGGCGTATACTGGGCCGTGGTCAGCGAACTGGCATTCGTGGAAAACATCTCCTTCGACGAAGTGGACGCCAAACTGGACGAGATATTCAAAGATCTGTGAGCCGCGCAGAAAAGATCCGGCGGCAGACGCTGCGGGAGCGCGAGGTGTTTTTATATGGTAGACCCCACCGAACTTAGCAAAGCTGAACAAAAGAGACGCGCCGGGGAAGGAAAAAAGCGGTACGGCCTTTCATACCTGTTCGGCCTGCTGGGCGGCATGCTGGGAGGCCTTCCTTTTTTTCTGTTTTATCTGGGCCTGGAGCTCAGGAGCTTCCCGTTCCTGATCCTGGTAGGCGCAGGCGTTTACGTGATATATCTGTACTTTATTGACGTCAACGAGCGGAACAATAAGCAGATCATTTTCCTGATCCTGGCGGACGTGACCGCGGTGATATTGACGCTTTTCTTCTTTATACTGGTGACGCTCCACAAGACCGGCGCGGGAGTCACGCTGAAGAACGTGATCGACGCCTATTTCAACAACAGGCAGTCGGTGGGGAACTGGCTGGACTACACGCTGTTCTTCCATCTGGTGGCGCTGTTCTTTTCGGCCATAGGTTTCGTACTTGTCTGGCTGTATATCAGATTCGCCGTTCCCAGGTGGGAGAAGAAGCACGGCAAGACCGAAGAAGGCACCACCGGCTACGGTTCTAAGAAAAAGGGCAAAAAAGTCAGCGGAATGAAATAAAAATGGCAGAATTCGACGGATCCGGCAGCAACGGACCAAACGTTCAGGACAATTACGTATATGAGGGTCGGGACGAACGGGAAAGCTCAGGCTCCCCGGGCGGTCCTTCGTCCGTCAATTTTTCGGGCATCATAAAGGACGCCTGGAGCTGCTATAAAGAAAATTTCGCCAAGATCCTGCTGCTGGTATTGCTGGTGACGCTTCCGCTTGCCATCGTGCAGGTGTACGTGGTAGATATGCGCTTCGATTTTGGCGGCGTATACGGTACCGTGCTGGATATGATGTACGGCGGGGGAGAAGCCGCGGCCTCTTCGCAGGAAGTCTCAAATCTAACGCTTCGCCTGGTCCTGTACGCGCTCATCACGGCTTTGCTGGAATCCGTCTCCCTTATAACGGAAGCCGGAGCCGTCATCCTGGTGGGAGAAAAATTCAAAAACGCTGCGCCTCCCGAGCCAGATTCGTTCGTGGAAGAGATCCCTGCGGGTAAAGTATCTTTCTCGGCCCTTTTCGAGGCAGCGGTCAGGAGCTTCCCGAAACTCTGGGTGACGATGTTTATCGTCCGGCTCGCCACGTCCATGGGCCTGATGCTCTGCGTGATCCCAGGCCTGTTTTTATATTACGTTTACGCTTTTTCCGCATACAGCGTGGAGCTCACTGGGCTCTGGGGCAGGAGAGCCACTTTCGTGTCGTCCCTGTGCACCAGGAGATTCCCCAAACAGTCGCTCATATACGCGTTGTCCTTCTATCTGTTCACCGGCGTGGGGTTGTCGTTCATGGTGGAAGGCCTGGACAAGCTGTTCAAATTGACCGGGCTCAATGCGGGCATGCTGGGAGCTTTCAGCGTGGGAGCGGTATGCTTGAAGCAGCTGCTGTTCCTGTTCGCGGTCTCCTGCGGTGCGGTGCTGTTCATCAGGATGCTGCCGGTGATCGATCCTCTCATTGACGAGAGCGGAGTCAGAAAAAGCCGGGAGAACAGTTGATCTCCGCGGCTGTCGATTCAGTCATCGTATTCCACTTTGCATAGATAAAGCCCGTCGGGCGGCGCGGTCATTCCCGCCCTGGTCCTGTCTTTAGATCTTATGATATCCGGTATTTCTGAAGGAAGCAGCTTGCCCTTGTAAACGTCCAGGAGCGTCCCCGCCATTATCCTCACCATATTGTAGAGAAAACCGTTGCCCCTCACTTCGAAGCAGAGCAGGGGCCGGTCAGACGCGCCAGAACTGAACAGAACGCAGGAGTCCACTAAGAACACTTTCGCGTCCGTGACGGTCCTGACGGTGGAACGGACGTTGCTGCCCTCGGCTCTGAAAGCGGAAAAATCCCGGGTGCCTACGAAGCATGCAGCCGCAGAATTCAGTTCTTCCAGGGACCGTTCGATATCTCTGTCCGGATCTTTTCCGGGCAACGGCATTTTAACGCTCCACACTCTTCCGGAAAGAAACGCGGAAGGGCAGGGGGCAATATCGAAAAAATATCTGTACGTTTTATATTTGGCGTCGAATCTGGCGTGAAAGCCTTCCGGAACTTCCCTTGCGGAGCGTACGACGATATCGGGAGGCAGGAACGAATTCACCGCCGCCGGGAAGCGCTCTGAGGGTATGGTGGAAGAAGTGTAGAAATTCAGCACGAACTCCAGCGCGTGTACGCCCGTGTCCGTCCTGCTGCAGCCCGTGACCCGGATCTCCTCGCCGCAAAGCTCCGAAAGCGCCCTTTCCATCTCGGACTGGACCGTGGGAGCATTGCTCTGTATCTGCCAGCCGCAATATGCAATGCCGCAATATTCTATGGTCAACGTGATGTTTCTTCTGCCCATTGCGGCTCCCGTATGATCACAGCATGGCCGCGCCGATGATGCCGGCGTCGTTGCCCAGCTTCGCCTTTTCGATCCTGGTCCTGGCCAGCATCTTGGTGCCGTAGGAATAGCGGTAGATGTACCTGCGAAGCGGCTTCAGCAGCCCTTCTCCCTCTTTGGAGATGCCGCCGCCCAGGAGGATGACCTCCGGCTGGAAAATGTTGATGTAATTGACCAGGCCCTCGCCCAGGTCCTTGATGTAGTTCTTGACGATCCTGGTACCCGCCCTGTCGCCGGCCCGCATAGCCTCGAAAGCGGTCTTGCCGTTGATCTTGTCCAGGTCGCCTCCGCAGATCTCGTTGATGAGCGACTCGGGATGCTTCAGCGCGGCCTTTCTGGTCTCCCTTATAAGAGCGGTAGCCGAAGCGTAGGATTCCAGGCAGCCCCTTCTGCCGCAGCCGCACATGACGCCGCCTTTGCGTATCACCATATGGCCCATCTCCCCGGCCACTCCGTTGAAGCCGGTGTAGATCTTGCCGTCTATAATGATGCCGCCGCCCACGCCGGTGCCCAGGGTAACGGTGAGGCAGGTACTTGCGCCCTTGCCGCTGCCGAAGAGCGCTTCGCCCAGCGCCGCGCAGTTGGCGTCGTTGCCCAGATGTACGGGAATGTCGGTGATCCCCGCGAATATCTTGCGTATGTTGGTGTATCTGAAGGGAAGATTGACCGTCAATATCAAGATGCCCTTTTCGTCGTTGCACGCGCCCGGACAGCCGATCCCGATGGATTCCACCTGATCGCGCCCCACGCCGCACCTGTCAATAAAAGACAGCGCCTGCCTGGCCATAAATTCCGTAAGTTCTTCCGCCGTAGCGTCACGCTCGGTGGGAACAGACTCCTTCTTCAGCAGCCTTCCCTCGCCGTCAACGAGTCCGAACGCCATATTCGTTCCGCCCAGATCGATACCTATTCTGTACATGCTCAAAACCTCCCCGGGTCCCGCGCGGACAAGTATTCCGCCGGTCAATATCAGGAAAAATATCGTCTTAGATTTTACCATAAAAGAACACTGCAAAGCAACCTCGAAAAAAATGAAATGAAAAACGAGAAAATGAGAGAAAATGAGAAAAACAAAGAGAAAATCAAAGAAACAGAGATATATTTCGATTTCGGCGAAAAAAGTACTTGACACCTGTTTTTTGTTGTACTAAAATGGCCACCGTTCGCCTCCGAGGGGGCGGAATGTGTTAATAATCAAGCAGGAGGAATACCAAGCTATGGGTACATATTCAGCTAAAGCCGCCGACTTCAGCGCGGATAAGAAGAAATGGTACGTTATCGACGCGTCGGGTAAGACTCTCGGAAGGCTTGCGACCGTGGTCGCCAACATCCTTACCGGAAAGAACAAGCCCGAGTTCACGCCGAACCAGGACACCGGAGATTTCGTGATCGTCCTGAACGCCGACAAGGTCGTCCTTACCGGTAAGAAATACACCGATAAGCTCTACCGCCACCACACCGGTTACGCCGGAGGCCTTAAGGAAGTCACTTACAAAGACATGGTTAAAAAGCATCCCACCTATCCTGTGGAAGCCGCCGTCCGCGGCATGCTCCCCAAGAACGCCCTGGGACGCCAGATGTTCAGGAAACTCAAAGTTTACACCGGTTCCGAGCACGATCATCAGGCTCAGAAGCCCGAGACTTTAGAGTTCTGAGGTAAGACAGGAGGATTCAGTCATGGCAGATACATATTTTGCAACAGGTAGAAGAAAAAAGTCCGTGGCCAGAGTTGAGCTGAAGCCCGGAAACGGCACCATCACCATCAACGAGAAGAGCATCGACGATTATTTCGGACTCGAGACTCTTAAACTGATCGTCCGTCAGCCCCTCGAAGTCACCAACAGCGCGGCCAAGTTCGACGTGGTCTGCAAAGTCACCGGCGGCGGCTTCACCGGTCAGGCAGGCGCCATCAGGCACGGCATCGCCAGAGCGCTGGTAGAAGCGGATCCCGAAAACAGAGCCAACCTCAAGCAGGAAGGCTTCCTCACCAGAGATCCGAGAATGAAGGAAAGAAAGAAATACGGTCTCAAAAAAGCAAGAAGAGCGCCTCAGTTCAGCAAGCGTTGATCCGTATCTATCACGTTTTCAAACCCCGGATGCAAATTCGGGGTTTTTGTAAATTACAGAGGCATCAGGTGGTTTTACGGTGGCAATTATAAGCTCGTCCCCCCGTTCCGGCGGCACCCCTCAGTCCAATACCGTGACGTTGACCGCGAGGAGCGTTTCTGAAACGGTCAATATCGGCGCGCGTCTCGCTTCGTATCTGAAGCGGGGCGACGTGGTGCTGCTCTACGGAGACCTGGGAGCGGGCAAGACCCACTTCACGAAAGGGATCGCCGCGGGGCTCGGCATCGACGGCTACGTGGTCAGCCCCACTTTCACCATCGTCAACGAATACCGTTCCGGCTCTTTGCCCCTTTTCCATATGGACGTTTACAGGCTCGCGGAGTTCGACGAACTCATCGAGATCGGCTTTTTCGACTATCTGGCGGAAGGCGTCACGGTGATAGAATGGGCCGACCGGTTCGAGGAACTGGCGCGGCTCCCGGAAAGGACTTTTTCGGTGAAGATCGAGAAGCCGGAAGGGGCGGAGGACGTCAGGAGTATAGAGATCACGCTGCCGGAAGGCGCGGCTCCCTTGAGAGCGAAGGAGGAAAAATGTTAGTACTCGGCATCGACACGTCCTGCGCCAGCGCCGGAGCGGCCCTCGTAAAAGACGGAGAGCTCGTCGGCAGGGTGGCGGTGGCAGACAGACGCACGCATTCCGTCAAACTGCTGCCGGAGATACAGGCGCTGCTGGCTCAGAATAATATAGATCCATCCGAACTTGACCTGATATGCGTCAATACCGGCCCCGGTTCATTTACCGGCGTCAGGATCGGCGCCTCCACCGCCAAGACCATGGCGTTCGCTCTGGGCATTCCCGTGGCGGGCGTCAACACCCTTGACAGCCTCGTTTTCGACGGCGCGGCGGATACTCGCCCGGAAGGCGGCGAAAAATACAGGCTGGCGTTGATCGACGCCAGGAACCTCAGGGCATACGGTTGCCTTTATAAGGGCGCAAGGCCCCTGACGCCTTTTATGGTGGATCATATATCCGTATTGACCGGCGCCGTGAAAAAGGCGCTGGAAGGGGAGCCCGGAGGCGTAAAAGTGGAAGTGGCGGGAGACGCGGCATTGAACGAAGAAATTGCCGAAGTACTTCGCGGGTGCGATTTCCCGGAATTCGATATAGACGCCGGCAGATCCTATCCGGACCCCTTTGCGGTGGCCGAGCTGGGGACCCGGGCCTACGTCGAGGCCCCGGACAGGGAAGCCTTCCTGCCCGGAAAACTTGTCCTCAATTACATGAAAGACTGGTGAGACCGTGAGCGCCGACAACATTTTGCGCCTCATACCCGAATTTGCCCGGCTGGAATCCCGATGCTTCAGCGAGCCCTGGTCGGAGCAGACGCTCACCGCGTCGTTCCTGACCGGTCAATATATTTTTGCGTCCGTTTCTGAAAACGAAGTCGTGGCCGGATACGCCTGCGGCACCATATCTCCCGGAGAAGGGGAGGTGCAGCGCATATGCGTGCTTCCCGAATTCAGGCGAAGGGGATTCGCCAAAAGGCTCCTGGACGAGCTCGCGGTGGCTTTCACGGTAGCGGGCTGCGAGACCGTATTTCTGGAAGTCCGTTCCAAAAATATTGCCGCCAGAGAACTGTATAAAAAGGCAGGCTTCGAAGAGATAGGAGTCCGGCCCGGTTATTACGGCGACGACGACGCGGTGATCTGCAGGCGGGGCTGAAACGGCCTCACGGGCGGATCCGGGCGGATATCATCGAATTACCGAGGTTTACCGCAGTCTGCAGCAGCTGCCCGCAGCTTTCCACGAA